>Ga0115002_10007292_pt1 | contig 12482 bp, 13 predicted proteins | sample ArcticOcean_MG_C_8_FD_89576 | JGI IMG/M metagenome (GOLD analysis project Ga0115002, IMG submission 89576) | Marine microbial communities from western Arctic Ocean - ArcticOcean_MG_CB11_86 | ecosystem: Environmental > Aquatic > Marine > Oceanic | place: Arctic Ocean: Canada Basin | collected...
TGTTAGTCCAGAAAACCATGAGAGAACACTATTTTGTACAAATTCCTTACTATGAGGAAAAGTAATAGTAAATATTCCTAAAACAACCCATAAGACAGTAGATGCTAATAACAAGTAATAAAATGATCCTGTACTTGTGGTTAGAATCATCAAAAGACCTAAAGCAATACTTGCAAAAATAGAGGCTAGAAAAGAGAATCTTAACCTAAAAAATTCCCAGTTAGAAATACCAACTATAAAACCAACTAAGACTAGTATAAAAGGTGAAGGTAAGAAAATAATTGACCCCAATATGACGACTACCATTGCAAAAGCACTAATTAATCTTTGGATATCCATTAGTTATTCTGAAAATTTGAAGTATCTCCAAATCTTCTACTTCTTCTAGAATATTCATCAAGAGCCGTCTGGAATTGGTTAGAGTCAAAATCAGGCCAAAGAATATCTGGAAAGTACAACTCAGAGTAAGCAAGCTGCCATAAAAGAAAATTGCTAATACGAAATTCATTACCCGTCCTAATGCAGAGATCTGGATCTTGAAATTTACTTGTTGAAAGCAAAGAAGATAATTTCTTCTCAGTGATTTCTTCTAAACTCAACCTATCAAGTTTCTTAGCCGCCTGTAAAATATCCCATCTTCCTCCATAGCTTGCAGCTACTACCAAATCTAGATTCTTATTTCCCTCCGAACACAGAGTTTCTTTTTCAGAAAGTCTCATTTGTTTAACTAAAGCTGGTTCAAATCTATCCAAATCTCCAATGAAGGTCAATTGAACTAGATTCTTCTGTAAATTTGGGATTTGTTCTTTGAGAGCTTTATTTAGAAGCTTCATAAGCAAGTTAACTTCTTCATTAGATCTACCCCAATTTTCACTACTAAAAGCAAATAGCGTTAGAGTCTTTAGTCCTGCTTCAACAGCAAATTCTACTGCTTCTCTAGCTCTTTCCACTCCTCTCTGATGACCTGCTACTCCAGGTAATTTATTGGCAGATGCCCACCTATTATTGCCATCCATAATTATAGCTACGTGGTTTGGGATTACGATATGTGGCGATACGCTTGTCATAAAACAAGGAGTCTAAAAATCTAGCAGGTCTGTCTCTTTTGCTTGGAGCAAGACTTCAACTTTACTTACATATAAATCTGTAAGCTTTTGAATTTCTTCTTCACCCTGTCTTTCTTCGTCTAGGGAAATCTCCTTATCTTTTAAAAATTCCTTTAACTGGGAGTTTCCTTCTCTTCTAGAATTTCTAATAGATACCTTCGCGTTCTCAGCTTCTGCTTTAGCCTTTTTTATAAAATCTCTCCGAGTTTCTTCAGTTAAGTCAGACAGAATTACTCTAATGGTATCTCCTGCAACAGCAGGATTAAGACCTAAATCTGACTCAGAAATAGCTTTTTCTATACCTTGAGAAACGCCTTTTTCCCAAGGAACAATTGCTAAGGTTTTAGCATCTTCTATTGAAATACTAGCAACCTGAGAAAGTGGTGTTGGCTTATCATAATAATCAACTCTTATACTATCCAACAAAGAAGCCGTTGCACGACCCGTTCGTATCTTTTTAAAAGCAACATCCAATGAATGCATGCTATTCTGCATTCCTTTGGTTGTATCTTCAATAATCTCTAAAAGCATCTGTCTTATTAACCTTCAATTTGAGCCATTACTTCAGTTGCAAAATCAACCTTTTCAATCTCTATACCTTCCCCAACCTCAAATCTTGTAAAGCTTAATATCCTAGCATTATTTTCTTTTAATAGATCAGATATCTTCTTATTGGGATCTTTAACAAAATCTTGTTCCGTTAAACTAACTTCTGCAAGATATTTTTTTATTTTTCCCTCTATCATCTTTTCAACAATTTCTACTGGTTTACCACTATCTTCTGATTGTGCCTTAAAAATTTCTTTTTCCTTCAAAATTACTTCTTCTGGAATATCCGCAGGAGAGATAGCCAAAGGATCAGAAGCAGCAATATGCATAGCAATATCTTTTGCGGTTTCTTCGTTTCCTCCCTCTAAGGATATTATTGAACCAATTTTATTATTACTATGGATATATAAACCTGCAGAATTTGCTCCATCAACACTCCTCGAGATTCTTCGAACAACAATATTTTCACCAAGTTTTTGAACTAATCTTTCTCTTCTCTCTTCTAAACCATTTTTTAATAATTCTTCTAAACTAGCATTTGGATTAGCGGCTACTTCATTAACTGTTTCTTTGAGAAAATCTTTAAAAGAGTTATCTCTAGCGACAAAATCTGTTTCACAGTTCACTTCGACCATACAAACCTTTCCATTTTCTGAAATTGCACCAATTATTCCTTCAGCAGCAGATCTACTTGATTTCTTGCTTGCCTTCAGACCGCTTGTTTTTCTTAGCTCTTCAATAGCAAGTTCTATATCTCCATTGGAGGCTTGTAAGGCTTTCTTACAATCCATTAAGCCTAAACCTGTTTTTTCTCTTAACTCTTTAACAAGAGATGCTGATATATCAACCATTTGTATTCTCCTTTAACTCTTGTCTTGGTTATCTTCAGCATCAGTTTCTTCTGCTACAGGTGCCTCTTCTACTACTGGAGCTTCTACAGGTACCTCTTCTACTACTGGTGCCTCTTCGACTACAACTGCAGCTTCAGCTTTCCTTATAATTGCGGGTCCTGATTGTGGAGCATCTTGTTTTAAACCAGTTGCAGATTTAGATCCTTCAAGACAAGCATCTGATATAGCTCTAGTAAATAAAGCTATTGAACGAATTGAGTCATCATTACCAGGAATAACATAGTCAATCCCTTCAGGGTCGCTATTAGTATCTACAATACCAACTATTGGAATTCCCATTTTACTTGCTTCAGTAACAGCTATAGATTCTCTATTGACATCAATAATAAACAGAGCATCAGGGAGACCACCCATTTCTGTAATTCCCCCAATAGATTTTTGTAACCTATCAATATCTCTTTGTATCTTAAGACCTTCTTTCTTTGTTATTTTATTAAAGGTGCCATCTTCCTTTTGACGTAATAAATCTTCAAGCCTTCTTATAGATGATCTAATTGTCTTATAGTTTGTTAACATTCCACCAAGCCATCTCTCATTGACATAAGGCATAGCGCAACGGTTTGCTTCGTCTTTAATTATCTTTGTGGCAGTTCTTTTAGTTCCAACAAAGAGAATCTTATTATTCTTCTGAGCCAATCCCTCTATAAACTTTAGAGCAGGTTTTATCATCTCAACGGTGTGTTCAAGATTAATTATATGGATCTTATTGCGAGCACCAAAGATGAAAGGTTTCATCTTAGGGTTCCAGTATTTTGTTTGATGTCCGAAGTGAACGCCCGCTTGTAGCATTTCCTCTAGCTTAATATCAGCCATTCTTGCTCTCCTATATTATAAGTAGTTATAACTACTTTGGTTATACCTCCGCGTTTACTTAACCTAACTGTAGATGAGCAATCTAACAGCACCTAAGGAAAAGCATACTAACGCGTGTGTCGTTAAAATAGAGAATTTATAAAAACCTCTAAAAATGTGGTGCGTTTATACCATAAATCATCTTAATCAAGAAGAATAAATATCATTCATTGTGTACAAACCTGAGGTTTTATTTGAAATCCATTTAACTGCTTCAATAGCTCCATCTGAAAAAAGAGACCTATCAAGTGCAATATGTGATATTTCAATCAATTCATTCTCTCTTTTGAGGGTAATCTTGTGTTCCCCGGCAGAATCGCCAGACCTTTCGCTCTTTATCTCAATTTCATCAGAATAACTTCCAAGTAAAGATAATTTCTTAGCTAAATCCAGTGCCGTTCCAGAAGGAGTGTCTTTTTTTCTTTTATGGTGTCTTTCGTATATCTTTGGTATTGAAAAAAGACTTAACTCTGAACTTATAGACTCTAGCATTCTTTGAATAAGTACAATCCCAATACTAGTATTAGGGGCTATCAGTAAAGGAAAATTATTTGCTAACTCTATAAGTTCTTCCAGCTCAATTTTCGTAAACCCTGTTGTGCCTACTAAAGTAGGTATATTATTTGCCGAAGCAAATCTTAAAAGATTTATAGAATTTTTTGACACAGAAAAGTCGATGATTGCATCTATATTTTCTTTGTTTTCAATGCTAGAAGTAATTTTAATATCAAGAGGTTCAGTGCCGTTAAATATACCCAAATCCTCGCCAATAGACACATTAGTGATGTTAGAAGACCCACCTGCAACATTTAGATCTGGTTCTTGTATGATCTTACTTAAAAGAATTTTTCCTACTCTACCGGTAACACCTGAAATAAAAATACTTAACATGAAATAATTATTTTACTTGTTTTCAAAGAAAGATTTAACTTTATCAAACCATTCAGAACTTAATGGAGTTTGCTTATCACTCTTCTCAAGTAAAGATTGGAGTTTTTGTAATAACTCTTTTTGTTCTTTGGTAAGATTCTGAGGAGTCTCTATTACCGCTCTGCATAAAAGATCTCCCTTGGATCCACCTCGAATAGCATCCACTCCCTTTCCTTTTAATCTAAATAATTTACCTGTTTGAGTGCCTTCGGGTATCTTGATCTTAACCTTTCCATCTAAAGTAGGAATCTGTATTTCTCCTCCTAGACTTGCATCAACAAAACTTATAGGAGCTTCACAGTAGAGATTCCTTCCATCTCTTTCAAAGACATCATGAGGAAGAACTTTAATTTGAACAAATAAATCTCCAGATGGACCGCCGCCATGGCCAGCTTCCCCCTCCCCAGCCAACCTAATTCTATCTCCAGTATCTACTCCAGCTGGGATCTTGACAGAAAGAGTTTTTCTTCGCTCAACCCTGCCCTTACCCCTACATGGCTTACAAGGATCTTTAATAACTTGCCCAGAGCCCGAACATTGTCTACATGTTTGTGCAACAGAGAAAAAACCTTGCTGCATTCTTACTTGACCAGCTCCATTGCAATCAGAGCAAGTAACTGGATTTGAACCTTTTTCAGCCCCAGAGCCATTGCAAATTTTACAAGCTTCCAAAGCTGGCACTGCAATCTTTTCTATTACTCCTCTAACTGCATCTTCTAAGTTAACAGTCATAGAGTATTGTAAATCAGAGCCCCTGTTAGATCTTTGTCGTCTTCCAAAAGGATCTCCACTTCCGAAGATATCTCCGAAGATATCTCCGAAGATATCATTAAATCCTTCCCCTGAATGACCACTAAATCCTGATGTATCTACTCCTTGGTGACCGAACTGGTCATACGCATTTCTTTTAGAAGAATCAGATAAAACTTCGTAGGCTTCTGAAGCTTCCTTAAATTTCTCTGGAGCTGCAGGGTCATCCGAATTCCTATCCGGATGGAATTTCATAGCCTTCTTTCTATATGCTTTCTTTAAGTCTCCTTCAGAGACACCCTTATCAACATCAAGAACTTCATAGTAATCTCTCTTAGACATACTATTCTTTGAATAAGTAGTTAGTACCTAAAGCTAGAAGCTTAAGATTTTTCCTCTTCTTTCTCTTCTTTCTCTTTTTTCTCTTTTTTCTCTTCTTTTACTTCCTCAAAATCTGCATCCACAACATCGGCATCTTCGGCATCTGAATTTGATTCATCTGCCTGGGCAGCTTGATCTTGTTTAGCCTGTTCCTCATAAAGTCTCTGGGCTAGAGGTGCTGATGCTTCGCTTAAGATTTTAATTTTTTCATCTATTGCTTCTTTATCTTCTAACTTTAATGCCGCTTCAAGTTCTTCAATTCCTTTTTCTATAGATTCTTTTTCACCTTCCTCAACCTTATCTTTAGCTTCTTCTAGAGTTTTTTTACAGCTATGCACTAAGTTTTCACCCATGTTTCTAGCTTGGACGAGTTCTTCAAACCTCTTATCATCTTCTGCATGAGCTTCAGCATCTTTAACCATTTGTTCAATCTCTTCTTCTGACAATCCACTAGAAGCCTTTATCTCAATTGATTGCTCTTTACCAGTAGCTTTATCCTTCGCAGAAACATTTAAGATGCCGTTTGCATCTAAATCAAAAGCCACTTCAATCTGAGGCATTCCTCTTGGCGAAGCAGGTATGTCAGTTAAATTAAATTGACCCAGGGTATTGTTTTCGGTTGCTTGTTTTCTTTCGCCTTGCAACACATGAACCGTTACGGCAGTTTGATTGTCTTCAGCTGTTGAGAAAATCTGAGATTTATTTGTAGGGATGGTAGTATTTTTATCTATCAAAGGAGTCATCACTCCACCCATGGTCTCTATTCCTAAAGTCAAAGGTGTTACATCTAGAAGTAATACGTCTGTTACATCTCCTGATAATACAGCACCTTGAATAGCCGCGCCCACGGCAACAGCTTCATCTGGATTTACATCTCTTCTCGCCTCTTTACCGAAGAAATTCTTAACTTTTTCTTGAACCATAGGCATTCTTGTCTGGCCACCAACCAAAATAACTTCATCAATATCAGATGTTTTAAGACCTGCATCTTTCAAAGCTATTTCTGTAGGTTTAATAGTTTTATCAACTAAATCTTCCACCAAAACTTCAAGTTTTGCCCTAGTCAATTTATGAACAAAATGTTTTGGTCCAGATGAATCAGCTGTAATATAAGGTAGGTTTATTTCTGTTTGTTGATTACTAGAGAGTTCAATCTTTGCTTTTTCAGCACCTTCCTTTAATCTTTGTAAAGCAAGAGCATCATTATGCAAATCAACACCTGACTCTTTTTTAAACTCTTCTGCCAAGTATTCAATCAACGCATTATCAAAATCTTCTCCGCCCAAAAATGTATCGCCATTGGTAGAAAGAACTTCAAATTGATGTTCGCCATCCACTTCAGCTATTTCTATGATAGAAACATCAAATGTTCCTCCTCCTAGATCATAAACTGCAATTTTTTGATCTCCCTTTCCTTTATCTAATCCATATGCCAGTGCAGCAGCTGTAGGTTCATTAATTATTCTTTTAACTTCTAAACCAGCTATTTTTCCAGCATCTTTAGTTGCCTGCCTTTGAGAATCATTAAAATAAGCAGGGACAGTAATAACTGCTTCCTTAATTTCATGACCCAGATATTCTTCTGCTGTTTTTTTCATCTTCTTTAAGATCTCAGCAGCTACTTGTTGGGGTGCTAACTTTTTACCATCCGCTTCGACCCACGCATCTCCATTATCAGCAGCGACTATATTATAAGGGACCATATCAGCATCTTTCCTTACTACATCATCATCGTGCTTTCTTCCTATTAATCTTTTTATTGCATACAAAGTATTGTGAGGATTGGTAACTGACTGTCTTTTCGCAGTAGCTCCAACAGTAAGTTCTTCGCCATAAGCTACCACCGAAGGGGTCGTTCTTGCTCCTTCAGAGTTCTCTATTACTTTCGCTTGATCTCCTTCCATGATGGAAACACAAGAATTTGTTGTTCCTAAATCTATACCTATTACTTTAGCCATTATCTTTTTTCTCCAAATGGTTTTTTCTATTATCTAAAAATGGGGTTCAACTTGCTTTTTTCAAGTCTTAATTCAGTTTTTTATCTGATTTCCTGGAAACTATCACCTTAGCAGGTCTTAAAACACGATCTAGGATCATGAACCCTTTCTGAACTACCTGGATAATAGTATTTTCCTCTTTAGATTCATCTTTAATTATAGAAAGCGCTTCGTGTTTTTCTGGATCAAAATTCTCATCAAGGGGGTCAATTGAAGTTATACCTGCTGATTGTAAAGAACTCTCAAAACTCTTAAAGGTTAACTCTAGTCCTTCTCTCATAGAGCTTAAATCAATTTCTTCTTTTGCTGACTCTATGGCTCTCTGAAGATTATCACCAACGGATAAAAACTCTCTAGCCAATGATTCTGCACCATACAATCTAGCTCTAGTTACTTCTTGAGCAGCAATCCTTCTCACATTTTGTACCTCAGCTTGAGCTCGTAAAACTTTCTCTTGGAGCTCTTCAATTTGCTCCTCAAGAGAAAGAGGTTCTTCAATTACATTATTTAAATTTTCGTCTGTAATTTCTTGCTTAGCCTCATCGAGTGAATCCTCTTTTTCTGGAAGTAACTCTGAATCTTTATCTTCTTTTATCACAATAAATCTCCTTATAACATTCGATATGGGGATATCAAATATGGTTTCAAGGTAAAATCTATTTTTTTATAGGTTTAACATACAAAACCATGCTGTGATCTATGATTTCATAACCTCTCTCTTGGGCTATTTTATTCTGCCTATCTTCAATAATATCGTCAGTAAACTCAATAATATCACCAGTTTCTAAACAAACCATATGATCATGATGATCTGAAGGGGTTAATTCGTAGACTGCATGACCTTCTTCAAAATTATGTCTTATGCATATTCCTGCTTGCTCAAACTGAGTCAACACTCTGTAAACAGTAGCTAGTCCTACTTCTTCACCTGCACCTATTAACTTCCTGTAGATTTCTTCGGCGCTCATATGAGCTTGACCATCAACCTCCAGCATCTCCAAGATTCGCAATCTTGGTAAAGTAACTTTCAGGCCGGCCTTCTTTAATTCTTCATCATCTGTCACAATATTCACCTTTAATATACTTCATCAAGGAACTTAGCAAATAATAGCTAGTCAAAAACATTATATTACTAAACCAATACTCCAAGATATATCTTTATGAAAACCCTCAAGCAATTCTCAAGCTCTCTTCTTATTTTATTTCTTGTTTTTAGCTGCTCCCTACCAAGAGTTTATGAAGTGGTTGTAAGCCAAGGTAATCTAATAGACCAAGATATGATGGAAAAACTTGAAATTGGTATGACTGAATCCCAAGTTAAATATGTTCTAGGCTCTCCGCTTATTACAGATACATTTACTCCAAATAGATGGGACTATTACACTTCAGTAACCCAAGGGGATAAGAAATTTACAGAAAAGAAACTTACTCTGTATTTCGAAGATAAGAAACTTATAAAATGGGAAGAAGATACAGATTTATCTGATTAGATAAAAAAGTATAGAAGCACCATGCCCACCATAAGTGGTGCAACAAATCTAATTACAAAAAACCAACTTCTAAAAATTATTCCATCTTTTATTTGCAGCTCATCTAATACGTCTTTTTTCTTCATAACCCAGCCAACAAAGAGAGCTATGAAGATACCACCAAGGGGGAGCATTATCTGATTAGTAAGGAAATCAGTAAAATCGAAGAAATTCATTCCAAATAACTTAAATTCAGACATTAAATTAAAAGATAAAGCACTAAAGACTCCTAAGCTCCAAGCAAAAAAACCTAAACCAATTGCCGCATAAGCTCTCTTTGTTTTTAAAGATTCAACTAACCAAGCCACACCAGGTTCAATCAATGAAATTGAAGAACTTAAAGCAGCAATACTTAAAAGAATAAAAAACAAAGTACCAAACAATACTCCTAACGGCATATTTGCAAAGGCAATTGGAAGCGTTACAAAAACAAGCCCAGGACCTTCAGTTGGTGCTAATCCATTCGCAAAAACTATTGGAAAGATTGCAATTCCTGCTAAAAGGGCTACTCCGGTATCTAATGCAGCTACACTTATTGCAGTTCTTCCTATGTTTTGGTCTGCTGGCATATAGGCACCATAAGCCATAATTGCTCCCATACCTAAACTTAGTGTAAAAAAGGCTTGGCCTAAAGCTGCCAAGAGAACATCAGAATTAATTTTTGAGAAATCAGGTTTAAATAAATAAGTAAGGCCTTCTAGGAACGCACCTGTCTGCATAGCGTAAATACAGAGCAAGATTATGAGTACAAAAAGCATGGGCATTAAAGTGTTAATCCAAGTCTCCAGACCTTTAAGAATTCCTCTAGCAACAATTGTCACTGTAATAATAATAAAAAGGGTATGCCAAAATAATAATGCGGCTGGGTTTGCTAAGAATTCATTAAACTCTGAACTAACAGCTTGCGCTGATGTTTCTTGAAAACCACTAAATACATAAGCTAAAGCCCAACCAGCTGCTACGCTATAAAAAGAAAGGATTAAAAGTCCAGCTAAGGCTCCTGTCGCTCCTAGTAAAGTCCATGCTTGGGTAGTTTCAGCTTCTTTAGCTAAGAAACTCATCGTATTGGCAGGACTACTTCTACCTCGTCTGCCGATCATAATCTCTCCTAACATAATTGGTATTCCAATTATGAAGATACAAGCTAAATAGATTAAAACAAATGCTCCTCCGCCATTATCACCAGCCATATAAGGAAATTTCCAAATATTACCAAGTCCAACAGCAGAGCCTGTTGCGGCTAATATAAAAGTCCACCTGCTAGACCAAGTACCGTGAATTGATTTTCTTTGATCACTCATAATTTATATATTTTTAAAGGCTCTGAGTAAGGATTTAGCCAATAAGCTAACATAACCATAATACAAATACACAGCATAACTGTAATTCTGTTTATCAGCTGTGAATACCAAGCAGGAAATTTATGATTAAGTTCACTTGGTATAGGATATTTATTTAATATTAATATCCCAACTAACATTGACCCCATGCCCCAAGCAGGATTTATAAAATAGCTCATAGCAATACTAATCAAAGCTATTGAGGTTGTTGAGAGTGCCAAAAAAACCATAAAAGGTTTAAAAGGTGTGAGGGGATTTTTTTTCATCAAAGAAAAAATATAACCAGATACAAAAAATAAAAAAAGGCAACTTAATAATTGGAATGAATGAGCAATTAAGGTGGCATGAGAATTTTTAGTAAACCATACCGCAGTAGTAAGGCTAACAATTGGTAACAACCAAAGATAAGCAATCCTTTGATTAAGATTCTTTAATTGATGGCCAATATCCATTGTTGATAGAATTATATAGTTACTAAGGTTTATACTCTAAACGTGGCAAAGCAAAAAAAGAAGTCTCTAAATACTATTGCTGATAATAGAAGAGCAAGATTTAATTTTGAGCTTAAAGAAAAATACGAAGCAGGGCTTTCTCTTGAAGGTTGGGAAGCAAAAAGTATTAGAGAGAATAAAGCTCAAATTGCAGAAGCATATGTTTTATTAAAGGATGGAGAGGCTTGGTTAATAGGTTGCCATATAAACCCATTAAAAAATAGTAACCAAGAAATGGATCCTACTAGATCGAGAAAGCTTTTGTTGAATAAAAAGGAATTAGCGGAGATCTTTAGAGCCACTCAACAGAAGGGTCTAACTTGCATACCAACAAAACTATTTAGGAAACAAGAACTAATTAAATGCGAGATAGCATTGGCCAGCGGAAGGAAAACTCAAGATAAAAGAGAGAATATAAAAACAAGAGACTGGGAAAGACAAAAAGCAAAAGAATTAAGAGAAAGAACTAAAAATTAGTGAACTTCAACTCAGAAAGGTATAATCCTTATGTTTTTTTGGGGGCGAACTGGCTTCGACAACAGATACGAACCCTCAAGTGCATGTCGAGAAGGTAGTAATTCTCGTTAATTAATTGCTGCAAACTTGTTAGTTGGCGAAAACGCAGACTACGCTCTAGCCGCTTAATTGGCTAGCTGTCCTTACCTGGTATCCGTGCCATTGTATTGACAGTCGACTTCACGGATTGCAGAAATTGCCCTTCTCATTGGTAACTTCTTAAGAATAAATTGAGATCGTCTTCTGAACCCTGCTTATCGGGTCTTTTAAGATTAAATTAATAGATAAAACTAAACATGTAGATCTTGTGGCAGAGTACTGATGGACGCGGGTTCAATTCCCGCCGCCTCCACCATTAAAGTTTAAGGTTTACCCGCTCCTGGGACTTCAACTCTAACGACCTCAATCTTTCCAGATTTCTCTCTAAGAGCAGCTTCTGGGTCAACCCCTGAAGCATTTGAAGTACATATAAAAAGTGTCCTTAAATCATCTCCTCCCAACATACAAGCATATGCATTGGTAGAAACTAGAACGCGGTCTAATATCTCTCCACCTTCTTTTACTCTAATTACTTCAGCAGTTGTTGGAGACGCTACCCATATTGCACCTTCTGCATCTAAACACATACCATCAGGCACAGGCACATCACCATCATCAACACTTAAAGATAAATCAGCCCAAACTCTTCTATTTGATAATGTTGCATCTGGATTAACATCAAAAGCAGTTAAACGTGCAGCGTAAGTCTCTCCTACTATTAAAGTCTTACCATCTGGTGTTATTACAGTTCCATTAGGGAATAGTAAATCATCAGCTGCAACGCATGGGGTTTCTCCAGGTCGAACGAGAATTAAATTAGCAGGTTTTACCTCTTCACCAGAATAAGTGTTAAAACCAAAATTACCTATGTAGGCATTACCTTGATCATCAACCACCATGTCGTTGCAATGAAAACCAGCTAAAAAAGATAAATCAGCAACCTCCTTGAGAGTATTATTTTTATAACTCAATAATTTACGGTCTTTCATGGATACAATCAGCATAGTTCCATCAAGCAACCATCCTAATCCTGAAGGCTGGTTAGGAACTTCAACTATCAACTCACTATTTCCTTCCATGTCTAAAGAGAA
>Ga0115002_10007295_pt1 | contig 12481 bp, 10 predicted proteins | sample ArcticOcean_MG_C_8_FD_89576 | JGI IMG/M metagenome (GOLD analysis project Ga0115002, IMG submission 89576) | Marine microbial communities from western Arctic Ocean - ArcticOcean_MG_CB11_86 | ecosystem: Environmental > Aquatic > Marine > Oceanic | place: Arctic Ocean: Canada Basin | collected...
CTCGGTCGGGGTCTGGGATAGCGATCCGCAAGCCTTCAGCTATCATCCCGTGGGATATATGCAAATTTCCTGTGAAGCAATGCGTGATGACGTATCGCAGATTTTCGAAGAGCAAAGGGCCATTGGGTACGAAAGTAGTTTTATAGAAGGCGCTAACGCGTCAACCAGTTATATGCGTCAAATTTTTTCGGATTGGCGCGCGAAAAACATAACATCTGTTCTACACGAAAAGCGTGGCGGATTTGCCAACAACACGAAAGCCGTATATGGCCTGGCAAAAAAGGCGGAAGAACTCGGCGTACGCATAATTACTGGCGTTGAAGTTTTGGGCATCAATGCCGAAAGTGGGTCACTTTCGGTTCAATCGGTGGCGACCGACCAGGGCGCTATCACATGCGCGCATTTGGTTGTGGCAGCAGGGCCTTGGGTCCGGAACTTTTGGAATATGCTTGGTCTGCCGAAACAGATTGCGGTCACTGGCCGGGATGGTCAACGTCACGAAGATGTAGATATGTGGCGTTTCTGGCAGCTTGAAGAAGGTTTGCTAGAAGTCGATCCAGGTATCCTGTCGACGAATGAGGGCAAGGCGCCGCCGGTCATTCATGTCGATACTGACGCACCGCTGATTTCTGATGTGGATGGGTCTGTGATCACGGAAGAAATGTGGGGCATTTACTACAAACCTGACGCACATTTTGGCGGGATACAAGGCGGTGCCATGCCGTATGAGGTCAAGACGCCTGTTGACGATGTGGCTATCGACCCCTATGGGCCCTCGAGTCCGGAATTTGTATCTGGCCCCGAATTCGCTCACATGTGGGTATCTGCGCTGTCTCATTGCCACAGCCGGCTTGAAGGATATATGCCGAAGTACCATCGCGAGCCGTCGGGTGGCATTGGATGTTTTACCCCTGATAGCTTCCCCATCTTTGATTGCTTCAATGGAAACGTCAGCGTGATCGCCGACAGTAATCATGGCTACAAAATGATTGGCGTTGGCCGCCTTGTGGCGGATGAAATCATGGGCGACGAGCAGGATCTGCTGAAACCGTTTCGATTTGACAGATATGAAACGGGCGAACTGCACCCAGTCTCCAACAGCCCGTTTCCTTGGAGCTAACGGTGCGGCTGTGGATACGCTGACAGAATTTACGAACTGAGATTTCGCGTGGCAAATTTGGGGAGAAAATAGCATGGGCATAATGGACATCGAACGGTTCGTCGAAGCCGAAGGCCGCGCAGAGAAAGTAAGGGAAGTCCGTCAAAAAATTGATGAACTGGGTGTCGAGTACCTCTACCTGCAATTTGTCTCGATAACCGGCAAAATCATGGGCAAGGGTATTCCCGCTGATCATTGGGAAACCGTTGCGGAGAGGGGCTTTCAACTGGTTTATGGTGCGACAGTCAATCTCTTCCTGAACAGATCTGGCGAGTATTTGGGCTATGGCCCAGAGGCCGCCGAATTGGTCGGTATCCCTGAACCGGAAACATTCATGCAATTGCCCTGGGACAAACGTGTCGGGCGATTTTATTGCACGTTGTTCCGAAACCGTGAGGAGCGCGAGGACCCAGGCGCCTACCTGACCTCCGACTGTCGTGGAAACCTACGTCGACTGCACGACGAGTTCGCCAATAAGCAGGGCGGCCTTAGGCTTCGTATGGGTACGGAACCGGAAATGATGTGGTTGAAGTTCGACGAGGAGGGAAAACCAACGGAGGGGTACTCCAAGCCGTATTGCTATCACATCGATCAATTTGAAAGTCTGCGCCCCGTATATATGAAGGTCATTGAATATTCCCGCGCCATGGGCCTGGATATGATTCAAGGCGACCATGAGGATGCGCCTGGCCAACTCGAGCTTAACTGGATGTTCGACGACGTACTACGCAACGCAGATAGATTGACGACGTATCGTCAGATTTGTGCGCAGGTCGCACGTGAGCATGGTATTTTTGCATGTTTTATGACCAAGCCATTTATGGGGGTTTCCGCGTCCGGTTGTCATCACAACATGTCGCTTTGGCATGGTGGGGAAGACGTCCTGTGTCCAACAGGAAATAATCCGGAAAGCTTGCCGGGTATGGCCGGCAACTACCTGTATGCGAAGGGTGGCGAAAATACCTTTATGCCCGACACGGACGATCCGCGATTGCCGGGTAAGACCGGGCTCGAAGCTATTGGTGGCATTGTACATCACCTGCAGGCACTCACGGCAATTGGCTGTTCAACCGTGAACTCCTACCGGCGATTGTGGGACACTGGCTTCTGGGCGCCAGTTTTTGCGGACTGGGGCTTCCAGAATAGGACAACGGGCTTGCGTGTCTCGGCGCCGGGTCGTTTCGAATACAGGTCTGTGGATTCGATGGTCAATCCCTACATCATGGGCGCGGTAATTTTGGCCGCAGCGGGCGATGGCCTCGACAATAAACTCGATCCCGGTGAGCCAGAAGAACGCAATATCTATGAGGCCATGGAAGCGGGTAAACAGGTCAAGAAACTACCAATGTCGCTAGGTGAGGCGCTTGCCGCGCTTGAACAGAACGAGGTCGTTCAGCGTGGCTTGCCTGGGGAAATGTACCGCCTTTATCACGAGTATAAGACGGACGAATGGGAGCGGTTCATGTCGACTGTCACCAATTGGGACAATGATACCTACATGGAGTGCCTGCCCTAGGTTTGGCCTCGGAATTGTATCAGCGGGATCGATATTGGATCGTATCAGCGGTGCAAGAATGAATAGAGGGAGTAAGAGTTCCATGTGCGGAATCGCAGGAATTATCCATCGTGGCAATAGATCGAATGTCGGTGGTGAAATGACGTCGATGCTTATGGCACTCAGGCACCGCGGACCCGATTCAACGGGTTTTGCAGTCTATGGTCCGCCAAATACTGGCGACTATGTGATGCGGATTAAGGTCGCCGAACGGGCGGACATGGCCAGCGGTCATGACATCAGGGATAAAATTACTGAACGAATTGCCGAAGTGGATCGACGTATTGCCCTGCATGGCGCCGAAATTCTGCAATATGATGCGGCCACGGTCTACGCTTTGCGTTACGTCATCCGTCCCAATGGCGACATGGAAGAAATGGCGCGCCATCTTGAAGAGATCGAGAGCGTCGAGATCCTCTCACTCGGTAGCGGGCTTGAATTGATAAAGGATCTGGGTGACGCGAACGAAGTCGGTGATGCGTATGGACTCAATGACTTCAATGGCACCCACGCCATCGGTCACACCAGAATGGCAACGGAATCTGACGTTGATATTCGATCCGCGCATCCCTACTGGGCATTCCCATATAACGACATTGCCGTTGTCCATAACGGTCAGATCACAAACTATTGGACCATGCGTCGGGAAATGGAGCGCAAAGGACATCGCTTTATGTCCGATTGCGATTCTGAATTATTGGCGGTGTACACAGCCCATAATCTAGCCCACGACATCAGTCTCGAGGAGAGCCTCAGTCGATCCGTTGATGAGATCGACGGAGTATTCACCTATTTGGTGGCGACCAAGGATCAATTGGGTATGGCTAAAGATACCATGGCCGCAAAACCCTTGGTGCTTTACGAAAGCGACGATTTGATCGCGATGGCGTCCGAAGAGGTAGCTATTCGCTCAATCCTCCCCCAGGAGATCGATACCTACGATCCTTATGATGAGGAGGTGAGAGTGTGGCAAGCTTGAGCGACGCCGAACTTAGCGCCATGAGCCAGGACGACAGGGCAAAAGCGCTCGGGATGACAACTGAACAACTTACCGGACGGTCGTTGCTCATCGAATTCAGCCCCGACGAAGAAGAGCGGTTCGAATACCCCTGGGCGCCTAAGGTGGATTTCAACAAGAGAACCGAAATTGATACCGACAATATGACGTCGACGGAAGTGACCGTCAGAATCCGCGAATTGATGGCGGAAGGCTACGGCACAATTGTCATTAACAATCCACGCGGCAAGCACTCGCTCGGTGTTGGAATTCTGAGCAAATTGAACCTGATCGTTGAAGGTTCGCTGGGATATTTTGGTATCGGCCTGATCGACGGACCGAACGTGCGCATTAATGGTCGGGTAGGGTGGTCGTGCGGCGAAAACATGATGTCCGGCACTATACTTATTGAGAAAAATGCGGGTTCCACATTCGGCGCGGCCATTCGCGGCGGGGACCTCGTATGCCGCGGTTCAGTGGGCTCTCGCACCGGTATCGACATGAAGGGCGGGACGATTATCGTTGGCGGTGATACGGGCGCGTTATCGGGCTTCATGATGCAGCGCGGGCGCATTGTTGTGTGCGGTAACGCCGGCAAGGACCTCGGCGATTCAATATATGACGGCTCTATTTATATTGGCGGTGAAATCCGCTCCCTCGGCGTCGATGCGGTAACTGCCGAATTGACCGAGGTCGATAAATCGTGGCTGCGGCGGAAACTCTCACAATATGAACTCTTGCCTGCAGACGGCGTAGAGCACTTCACCAAAGTCGTCGCAGGCAAGCAACTGTGGAATTACGACAATCTTGAGCCGACCGAAAAGAAAATAATTCTGTAAGGCCAGGTAAAGGTAAGAAAATGGATAAAAGCGCAAAAAAGAGCCTGGGGCGGGACACTCATCGGCTTGGTAATTCCTTCGTTTTTCCGCCGCACGTTATTGACGATATTCACGTTAAATCGGAACTCGGCCGCTACAGAATGCGCGGCTTTTCGCTGTTTAAGAAGATTCCGCATTGGGATGATTTGACGTTTCTTCCCGGCACTCTGACCCGCTTTGTTATTGAGGGTTACCGGGAGAAATGTGAAACCCGGACAATCATCGGTCCCCGCGCGAAACGTCCGCTGGATTTGGATATCCCCGTTTACGTCACGGGTATGAGCTTTGGGGCATTATCCTACGAAGCAAAAACGGCGCTCGCCAGAGGGGCGACCATGGCCGGAACCGCAACTTGTTCGGGTGAAGGCGGCATGATCCCTGACGAGCGGCGGTATTCTACCAAATGGCTTTATCAGTGCATTCAGTCACGTTACGGGTTCAATCCCCACCATCTTATGTTGGCGGATGCCTGCGAGTTTTTCATCGGCCAAGGCTGCAAAGTCGGTCTCGGCGGGCATCTAATGGGCCAGAAAGTGACCGACCAGGTTGCTGAGATGCGTTCGCTGCCAGCCGGTATCGATCAACGGTCACCGGCGCGTCACCCTGACTGGCTTGGTCCAGATGACTTGGCGCTAAAAATTCAGGAAATTAGGGAAGTTACGGACTGGCAAATTCCCATCCAACTGAAACTCGGGGCGGCGCGCGTCTACGACGACGTGCGGATGGCGGTCAAATGCGACCCGGATTCGATTTACATCGATGGCATGGAAGGCTCAACCGGCGCCGGTCCGCATTTGGCGACGGAAGATACCGGCGTCCCGGGTATGGCCGCCATCCGCCAGGCCCGAAAAGCTATTGATGAACTTGGCAAGCGTGGCGAAATTACCCTCATTTACGCTGGAGGCATCCGGAACGGCGCTGATGTCGCCAAGGCCATTGCACTCGGCGCAGATGCAATCGCCATCGGCCATTCGGTGATGATGGCACTCAATTGCAATAAAGACATTCCCGAAGCGAATTACGAAGCTGAAGTCGGTGCTGAACCGGGTTATTGTTATCATTGCCATACGGGCCGTTGTCCGGTTGGCGTAGCGACGCAAGACCCCGAGTTGCGCAAACGCCTTGATCCGGATGAGGCGGCAGAACGGGTTTTCAATTTTCTTCACACTTTGACGATCGAGGCACAGATGTTCGCGCGCGCCTGTGGCAAGACCAATATCCATTCTCTGGAGCCGGAAGACTTGGCGGCGTTGACCATGGAATCGTCCGCAATGGCCGGCGTGCCGCTGGCGGGAACAAATTACACCGTTGGTGTTGAAGATTATCACCATCTATAGAGGAGCAGCAATATGGCAGGAAAAGAATACCGGGGCTCCGAGATCAAAGGTGTTGATCAATTTTTGAACGATTCCGCTGGGCTCGATAGCGAACGAGAAAAGGAAATTGGTCAACACATTGGCTACCGTTACGACGTAAATCTTGTCCCGGACTATGAGCGGATTACGCCATTCCTTTTGAATTACATCGAGATCATGGGCTGGGCAGATCTCAATTGGCTCGAAGATATCCATATGGGCTACGAAGAAGCCAACCCGGCCGTATTTGATCGAAATATCAATGGCTGGATTCGGATACCGGATTCTATTGATTTGCCGGACAACCAGCAGGACCGGGACATGATCGCGCGAGAGCTGTTGATCAAGTTTCAGATGTCCGACCGCAACCCTCTCGTCAATCTCAGAAAAGCATATGGGAAGTTTTGAAATCATGCCGCGGCATCTGAACATCGCCTGTTTGCAGACCCGCCCGATGGCCGATTTTCAATCTGCCTTAGATGAGGCTTTGGCGTTGGCGGAAGTTGCGGTTAGGGACGGTGCGGAAATGCTAGCGCTGCCGGAATATTGCGGTGGGCTGAAGACTGAGGGTGCCATGTTCACACCACCGGTTGCGCTGGAAGACGACCACCTCGTCCTTAAGGGTCTGCGCGCCTTTGCCCGCGACAACCAGGTTTGGATATCTATCGGATCACTCGCTGTGCCTGACCTTGAAGGGCGGATATTTAACCGCAGATTTATGATTGATGATACCGGCTCGATACGCAGCAGGTATGACAAAATTCATATGTTCGCCATCCAGTTATCCGACACGGAGGTCTATCAGGAAAGCGCCCTCGTCAGCGCAGGGCATCAAGTTGTTCTAATCGAAACACCTATGGGGCGCTGGGGCCATTCCATCTGTTATGATCTGCGTTTCCCGCACCTTTACCGTGAACTGGCAAAATCCGGCGCCGAAATTTTCCTGATACCGGCCGCCTTCACCAAGAAGACAGGGGAGGCACATTGGCACATTCTTAACCGAGCCCGGGCCATTGAAAACGGTGCCTTTGTTGTTGCTGCTTGTGCTCTTGGGCTAGTGGAAGGTGGTGGTGAAAGTTATGGACATTCGCTTATTATTGATCCTTGGGGTCAAGTGTTAGCCGATGGTGGAGCGGAGCGTGGCGTCGTTCAAGCCATTATCGATCTTGACCAAGTAGCGGAAGCGCGCACGAAAATCCCTAGCCTTAAACACGACCGTCCATTCTATATTGGCGAAGCCTGCCAGAGTGACGTTGCATGAACTTGGTCGCGAAAACCTCTGAAGTCTTGGAACCAGTTTCGCCACTTCGCGACGCATTCATGCGTTGGCAATGTCGCGTTCGGCAAATCGCGATGCGCGAGAATCTGGGCCGACCAGATGATGCTTCTTCACCAACGGTACATTTGGCAAACGAGCGAAGATCGCGGGGACCAATCATCACCGTTCTTTGCAAATCGCCAGAATACTCTAAGACGCCGGAACTGCGGCATATTAACAAACACACAAATGAGCCGGCGCAACGCCGCGATAAGGCCCTGCAGTTGCTTTCCGAGGCCTATTACCAAAACCACGCCGAATTCTCCAACATGTTGACGGCGACCTTTGCACCGAAATCCGAGTGTGCGATCGCCCTTGAAAAGGCAGCCTTATGCCAACTGACATTCGACGCTTATGGGCAAAAATTCGAACTTGTCTGCCTTGTCACAAGGCTTAGCAATAACCATCCAAATTACCTCGCTACTTGGTGGCACAATATTATCTTCAACCCAAACCTCAACCCCCACACGATTATCCTGGGGTTTGTTCCAAATTGGAAAATCAGTTCGGCGGAGCCACCCATTAACATTACACGGTGAAAGAAATCGAGATTTTGTAAACGTGATCAAAACATAGCCACAATATCTCGGTGGTCAGTTTGGTATCAACGACGAAGGGATAAAAACATTATACAGCGCCAAAAAATACCAGCTAAAGTATCAATAAAGACGGTTTAACATTGATCCATCGCGAAGCGGTGAAACGAATTATGCTGTCTCCGAGTACAGAATTAAGTGGTTAGAAAGTTGCAACATATAGGGAAAGAGAATATGAAACACCTTACTAATAAGTTGGCTTCAATTGCGGTATCCTTGTTTTTTGCAGTTGCCTCAAGTCAAGCCATCGCAAAAGATTCCAGCAAACCCATCGTAATTCCGACGCATAACTGGTCAAGCCAAGTCGTAATGGCCTACGTTATCGGTGGGATATTCAAGCACATGGGCAATAACGTTAAGTACGTACCAGCTGATTCCCAAGCGGTTTATGAAGCCATCCGGATTGGTGACGTAACTTTGTCCCATGAAGTATGGCAATCAAGCTTCGGTAAGTCCTTTCAAAATGCCGTTGACAAAGGCGGCGTGCTTGACTGGGGAACGCATGAAGCGCTTACCTTGGAAGAGATGGGTGTTCCTACCTGGGTAATCGAAAAAAATCTATGTCCCGGCCTTCCAGATTGGAAAGCATTGGCAAATTGTAAAACGGTATTTGAAACTCCAGATTCTGGCGGGAAAGGCCGTTGGTTAGAGGGCCCTCAGAGCTGGCATAAAGATCTAATGCCAAAGCGTGTCAAAGCACTGGGACTAGACGAAAAATATGTGGTCAAATTTGCAGGTAGCGCCAACGCACTCTGGGCGGAACTTGCTTCGGCAAAAAAGGAAGGCCGTGCCACCATCATCTTTAATTGGACGCCTAACTTCACCGATGCCGAAGGGTTTACCTTTATCGAATTCCCGCCCTACAAAGAAGGCTGCAGAATAGTCGACGGTGGTGACGGACGCTGCGGATCGCCAAAGGGCTGGTTAAAGAAAGCAGTCAACGAAGATTTCCCAAAAACACACCCGAATGCATCGGGTATGTTCAAAAAACTATCATTCAGCACGCAAGATATTGGGCAGATGGCAGCATTGGTCGATACTGACAAATTAAGTCACGAAGATGCCGCAAAAAAATGGCTCGCCGATCACAAGGACGTATGGCAGAAATTTCTACCATAGAATTCAATGCGTTTTTATATCTCCCTTGGGTCAAGGAACCCAAGGGAGATTTTTCTTATCTTTTAGTAAATTTTTATGAATGCTAAAATTTAGATAAATATTATGTTCGGTGAAACCCTATGCCCGTCATAAAATGTGAATCTGTATATAAAGTATTTGGTACAAATGCGGATAAATTATTTAAATTGAATAGTGGGATTCCAAGCCTTCAGGCGTTTCAGGACGCGGGCTGCGTAGTTGGTGTAGACAATGCTTCATTTGAAGTCGACAAAAAAGAAATCCTTGTGGTTATGGGTTTGTCAGGTTCAGGCAAATCAACATTGCTTCGTTGCATATCCAGGCTAACGGAAGCCACAGCGGGAAAAATATTTATCAACGGCGAAGATTTATTGGCCTTGAGCGAAAAACAACTCATCGAAATTCGACGTAACAAAATGGGGATGGTTTTTCAAAGTTTCGCATTATTACCACATAAGACAGCACTAGAAAATATAGCATTTCCGTTGCAGATAAAAGGCATTAGCGCGTCAATCAGCATACAAAGAGCTATGGAAATGGTTGAACTTGTCGGACTGAGTGGGCGCGAGAACAGCTTCCCAAGAGAATTATCCGGCGGTCAGCAGCAACGCGTCGGTATTGCACGGTCATTGGCCGTCGAGCCTGATATATGGTTTTTGGACGAACCTTTTTCGGCCTTAGATCCTCTGATCCGTAAAGAAATGCAAAATGAATTTTTACGCCTACAGAGTGTCTTAGGAAAGACCATCCTGTTCGTCACGCATGACTTCAATGAAGCACTTCGCCTTGCCGACCGTATTGCTATTATGAAAGAAGGCGTAATAGAGCAACTAGATACGCCAGCGAATATTATTCTTAATCCGGCAACGGAATATGTCCGTAAATTTACCGAAGACGTGCCAAGAGAAAAAGTACTTACGATAGAGTATGTTATGGACCCAATAGATGGGTCATATAATTTAGGTGAACTGACAGTATCCAAAGATGCAATAATTGAATCTGTTGCTGAGAAAATCCTTATCCAAAATGATCCTGTTGCAGTTTTAGATAATAATAATAACGTCATTGGCATCGTGCGCCCATCAAAATTAATAAATGTATTGTTTAGAAATAACTCTAGAAAAACAATAAAAATGTAATCCATAATAATGTATTTATTACAGCGATATACTAAGTTTTCGCAATTATCATTTGTGATTTTTGTATTCTATCTCCTATATTTTTTGATCGATCCTTCGGATACTAATCTCTTTTGGCGGCTCCCTCCCCTTATTTCTTGGCTTCCACTATTGATTAATGATTCCGTAGACTATTTGTTGTCGGAATGGATGCTTATAGAATTCTTCGACAGCGATGTTCAAGAGTACAAAAGGCGTCCACTTTTATTGCAATTCACAAGAATAATTTCGGGTATGGTTCTTTTTTTGATTGAATTTTTTCGCGAAATTCTTTTGGGCGGCGTAGAAACTATTGTTGTTTTTACAAGTTGGGATTTTGTTAGCGAAAACGAATGGGCAAAGTGGCCGGCCCTTCCTTGGACCGTGGTTGCGGGCGGGGCAATCCTCTTGGGGCATAAACTCCAAGGCAAAGGGCTCGCTTTGTTTGTGGCACTTTCAGTCATATATATTTCGGCCTTTGGACAGTGGAAACCCACGATGCAGACGCTATCGTTTGTAATGGTGGCCGCACCGATTTCGTTTGCCTTGGGATTAGCTTTAGGAATTTGCGCATTTCGAAGTAGACGGGTCGAAGCAGCATTAAATCCCTTACTCAACGTCGCGCAGACGATGCCACATTATTCCTACTTGGTCCCAATAATGGTGTTGTTTGGTGTAGGAGATCATGCGGGTGCAATCGCCACCATCATTTTTGCGGCACCGCCAATGGTTCGACTAACACTGTTGGGACTAAAAAGGGTGCCTCTAGAGGTGTTGGACGCAGGAAAAATGAATGGTTGTGGTAACTTTCAACTTTTGTTCAGAGTCTTGATTCCAACCGCGAGACGTGACGTTTTGATCGGAGTGAACCAAGTCATTATGCAGTGTTTGGCAATGGCAGTGATTGCCTCCTTTATTGGGGCCAAGGGGCTGGGGTGGAATTTATTGCTCGCACTTAACCAGCTTAGAGTTGGCTTGGCGCTAGAAAGTGGCGTCTGCATTGTACTGATCGCGGTAGTCTTAGATAAAATGTCTTTAGCTTGGGCGAATAAACAAGCGGACTATTTCGCTGACCTTAGTTTTATCCAACGCAATAGATACAGTATTATGTTTATTTTTGTTCTATTTTCTGGCTCACTTTTGGCATATATCGGCACCTTTATATTCAAGGAAGGTTTTAACTATTTTTACATAGTCCCGCACAACAAGGGCCTTACCACCGAACCCTTCTGGCAACTAGGTATTGATTGGATATGGGATACATTCTTTTTTAGTTTAAAATATTTTAATGTATTTTTGATTACTAACATATTGGTGCCAATGAAGAATTCTTATCTTGGTATGCCCGTCTCGGCAACTTTCGTTCTAGTAATGGGTATAGGTTATATTATAGGAGGTATTAGGTCCGCAGCCATTGTTGGTGGATTTCTTTTGTTTATCGCAATGACAGAGTGGTGGGACCGGGCCTTAATCACAGCATATATGGCAACATTTGGAGTTATTATTTCATCTATTATTGGAATTTCGATTGGGTCAATATGTGCTCAAAATTCGTTGTCGTCGAGAATCGCTTTGGCAACTTGTGACACCTTTCAAACCTTTCCTTCGTTTATTTACCTAATTCCCGTGATCATGCTGTTTGGAGTAACGGATACATCTGTTCTTATAGCCGTCGTTGTCTATGCCACAATTCCCGCAGTCCGGTATACGGTTGAGGGACTTCGTAGCGTGCCGCAATCTTTGCATGATGCAGGTTCCATGTCGGGCGTATCTCGATTGCAGAGATTGCTTAAGATCGAATTTCCACTGGCTTTTCCGCATGTGATGTTGGGCGTCAACCAGACGGTTGTCTTCGCCTTATTCATGGTGATAATCGGTGCAATGATTGGCACCGACGATTTGGGACAACTTATTTTGAAAGCGTTGTCCGAAAAACAAGGTATCGGAAATGGGTTAACGCTTGGCCTTTGTGTTGCCTTTATGGGGCTGTTGATCGATCACTTAATTCTTCGATGGTCAGCTGACCGCAAACAAGCTCTGGGGATTGTTTGATGAATGAACGTCTTACTTTCGAGACCGCATATGAGCGGGCCGGTGTGATAACGCCGGGCTTGTCAATCCTCGCCTCTGACGTTGAACGTTATCCCATTCCAGGTGGTGGCTCTCGTGCTGTGAGTATCCACAGGGGCGACGAGATTTCCGTGCTTGATCGGGAAGGCCTGCAAACTGGCGAGCTGGTCTTCTTTGCGCCCGACGGTACTTCCGATGCAGGCCTGATTGGGGCGGTAAATAGTGGTAAAGCGACTGGATTGATATCTATTCTGGAACA
>Ga0115002_10007296_pt1 | contig 12480 bp, 10 predicted proteins | sample ArcticOcean_MG_C_8_FD_89576 | JGI IMG/M metagenome (GOLD analysis project Ga0115002, IMG submission 89576) | Marine microbial communities from western Arctic Ocean - ArcticOcean_MG_CB11_86 | ecosystem: Environmental > Aquatic > Marine > Oceanic | place: Arctic Ocean: Canada Basin | collected...
ATAAAAATATCTAAGTGTTCTTTTGTTGATTTGACAGCTCTTTTACGTTCAAATATTGCTAAATATCTCAATCTGTTTAAATCAAAACTATAATTATATAAAATATTCCAGAAATTTTTTAAATTTACAATATCAAATAAATACTTGTGAAAGTCATTATCTAAAAAAATATATTTATGCATTTTTTTCGGATTATAATTTTTCAGTGTTTTTTTTTGTTTTTTAATATTATCTGCTAAATAAAAGAGATTTTTTTTTTTAATATTTTTTAAAATTAACAAAGAAAGAGTTTTTTCTAAGCTTTCTCTCAATAAAAATGATTCAGTTATTTTTTTTATATTAATTTTTTTTACAATTGTTTGAGATCTTGGTTTAATATAGATTATTCCTTCAGTGGCCAATTTTTGTAATATTTGCCTTATTGTAGTCCGAGAAGTTTTATATTTTTTGGCTAACTGTCTTTCTCTTAATGTTTCATTTGGTAGGTGTTTTAAAATTAAAATATCATTTAAAAGAGAATAATATATTTTTTTTTGTTTAATGTTCATTAAATAGTTATAATATTATATTTTTTAATATGGGAGTTAAAATATGGAAATCTTATTAAAATCAATCAATAAAATATTTGTATCTGAAAAAGGTATACAATTGGAAGTATTAAAAAAAGTAGAGGAAAAAATCAACAATGAAGAATTTGTGGTTTTAATAGGACCATCGGGTTGTGGCAAATCAACTTTATTAAACATAATTGCAGGATTAGAAAAATGTACAACGGGTGAAGTTATTGTAGGTGGGGAAAAAATAAATAAACCAAGTCGAGATAGAGGAATGGTTTTTCAGCAGGATGCATTGTTAATGTGGAGAAAAGTTATAGATAATGTTGAATATGGATTAGAATTATCTGGAATCAAAAAAAATGAAAGAAATAAAATTGCATTAGATCAACTTAAAAAAGTTGGGCTTGAAAAATTTATTAATTTCTATCCTAAAGAATTATCTGGTGGCATGAGAAAAAGAGTTCAAATAGCTTCTGTTTTTGCAAACAATCCAAAAGTTATGTTAATGGATGAGCCATTTGGCTCTCTTGATTATATGACTAAACTAGCACTACAAGATCAACTTTTATATATCTGGAATAAACAAAAAAAGACAACGGTATTTGTTACTCATGATATTGAAGAGGCAGTTTTTCTAGCTGATAGAATTTTTTTATTAAAAAATGGTATAATTGATGATGTTTTTAAAGTACCATTTTCTAGACCTAGAAATAATCATATTAGAACAGATGAAAAATTTCGAAACTTGATGGCAACACTTTTAAATAAATTATCTATTTCAAAAGAGTATAATTAGTAAAATGAAATTTTTATTTAGTTTTTTTGCAAGACACTTTTTAAAAATCGTAGGTGTTTTATTGCTTCTGCTATCTTATGAGCTTTTTTCTTGGTATGTTTATATAGATAATCCAAGATTTGCTAATAAGATGTTTCCTAGATTAGAGTATATTATATTTACATCATATCCTGAATTTGCAACGTATTATGGTATGGATCAAGGATTAATAGGTTTCAGAAAAAATTTCATTCAGGCAACAATAGTTTTATTTGATAGCTCTATAATTACTATTTTTCGTTTGTTTTTAGGAGTAGGTTTAGGGATCTTATTAGGTGTGACTACAGGATTATTATTGGGAATTAATTCTTTGGTCCGTGAAATATCTTTACCTCCAATACTCTTATTAAGAACTATACCAATTATGGCTTTAATACCTTTGTTTCTTTTTTGGTTTGGAACTAGGGAAATAGGAATAATTATTTTTGTAATTTTTGCAGTTTTTTCAATGATGATAGTCAGTACTTTGGAGGCTATAAGAAATGTTCCTAAAATATTATTAAATTATGCACGATGTCTAGGAGCATCAAGAATCCAAATATACAAAACTATTGTTATTCCTTATATATTACCAACATTAAATGGAAGTATTAGAGTTATTCTTGGTATTGGTTTTGCACTAGTATTAGCTGGGGAACTTTTAGCTACTGACAGAGGACTTGGATGGTTAATGATTCTTTCTGAAAGATATCTTCAAACAGGAAGAATGATGGTAATAGTTATAATTTTTATAATATATACTCTTATTTTGAATTTTATATATATGAAATTAAGCAATAAAATTAATCATTGGAAAAATTAAATTTTTTTTCTGGTACACCAGATAAAAAATTGATACTATATTAATACAACAAATAAAATTTAAGGAGTTTTTTATGTCAGAAAAATGGTGGCCTTCAAAATGGGGTAAAGATGATACACTTGGATCAATGAATTTAGTAACACCTCAAAGAATTTTAGAATCTTTTTCTTTAGTTAAGAAAGGTAAATATTATGACCTTTCTCATGTTTTGGATCAAAATATGCCTGTTCCAGGTTTCCATGGTTCTTATTTTGCAAATACTCAATACACCCTAGAGAATGGCGCTGACTGGCATAACAATATTTTTGGAAATATGAAAAATGGTTATTCTGCTCAAAACCTTAGAATGTCTATGAGTGATCACTCAGGTACACATATAGATCAATTAAATCATGTCGGAGAACAGCAAGAGAATGGTGAGTTTCTTGTGTATAATGGAATAAAAAACAAAGATATAATTGATACATTTGGAACCAAAAAATTAGGAGCTGAAAATTTTCCACCACTTATTACAAGAGGTATACTTGTAGATATTCCTGGGTATCTTGAAAAAGATTTGGAAATTGGCTATTGTATCAGTCCTGAAGAAATCAATGGTGCTTTAAAAAAACAGGGAACTGAAGTAAAAGAAGGAGATGTTGTTCTTGTATATACAGGATGGAGTAGATATTGGAATGACGCAGAAAAAACTTTAAGTGGTGAACCTGGTTTGGCTAAAGCATGTGCAAAATGGGCAGTTGATCACAATATTATTTCTTGGGGAACAGATCAATTTGCTACGGATCCCATACCATTTGAAGAACCTGGTCTAGCTCTTCCGATGCATATAGAAATGCTTACAAAAGCTGGGATAAGGTTAATTGAAAATGTTTATATGGATGAAATTATAAAAGATAAAATTTATGAATTTTGTATTTTAGGACTTCCACTAAAAATTAAAGGAGGAACTGGCTCTCCGGTTAGATTAATGGCAATTATTTAGTTTTTTGATCCCGTAGTTCATTTTGATTTTTTTTTTAATTTAAATTTATGAGATTAATTAAATCTAAAGAAAGCATTGGGGCTATTTTTGCTATATTAGCTTATTTCTTATTTTCAATTTTAGATGTTTTTCAAAAATTTGGAACTATTTATCACTCAGTTTTCCAAATTATGTTTTTCAAGTATGTATTTTTATTTTTTTTATCAACAAGTGAATCAATTAGAAAAAAAAATTATAATTTTTGGAAAACAAAAAATTTAAAACTCCAATTATTACGTTCTTTTTTATCTTTATTAGAGTCTGGTTTTTTTATACTTTCATTTAAATATCTATCTTTAGCTTCTGCTCATAGTATCGGAGCTATTACTCCCATACTAGTGATTATAATGGCTTCTATCTTTTTAAAAGAAAAAATTGATAAAAAAACATGGGTAGCCGTAATTTTTGGATTTATAGGTGTAATGATAATATTAAGACCAGGTATTGGGATTTTAGATATAAAAATATTTATTCCACTCATAGGTGCATTATTTTTAAGCTTATATCAAATTACAACAAGATTAACTTCTTATGTAGATGAAAATGAAACTTCATTATTTTTTACAGCTATTACTGGTATAATTATTATGGGTATATTAGTTAATTTTTATTGGATAAATTTTAATTCTCAATCTTATTTTATATTTATTGGTATTGGTTTTTTTTATTCTCTTGGATATTATTGCCAAGTTATATCATTAAATAAATCTCCTGCTAGTAAAATTCAACCATTTCATTTTACTACTTTTTTTTGGGCGGTAATTTTTGGTTTTATTTTTTATAATGATATTCCAGATAAATTTACAATCATAGGTGCAATTGTTATTATATTATCTGGAATTTATGCTCTAAAATTCAAAAAAAAATAGATTAATCTAATTGATCTATTAATGTTAGATAATAAATTTTTCAACTATACAATAAAATTAGTAAATTTTTTAAATATAATGAACAATTTAGTATGATTGTTGATTCAATCTTTACAAAACTTTCATGTTTAATAATTATAAATGCTTATTTGCAAATAATATAAAATTGTCCCAATCATCTTCAGTAATATCGTGTTTTCCTTCTCTAATATAATATCCAATTCTAGTATTAATAAATTCTCCATTTTTTGGTATACTGTTTATTCCTAGTCCCTCAACATTTAAAAAATCATAAATTTTACTTGCGTTTTTTGCTCCATAAAATTCACCTATGGGATCAGATAAAGGATCAGATGCGGCGCTCGCAATTAATAATGGTCTAGGTGCTATTAATGATAGTAGAGTATGTTGATCAAAAGGTAGTTCTTCTTCTTTATGATTAAATTGATTAGAATTTTTGCATAACCAATGAGGATATCGTTTATTCATACTATAAATTGTTTCTCCAATTTTCCTTCTCCATATAGTAGGTCCGCCATTACCAGAATTGCCTGAAATCGTTAAAGCAAATCTTTCATCAAGAGCTGAAGCCCAAAGAGCTGCTTTTCCTAATCGAGATAAACCAAAAACAGCAACTTTTTTTGAATCAATATCTTTATCTTGCATAAAATAGTCCATACAGTAGCTAAGACCAGAGGCCCAAGCACTAATAGATCCCCATTCATTAGGTTTTGGATAATTTTGATTTTTATTATAAAAAAATTGATGAATGCCATTTTGGAATCCATCATCATAATCAGGATCAATATCGCCATAATAAAAAGTTGCTACGCCATATCCGTTTTTCAAAATTTTTTCTAAAGGCCATCTTGAACTTGCTGTACCTTTTAATTCTTCAGGATTAAAATCAACTATTTTTGCTTTTGCAAAACTATTATGAATTGCTACATTCAAATCTTGTTTTAAAGAATATAAATCAATCGGAATATAAGCTGTAGCTTCATATAAATCTAATTTTTTTATATACATATTAAATTGAATTCTTCCAATCAAATCATTTTCAAAATAAATTCTTTCCCCGCCATGCACAATCCCATCATAACCTCTATTATCTTCTTGTAAATCTGCGTTTAATATTGAATTTTTATCAAATCTAATTTTTGTTAAAAATTTTTTCATTTTATTTTTTTTTTGATAATTAATATCTGTTTCTAAAATAAGTCTTTTTGACACAGGGGTTATATAATAATTTGATAATGTATGATTACCAAAAAAATTCATCCCCAAAAAAATTGGGCAAGGTTTTGATAAGTGATTTGGTGTAAACAATAACAAATCAATAAAAAGTTTGTTATTAAATTCAATTCTAATTTCTTTTTTAGTTGCCAGTGAATTAAAACATTCTTTATCAACTGATTTATGAATAATTTTTAATTTTTTAAATTTTCCTGGGATTTTGCCATATAAATTATTCGAAATTAAATTAATTAATTCTTTTCTTTGAATATTTTTCCATTCCTCAATACTTCGTATTTTTTCTCCACTTAATTTAGTTAAAGGATCTGGCAAAGTATAATTAGAAATCTTTTCTAAATCATAGGAAAGATCAAATTCATCATAGTTATTTAAAAACATATTTTTTCAACTATATATCTTATCATCAACTACTAAAAAAGCTGAGACTTAAAAAAATAAAATTATCATATGATAAAAATTTAACCTTAAAACAATAAATCATCAAAAAAAACTTCTTGAGTACTCTCATTAAAATTTTCATAAACATTCTTCGTAGTTTGTGGTATGATAATTGCAATGACTAAATAAAAAGATGATCATCAAAATATTAACCACCCACTTGCTATTAAAATTAAAAATAATAGGAATAAGTATTAAAATCCCTCCGAGTATTAAAATAGCTTTCATTCCTACATCATTATGACCAACCGATCATTATGTGAATAAAAAAAATGCAACCACTTGTGATGACCACTTTTTTTAAACTTATTAATAAACCTCAACTCATGATTAAAAAAATATCTATTTCAATCAACATTTCTAACAGTTGATGGAATAGTTGTTATATTAACTATTTAATCATATAAAAAAAAATAGTACGTATTGTCAATATTCCTAGTGCTTGGTGATAACTTAATAGAATGGAATCAAAATAAATTAATAAAAATACTAAAATTTATCATGTACACCTTAAAGTATCAAACCTAAATCGTTCGTTAGATATTTATTGTGGTGTGTTAGGATTTATTCTCAAACAACGTATTGCTGATCAAGCTGCATTTATTGCTGCAGGTGATTATCATCATCATATTGGTCTAAATACTTGGGAAAGTAATAATGGAACATCACCCCCAATTAGTTCAGCAGGACTTTATCATTTAGCAATTTTGTATCCTGATAGAATTTAGCTAGTTGATGCCCTGCACTGCAGCAACTACAAAATCATAACATTAACTTAACAGGTGCTAGCGATCACGGAATAAGCGAAGCTTTGTATTTAGATGATCCAGATAATAATGGTATTGAGTTATATTGGGATAGGACTCAAAACATGTGGCCAAAGATAAAAACAAAAATCTAATTATGTATACCAAACCACTTGACCTACGATCATTATTAACTGAAGTTGAAAAAAAATAATATAAATTATACTGCTTAACATTGGTTGATGGTAGGGTAATCGTGATGAAAAAACTTCTCTTATTTTTATTTTTTTTATCTCTTGGTTTAACTTATACCTCTTATGCTGGGACTGATGATGATTGGCCATCAGGAAAAGAATATGGATATAACTGTGTCAGAACAGGATCTTGTAACGTAATAATAGAAAACCTAACTGAACAACCTAAATTGTTTATAGGTAAAAGTTCTTTTAATGGAAAGAATCAAGCAATTAATATAGCCTATAAAGGAAATCATAAACCAACAGTTATGGCAGGGCTTTGGGGGGAAAGATGGATAATTGACAATTACTCACCACTTGAAGAATGCTTAATAGGTGCTTGTGACAATATGAAATGGAGCGATTATTTTGATAGTATGATTTATGCTCCTGATGTGAACACATCTGGTGATGGTGCAGAAATAATTATTCTAAATCCAAAGAATCAAGAATTAGGATATCCAGTTAATGGAGGAATGTACCGTAGCTATCGACACGCCTGGAATATATCTCATTTACTCCAATCTAATAACCTTGAAAACTTAAAGCAAGGATTAATTGAGGGGGCAAAAGGTAAGTGGCTAAAAGAGTTACAAGCAGATATGTTCATTTACAAGGTTGGCGATAATGAGAATTATCAAGGCTTTGCTAATTCGTTGAAGTCGTTTTTGTATCCTACAATTGTTCCTTTAATAGAGGCCCACATAGTTTTACAAAGAAATAATGTATACTCTCCTGAAGAATTTAATTTAGTACACAAATGGTTAGAAAAAAGAGTGTGGGTATTAGAACAGGGGCCTATGGATGGAACACTAGCTAGTTCTTGGAACTGGCAACTAACTCATGAAGCTGGCAACCATGAAACGGTTTGGAAGAAAGTGGCCTATATATTATGGGGTATTGCTGACAACAATGAAACTTATTTTACAGCAGGTGTAAATGGCTTTGAAGATTTCTATAAGACAATGCGAAAAAATGGAACACTTAAGGCCGAACATAAAAAAGGCGATGGCGGCAACTACGGAATATCAAGTGGTAACGAAGTAGGTCAAGCAATGGTTATGATGGCAATAATTTTGCACAATCAAGGCATTGATGTTAGAAAAAAATATCCTAAGATTGAAAAATTTGTAAAATGGGCATCTAAAAACTATAAAGATCCTAAGGTAACTGGAATGGTTACCGATGGAACTTTTAGCAATAGTGAAATACGGTTTATGAGTAGTGATCCTAGAGAAAACAATACACTTGGAGGAATGTTTTTATGGGACCAAGTATTTGAAACAAAGTACTCTCAAGATTATAATTTTTTGGGAGATCGATCTAGGGCACTAGTTATATTTGGTATTATGGATCCAAAAACAATAATTACAACTAAACCTTAAACAATTAACCCCTCAACACTCCTCGTGTAAATAATTCTAGTATTGAATCTATTTATGTGATTAAATATTTCTTATATATTGTATAGAACAATATTTATAAACTGGGAGGGATTATGAATAGTTTTTTAAAGATTGTAAAATTGACAATTACTGCTTTTGCATTTTTAATTTTGACTGCACCTTATATGGCTGTGTTTTCTAAAACATTAATAGGAGTAAGTTGGAGACATTTTCAAGAAGAAAGATGGAGAATTGACGAAGCTGGTATAAAAGATGAGCTAGCAAAATTAGGTGATGAATATGAATATATTAGTGCTGATGCACAATCAGATTCTCAAAAACAGATTTCTGATATTGAAGGACTTTTAACAAGAGGTATCAGTGCTCTTATTCTTTTACCCGCAGATTCAGATGGAATTGTAGGAGCTCTTGGTAGAGTTATTGATGAAGGTATTCCTGTGATTGCATATGATATACCTATTGATCATCCTGATGCTGTCTTTATAAGTTTTGATAATGTTGCAGTTGGAAGATTGGAAGCACAACCTTTAGCTGATATACATCCACACGGAAGATGGGCTATCATTAAAGGTGATTGTACTATGCCAATTGTTGATTTATTTTTTTCTGGTCAGGAAGAAGTAATCAATCCACTTATTGAAGCAGGGAAAATTGAAATTGTTGCTACAGAATGCGTAGAAAACTGGAAACCTGATGTAGCTCAGTCAACAATGGAACAAATATTAACTAAAACAAATAATGGAGTTGATGTTGCTTTAGTTATGAATGATGGCATGGCTGGTGGAGTAGTAGCTGCACTTAAAGCCCAAGGCATGGAAGGTATTCCTGTGTCTGGCCAAGATGGTGATTTAGCTGCATTAAATAGAGTTGCACTTGGACATCAAACTGTTTCTGTTTGGAAAAACTCTTACGAATTAGGAAGAGCTGCTGCAAGGGTAGCTGTTGCATTAATTAAAGGAGAAACTCCAGCAGATACAACAATTTTTGTTACACCAACTGGAAACGAACAGGTTGCAATACTTTTAGAACCTATCGCTATAACAAAAGATACTTTGCATTTAGTAGTTGATTCAGGTTGGATTTCTAAAGAAAAATTATGTCAGGGCGTAACTTCAAATGTTCCTGACGCTTGTAAATAATTTTTTGTTAATTTAATTTTAAGGCCTTATTTATTTTATAATAAGGCCTTAATTTTAAGAAAATAATTAATAGTATTTTTCTTTTTTTAAGGTGGTGCAAATGAAAAAAAATAAATCTGAAAATATTTTTATTAAATTCTCTAATTTTTTAGATTTAGATACTAGGTTGTTTGGCTTAATTTTTGCAATGGCCATTATTTGGATCGGTTTTGATATCCTAACTGGAGGTATTTTTTTATCACCTAGAAACATATTCAATTTGACTGCACAATTTAGTGTTGTAGGAATAATGTCCACCGGAATGGTTTTAATAATTGTAGCTAGAAATATTGATTTATCTGTAGGTTCATTATTGGGATTCGTAGGAATATGTGGAGGAATGCTTCAAGTACATGTGCTTGATTATGGTCAAAGTTATAATTGGTTGTTAGCTTGTTCTTTAATGATGATCGTTGGAGCCATAGTAGGTTTATTACAAGGGTTATTAGTTTCTTATTTAGGTATTACAGCATTTATAGTTACTCTTGGAGGTTTATTAATTTATAGAAATGGAGCTTGGGCATTAAGTAAGGGGGTAACTCAAGCCCCTCTTGATGAAAACTTTCTTATTTTAGGAGGTGGAAGAGGAGGTACAATTGGAGAGTTTTGGACTTGGGTGGTAGCAATAACAGCCTGTCTACTTGTTATTTTTTATACTTTTTATATTAGAAGAAGAAGAGAAACATATAATTTTAAAGTTAGAAAATTATGGTTGGAATTAGTTCTTATAATTGTTTGGATATCTATAATATTAAGTTTTGCATATATGCTTAATTCCTATCAAAGGCCAAAAACTGATAGTGGAGCAGGTATACCAATCCCATTTTTAATTTTGATTTTTGTTGCAGCAATGATGACAATTATAGCAAATTTTACAAAGTTTGGAAGATATGTATATGCAATAGGCGGAAATCCTGAAAGTGCTGAATTGAGTGGAATAGATGTAAAAAAAGTAATTTTGCTTAGTTTTGTTCTTATGGGTTTTTTAACAGCAATTGCTTCAATTGTTATCACATCAAGAATAGGAGCGGCTGCTACAGTCACAGGAACAATGACTGAATTGAATGTTATAGCTGCAGCAGTTATTGGAGGAACATCACTTTCAGGAGGAATAGGCACAGTTTATGGTGCAGTACTGGGTGCAATTTTTATGCAAAGTTTAGAAAATGGAATGGTATTAATAGGAATACCTACTCCAATTCAAAAAATTATAATAGGTTGTGTATTAATATTTGCAGTGTGGCTTGATGCAATTTATAAAAAGAAAAAAAAATAATATAGTATATAAGGTGGTAATTTATGATGAGTTATGAGAAAGAAATTCAAAGAGATGCTGATGAAATAATAAATGGAAAAGGTTATTTAGTTATACCAAATATATTTTCCAAAAAAGAAATTAAGGAAGCTAAAGACTTAATAGATAAGAATATGGAAACTTTGCTTGAAGAGGCTGGTACAAAAGCAGCTAAGCAAGGCGAATATAATGACAAAAAAGACTCAGCTAATTTAGTTCAAGGAAAAATAATTATTTGGAATTTAATTTATAAAGGAAAAATTTTTGAAAAAATGGCTTCAAATAAAAGAGTCATAGATGTTTTTAAAAAAGTTTTAGGTTCAAGTTTAATACTTGGTTCTTTTGCTGCAAGAACAGTTAACCCTGGTGATAAATCTCAATTACCCCATGTTGACTATCCTTATTTTGATATGCATACAAAACATAAATATCCAAGTAATATGAATTTTAGTTTTTTAATGAATTGCCAATTAACTCTTATGATAGATGATTTTACTGAAGAAAATGGTCCCACAGCAGTAGTGCCAGGATCTCAAAAATGGGGAACATACCCAGATACAAAAAAATATTTGGATGAATGTGTTAAAGTAACAGGGGAATCAGGTTCAGCATTTTTAATGACGGGAGCAATGTGGCATGGCTCACATGAAAGCAGAGAAGGTTCAGGAGATAGAAGAGCTATTTTAGGGCAATATTTACCTGGTTTTGTTAAACCAATGGAGGATTGGGAAAAAGGAGCTAATTTTCCAGGTGGAAATGAAATAAAAAATAATTTTTCAAATGATTTAAAAGAACTTTTATTTGGATATGATTACCCAAGAATTATGCAGGAAGCAGATTAATTTAATACTATGAGAAAACCTTCTGTAGAATTAAAAAATATCTCAAAAAATTTTGGAGGAATAAAAGCTCTAGATAGTGTTACTGTTGAACTTTATCCAGGAGAAGTTCTAGGGCTCTTAGGTCATAATGGTGCTGGAAAGTCTACATTGATAAAAATTTTATCAGGCGCATTGTTAAAGGATTCTGGTCAAATTATAATTGATGGTAATGAAGCAATAATTAATAATCCTAGAGATGCAAAAAATTACGGGATAGAAACAATTTATCAAAATCTTGCTTTGGCTGAAAATTTAAACCCTACTGCAAATGTTTTTCTTGGAAGGGAAATAACCAATACTTTCGGAATACTTGATAATGAATCTATGGAACATGAAACCTCAAATATACTTGATAAATTAAAACTTCATATTCAGTCACTTAAAGAAGAAGTTAAAAATCTTTCAGGTGGTCAAAGACAAGCTATTGCTATCAGTAGGGCGGTTTATTTTGATGCAAAAATTTTAATTATGGATGAACCAACTGCGGCATTGGGGCCAGAAGAAACAGCAAAGGTAAGTGATTTAATACATAATTTAAAAAAACAAAATATTACTATTATTTTAATTAGTCATGATATTCATGATGTATTTGAATATTCTGATAGAGTAGCTGTTTTAAAAAATGGATCTTTGGTCGGAAAAAAATTAGTTTCAGAGGTTTCTAAAGAGGATGTATTAAAGATGATAATATCTGGGGAGTAGCTTTAGTTATATTATTACAAAATCACTGGAAAGAATTTAGAATTAATATTGAAGAGTATAGAAAAGTTCATTGGACGTATAAGAAAAACTACAAAGAACTGGGGGATTCGAACTCTCGTTACGATTACCCGTAAACACGCTTTCCAAGCGGGCGCCTTCAACCACTCGGCCACCTCTCCTGTTTAATAAATCCAAGTCCACTTTCATATTTCTGTGTTCACTTTACCACATATGAGATTCAATGGGAGATAAAAAGGC
>Ga0115002_10007299_pt1 | contig 12474 bp, 11 predicted proteins | sample ArcticOcean_MG_C_8_FD_89576 | JGI IMG/M metagenome (GOLD analysis project Ga0115002, IMG submission 89576) | Marine microbial communities from western Arctic Ocean - ArcticOcean_MG_CB11_86 | ecosystem: Environmental > Aquatic > Marine > Oceanic | place: Arctic Ocean: Canada Basin | collected...
ACCGAGAGCAAATCCCGTCGAATGCGGTGCGCCCATGTACTTCGCAGCGATGCACTGGAAGTCGGCGCCCATCTTCACGTACTTACCAAAATTTTCCAGAGGATAGATTTGGCCTGCCGCATCGACGGAAACAGGCTTTCCTGCTGCGTGGGTGATTTCGAGCACCTGCTCGAGGGTTAGCACATTAGGGTCGGTTGGCTTCTGTTCGTACACAAGATAGTGAACAGCTGCGGTACGTTCATTGATGGCGTTTTTAAGGTCATCCTCAGTTGTGCCATTCTCATCGCCAAACTCAACCAGCTTTGCCCCAGCAAGTTCGAGACACCGGTCGTACCAGTAGCGCTGACGCTTCTGAATGAGAATTTCGTTCGGCATGCCTGTCGTGTCAGGTAGCTGTTCGACTTTTGCATCGTCAGTACCCGCCATAAATGCTGCCGTTGCAAGTGTTAGTGCAGAGCCTGCACCTGACGTTATGTAAGCCGCTGGAACACCAAGCATTTCGGCAATTCGGTCGCCGGCCACCTGTTCAAGTTCAATCAATGGAATGTAAGCAGAATCTGCTGCATCCATAGCGGCTTTAACTTCTGGAACAGGAGTCGATCCGCCGAGCAATGTAACGCTGCCGGTAGCGTTTATTACTGGCTTCGCACCCATTTCTTTGTAGATCGATCCCCAATCGTTGGTAGTCACGTCTAGTTACGTCCTTCTCAAGCTTGAATTCCCAAGTCTCGCAAGCTCACACTTTAGTTCGCTTCACGATTCTCTTTCGGTTGCCGAGTCAATATACCCTTAGTGATCGACACTCGCACCCAGTTAGCATCGAATTGATATCTTCTAGCTAGTTCATATGACACTGAGCGAGATATTATTCTCACCCAAGAAATCAATGTACGCGTGTACAGGACAAGCGGAAAATGGCCGACTTCGAAGAAGTCTCAGTGAAATTACGATCGGGATTAGAAGTCAAGATTCGTGCTTGGCAGGGTCACGACGGCGCTCAACCGCTAGTAATAGTTGCACCGAATAGCTCGGCTGCCGACTGGGACGAGTTCGTCTCGTTTCTTCCCTCTTCGCACGCGCCTATTTTGGCAAACGTTTCATCAAGTCTCGAATTGTTGATGCTAATTTGGGAGATAGGCGAACCGGTTTTGGTTCTGGTTCAAGGACAACCAGCGGTAGATATCGCCAGCGGTTTCATTGCTAAAGCTCCTGCGGCTGCATCCGGAATCATCATATGTGACGGTGAAATCAGTCCCGACCAAGCAGATGAGATGCACGACATTTTGATTCTGGTCTTACGAGGTCGACAGGGTAAAACCCTTTCGCACCCAGCAGCCGTGAAAATGCATGAGTTGCTGAAAAATTCGACGCTGATCGAGCCGGAGAACTGTGGAGACTTCCCTGCGAAGGACAATCCAAATGCCGCTGCGTCAGCGATCAACATGTTCCTCGCCGGTGCTAGCGGCAGTTTCGACGAAGGATCGGAAGCTGACCCGATCGATCCTAAGGCGTAATCGTCGAGTATCCGGCGGCTTACTTCGAAGGTAAAAGTACCAGTCCGTCAACGCCGACATGATGCCGCTCCACCGTTCCTGCGTCTTTGATAGTGACGTAAATATCGCCACTTCCCTTTGGACCGAACGCAACGTTTGTTGGTTGAACCCCACCAACGCTAATCCGGTCAACAATATGTCCGCCTGTGTCGACCACTGTCACGTCACCTTGACCTACCACGGCGCAATAGAAGTAACCATTCTCGCCAACCGCCAGACCGTCGCCGCCCTTGAATCCTGGCAATTGTGAACGATCAACAAGATCGGCAAAATCTTCTCTTGGGCCTAACGTACCATCGGCATTCCACTCGTATCGATAGAGAATACCCGTAACGGTCGCTGTTACGTAAAGCGATCGATCGGCACCGAACGCGAGCCCGTTTGCGAACTGCAAGCCGTGGTCCAGCACAGTAGCACTCCTGTTTTCAAGGTCGATTCGGAACAGCTTGCCATCAATTGGAAAGTCGTTACGACCTTCCTCCCGAGCTTTGACAAAAAGCTCCCGGTGAACGCCAGAATCGGTCAAGTACATCGCGCCGTCGGGGCCGAAAGCCAGATCGTTTGGAAACATGAATTCGACCCCGTCTACCTCGGTCATCACGACTTCGCTGTTACCGCTCAATTCGACCTTGATCAACGACGGTGGATTCATAGATTCAGCAATCCATAGCGAGCCCGATCGATCTTGAACCATGCCGTTAGGACGTCCGGTTTTCACAATGATTCGCTTTGACGTGCCATCGGAAGAAATTACCGAAACACAACCTGTTTCCGGCGTCATTTCAACAACGCCCCACTCGCCCGATGGAAGCAAAACAGGACCCTCAGGATCGCCAAGTCCTCTATGAAATATCGAGCCAGAGGTCACGTTTATAGGCCTTTCAAAGTACCCCGAACAAAGCGGTGTGTTCAGGTATACAAAGAATATAGATCAGTGATCGACAATACCGACACGGACAAAAAATCGTAGTTAACCGGAATACACAACTAGCCCAGACCTCTTTGATGTTGTACTTTTAATACGTTGGCTCACGAGCATCCGGGCATTAGTTCGAATTGATTTGTTCGAATAACCAACATCTATCACAGTGAGTGTGACGGCAGTCGCGTATCGAAATACGAGACTGGGTCGGCATGCCGATCCGCTGTTTATCAGTGAAAAACCTACCGTTGTACTCCAAGGTTATGAACAAATGAAAATTCTATTTCTTAAGGATGTCCGTCCTACCGCACGAGCCGGTGACGTAAAAGATGTCAAAGTTGGCTTCGCACGTAACTTCCTCATTCCGCAAGGTCTAGCCGTTCACGCTACCGACCACGAACTCCGACGGGCATCAGCTCTTCGAGTACTGGCTGAAGACCGACGACTCGTTGAAGCCAAGGAATGGCAAGACATTGCGGACGCACTCAAGGATCAGAAGGTCCGAATTGACGTGAGAACGGGCCCAACTGGTCGTCTTTACGGTTCTGTTACCAATACGATGATCGCGGCTAAGATCTCTGAAATGACCGAGCGAGAGATCGATCGAAGGGGAATTCAGATTCCTGCCCCGATTCGTACGGTTGGTGAATACAAGGTTCCAGCTCGATTCGTTGAGGGCGTTACAGCCACTCTCGTTATTGAAGTTGTTGCAGATGATGCCTCCATAGAACTCAACCGCCAGATGGAAGAAGCTCAGGCTCAAATGACTGAAGCGGACACTGACGTTCTCGACCCATCATTCGAGGATGTTCTTGCAGCTGCAGAAGCTGAGATCGATGCTAGTGCTTCGAGCAGTTCCGAGAAATCAGACAATGCTGACGATGACACTGGCGACGATTCGGAAGAGAAGTCCGAAGACTAACCCTGCTACCACATACTGATTGAACAATCGCCCGGGGCTACACGCTCCGGGTGATTTTTTAATCGACCGAATTGCCATTCAAATTCCGAGGTTGAACTAGGTTGTGGATAAACTGTGGAATATTGTTGATATCTTCAGGGCGATTTTACAGGTGATGGACTTATATTTCCCAACGTATTAACGTTATATTCCAATCACACTTTCGCCAGTTCTACAGAAGTTTCCCAGATAGCCATTACGGCAACTACATTCGTCACTAAATGCAAGCAGACCGTCTCCCACCACATGATTTACACGCTGAGGAATCCGTCCTAGGATCTATCCTCATCGACGGCATGACGATCACTCAGATCGCAGGCTTTCTTTCGGTCGATGATTTCTACAGAGAGATCAATCGCCAAACGTTCGAGGTCTGCTACGACCTCTTCCAACGTGACGAAGCAATCAACCAGGTAACTGTCACCCACGAGCTCGATCACAAAGATCTCCTCGAATCAGTCGGTGGAGCATCCTATCTTTCGCACCTAGTCGAAGTTACGCCAACATCGGTTCACATCGAGCACTACGCCAACTTAGTGCACCGTACAGCGACGATGCGCCGGCTGATCGCCGCCGCAGCCGAGATCTCAGACATTGGCTATAACGACGATCCCGACGTTGACGTCGCTCTTTCGGCCGCTGAGGACGCCCTATTTGGCATCAGGCAAGGTTCCCAGAACCGTGATTTCGTTCCACTAGCCGATTCACTTACGCCGTACCTCGAAGAATCTTCTCCGCTTGACCAAGTCGACGGCGAACAGAACACTTCGCCAATCGTCACCGGGTATAAACGCCTTGATGAACTTCTAGTCGGTGGGTTACAGCGATCTGACATGGTTGTGCTTGCGGCTCGGCCATCTGTTGGTAAATCGATGATGGGTCTCAACTTCACGTTGAGTGCAGCAAAGGCCGGTTTCAAAGTAGGCATATTCTCTCTCGAAATGGGACGTGACCAGATCGCAATGCGTTTGTTGGCTGCCCAGTCTCGAGTAAATATGCAGCAGATCCGAAACAGAATTCAATCACCCAGCGAACAAGAACAAGTAATCAACTCGATCGGTTTACTTTCTGACTTAACGATTTACGTCGACGACACCCCATTCCAGACCGTGGCTGAAATGCGCGGTAAGGCACGACGTCTACAAATGACGCACGGTCTAGACCTATTGATCGTCGACTATATGCAGTTGATCAACGGTGGATCCACTGGAGGTCGCGAAGGCAACCGCGCTCAAGAAGTATCCGAGATTTCAAGGCACATGAAAGGGATGGCACGCGACCTGCACATTCCGGTCGTAGCCATTTCACAGCTAAGTCGAGCCGTCGAGCACCGAACCTCTCATCGACCGATGCTTTCTGACCTTCGAGAGTCTGGTTCGATTGAGCAGGACGCCGACGTCGTTATGTTTATCCATCGAGAAGACAAGTTCACCACTGAAGATGAATGGAACAAGGCCAATCCAACCCAACCATTCCCACGCGACCGTGCTTCGCTAATAATCGCAAAGCACAGAAATGGTCCAACAGACGAAGTCGAAATGCGCGTACGTGACTCAGTCGGAGTCTTCGAAGAACTATCGTTCGCACCACAAAATTCACAGTCATATGCACCCAGATCAGGAGCAGTTCGGTGAAAGACGGATTCCCACGCGAGGTTCAGTTCACACCAGTTCCTAATCCACTCTTAGCATCGCTTTTGGAAGAGATCGATTCTCTAGACGAACTAAAAGTGGCACTGCGAGTAATTCATGGATTGCACAAGCTTCGCAAAGTACCATCGTCGATAGGCTTCGATGATTTGTTGTCTGACAGGACAGTAGCATCCATGCTCAAATCCTCTGGAACTCAGCTTGAAGAGATTGTTGACCAGTCGATAAATTCAGCAGTCGAACGAGGAATATTACTGGTTGTCGATGAAGGAAATGGGCAAAAACGAATACTGCTAAACACCGAGCCAGTAAGAAGAGCACTCGTTCGTCAGGGCGTCGACCTAGCTATAAAGGCACGCAAACCTTTTGAAACTTGGGCAAACACTGAATCTGCAAAGAAGAAGCAAGATGCGGTAACGTTTTACGAACAGAACATAGCTTCGGTAACGCCAATAGTTGCTGAAAACATTCACGCAGCGCTAGAACAACATCCCGAAGATGAGGTGGTTCTGGCAATTCGATACGCAGCCGAAGCCAATGCCCGTAGCTGGAACTATATAGCCGCAATTCTTCGCCGTTGGGCGACAGAAGGAAGACCTGAGGAGCTTGACGATGGATCGGATGGAACCACTGAACGAGATCTTCAAGAGGATCGGTCAGACCAGTTCTACGAGGAATACCTTAAGCGACAACGAGCTCGAGGAGCCAACTAGCGCCGAAATCCACTGCGACATCTGCGACGACAAACGGTGGTTCGTAGCTGCTCCTAGTGAAAATGCTCCGGCTACAGCCCGGACGGTTATCGCGTGCCAGTGCCAGGAACGGGTATGGGGCGTCAAATCATCCGATCGCATCAGGCAGTACTCCGACCTTGGATCATTAGAGCGTCTCACATTCGACACAGTCGAACTGGGCACTCGCGATACATTTTCTGAGCCATCAAGCTTCCGTGAGGCTTACCACGCTGCCCAACGATTCGTCACTGACATGCAAGGTTGGTTAGTTCTATGCGGATCTTCGGGTACAGGAAAAACGCATCTAGCTGCAGCAGTCGGCAATGCCCTTGTAGAAGCGGACCAACCCGTTCGATTTGTTTCAGTGCCCGACCTTTTAGATCACTTGCGTTCGGCGTTCGATCCTGCAGTCGGTGCGCAATACGACGAAATCTTCTTGCAAGCAATCGAAGCACCTATCTTGATCCTCGACGATCTAGGCGCACAGTCCTCCACAGCGTGGGCCGACGAAAAGCTTGATCAGATTCTCACTCATCGATTCAACCGTCGACTTCCAACGTTAGTCACTACTGGAACCCGGTTCGAAGAATTGGGTGATCGTCTCCGAACGCGTCTTGGCGATCCGTATTTCTCCAATGTAGTGAACATCAAAGCTGGCAGCGGCTTGCCAGATATTCGAGACTCAGGGCTTCAAACTAGGCTCTCAGAAGTAATGACGTTCGACAGATTCACTCCCAAAGGCGCCGCCGGATCTACAGCATCACAGAAACGCTCACTGTCGGAGGCGCACGCCGCAGCGAAGGTCTTTGCAGAGCATCCGTCGGGATGGCTCTATCTCGCAGGGCCTACAGGCGTTGGCAAGACTCATCTGGCAGCGGCTATCGTAAGCGATAATATCGCTCAGGGTAGAGAGGTACTGTTCCGTTTTGTGCCAGATCTGCTCGATGATCTTAGACGGTCGTACGGGTCAGGCGCCGGCAACTCCTTCGATAACGCGTTCCGACAAGTACGCGATGTCGACATTTTGGTTCTCGACGATTTCGGTGCAGAAGCTTCAACTGCATGGGCAGAAGAGAAGCTTTACCAGTTGATCGTTCATCGACATGACTCGATGATGCCTACAGTGTTTACAAGTCGAACGGCTATTGAAACCATGAGCGCATCTGATTCACGGTCATCTTCTCGGTATTCAGACGCGATCATCTCTCGACTTAGCGATGCAAACGTTGTCGCCGAGCGATATCTAACAGCGCCTGACTTCCGCCATCGCGGCGCTACGCCTCGACCTCAATTAACAAACAGAAAAAAACCTCGCAAGTGAGTTTTGAACTTCCGAACCGAGGTATAGAAGACTGCACGTTTTGCTCTATCATCTCAGGCAGTACTGATGCGAATTGGGAGTCACGTCCAACAGACGACGCGCGTGTCGTTTGCTTCCACAATCGACTGAAATGGGAACGTGTCATGCTGTTGATCGTCCCAACACAGCACCTCACCCAGCAAGAGTTGTGGTCGTCTGACGTTTTGATCGACGCTACTCGTCTTGCGATCGAAACGGGCGACAAACACTGTGGCAACGAAGGTTACCGCGCCATCTCTAACTTCGGACTAGAAGCGCATCAGAGCCAACCGCATGCTCACATTCACATAGTGTCTGGAACTTCAAAACAACTTCAGTCGGCAACGCGTAAATCAACGTTAGAGGGTACTGAAAATACTTCAGTAGCTGAATACGACGTACATGAAAGTCTGTTTGCGGCCAGCATTGCCCCGAACGTCTCAATGTCGCAACGAGAACTGTGGAGTTCTGACCAGATACTCGAAACGTCGAGGCAAGCCCTGAAATCGACCGAAAGCCATTCGCCAAACGGTTTCCGCCTGATGTCGAACTTCGAGCCGTCATCGACAAGCAATCCGAATCAACAACATGCAGCAGGCGAAAATCCTGCAAGCCTGTTCTTGCTCGGCGGCGGACAACTCGGACTTTACGTCTAACTCCGACCGCCCAATGTCATCCAGAGTAGTGCCGGGGAAGTTTAAGCGTACCTAGCAGCGGCCATTGCACTCACTGCAATCACCACAAGAATCGCGTTGAGATACCCAAGCAGCGTCAACTTGCTCCGGTAAATAGCGAGCTCAGCTTCATCGGCATAACCCGACTCAAGTCCACGACGCAATTTGGCGGTGAAGGCACCCGCAGCACCAGAGACGAAAAAGGCTGTGACCGACGTCATAATCCCGACAAGAATCATCGTGCCCCAGCCACCAGAGCCGATATCAGACATGCTGCGCCCTGGCGTGGTCGATACAAGTGCGAATCCGGACAACATCGTTACTACAGCAGCACTCGTTATCCAAAGGCTGTTTAGCTTGCTCGTTTTGTTCAAAAACTGGCGTTCTAGATCACCCGATGTGGCACGAATTCGGGGTTCGAGAAGTATGGCGAGATATATCGCTGTACCTACCCAAAACGAGCCAGCTATTATATGGATGATCCTCGTTACTACTAAACCAACGTCCAATCCAATATTCCTATATTGCTAAACAAAATGCTATAAGAAGATAATTTGAGTGCGAAGACTACACTTCGCTATGCCAAATTCTGACATCAGATTGGCATATGTCAATGTGGTTACGGTGGAACTAGCCGTCGAATTCATTGACACCGATTTGTACCGGGCACAACATCGCCACTCTAGCCAACGCAATTAGTCAACGTAATTTCAAAATCTATGAAAATAACGAACATAACCGTATTCCCGCTCGTTAGTCAGCGACCCGAACTCCGCGTCGGCAAACCGATACACCCAAGTTGGTGGGGCTACGACCAAACGCTTATTCGGATCGATACCGAGGGTGGAATTTCAGGCTGGGGCTGCACTGGAGTTCGATGGGAAATGGCTGAAGCAACGATGAAGGTGCTTTGGCCACACTTGATCGGACAGGACGCACTTCAACCAGAATCGGTCACAGAGCGACTGCATCAGTGGACTTTCTGGTACGGCAGAGGCGGAGCGGTCACAAGCTACATCGGCGCGGTGAACCATGCCTTATGGGACATTCTTGGCAAACACACCAATCTTTCTATTTCTCGATTGTTCGGCGGTCGCTACGTAGAAAAGGTTAAGCCTTACGCCTCGATGCTATTTTCATGGCCAGTAGACGAGATGGTCGAGAGTCTTGAATCGGGACTCGAAAAGAACTTCCGTGCCTTCAAGGTCGGCTGGGGTACGTTTGGTCGAGAGCGTGATTTACGACACGACGAAGAACTCGTCAGGAAAGCACGTGAAACGATCGGAGCCGATTGTGAATTGATGGTCGATCCCGGTGGTTCAGACGTCTTCTGGCACGGTGATCTCAAGTGGGCGATAGAAGCCTCTAAGATGCTCAAGGACTACAACATATCGTGGTTCGAGGAGCCATTACGCGCCGACGACATCGATGGCTATAAGCGGTTGACGGAAGTTTCTCCGGTACGAATCGCGACTGGCGAAGTGATCCGGGGACGACTCAATTTCGATCCGTTCATCGACGAAAAGGCGTGCGACATTCTCCAACCCGACCAAACGATTTGTGGCGGGCTGTCTGAGTCACGAAAAATCTGGCAACGAGCCTATGACAACAATGTTCAGGTCGTAATGCACGGCTGGAACACTGCCGTTGGAGCCGCCGCCGATTTGCAACTATCGGCATCGATGCCGAACGGTCGATATCTCGAATACTGGCATCCAGCGCCATATGTAAGCGGAATTCTCGCCAAGCCAATGCTGCTTGATGCGGACGGCATGCTGCCAATTCCCGACGGTCCCGGACTGGGCATTGAAATCGACGAAGACGCTGTCATCGCTCACGGCAAAGGCTCAGACGACTTCGGCGCACTATAACTAGTTCACTCACGTAAATATAGCGAACATCGACTCGGAGAATCTCATGGCAATCAACGGCAAATGGCGATACGAAGACCTCACATGGCCTGAAATGAATCAGGCTGTCGAAGCTGGGCTTATTCCAGTATTGCCAGTAGGTACGATGGAACAGCACGGTCCTCACCTACCGGTAAAAATGGATCGATGGACTGCAACTGAGGTTGCTAAAACCGCCACCGAGCAGCATCAAGGTCGATTGCTTTTCATGCCTCCGGTTGCATATGGATACACAACACATGTGATGGATTTTCCAGGATCGGTCACCATAAACCACGAAACGTTTATTCGATACATAGTCGACATCTTGAAGTCACTTGCCTATCACGGGTTTAGTCGAATCATCGTCATCAACGGCCACGGCTCGAACATGCCGCCACTTGATCTTGCATGCCGAAGAGCCAATATGGAAACCGACGCAAACGTAGCTCTTACTTCGTGGTGGAATCTAACTGCCGTAGACCCTGAGTTTATGGCGACTTGGCGCGAATCAGGATTCCCGGGCGGCTGTACTCACTCTGGCGAGGCAGAAACGTCTATGGCGTTACACATGGCCCCTGAACTTATTCAAATGGATAAAGCGGTAAACGAAGAGATCAAGTTCCATGAGCACAAATCGCCATTCCAATGGATCGATTTGTGGGGTACTGGACCGGTGTCGGTAACTTCGTGGACGAGCGAATACACCGACTCTGGAGTGTGCGGCGACGCACTTCTCGCCACCCCAGAAAAGGGAAAAATCTTGTTCGATGAGGCTGTCAAAAATCTCATCGGCTGGTCGAACGAGTTCTACTCTCGAGAAATAATGGTCCGCAAAGATCACCACACAAGCCAGCCGCTATCTGACTTGCCAGGTTGATCGGTTATTTAGTCGAACGTAATACCGATTTTCACAGCGCCATCAACTCGTTCGTTGGCGATCTCGAACGCTCGGTCGATTTCACCAATATTCACTCGGTGCGAAATGATCGGTTTAACATCGATTTCACCTGAACTAATCAGGCGTGCCGCTTCGGCGTAGCTTGTGAGTCCCGGCTCGTCTTGGGATCCTAAAACGGTAAACACATCGGCTCGACTCTTGAACATCTGCGAATAGTCGAACGGAACTGGTTCCTCCGATTCAGGTAGACCAAAAAGAACAACACGTCCTTCGTTTCGTACGAGATGGAACGCTTGTGACAGGGTAGGCGTTGTACCGACTGCCTCAATGACAAGATCGGCTCCCTTTCCATCGGTTAGATCACGTACGGCTTCAACAGCGGCGTCACCGGTGACGTCGATTGTCTCATCTACGCCGTACGCTAGTCCGAGTTCACGACGCCAGGCCAGCGGCTCCATAGAAATAATCTTCGCAGCACCTAGGTTCTTAAGTGCGAAATTCCAGAACAAACCTGCGCTACCCTGCCCGACGACTAAGCATGTTTGCCCTTCAAGAGATGATGGAAGTCGCTTGGCAGCGTAAACAACCGTCCCCAACTGCTGGGCAAGTGTCACAGTTTCGATATCAACATTTTGCTCAAGCTTCAGCACGTGAGCGTCATCGACGACTTGGTAGTCGGCGAAGCAGCGAGAATTCCAGATATGCGGCGTGGTGAGCACAATATCGCCTGCTGCAAACTTCTTAGATAGCGATACGACCACTTCCCCAACCGCTTCGTGTCCAGGATGACCCGCCATAGCGGGAAACGTGTGCATCGCCCAACCAGTGTTAACCATGTGAAGGTCGCTTCCACATATCGAAGCTGCACGCGTTCGCACCAGAACTTCGCCCGCCACAGGATTCGGTATCTCTACCTCATCGCAACGAACCACGCCTTTTTCGAACGCGATCGCGGCTCTCATAAATCCGGTTCCACTGGTCATCATGAGTACGCACCTAGCTCAGTGCCATGGGCAGTCCACATCTCGTCGAACATCGCCCTAATCTCGCCAAGTGACAATACTGCGGAAGTTAGCGGATCCAGTGCTATTGCGTGGAACGCCGCTTCTCTGTCCCCATCGAGAATCGCTTGAGTGGTCAACTGCTGCACAGCCTGATTTGAACGACTGAGGGCAGCTAATTGTCCCGGTAGTTCGCCTACAGCCATGGGGTGAAATCCGAGTTTGTCGATAAGAATCGGGACTTCAACACTGCTCAAATCCAGCAGATTGTCGATTAGTCCTTCATTTGGAACGTTTCCGTTAATCACTGTTGGACGGTCCGACTCCATCGCTTCGATGATGCGGCAGGCATACTCTTCGGACCGATCAGCAGTAAGAATACGATCGGTGTTGGCATCCTCAAGCAGCTGCGTGTAGTGATCGTCTACACGAGTTGTACGGCCCTGCAGACTTTGTGGAATCTGGTTCAATTTGAAATCTTCGATAGTTTTTTCGTTCGTGCGGAAGTACGGCGTGTACTCCGACATATGCCTTGTGGACTCAGTGACGAAGTACCCGAACTGCTTCATAACCTCAAACCGAACGGTATCCCGAGAGAATATTTCTGGGTTTTCCATCGCTTCAAACAACTGCGGGTAGGCGTCTTGGCCATCTACCTCGAATCGCAAGAACCATGCGAGGTGGTTAATTCCAGCGACCCAGCCTTTGACTCGATCCTTCGAGACACCGATGTAGTCGGCGAGATCGGCAGTTGTGTGCTGCACGCTGTGGCACAGACCTATCGTTGGCACATCGGTTGCTTCGGCCATGGCCCAGCAAGCGATCGCCATTGGGTTCGTGTAGTTCAACAA
>Ga0115002_10007300_pt1 | contig 12473 bp, 8 predicted proteins | sample ArcticOcean_MG_C_8_FD_89576 | JGI IMG/M metagenome (GOLD analysis project Ga0115002, IMG submission 89576) | Marine microbial communities from western Arctic Ocean - ArcticOcean_MG_CB11_86 | ecosystem: Environmental > Aquatic > Marine > Oceanic | place: Arctic Ocean: Canada Basin | collected...
AAGCGCTGGGCTTCCCCCGAAGCCCCAGGGTCGAACAAATCTTTTCGGCAGCATGCGAGCACACAAAACGCGCAGCACCGGGAACGCTTCGTGACAACCCGAAAAGTTTGGCTTGCCCCCAGAGACTGACGCTACTCGTCGAACCGCAATTCCAAGACTTCGAACCGATTCGTCCCTGCGGGGACTTCGATCTCGGCCAGCTCGCCGACTTTTTTTCCGAGCAAACCCTGGCCCAAGGGGCTGGTGACAAGAATCTTGCCTGCGTCGTAATCCTCTTCGCCGGCGCCGACGAGGGTGAATTCCTCGGTATCGCCGAAGTCGAGATCCTTGACTTTGACCGTGACGCCGAATACCACCTGATCCTTAGGCAGTGTCGCCATATCGACAATCTCGGCGCGTGCGAGCTTGTCTCGCAGCAGGTTGATCCTGGCCTGTAGCATGCCCTGACTTTCACGAGCGCCGTGGTACTCGGCGTTTTCGCTCAGATCGCCCTCGGCGCGCGCAGCCGCAATCCGCTTTTCGATGACGGGCATCTGTTCGTTTTCCATATCATACAGCTCAACTTTGAGCTTATCGTAGCCGGTACGAGTCATCGGGACGCGTTTAGACATGGTAGCCTCATTCAAATCTAGCAAAAAAACCAACTAAAACGGGCCTTCCTTGCGGAAGACCCTGTTCGCAGTATCCTCTGATTATCTCTTCGGGACGACCTCGTGTAAAGATCGCTCGTCACCCGCCAACATCGGATTCAGCGGCCGCCATATACAGCAGGCAGCCACAGGCCTTGCAGAAGATGGGCTTCGAAAGCATGAGCTCGGTCTGCATGTTCAGAGTGATTTGATAGCCGCAACCCTGGCAGACGCCATCCTCGGCCTCGGCCATGCCGTCTGCGCCCTTGGCTTGGATGACCCGCCGGTAGTCGATTTTGAAATCCGCCGGCAGTTCTTGATCAGCCGCCGTCAACTCGCCTTCTAACCGCCCAATGTCTCCTTCGATTACTGATGCTTCTGCTGCGACAGCGTCACGACAGCTCGCCAACTCCTTCTCGGCTGTCGATAACAGGGCTTTCTGTTCAGCGACGCTGACCTCCAACTGGTCTACCTTTTCCATCGCTTCGAGAATCTCGTCGGCTCGCACGCTGTTCGCCATCTCCGAAGCGGCGATCTGCTCTAGCAACATTTGATATTCTTTGTTGCTGCCACAACCGTTGAGCTTGGCCTTGAGGTCCAGGATCTTGTTTTCACCTGTCCCGAGGTCAAGCTGCTTGGAATCGACGATCTTTTTCGTTTGTTGGACGTTTTCTCGTGCGCTAGCGAGAGCCGCCTGCTGCCGAGCGACGTTCGTGTCATGCGCCTGTACGCGGCGTGGGCCACGGCCAAGGCGTTCTCGTAGGTCGCTTAGTTGTGAATGAAGACGATGCAACTCGCGCAACACCGTAGTAGAAACCGCCATTAACTGTCCCCCTATATCCCCTCTCTCGCTTTGGCGAGAGAGGGATAGTTGCTGTAATGATTCCCCTATTGTAGCGGCGATTTCATTTTCCATAAGGCATAGAAAAAGCTTAGCCGCAAGCGGATGGCCACTTACGGCTAAGCTATAACGAACTATTCGGGGAATTAAGCGGCTACCAGCGCGTCCTCCGCGGGGGCTCCGCCCCATACCTCTTCCTCGTTAGGAAGGGGACTGTCGGCCACGTATTCCGAAAGCTCCGAACTACGAACCGGGTGCTGTAGTTTAGCAACGGCTTTGGCTTCAATCTGCCGTACTCTTTCACGGGTGACCTTGAAAATTCGCCCCACTTCTTCCAAAGTATAGCAGTAGCCGTCGGCCAAACCGTACCGTAAACGGACAATTTCTCGCTCGCGGTAGGTGAGCGTTTTCAGCAGCTCATCGATTTTTTCGCGAAGCATACAATTGTTGGCCAAATTCAACGGATTGTCGGCGTGCGAATCTTCAACAAACTCGCCAAAACTACAATCTTCGCTCTCCCCAATAGGACGGTCAAGGCTGACGGGAGTTCGGCCAATGTCGAGCACATGCAGGCTTTCTTCCAGATCAATGCCGGCCGCTTCTGCGGTTTCTTCATGGGTTGGCAAACGCCCCAGCTCGTGCTGCAAGCGCTTGGCCGTTTGCTGCAACTTACTGAGTACATCGATCATATGCACCGGAATCCGAATCGTTCTTGCTTGATCTGCGATGGCCCGCGTAATTGCCTGACGGATCCACCAGGTAGCATAGGTCGAGAACTTAAATCCTCGGCGGTACTCATATTTATCGACCGCGCGCATCAGGCCCGTGTTCCCTTCTTGAATTAAGTCCAAGAAGCTCATACCCCGATTACGATACTTTTTGGCAATGGAGACGACCAAACGCAAATTTCCGCTGGAGAGCTCGCGTTTAACGCGCTCAAACTCTTTCAGCTGGCTACGTAATTCGACGCCACGTTTTCGCAGGCTGCTGGGCGTTTCCAGAGTTTTGAGCATTAACTCCCGAAGCTCCTGACGAACCGGGGCGACACGGATCTCAGTGGCTCCTTCTACTTTCAACTGCTGGTGATGCTCTTGCAATCGATCCATCCGGCGCGAAAGATCCTCGAGCTGTCGCATTAAGGGTTGCACCCGACGTGTTCGCAAGCTGAGTTCTTCGACGAGCGTCAACATCTTGCGGCGGTTGCGCAAATAGCTCTGCCGAGCTTTCTGCTTTTTTTCGGCACTGCCGCTACGACTCATCTGCACTGCGAACAGGCTGCGCTGCGAGTGCATGAGGCGTTTCAGCGTCGGCAAATTGATTGGCATTCGCGCCGAAATTTGCTCTTTGGTCAGCCGCTCGGTTAGTGATACCTTGATAGTACGATCAAAAGGCAATTCGCCCGCATGAACCTTTTCGAGTGTTTCACAGGTCGCTTCCAGTGCCAAGAACGAACGCAGCAAGTTCCTGCGAAAGCGTTTGCGGGTCAACTCGATTTTTTTTGCGAGCGTGATTTCTTCTTCCCGCGTGAGCAAGGGAATCTTGCACATCTGCGACAGGTACATCCGTATCGGATCGTCGGTCAACTTGGGCAATTCTGCGGCGAACAGATTATCGCGTTGCGTCTCGGCTTCGCTGGGATCTTCGGCAGTGGTGCGAGGCGATAAATCGGGGCCTTCCACAAAATCGACGCCCATGCACTCAGTCAGATCGAGTAGCGTTTGAACTTGAGTCGAGTCCCCAACTTCGTCAGGCAGAAAATCGTTTGCTTGGCGATAGGTAATAAAACCTTGCGATTTTGCCAGGCCGATGAGTTCGTCGAGAGTAGTTTTGTCGGGGGTTGGGAATCTGGGGGTAGGTACGGTCGTTGCGGGCGTCATCAAAAACTCCTCCTGCACTTCCTGTGCATGTGGAAAAGTTAAGGCGGGAAACCATCCAAAGCATCTCACCCATCCGTGGGCGAAGAATCTGCCTGGCGGCCTTTTAGTTCACTAAAAAATTTAGCTAATAACTCCTTCTCGTGATCGGGGTCCAAACGGTGTTGTTTCAGCTCGGCAACCTGTGAGTGCTGCCAGGCGTCATGTTTTCGCTTCGTAGCGTGAGCCAATAAATCGGACACGCGCTGCTGGGTATCGCTTGAAATCTTTTCGAGGCCCTGCTCATCGCAAGCGACAAGCATGTTTTTCTCGGCCATGTCATCCGTGGCAAGCATCATCTGCTCAAACGACACGGCTTGCCCAGCCTCATGCATCTTGAGCACACGCTCAAATATTTTCCGGCAAAATGAGTTCTCAATGTTCGCCGGATCAAGCTTAGCCGCCAGTTGCGGCACCACATCTGCGTGGTGTAACAGCAACTCGATCAGCTCTTTTTCCCAAGCCGAGAGTCGCAGGCTAGCGTGTGATGCTTCAGCATCATTCGCAGAGGGCTGTTCAGCACGAATAGCCCTGCGCTGCTTAGCCGTGATATCCCGCCGCTTGGTGACCAGTCGCGTGCGCATCGTTTCTTCGGTGATGCCAAACTGACGTGAGATGCGCGACATCACTTGTTGCTCGCGAACCAGGGACACCGAGGTCGCACTGCTCGCGGTGGGAAAGGCGCGAACGAGCGTCCCCAATATTTCTTCCACCGCTTGGGCCGAAGCATGGGTGCCGGGGGCGCGGTTTCCCGGGGTGTTGCCAGAAACTGATACCAATCCTTTGGTCACAGCAGCAATCTTGTGTTCGAGGGCATCGACCGCAGTCGATAAAAGTTGTTGGAAAGACTCGCTTCCTTGCGATGCGATAACATCACATGGATCGGCCCCTTGAGGCAAGGTCAGAATTCGTAAATCTATTTCTTGCGTTACGAACAATGCTAGCAACTCGTCGAGAATCTGCATGGTACGGCTTTGCCCCGCTTCGTCACCGTCTAAGACGAGGGTGATGCTATCAGTAAAGCGGCGCAAGAGGGACACATGGCGCTCTCCCAGCGCGGTGCCCAAAACCGCCACCGCATTGTTGATGCCATGTTGGTGGGCCATGATCACGTCCGTGTAGCCCTCCATCACGACGATGCCGTTGTGTTTCGTGATCCCGTCCTTCGCCAGATCCAGCGCGTAAAGCTGGCTGCTTTTGCTAAACAGGGGCGTCTCCGGGCTGTTGATGTATTTGGCTTCGGTTCGATCGGGATCGCTACTGCCGCACCCTGGTAGCACACGCCCGCCAAATGCGATTGCCCTAGAGCGCGCGTCGCGTATCGGAAAGATCAGCCTGCCGCGGAACCGGTCGTAATAGCCCTGTCCATTTTGGCGGCGAGCAACCAATCCGACGCGTTCCAGCACGGCAGGCGAAAAATTGGCTTGCTGCGCCTCGGCGAGCAACCAATCCCAACGGTCCGGTGCAAATCCCAAATGAAATGTCTTAATCGTTTCTTCGCTGATGCTGCGATCCAACAGGTATTGGCGGGCCACGCCGGCCTGGGGATCGCTCTGCAGAAAACGATGAAACTGCTCCTCGGCCCAGGCCACGGCCTTTAGTAAATTGCGACGCTCGAACTCACTCGACTGGCCGGCGGGCAGTTTGGACGGAGCCAATTCGATACCCGCCCGATCGGCGAGCATCTCCAGTGCCTCGCGAAACTCGAGTCCCTCGACCCGCATCAGAAAGCTGAAAATATCGCCCCCAATGTCACAAACCCAACACTTGAACGATTGTCGTTCTGGATTTATTTGCAGACTGGGCCGCGAATCGTCGTGCCAAGGACAAACGGCGACGTAGCCTCGTCCCTGCCTGCGCAGCGCCATATAGCCTCCCGCCAAGTCGACGATATCAATCGCTTGGCGGACCTGTTCTTTTGCATCCTGCAAGTCGGTGAGGGGCATTTTTTCTACAACGAATCTCTTGGGCGGGCGGCTACTTTGACTTGGAGCGTTTGCTTCTCTGGGCCGTTCTGGCCATGGCGTATGATTTCTACGGGGACAACCTCGCCGATCTTTGTGGCTGCGATCGCTCGACTAAAGAGTGTTGGATCCGAAAACTCGATTCCGTTCCAAGTGAGTATTACATCGCCGATTTGAAAGCCTGCTTCGGTGGCCGGCGTGTTCTTTTGAACCTGGGCAACGTAGACACCCTGTCCTCGATTCAATCCAAGTTTGAGGGCGACTTGATCGGTGACTTCGGTGGGTCCAACGCCTAAGTAACCGCGTAGAATCCAGCCTCGCTCGCGCAGCTGTTCATAACTATCGCGGGCAATTGCGCTCGGTATCGAAAAACTGATCCCCTGGTAGGCCCGGCCAATGATCGCCGTGTTGATGCCGACGATTCTGCCGTCCACGTTGACGAGCGGCCCCCCGCTATTCCCCGGATTCACGGCGGCGTCGGTTTGCAGAAACTCTTGATACACGCCCGCAATGCCGCGACGTTCTTTGGCACTTACGATTCCGAAAGTAATGCTTTTTTGCAATCCGAAGGGGCTGCCAATAGCCCAGACCATTTCGCCGACGTCTAAGCTGTCGCTATCTCCCCAGGCCGCCGGAATCAAATCGCCGAGTTCGGTTTTCAGTACCGCCACGTCCGTCCTCGGATCGCGCCCGATGACACTCGCCGTGCCGCGACGACCATCGCTCAGTTGAATTTCGGCGGTGCGCACGCCACGCACCACATGATCGTTCGTGACGATATACCCTGCTTCGTCCACAATGACTCCCGAGCCTTGTCCATTCCCACGACCCCGATCGGTGCTGACATTGACAACACTAGGACCGACATATTGGGCCAGCAGTCGTGAGGCGTTGGAAACCTCGCTAAGGTTGATGCGCGGCAGATATTCGCGTGCCACGTCGTACTTCGCGCGTTCGGAACCGGCCGTGAGCGAGTACTGGATACGTTGGATCACATTCGGAACAACCAGCAAGGCCAGTAGTAGACTGAAGATCCAGAGCAGTCGCCTGAGGCGCGACAAGTCCTGCTGCGTAACCGGCTGCGTCTGCGGGCCAACATGTGTCCCATTGGATGGTCCAGCACCGGTAATCGTGGTCGAATTATGATGCGGCCGCTCCGCGGGCATTCCCATCGATTCCTCGGGTAGCGTCGGATCTTCGACCATATCTGCCTACCTTCCTGTCAGATTCCTAGCAACGCTCGCAGAACTGCATTTTTATTGCCCACTCGAGGCCTTTGATTCATTATGGTCTATATTATCACTTTTGGGGCGAAAGTGCGCAAATTCCCCGGGACCCGATCGCTAAACATCCTGTGCTAGTGCTATGCCGCGTTCTTCGCTGTTCCCTCCGCCCACAGAATCGTCGCCGGATGGCCTGGTCGCTGTCGGCGGCGACTTGAGCCCCGAAAGGCTGCTCGACGCCTATCGCTGCGGGATCTTTCCTTGGCCCGTGTCTGATGAGGACCCCATGCCGTGGTGGTCACCCAACCCTCGAGCCATTCTACCCCTGGACGGCCTGCACATCTCCCGCAGGCTCAGGAGGACACTTCGCGCGGGCAAGTTCCAAGTGACCTGCGACCAGGCATTCCGCGACGTTCTCCACGGCTGCGCCTCGGCCCAGGATCGACTTCGTGAAACTTGGTTGAGCGAGGAAATGATCGGCGGGTACGTCGAAATGCACAGGCTTGGCCATGCGCATAGTGTGGAGGTTTGGTACGAAGGCCGACTTGCGGGCGGGACTTATGGCTTGGCCATCGGTGGGCTCTTTGCCGCGGAGAGTATGTTTTACCGGGAGCGTGACGCTTCGAAAATTGCGTTAGCGTATCTCCTATCGCATCTCAACGCGCGCGGCTACACACTCCTCGACGTGCAGCAGTGGACATCGCATACGGGAAGAATGGGAGTCGTTGAAATCTCGCGAGACGCGTATCTAGAAAAATTAGCCGCTGCTGTCGATTTGCCGGTGACGTTTGGAGAAAGCCTGACCGGTAAACCCGTGACGTAGAATTTCAAAGGTTTCAACCTACAGCATCTCTTCCCACACACTACCGTAGGCATCATGCAACTGAAAATACTCGAGCATTTCTCCGTAAAAAGCGTGGCGACCGAGCGTCGCGCTATCGCCAACAACGATGAGCTTGCGCCGCGCGCGGGTGAGCGCGACATTCGTGCGCCGCTTGTCCTCTAAAAAGCCGATCTCGCCGATGCGATTCGAACGTACCAGCGAAATCACAACCGCTTCCTTTTCGCGTCCCTGAAAACCATCGACCGTGTCGATTTCTATCGCACGATCGCTGGCGTGCTGCCGCAACCAACGCACTTGGGCCGCGTAGGGCGCAATCACCGCGATGTCGCGCGGGTCGATGCCGACCGCCAGCAGCTCATTCACTTTGTGCAGCACGAGCTGGCCTTCCTGCGGGTTGAGCTTGCTCAGTCCCTCGGGCTCAATCTCCTCATCGTAGTCCGCTCCGGCCGTGTCAATAAACATCAGTGGCTGTGTCGTCATCGCCGGCACAATCTCAGGGCGTGCGTCCATGGGCAGCGTTACCACGTTAGGCAAGTCCGCTAGCGTATGGTTCGCAACCGATTCGTCAGCGACGAGCGTGTCGCCATAAAACTGGTCGGATGAAAAGCTCATAATCTGGTGGTGCATCCGGTACTGAACACTGAGCTGCCGCGTGATCGCGTCGCCATAGGTCTCGACCAGCCGCTCCATCATGCTGCGAGCGTAGCCTTCGGCCGCCGCCTCCTTCGAAATCACCGTTGGCGGTAGTTGGCAATGGTCGCCGGCCAGAAGAATTCGCTCGCCGCGCACCATCGGGATCCAGCTGGCCGACTCCGTACACTGGCACGCCTCGTCGATCACGACCCAATCGAAATAGCGATCATCCAGAATTCCATCGTCGATGGTCGTCGTCGAGCAAACCACCTTTGCACTAGTCAGCACCTCGGCAATCGACCGTTTTTCTAGCGTGCGTGCTTCCCATTTCAGCTGTTTTGCTTGGCGGCGCAGGTCTTGTTTTTCGCCACGTTCGGGTCGGGCTCGGGTGAATCGCTGCGATTTTCGGTAGAGCTTTTCTGCATCTCGCATTAGTTCCTTAATCCAGCGGCTGTTTTCGTGCGCCTCAACCAACGCATCGAGCGTATGCTCTTGCAGCTCTTTTTTTACTCTCGCCGGGTGCCCCAATCGGACAACACTCTGGTCACCCACCGTCCCCAGAGAAAGGGCAACCAGCCGCTCTAGCAAATTATCCACCGCCGTATTGCTCGGTGCACATGCCAGCACCGTCTCGCCCCGCGCCGTTGCCTGGCGAATGAACTCCACGACCGTCGTCGTCTTGCCGGTGCCTGGCGGACCGTGGATGATTGCCAAGTCGCGCGCCGACAAGGCAAATTCTACGGCTTGTTGCTGCGAATCGTTGAGGTGCTTATGCTTCGGTAGAGTCTGCTCTTCGTCGAACGCAGGCAATCGCGCCCGGCCAAACTCGGGATCGAGATCGCCGAGCAAAATCTTACGCAATTGCAACAACCGCCCACCGGCCTGACTCACAGCCTGCAAAGCCGCTCGCTCGCGGTTGCGCGTAACTTCATCGCCCGCTAGATCGAGGTCATAGTGTTTTGCGCCCGGCCAATGCTCAACCGCCACTTCGATCCAGTCGATCTTACGCGCACTCACCACCCCGTTTTGAGGCCCCCGGTGTGACGAATCATCGTCCCGTCCTTCCAGCGGCGTAAGCAACACCGGTGCTCCGACTCGCAACCGATTCCAAGGCAGCGGCAGCGTCCGATTCCGCTTCACCAATTTCAGGAGATACCGCCCGCCGAGCCCGGAGCGCGTATCGGCAATCGCTAAGTCGACCAGCGTCTCGCCACTCTGCTCTGCTGTCGCGCGCGTGCGCGCCTCGCGCCGCGCAACCATCCGCTCTGCCTCGGCAGTAGCATCCATCTCGAGCCATCGATAGAATCGGTCGTAGTAGTTTTCAGCAGAAGTCGTTGAAATCGGAGTCGTTTCCTGGTGGCAGCTGGCGAGCTTGGAAAAACAGCATTCTAGAGTACGCCCGCGAGAATACGAAGGCCTTAGCCATACCCGACCCACCGAGGAACTGTTAAAATCGGCGGATCGGTCCGCTGTACTGTCCAGCAGCCTCCGGTCGACAATTACCACCCGCTAATTCTCCCAAGCACAGTTTGTGCCACGCACAGATTCTTAAACCGAAAAAGACAAGGCTATCCGATGACCGCCACTGCCGTCGAAACCCACCCGTTCCAAGCAGAAACCTCTCGTTTGCTCGAGCTGATGATCCATTCGCTCTATACCAACAAAGAGATCTTTCTGCGCGAGCTGATTTCCAACGCATCAGACGCACTCGACAAAGTCCGCTTTGAGTCGCTGACCGATCCAGATCTACTCGAAGGTGATACCGAACTTGCGATTTACCTGGAGGCCGATCCCGAAGCCCGTACACTGACCGTTTGGGACAACGGTATCGGCATGTCGCGCGAAGAGGTCACTAAAAACATTGGCACAATCGCCAAATCGGGCACGCGTGAACTCTTGCAAAATCTCAAAGAGTCGGGCGCTAAGGACCAACCAACCGATTTGATCGGGCAGTTTGGCGTAGGCTTTTACTCCGCTTTTATGGTCGCCGACAAGGTCACACTCGTCACGCGCCGAGCCGGAGAAAACTCGGCCACCCAATGGGAGTCGACCGGCGATGGTGAGTACACGCTGGCTGAAGTCGAAAAACTAGCACGCGGCACGCATGTCACCCTACGCCTGAAAACAGCCGACCCAGAGGGTGGACTGGAAGACTATACACAGGCAGACCTGCTTGGCCGAATCATTAAAGCGCATTCCGACTTTGTTGCCTACCCGATCAAACAGGAGCAAACTCGCAAAGAGGTGGAACGCGACGACAAGGGGATGCCGGTCGAAGGGGCCGAGCCCAAGACCATCACTGAAACGGTAACGCTCAATAGCATGAGGCCGATTTGGACACGGCCGCAGTCGGAAGTCAGCGACGAGGAGTACGCCGAGTTCTTTTGTCACATCAGCCACGACTGGCAGCCACCCCAAAAAACTTTAAGTTTCAAGGCAGAAGGCCGGATCGAATATTCCACGCTCCTCTTTATTCCCTCGCAAGCTCCCGGCAACCTGCACTACCAAAACCAGCCGTTCGGTTTGCAGCTCTACGTCAAACGCGTCCTCATTATGGAGCAATACGACGAACTGCTACCGCGCTACCTGCGATTTATAAAAGGGTTGGTCGACTCGTCGGACTTGCCGCTCAACATCTCACGGCAGCGTCTGCAGGAAGATCGACACATCAAGCAGATCCGCCAGTGGATTAGCCGCCGCCTGCTCGAAACTTTTGCGACGATGCAAACCGACGAGCCGGAAGAATACGACAAGTTCTGGAAAGAGTTTGGCAGCGTGCTCAAAGAAGGCATCGCCGACTTCCAAGCCAAATCCGACATCATGCCGCTCTTGATGTTTGCATCTTCCGCGACCGGCGAAAAACTGACCTCGCTGTCCGATTACATCAGCCGCATGCCGGAGGGGCAAAGCGAGATCTATTACATCACCGGCGAATCTCGCGAGATGGTAGAAAACGCACCGCAGCTCGAGCAGTTTAAGGCCCAAGGGTACGAAGTCCTTTACCTCACCGAACCGATCGATGAATTCTTGGGTCAGTATCTCGATAAGTTTGACGAGAAGCCTATCAAGTCGGCCGCCAAGGGCACAGTAGAGCTCGGCGATGAGGACGAGCGCAAAGCAGCCGAGGCAGCCCTCAAAACGCAAAGCGAAAACCACGCCGAACTACTTAAGTCGTTACAACAGGCCCTGGACGAACACGTCAAAGAGGTGCGACTCACCAGCCGGCTCACCGACTCGCCAGCCTGTCTGGTGGGTAGCGACTACGACCTCACTCCGCAACTCGAGCGGATGCTACGCCAAGCGGGGTCCGAAGCACCAGAGCAAAAACGTATTTTAGAGCTCAACCCCGAGCACCCACTCTTAGAAAAAATGCAGCGACTGGCGACAGAAGATACCGAAGCCTTCGGGAATCACGCCTTCATGCTCTACAGCAACGCACTGTTGGCCGAAGGCGCCGAACTGCCCGATCCGGCACGCTTTCATCGCGTATTGGCGAGCTTGATGCTAAAGTGACGGCAGGCGCGGCGTATCGGCCTAGAGCAAACACGCTGAGGATTGCCGACCGAAACTCGGGCGCGGCCATGAAAGGCCGACTTTGTAAAGACTCTGCGGCTGCCGGAGCATAAACGGATGAAATATGCGGGCTAGGTCTTCTCCGTAAGACTCTTTCATTCTCAACTCCATGCCGGTTTATCCCGCCGCTTTCTGGCCGTCACCTCCGCAGATTAGCAGGTCAATGCCCGTGCGTTCGGTGGGCCAGACCGAAGGCAGCTAATCCGTATCCTAAATAGCTTAGAACGAGGTGTCCTGTGTTAAATAGCCGCCTCGCTCCGTTAGCAAAGTGCGAATCGTACGGGGAGTTATCCCCTCCGTCAGCACTTGGCTCTTTTTTCGTATTTTTTATTGTGGTGGGTAGAGCCGCGAATGCGGCGGCAGCAGGTAGCCGTGGGCGTCAGCCCATGGAAGTTTAAACACCACCCCCTATCAGCCGCGAATGCGGCGGCAGCAGAGTTCACCTTGCTTTGTTGGTTCTGATTAACCGTATCACCCCAGCTCACGCCGGGGGCTAACTGCTTTCACGGCTTCGCCGCTGTTGGATTCAGAACTTTGCTGACTGCCGTCGCTCAGATCGACCTCCGGCACAACCGTTGAGTCGCGAAGTGCCTAAGGAGTAACTCTCCTAGGTTGAAAACAGTCAGTCTCCAACTCCCTTCGGCGGCCCAGACCGAATGCACATTACCAATGAACTTCGTGCATGAGGTGCCCCCACCGCAGGCTATTGCGCCGGAAAGATTTGCTAGACGATCAATGGCCGCAGCACGTTGTAGCTGATCTGGAGCGACTGCACGCGTCGCTCGACAGCGCCTTCGAAGGCCTCGTCTTCGACCTCGACGCATACCGGACCGTCGTAGCGGGCGTCGGTGAG
>Ga0115002_10007302_pt1 | contig 12470 bp, 9 predicted proteins | sample ArcticOcean_MG_C_8_FD_89576 | JGI IMG/M metagenome (GOLD analysis project Ga0115002, IMG submission 89576) | Marine microbial communities from western Arctic Ocean - ArcticOcean_MG_CB11_86 | ecosystem: Environmental > Aquatic > Marine > Oceanic | place: Arctic Ocean: Canada Basin | collected...
CCTTTTAGAAGGTCAAAAACCTCTGGTTTATCTTTGATCGCAAATAAAAATGAGAAGAGCAGACAGGCGAACATTGCAGGATATGGACGCCACTTACCGACTATCATGGCTGCGAGTGCAATGTATCCTTTCCCTGCAGACATGTCTTTTACAAAAAAGGCCAAGTGAGCGGTTGAAAGATACGCACCTGACATTCCTCCAAGTATTCCGTTAAGAAGTAAAGCCTGATATCGAGTTTTATTAACCGAAATTCCCGTAGTGTCTACCGCTAACGGATTTTCACCAGTGGCACGTAAGCGTAATCCATAACTACTTTTAAAGACCACCCACGCGGTAATCGGTACCACTAAAAAAGCAATGTAAACCAGGATGCTATGGCCGCTTATAAGTTCATAATATATTTCACCTATAAAGGGTAGATCACGGAGCTCTTCAGCATAAGGCAATTTGATTGGCATAAAACGCGCTTCTTTTGGAAGTTGTGGTGTTTTACCTCCCATCCCAAACCAGGCATTGGCCAGTACGACCGTCAAGCCCATCGCAAAAATATTGATCGCAACACAGGAGACGACCTGGTTACCGCGTTTGGTGATACTGGCGTAACCATGTATCATGGAAAAAATGATACCGATACCGATAGAGCCCAACAGACCCCACCATGCAGATTGTGTCCAGTACGCGACGGTTGCTGCGACAAAGGCACCTCCGAGCATTTTTCCTTCTAGTCCAAAATCAATCACTCCTGAACGTTCCGCAAAAATACCGCCCATTGCGGCAAAGACGAACGGCACAGAAATCCGGATCGTTGCATCCAAAATTAATATAAAATCAGTCCACATATGATGGTTGACGGTTAACGGTTGTATACCACAATTGGTGTAGGCCATTTGAAATGGCTGATTCCCGGCGTTTTAGCTTTCGACGGAAGAGAAACGTTTTACAAATTGCTCTATTTGAGGCCGAAAAAGATTTTCCAATGCACCGGCAAAGAGAATCACCAAACCCTGAATAAGTACGACCATGTGACGGTCGATGGCCTGTACCTCAAAGGAGAGCTCTGCTCCTCCTTGGTAAAGAATACCAAACAACAATGCCGACAATAAAATACCTAAAGGATGATTACGTCCGATCAGCGAGACCGCTATTCCGGTGAATCCGATTCCTGCCTGAAAATTAAGCATAAGTCTATGGCTGGAGCCCATGATTTCGTTAATTCCTACAAATCCTGCCAATCCACCACCAATCACCATAGCAATGATAATGTTCTTTGAAACACTTATTCCAGCATATACCGCAGCTGTTTCGTTCGTTCCTACTGTCCTCAGTTCATAACCCCAACGAGTATACCAGATAAAACGCCAGACTAAAAACAGACAGACTAGTGCGAATAAGAAAGTTCCATTGAGTGGAGTTTTAGTAATTTCCAAACCAAACCAGTCAAATATTTCGTGCATTTGCGGAATCCAAACTCGCTCACCAAATTCACGTGATTCTGGAGACATGTTTTTCGGTGGTCTCAGTACATGCGACAGTAGATTTACCATGATAACCGACGCGATGAAGTTGAACATGATGGTGGTTACAACCTCATGACTTCCGCGTTTGGCTTTCAAATATCCCGGAATTGCACCCCAAATTCCTCCAAGTATTATTGAAGCCAAGACTGCCAGAGGAAAAACCAGCCAGAGTGGCCAATTATCAAGCCATAAACAGATCAAACCAACTCCGAGTCCACCAATGTATGCCTGCCCTTCTGCACCGATATTGAACAATCCGCAATGAAATCCGATCGCAAATGCTAAGCCAGTGAAAATGAAATTGGTGGTGTAATAAAGCGTATAACCTAAACCTTCGTCATAACCAAATGCACCGTAGAGCATGGTTTTTAAAGCAAACCACGGATCTTCTCCAAGTACCCAAATTACAATTCCTGAAATTAAAAAAGCAATTAAAAGATTCGCGACTGTAACCAGTGTGACTACTAGCGTTTCGGCTCGACGTTCGTTCATGCGGCCTCCTTGCTTATACCCGCCATTAAGAGTCCAATATCACGTTCATTAGCTACGCTGGCTTCCATTTCTCCCATAATTTGTCCAGCAAACATAACCAAAATTCTATCACTCAAAGAAAGGATCTCATCAAGCTCTACGGAGACCAGTAAAACTGCTTTTCCGGCATCACGCATTGCTATCAGCTGTTGATGAATAAATTCGATTGCTCCGATGTCTACGCCACGAGTTGGTTGACCTACCACCAATAAATCCGGATTACGTTCTATTTCACGTGCAACCACTAATTTTTGCTGATTGCCTCCGGAAAAGAGGGAAGCTCTCAAATTAAGATTGTTCGGTCTGACATCGTAATGTTCCATTCCATGCTTACAATTTGATCGAATGGCGTCTCTATCCATTTCGAGTAAACCGTTATACGCGGGGTCGTTGTGGTATCCCAAGATGCTGTTTTCGTTCGCAGAAAAGGAAGTTACCAAGCCCATACGCTGTCGGTCTTCCGGAACATGGGCCATCCCAAAACGCCGCATGTCAGCTGCATCTGTTCTCAAAGCGGGTGTGATAGTCTCAGATTTAATTTTAAGCTGACCTTTTTGCAAAGGCTGAATTCCTGTTATTGTAGCTAAAAGCTCAGATTGCCCATTTCCAGAAACTCCAGCGATGCCGAGAATTTCACCGGAACGCACGATGAAGCTGACATCTTTAACTCGGTGTACTCCAGATTCATCAGTGAAGTCAAGATGCTCTACTGTTAAAACAGGATTCCCGGGTTTGGCTGGTGCTTTGGCAACACGAAGCAGAACTTTACGTCCCACCATCAATTCTGCTAGTTCTTCTCTGTTAGTTTCTGCTGTTTTCAGGTGGGCCACCATTTCGCCTTGACGCATGACGGACACATAGTCGGTGATTGCCATAATTTCACGTAGCTTATGGGTAATCAAAACTACCGTTTTGCCCTGTTCACGAAGCTCATTGAGAATGCGAAATAAATGATCCGCTTCTTGTGGGGTCAGCACACCGGTTGGCTCATCAAGAATCAGGATGTCTGCTCCCCGATAAAGTGCTTTGAGAATTTCTACGCGCTGCTGTAGTCCAACTGGTAAAGTGTTAATTACTGAATTAATATCGACTTCCAGATGATATTCTTTTTCCAGACGATGTAGTTCAAGTTTAGAAGACTCCATGGATTTTTTCAGTGAAAATCCTTTTTCAGTGCCGAGCACTACATTTTCCAAAACTGAAAAATTATCCACCAACATGAAGTGCTGATGTACCATGCCGATTCCAGCATCAATCGCATCATGAGCACTCTGAATCACGGTCTGTTTTTCCTGCACAGAAATTGATCCTGAATCAGCCTGATAGAAACCATAGAGGATACTCATCAGGGTAGATTTTCCGGCACCGTTTTCACCAATAATACCGTGTATAGTTCCAGACTCAACTCTGAGCGAAACGTCTTTATTCGCACAGACATTACCAAAATTTTTATTTATCTTAGTCAGTTCTATTGCTAATGCAGGCATATTCTTATAATCGTGAAAATCTTTCTAATATTAAAGCAAAAAAACCGTCTGCGTTAATTTGATTGATATAGGTAACGTTCGGAACGCGATCGGTGACTTTCCACCAGTCTACTACTGTCATGCCCATTGTCAGTTCGGACTCAATTTCTACCTCAACATTTACCTGTCTTCCTTCAAAAAGTTCTGGTTGAAGCAAATAAGCAATTACGGTAGGATCATGCAGAGGTCCACCGCTGGAACCGTACTTATCCACATCAAAGCGCTCATAAAAGTTCAGCATTCCGTGAGTCGCATCACCGACTGGTGTTCCAAGTTCTTTTAAATCCTCGAGCCATTTGCGCTGCATGAGTGCTTTATGAGTAACATCAAGGGGCATGATCACCAGTGGACGTCCACATTTAAAGACAGTTTTTGCTGCATGCGGATCAACGTAAATATTAAATTCTGAGGTTGGTGTAATGTTTCCTCCTTCAAAATAACCTCCACCCATTAGCACAATTTTTTTAATTTTTGGGAGGATTTCAGGAGCTTTAACCATGGCCATAGCTACATTTGTCAATGGCGCAAGACAGCAAATTGTAATTGAATTGTCTTCTGCCGCAAGCAAAGTATCGATCGTCCAGTCCACACCATGCTGTTTTTGCAGGGTAATTGTAGGTTCTGGAAGATCTGCTCCATCCAATCCTGTTTTTCCGTGTACATGTTCTGCAGTAACCAGCGGACGGACAAGAGGGCGTGAACATCCTGCGAATACTTTTGTCTCAGGCTTTTTAGCAAGCTCACAGAGCTTTAAGGCATTATGGGAAGTTAATGCTAAAGGAACGTTCCCGGCAACAGTAACGATACCTAAAAGATCAATTTCTTCTGGAGAGGCAAGAGCCAATAAAATGGCGATTGCATCGTCCTGTCCCGGATCGGTATCGATGATAATTTTATGAGAGGGCATGGAAAAGGTCTATTGAGAAGAATACTTTAGGATAGCAGATGCAGACTGACTCGCGATGGATGTTGGGTGATTAATTAATCACCCAAAACACAAAACTAATTATTGCTCACCCATTTTGATCTGACTACTTTACAGGACACTTATTGTCGCTCATGTAGTCATGTACTTTAATTGAACCAGAAATAATTCCTTTGCGGACTTGCTCCACTTTGGATTCCATGGCACTGGTGACCAATTTTGCATTGTGCTCGTCAAGAGCCCAACCTACTCCATCTTCAGCAAGTCCAAGAGTCATTACACCGGATTTCCAAGTACCATTCTGAGCCGATTTGAACACATTATATGCGGCTACATCAACACGCTTTAGCATAGAGGTCAAAACGGAACCAGGCTGGAGATGATTCTGGTTGCTATCAACACCAATGGACATCTTGCCATTATCTGCAGCAGACTGTAATACACCAAGTCCGGTACTACCGGCAGCAGCATAAACGATATCTGCTCCACTATCGAACATGGTCTTGGCCAACTGGGCACCACGAGCTGGATCATTCCATGCAGCAGGAGTTGTTCCGGTCATCTTTTGAAAAACAGTGGCTCCGGAGTTGATGTACTTGACTCCCTGAACATAACCACAGGCAAATTTGTGAATTAAAGGAATATCCATTCCGCCGACGAAACCTACTTTACCAGTTTCACTTCTCATTGCAGCCAGCACACCGACTAGGAAAGAACCTTCTTGTTCTTTAAAAGCAATTCCCTGAATGTTTGGCGCGTTCAGCCAGTTCACATCAATGATGCTGAATCTGGTGTTTGGAAATTCTTTTGCGACCTTCTCAACCGCGGATGCCTGACCAAATCCTACTGCGAGAATTGGATCTGAACCACGCTTGGCAAGTTTGCGGAGGAACTGCTCACGTTGAGCTTCCTGTTGAACTTCAAATTCACGGTACTTGATTCCGGTTTCTTTACGGAACTTTTCCACTCCGTTCCAAATACCTTCGTTAAATGACTTGTCAAATTTACCACCCATGTCAAATACAACAGCCGGTTTAAAAGCCATTGCCTGAGAGGCGCTCCAAAGAACTACACCTGCCAGAAGGAGGGTGGAAAGCAATCTTTTCATAACATACTCCTTAACAATTTCCGAAACTCTGTCCGGAACAGTTTATCAAAAAAACCTCTCAGTTTTAGCTGTGAGGAAGTGGGACAATCCCACGAACGCCACTATAACAAAGTGTACGAAGTTTCTATATATATTGTATATTTACTGAAGATTCAACAGTAAATTAGTTTTAAAGGAAAAAAGTTAAAAAAACTTCTTTCCCCAGAGCTGACATTAAACATGAATTTAGGCTGATCCTGCCAAAGAATTATTAATTAAACCTTGATGCCTTCGTAAATAGTTGTCATTCCCGCTTTCGCGGGAATGACATACAAGTGTACAATTTAGACTTTTTACGGGCTAATCAAACCTTTAAGAGTCAGCAAAAAAATGATCAGCTTACAAATCCATTTCAGCCATTCCGTTTATCCAGCGTGCTGCATTGACAGTATTTGCCATTAGCATAGCGATTGTCATGGGACCGACACCACCCGGAACAGGAGTGATGAAAGCCGCTTTTTCTTCGACTTCCTGAAAAGCCACATCTCCAACCATACGGCTACCGGATGCTTTGCTGGGGTCATCAATGCGGTTTATACCAACGTCAATCACAACTGCACCGGGTTTGACCATTTCAGCTTTTACAAATTCCGGAATCCCGATTGCAGCCACCAAAATGTCTGCCTGTGAAGTAACCTGAGCTAAATTTGCGGTTCGGGAGTGACACACAGTCACAGTAGCATCCCAGCCTTTGCTGGAAAGCAGAGTTGCGATTGGGCGCCCGACAAGATTACTCCGTCCAAGTACAACCGCGTTTTTTCCTGAAGTTGAGATTCCACTCCGCTTGAGCATCTGCAATACACCGAATGGAGTACAGGAAATGAATTTAGGCTGGCCCATAGCAATCAGTCCCGCATTCAACGGATGCAGACCGTCTACATCTTTGTCAGGTGAAATAGCCAGGATCACATGAGTTTCATCGAGTCCTTTTGGTAAAGGAAACTGGCAGAGGATTCCGTGTACCGCAGGATCATCGTTTAGCGTTTGTATGATTTTTTCCAACTCCTGCTGAGTAGTTGAGGCAGGCAAGTCGTGCCCGATGGAACGTATTCCTATCTCTCCACAGGTCCTTTTTTTGTTACGCACATAGACTTCGGAGGCAGGATCTTCTCCTACCAGAACGACAGCCAGACACGGATCTATTCCTTTTAATTTTAACAGATCAACTTCTTTGCGTAATTCATCATTTATACTCGCACCGATTGCTTTTCCAGAAATCAATTCACTCATCTCTTTTCCGTTTCTCTAATTTAAATGGGGGTTACAAATATTTCACTCTTCCTGTATAATTATTGCCAATGTAATTTGAAAAAATATTATGGAAATTTACAAAAATATTGACGCGCTTCACCTGAAATTAGGGTGTAACATTCAAGAATTTGAAGGAGGAGCGAGTTTACCGACAAGTTATTCTGACAGATTAGCGGAAGAAATCAATCTACTCTTGCAGGGTTGTGGATTATTTGACCTTAAAGCTTGCTGGCTGATCGCATTAAAAGGTACAGAAGCAGGCACTTTTTTGCAGGGGATGGTGACAAGTGATGTTCTGCAGCTTGAAATTGGACAAATTCAGTCAAGTTTGATTTGTGCTAACAAAGGCAAAATTCTGCATCATCTGGAAATTATACGGAGTCATGAAGATGAATGGATTGTAAGCTGTGATCCCGGAGACGGACGAGCAGTAGGGACGATACTTGATAATTTTCATGTCCGTGAAGAGCTGGAAATGCGTTTACTTAATTCAGGAGAAATGCTGCGAATAGACTTGATAGGTCCGGATGCAGAAAAAAATCTCGTAAAATTGGGTTGTTCTCCGGAAAAAGCTGATTGGAAATTTGAGGATGGATCAGTCTTTACTGTAAAGTTTAATTTGGGAAAGTTGCCGCGTTTTATAAATTTGGTTGAGATAAACGTTCTGCGTAATTTTATCAAACATGTGCTGAAAAATGATAAAGTTGAACTGACTGGACTGGAAGCCTTTGACGAAATACGAGTCTCAGAGGGTATCTCACGTTTTGGGGTTGATTACACTACAGAAAATTTCCCTCAGGAAGCCGGACTTGCTGACCATATTTCCTTCAAAAAAGGTTGTTACATCGGTCAGGAACCACACGCTAGGATGTATCATCGAGGGCATCCGAACTGGATCTTGGTCTGGTTGAAACTTCCGGAAGATTCTGTAGCAAGCTCCGGAGATGCTCTTTTTCACAATTCAAAAGAAATTGGAAGAATCACCAGTTTAGCTGGTATTTCAGAAAGAGGATTTTTGCGTGGAATTGCCATGATCCGTAATGAGTTAGCAGATGGCAAAAATCTGTTTGCTTTAAGAGTTGACTCGCAGCCAATTATTCAACACGAAGCTCTACCTTTCACAATTATCTAAAAATCACTGCATGCCCCAATTCACCTCACTTCCTATCCTTCCAGTCCCGATGGGCTGTTTCACCGGAGTTTTGTTGGTACTGGCAATTTGTGTTTTAAGCTATTTCCAGTTTTAACGAATTACTGGATGAAGCGGAAAACTCTATCGTAATAAAAGTAGCGGTTAAGCGAGAGGTTGCTGGAAAGTCCGTAATAATAATCATCTTCAGCAGTACGGTAGGTTTTACGGCGGATACTCCATTTACGTCCTGCAGCATCCATTTTCAGTTGAGAAACTCCGAAGTCAAGGTTCGCCCGCAAATCCGATTTATTGAGGTAGAGAACTGCTGGTGCAAATTCACCGCGTTTTGATGCAGAAATAACCTTGATAGTATCCCCGTCAAAGCGTAGTTCATAACTTACCAGACGCGGTGGCTGCCAAGTTACTAAAGCTTCTCTGTCGCTAATTAAAACAGGTCGGTGATCGAGTACATTTTGAGGAATATTGAGAAAATTGTCATTAATTTTTCCGCTCACCTCAAGTGGTGAAATTTCCTTGAAATTGACAAACTTTTTGAATTCATTGCTGACATAACCAAGAGACGATTTCCGTTTGATTTTCAGCCCAATTGCGTTGATTGTATATTCCGCCAGTTGTTTTACTTGTGTGCGGTAGACAACGTCTTCAAGAAAGAATATTCCGGTTTCACTTGAAATATTTCCGCTTAATAATTTACCGTTTGGCGTGTTGAAGTGGACTTGCAAAATCATTTCTTCAGCTAAGCGCAGATTGGAGGATAAGCGGTCAAATTCTAATTCAACCTTACCTGTTATCAATAAGTGCCACCACTGCGCCATTTCTTCACGGGCTTGAGTGAGTTCCGGATTTTGAATTAAGGCTGTTTCTAATCTGCGGTAGGCTTTGTGGAATTCCTTTTGCTGCAGATACTGCTGATAAGATTCAAAATTTTCTTGTGCAACGAGTACGTTCATTCGTTTAAGTGCTGCAGACATATCCTCATCATCCGGATTTTCAACTGCAGCAATGCGGTACTCTATCGCCGCTTCTGCCCAGCGTTCTTGCTTTTCCAGTTCCTGACCTAGATCATAATGAAATGAACACCCAACTATGAACCATGGAATCAAAAACAGTAAAAATGTTTTGCGACTTGATAAATGGCAACAGCTCATGATTTAACGTTCATTGGATAATTTGGAGCTTCCTCGGTAATGAAAATATCGTGGGCGTGACTTTCCTGTAAACCTGCGGCAGTAATTTTTACAAAACGTGGTTCTGTACGTAATGCTTCAATACTGGCAGAACCTGTGTAACCCATTCCGGCACGCAGTCCGCCAACAAACTGATAGATTGATTCATAGAGAGGTCCTTTGTAAGGGACACGTCCCTCGATACCTTCAGGTACAAATTTAACGTCTTCCTCGATATGGCCTTGAAAATATCGATCCTTGCTGCCGTCTTTCATTGCACCTAATGAACCCATGCCGCGATAAATTTTATAACGCCGACCTTGATAAAGTACAACCTGTCCGGGAGCTTCAGCAGTTCCTGCGAACATGCTGCCTATCATTACTGTGTGTGCTCCTGCTGCGAGAGCTTTAACGATGTCTCCGGAATATTTTATACCTCCATCCGCGATTATTGGGATGTCGGTTTTCCTCAATGCGTGAGAAACCTTGTCAATGGCAGTCATTTGTGGAACTCCGATACCGGCCACAATACGTGTTGTACAGATTGAACCGGGGCCGATCCCAACTTTAACGGCATTTACTCCGGACTTGACCAAAGCCTCCGCGGCTTCTCCTGTAGCAATATTACCACCAATTATCTGCAAGTCAGGAAAAGTAGAGCGCAGTTTGGCGACACTGTCCAGCACTCCCTGTGAATGTCCATGAGCAGTATCGAGCACCACTAAATCAACTCCGGCATCAATCAATATTTCTGCACGTGATATTAAATCAGTTGAAGTACCAAGGGCAGCGCCTACTCTGAGACGACCTTGTTCATCTTTGTTGGAGTCGGGGTACTTTCTGGCTTTTTCAATATCTTTGATAGTTATCAGTCCAACTAGTACATAATTTGCTGAAACCACCAGCAGTTTTTCAATTCGATGTTTGTGGAGCAGACGCTTTGCTTCATCCATTTCAATACCTGGAGCAACTGTTATCAGGTTCTCACGACCTCCTGTCATTAAAGCAGAGACAGGTTGCTCATAATTAGTTTCAAAACGTAAATCACGATTGGTCAAAATACCGACTAATTTGTTTCCTTGTTTGACAGGAACTCCGGAAATACGGTATCTTTCCATCAAGTTCAGGGCATTCCGCAGCGGTTCCTCAGGTTCAACCGTAATTGGATCTGAGATCATTCCACTTTCTGAACGCTTGACCAGATTGACCTGTGTTGCCTGATCTTCCGCGGACATGTTTTTATGAATGATGCCGATTCCACCTTCTTGCGCCATGCAGATTGCAGTTTTATGTTCTGTTACGGTGTCCATAGCTGCACTTAAAAAAGGGATATTGCAGTCCAGCGTCTGGGTAATTCTACTTTTTACAGATACTTCTGAAGGGAGTACTTTGGAGTGTCCGGGAAGGAGAAGTAGATCGTCAAATGTGTAACTCTCTTCGATACGGTCTTTTAACATTTTTACTATTTCAGTGAGTCAATGCATCAAAAAATATTGACCCCTACATTCGTGCATTTCAGGCTTAAAGTCAAGTTGTTTGCAGAAAACAAAAGTGGTGATTTTCGAAAAAATACCCTAAAATTAATGCGAATTATGTCTTTTGACTTGTTCTCAAAATTGGATTCAGCTAGTATCTGCGAATCCACGCATGTTGCGATTATTTAACCTGAAGACTGGAAAAATTTTATGATAAAAAGATATTTATGGATTTTAGCCACGTTGCTCATCGTTTTTGGCTTTCAGAACATCGCAAGTGCTGTCAGCTGCAAAGACTTGAATACTAAGGATAAAATTAACAAATTCATGAATAAATCGAATCAGTCAAGTCCACTATTACAAAAAAACATTAGTGTTACACTGCTTCTGGATGCTTGCGAGGGCAAACAGTGCAAGTCCAAGAGTAAACGAGCTTCTCAGAAAGAAACACTGCATATTGTAAAACTTGATAACAAGCGACGCATTTACGCGGAGAAAGGTCCAAATGCTCCGCGTTGCGTAATCCAAAGGGGAGGGCGGCAATTTGTCTGCTCCAGTTGCAGCGTAGTTTCCAATGAAAACTGTCGAAGTTTTCCTTCAGACGGTAGTTCGATTTTTCCCGGAACAAACATTGATACTGCAGATTTTACTTTAACTGCTGGAGCAGAAAATGAAATGAGTTGTTCGAAACTGAAAAACCCAAAATTTTTCAAAATAGAAACTCTAATTAAGAATGATTCAGCTGAAAACGGACAAACATACGACAAAGTACTGAGTTATTATGACAAGGAAAAAGGGGTTCCGATTATGATGAATTTTTTTGCGGATAAAGTTCTCCGTAAAGTTTATCGATTTTTTCCGAAATATTATGTAAAAGTTGACGGACAATGGTTCTCAACAGTGATGCGTGTACGTACAACTTTAGGAAAAGAGAAAAAATTCATTTTTGAAACGCTGACAAATGTTGACAAAAAAAATGGAAAACTAAAATTATATTTAGATTTATCAGACGATCCTGAACTCAAAAATGTACCTCCTGAATCGCTGTTCAGCACAGACTGAATATTTACAAACCGGATCCCCGGAAGTTGCATTATCTATTCACTTGACTGGAAAACAGGTCTTGCCTATCTTGTTGTTGTTAATTCCGTTGAGCCTCGCCTTCATCTTTATTGACTCACCTGCATACTCTCAGGAGACCAGTGAAGCGAAATTTGAGCAAACCCTGGAAGAAGATCCACTTGCAGAACCGGACGCTGAGCTTGGTCTGGATGAAGATCCACTTGCAGAACCGGATGCTGAGCTTGGCCTTGAAGAAGATCCCTTTGCGGAACCAGACGCTGAGCTAGGACTTGAAGAAGATCCCTTTGCGGAACCCGACGCTGAGCTAGGACTTGAAAAAGATCCCTTCGCAGAGTCGGACGATGAGCTAGGACTTGGAGAAGATCCCTTTGCGGAGTCGGACGATGAGCTAGGACTTGGAGAAGATCCATTAGCAGACGAATCTCCTGAATTTGGAGAATCAGAAAAACAGGAGACAGAAGAAAAACTTACAGGCGAAGAGGAAGAGGAATTTTTCCAGCCAAGAGTCACTTTCAGCCATGAAGTAAAAACAATGATAGGCGGTAGTGAAACCAAGGGATTGTCAGTTTTAGAACCTTTGCTGAGTGAAATCAAGGAACTGCGTCTTGTTACAACATACGATCAATCTGTGAAGATACAAACATCTCCGCGAATGTACAATTATTTTCGGCTTTCCATCAGTTTTTCGCAAAACTA
>Ga0115002_10007305_pt1 | contig 12463 bp, 7 predicted proteins | sample ArcticOcean_MG_C_8_FD_89576 | JGI IMG/M metagenome (GOLD analysis project Ga0115002, IMG submission 89576) | Marine microbial communities from western Arctic Ocean - ArcticOcean_MG_CB11_86 | ecosystem: Environmental > Aquatic > Marine > Oceanic | place: Arctic Ocean: Canada Basin | collected...
ATCACCGATTGCTCGTAAGGCACGTCGGTATCAATCGTGCCGTGCACCATCAATGTCGGGGGGTATTTGGAAGTCACATTGCGAACGGGTGAGTACGGGTCATACTTCTCTGATTCAGAGATAGGATCAAATCCCGAAATTCGCTGCGGCCATTCCCCCTGTTGTCGGCAATACAGGTAATACGCCCGGCGTTGGTCACGCAATAAATTGCCGTTGGGTGTGGGTTCAGATTTTAGAAGTTCAGCAAATTCTTCCGGCTTAACAAGTGGTTGCTTGCGATAATGTTCGCTCGGTTTTGAATACCAATCGCCGACCAAGTCGCCGTAACCCCAGAATGGAATTAAAACTGTCGGTCGCGGCTTGACACAGAAGCCTGTCATCAAAGTCAGGTAGCCGCCCGCCGAGCCGCCAAGCACGGCGATTTTTTCGGTATCGACATTGAACAGTTCCGGGCCTTGTTTGTGCACCCAGCTGTAAGCATCTTGAACGTCGGAAATGATTTCTGAAATCTTCGACCCCGGTGCCAAGCGGTAGTCAATGGAAACAAGGGCATAACCGGCGTCGGCACAAAACTGCTTCACGTTACCGCTGACTCCGCCGCGGTTCCCCATGATGAGCGCTCCGCCGTGAATCCAAATGGCCACGGGGCGGGTTTTGTCGTCATCGGCACGATAGACATCGGCCTGAATTTCCAAGCCGTCCACTTTTTTGTACGTGTATGTGTTCTTGGAAATTTTCGTGTCTCCTGCAAACGAGGGGTTCACGGACTGGGACAGGGCAAGCCCGGCAACTGATGTTTTCAGAAACAGACGTCGATTGATAGCACCCGGCATGAAACCCTCCCATTGAAACGCGTTTTAAGACGCCAATTATCGTACCGTGAATTCTCTACAGATCCTACTCTAGCGAGGTCGATTGGACTTCGATGGAAGAATGCTTTCAGCATTTCATGGCTGCGACTGGATGAATTCTTGCTTCGCGGTATACTGGAATTTGACTTAAGACATACTACAAAATCCGCAGCTAGACTCCAGAGGATAAACCATGAAAACACCAAAGCAATGGATGATCTCGGGGCTTACCTTCTCTATCATTTTTGGAATCGCCGGTTGGGCCAGCGGCTGGTTTGTTCCCACAGAAACGACGGTGACCGAATTAGCACCCGGCGTGTTCTTCCGCAAAACACAGGTCGAGCCGGAATTCATTGGGTGTAACCAAGGCTGGGTGGTCTTTAAAGATTTCGTGTTGGTGATCGATGCCAACTTTCCCAACCAGGCTGAGAAGGTCATCAAACTCATTCGCAAAACAACCGACAAACCAATTCGCTACGTGTTCGACACGCACTATCATGGCGACCATGCCGACGCCAACCAAGTTTACGAAAAACTTGGCGCGATTTCGATTGCCTCGGAAAACAGTAAGGAAGAGTTCGAGACCAAAGGCATTGCTGGTTTCCAGAAATCGCAAAAAGAAAAACCCGATGAATACGGCAAGCTGGATTACAAACAGCCTTCGTTATACTTTCCCAAAAAGATGGTGCTGGATGACGGCACCCAGCGGGTTGAGCTCATTTACTTCGGCCATGCCCACACCGCTGGCGACGCGATTGCCTGGCTGCCCAAGCAGGGGATTGCCTTCACCGGCGACGCCTGTGTAAACGGGGCCTTCAATTACACGGGCGACAGCAATACCGAAAGTTGGATTGGCGTGTTAACCGCGATGGAAAAACTGCCGATCAAACTTCTGGCCCCCGGCCACGGCGAAACCAGTGACAAAAGCCTCATCAAAACTCAACGCAGGTACTTTGTCGAAATGCGACAACTGATTCAGCAAGCGATTGACGACGGCAAATCGGTCGACGACATCAAAGCCGAAATCAAACTCCCGTTCTACAAAAAATGGACCGGCGTCGATGTGCAAGAACGTGAAGAAAACATCGAACACATTTATGGTGAGTTAACCGCTAAGTAGTTTGGCGTCGGGTGGCAGGGTCAGAACGAAGTGATGGCCCTGTCACCCGACGAGAGCTGTTTAGTACACGATTAGAGTCCCGTTCGGAAAGCTGCCTTCCCAGCCACAAGGGAAATGGCCATTGATGTACCAGAATGCTTGGCTTGCATAAAAACCGGGCTGGTAGACATCGGCGTATTCAGCTTCCATGCAGACGTGGAGAATGTCCCACTGAACTGTATCTTCAAAAACCTTCGGAAGATCATGATCACGGACCACTGCTTCAACTTTTTTCCGAACGATTGGCTCCGTTATCACCTTGATGGATGCTACAATGTCATTCCACTGGTTGAATCGAACTCGAGATCGTTCGATTAGGCGTTCAGAATACTGATTCCTGGCTTCAAGACACAAATTTTCCCATTCGACAGAACTGCAATGTTCGATGGCCTCTTGCCATGATGACAACACTATAGTTTCCTGAGCGTCTTCGACACCAACATTGGTGAACCACTTGGCTCTCTCAAGTTGTTCGACTGTGGCAATCGTTTGTGGATGCATGTCAATCCTTAATGCGTTCGCTGCTGGCAATCAGGATTTGTTCGGTCATAAGGCTTGTTTCTTCGCCTACCAAAACTTAGTTAACGATCTAGGACCAGGGCCATCACTTCGTTCTGACCCTGCCACCCAAACTTTCCTTCTCAACTCAACGGCAACTTGCTCGCCCGCAGCACCGTTTCCTGCACGGCCAGGTCATGCTCGTAGGGGTATTCGGTTTCTTTCTCGCCGCGAATCACTTTTACCATGTCGGCTGCATCGCCGATGTAACGGCTGTATTTGGGGAAGGTGACGTCTTGGTAACCGCGTTTGAATTTTCCGTTTGGTTTTGACAGGGCCAGTCGGACGGACGGGTTATCGAGGGGTTGGATGTGGATGGTGCCTTCGGTGCCGCAAAGCACAAAATGCCTGCGGGCGAACCCTTCGACTTCCATCGCCGCCGATTTGATGGTGGCAAGTGCATTCGGATAGCTGACCACCGACAGCATGTTATCGACCAGTTTATCGTTGGTTGGTAAGGCGTGTTGTGTGAACGCGGTCACCGAGTCGGGGCGGCCCAGGGTACCGATGACTAAGTCGGTAATGTGGCAGCCCAGTTCAAACATGATGCCGCCCGGGTACTCGGCCAATTTCTCGCGGGTTCCCGGCGGGACGACTTTGCTCATCACGGTGTGCACTTCAAACGGCTCACCCAGCCAGCCTTTTTTCAGCAGGTCGCGCATTAACAGCACCGCCGGGTTGTAGCGGTACATGTAACCCATCTGCACCATCAAATGTTTTTTCGCAGCAGCATCCAAAATGCGTTTGTAATGCGGAAAGGATTCCCCCGCAGGTTTATCGAGATGCACGTGCAGGCCTGCGTTAATACAAGTTTCTGCCGTCTTCAACAAATCTCGCACTGGCGTTTCAACCAACACCACTTGTAAGCCGGGCGTGTTGAGCAGTTTCTCTTCCGACATCAACGGCACGTCTTTAAACGGTGCTGAGCCGCGGGCCTTCTTTTGTAATTCCGCATCAGCCTCGACCAAGCCGACTACTTCGTAATCGGGTGAATCTAAGTAGACGGAAAGCTTGCTTGAGTGGGCATGCCCGATGCCGATTTGTCCGACTTTGATTTTTGCCATGATGTGGGTTCCTAGGGTTTGTTTTTTACCACGAAGGACACGAAGAGCACGAAGGGAAAAGAAGATTTCTGTGCTGCAAGCAGCGGCGGTTTCTACAACCATCTTCGCCGACTGCGGGTGAGAAAGCAAACTCGCTGCGACCATTGAGGAGTTGAAGCGAAAAACTACTTGTACTCAAAAGTATTATCTTCTACCGTTGGCCAATCTGAGAATGCCAAGACGAATAGAAATAGAACAACGCCAAAGGGAAGAATAGGGATCAAGCTGTAGTAACCAGATAAACCGGCTTTTCGACAGATGATCGTGGCAGGAAAAACGAAGACAACCCCAGTCAATAGGGTAATGAACACGACAATGATAAGTTCTGGAATTCCAGGAGCGCCAAACATTATGCTTATTCCTTTGGCTAGTTGACTTGTGATAAAGAGTTGGAGACTACAACCATGATCGGAACTGTTTTTTCATATATTACCATGAAGGACACGAAGTTTTTTTAAGCCGACGGCATGCCGTCGGTCACGCATACAACTCATCATCCAAACTTCCGCTCCACTGCTGGGCAAGCCAGCAGTGCCACACAATATTTTTAACTTCGTGCTCGTTGTGTCGTTGTGGTTAATTAAACGCCACAATACTCAGAAAATCAATGGTCGCTCGTTCCGACGACAAGTCGTCGGCTTGGAATTTTATTTTGCTGCTGGGATATAATTGAGCGTGTAATAGGCCTCGGCGTGCAATAGTGGTAAGCCTTTTGTTGAACGCACGCCTGCTGAATGCAGTTCGTGGACGTGGCCGCGTTGTAGGCCTTTGATTTTTAGCCGGACTGATCGCCCATCAGCGGCGACTTCGGCGGTTTGGATTTCGGGCGTTGTGTGGTCGACTTCTGGGCTGCCGTAGGAGGCTTGGTAGATGTAGGTGTAGGTTCCCAGTTTGTAGGAATTCACATCGGCTGCGGTCTTTGCATCGACGGGTTCGGTGAAGGTCAGGGTGAAGCCGTCGTGGTTGGCGGACATCGTGTGGATTTCAAACGGGGTTTTTCCGGTCCAGTTGAGCCGTTCGAGTGAGTACGGTTTATTACCTCGCGAACTCCAGCCGCGGTTGGTGCCGCCGACGAACAGGCTGCCGTTGCTTGTCATTTTCAAAGCCAACGAACCCGATCCAAATCCCTGTCTGAAGGGGAAGCACGCGCCCTGGTAGCGACCATTGACCTTCTCCATGCTGACCCGCATGACGGTGCTAAAGGTTTGGTCGCCGACGAACAGTTGGTTTTTGAACGGCCCGAATTTTCCGTCGGTTGTATCGCAGGTAATTCCACTGGCTGATTGCCCCATCTTTTTGTAGGGGAAGTAAACGGCCGGGGGTTGCAGTTCGGGAATTTTATCGACTTCGGTCATCATGCGAGAACCGGATTGCGGGTCTTTGGGGCGTGGCCCGATGGCGTTTGTGCTGTCGTACCAACGATTGCCTTCCGGGTTGCCCATGAACATGCCGGGCTGCAAATGTCGCAGATTGCACGTGCCGTTCCACGGGCCCTGGTTGTCGGTGTAAAACATGTCGCCCACGTGGTTGGCCCCGATGCCGCCGGGTGAGCGGATGCCGCTGCAAGTGGGAATAGCCTTTCCGTCGGGGGTAATTCGCAAACACCAGCCGCGGTATTTGGTTTGGCTGGTGAATGAACCCGTTAAGCACAGGACAACCCACAGGTTGTCGTCTTTGTCGAAGTTCGAGCCGAAAGCGTACTCGTGGTAATCGCCGTTGATGCCCCAATCGTCGTTGACCGTTTCAAACATGTCAGCACGTCCGTCGCCATCGACGTCTTTCAGCCGCGTTACTTCACAGCGTTGCGTGGCGTACAGCGAACCGTCTTTGTAGGCCAAGCCGAGCACTTCATGCAGACCGCCTGCAAATTTCTGAAACTTGATTTTTGCGGGTTCGTTCGAGAAGGGGTTTTCGACGAGGTAGATATCACCCCGGCGTGACGCAACGGCCAGCCTGCCATCGGGCAGTATTTCAATACCACCCGCTTCAAGGACAACGCCTTCGGGGATTGGCAGCGCGGTGAGTTTGTAGTAGTCGTCTTCAGTGGGAAGTTTTTCCTGGGCTGAAAGGTTGCCTGAAAAGCCAAGCAAGACAGCCAACACTAAAATGAGCGGACGCCAAAAATGCCAAGACAGTTTCATGAGAGTGTCTTTCCTGAATTGTAATTTACCAATTATAAGCCTGAATAATTTGTGCTTTCCCGCTGATGAATTTGACTTCAAGTAGTAATTCTGTGCGGTTGTTGTTTTTTCGGATCAACGGTTTTGAGTTGGTGGAAGAAGTTTGAAGTTTGATTGTAACGCTTCCATCAATGCGGAATGTTCCGTTGCCGGTTTCTTCAATTGAGTTGCCGACAGCCGCGCGGTACCAAAGTGTGTTTTCTGATTTTGAGCTATTTGTTTTGAGGTTGATTGTTCGTTTGAAAGACGGTTCTTTATCGCCGGGTATGGGCAGCAAGGTATCTTCAATCTCAATTGACCCCGTTCGGTAACGGAAAACGGGCCGACGGGCGGCATCGAATTTGTAGCCTTGGAATTTGTAGCCCAATTCTTTCCCCAGTTGAGCGGGCCACGGAGTATCTCCGCTTTCGAGATTTGCGAACGGCACACCCTTGGGTAGTGGTAGAACGTGGTCGCCCAATGGCGGTTGGTAGCCTTGGCCGCGACCGTTCCAGTGGCGGGACGCATCAATGAATGGTCCATGCCAGAGGATGGCGACATTCATCGTTTCTGCATCAAAGGCCAGGTTGGCTTTTTCCGGGTAACCGACGCCGATGCCTCGGGGGCCGAGGCCTTCGATGAAGTTTCGGTAGATGATGGGTTCAGATTCTGCCACCAGTTCGATCGATTGCCGTACTAATCCGGTGGGAACGGGTGCCTTAGTGCCCTCTTTTAAGTAGGTCCAAATCGCCTTCAGTTGTTGTTGCGGGTTGCCATTCAGCACGTCTTTGACGGTGCTTTGCCCGAACGGCCAGGCGGTAGGCATGCGTGTGCCGGGGCGGTATTCAATGGGGTTAAGCATGTAGCGGTAGAACCAGTCTTCGCGGATGCGTTTTGTGAGAGTCGTCAAATCGAGCGATTGAATTCCGGTGGCTTTGTATTTGTCAAAGTTGTGACATTTGATACAGGACAGTGCCTTGTCGCCTACAAGAAACCGGCCATCCGATTTAATGCGGTAAGGTGGGGCATCAATTTTACCGGGCTTGGCTTCTGTTCTAAGATCGGCTTTACGAAACGCTGCTACAAGATGCCCAACGTTATTGCGTCCGAAATTTGGCATGGCTGTTAGCATGTAGGGCCGGTCGTTGGCACCGCGGTCCATCACTTCTTTCAGCCAGTTTTCGGTTAGCTTGTCGCCGACGCCATCGAGCAACGGCGGGATACGGCCTTCGTCGCCCATTTCTTTGATGGTCGTTTGGAACAGGGCATTCCGGTCGGCTAGCACGCCGCCTTGTTTGTTCCGGGTGTGGCAGGCGAAGCAATTGAACGTGGTGAGTGTTTGGTGAATGGTGTCGGCCGCAGAGGTTTGTCGTTTTTTATCGGACTTCAATTCGCTAACCGCGAGTTTCAATGAGGCCCGTTGAGGTTCAGATAGTGAGTAGTTGGGTAGGCCCGATTTGACCGAAGCGGACAGGCAGCCGTCTGTTACTTTCAAATCGGTGAGCCGCGGTGGCTTTGTGGTCGATTTGACAAGCTGGTTATCGATTTTCAATTGATGGCAGTTCGCACAGCCGACTGTTTCAAAAAGCTTGCGGCCTTGTGCGACCAATTGAGGATTGATTTGGAATCCAGTCTTTTTCTTTTCTTCGACGCGTTTGCCGTTGATCGTAACGGCCGCAGAGAGATCACGTCGGCTGACGTCTGGGCCTTCAAACTCGGCTGTGAGAACTTCTTCGCCGCCCCCTTCGAAAAACTCGACGACAACTTTATGCACGCCAGCTTTCAGTTCCAACCGTCCTGCTTGTTGGGAATAGGGATGAATTCCATCGACGATGACAACTTGTTTGCCATTAATCAGCAGCTGGCTGCCATCATCCGAGCCGAGATGAAACGTGTAATTCCCGGCCTGTTCGATATGCAGAAACCCTTCATACCGGACGGCGAAATTATCGTTGCGGTCTCTCACGCCAAGGTCGAACCCGGGGACAGTTCCTGCGGACTTTGGTTTCAAGGCGGCAAAATCGGGCAGGCTTTGCCAACTGCCTTCGTAATATTTGTATTTCAAATTTGGTGCAACTTTGATGTCTTTCAGAAAATAACTTGCCAAGTCGGCGGCCTGTTTTTTGTCGAGGTTCAACGATGGCATTCGACCGGACGGCCGCGTTTTGTGTGGGTTGCGTAGAAATTCAGCGAGGCTGTTAATTGTATACTTCTTTCCGACATCGGGCAGCGGGACAGCCAGCTTGATTTCAGTTGAGCGCGCTTTCCGCGGTGCATGGCAGGCGATGCAACCGGTTTTGTGGAAGAGATCATCCCCTCGTTTGGCAGCTGCCAAATTCGTGACAGAATCGTTCGCTGAGCCGGTCGTTGCCAAAAAATGCACCAATGCCTCCACGTTTTTGTTTCGTTGTTCAACCGAAAGCCCGGCAAACAAGGCAGGCATTGTGCTTCCCGGTTTGGTTTTTTGAGGGTCGATTAGGAAGTCACGAATCCAATTGAGTTTGATTCGCGATCCAACTTGATCGAGATGCGGGGCCCGTTTTTCATTGAGTTGCATTTTTTGATTTTCAGACGCAGCGTGGCACGAGGCACAGCTTAAATCGCCAAACAAAATTCGCCCGCCTTCGACGGATTCCGGTTTTTCCGCATATATCCGATCATAGCCGATCACAATTGGCTGGCTGGCCTGCACGGCGTTAACAAGCATCAGCGTCAAAGCAGTAATGCAGACATTACAACGCGTTACTATTGAAATAAGCAGACGAAAATTCATGTCCTGGGCTTTCGTTGGTCTTGAAATCAACATAGAAACTGCAGAGGCGATTTTGAAAGAGTCTAAAGAAACCAGCCCGGAAAGAGCAACCCAGACCGGTCGTGACCGAGGCCTTTGGGTGAGTTGACTAACATTCTGCAGACAAAGTTTTGTACAATCGGCCCCGGTTTATTGAATAGAAGAATGAGCGGATTTCGTATAAGAAATCTGTTGCTCGTTATGAGTGATCTGAGGAATTCAATGCGGAATTTAACAGTCTTAATTGTAGGCTTACTAACTTCAGGCTGGCTTTTTAGTGCTGTCGATCGAACGCGGGCTGAAGAGAAACAGGCCAGCCAGAAGCAACAAGCGACTAAAGCAAAAGCTGAAAAGACCGATCCGAAACACGCCAAAAATTTAGCTGCCGGGTTGAAACTCTTTAAAGAACACGTTCGAGAAATTCTGATCGAACATTGTCTTGAATGTCACGGCGGGGCGGAAGACATTGAAGCTGAGTTCAATTTGGTCACCCGGTCTGAGTTACTGAAAGGGGGCACTTCAGGTCCGGCGGTTGTGCCTGGGAAATCGACCGACAGCCTGTTCTACAAAGTGATGGCTCACAAAGCCGAGCCGTACATGCCGTTGGAAGCCTCTCGCCTGCCGCAAAAGGAACTCGACAGAATCGCGAAGTGGATCGATTTAGGGGCACCCTACGACAAGCCGCTGGTTGATGACAAAGCGGAACTAGCGAATTGGGTTGAAGAGAAAATTTCACCTGATGCCCGCAACTATTGGGCGTTCCAACCACTAAAACGTTTTGCGGAACCAGCCGTAAAAAATGGAAGTTGGGGCCGCAACCCAATCGATCGGTTCGTATTGGCCAAGATGGAAGAGAAAGGCTTGATCCCAAACGCGTCGGTCACAAAACGGCAGCTCATCCGCCGGGCGTATTTTGATTTAATCGGTTTGCCGCCGACGCCTGCGGACATTGAAAGTTTTCTGAATGACCAATCAGAAAACGCCTACGCAAACTTGCTCGACCGCTTGCTAAGCAACAAGCACTTTGGCGAACGTTGGGGCCGGCATTGGCTCGATGTGGCTCGCTTCGCGGAAAGCCACGGCTTCGAGCAGGACTACGACCGCCCGTATGCTTTCCACTACCGTGATTTTGTCATCAAGGCCCTTAACATGGATATGCCTTTCGACCAGTTCGTCCGCTGGCAGTTGGCGGGAGACGAAATTGAGCCGAGCAACCCGCTGGCAATGATGGCGACCGGTTTCTTGGGGGCGGGCGTGTTTCCCACACAGATCACAAAAAACGAAGTTGAACGAACCCGCTACGATGCGCTCGACGACATGGCGTCAACAGTGGGTTCGGGAATGCTGGGGCTTTCCATTGGATGTGCGCGCTGCCACACCCACAAATTCGACCCCATCCCCCAGGCCGATTACTACCGCATGATTAGCACGTTTACGACAACGGTGCGTAGTAATATCGATTTGGAGCTCGATGCGAAAAAACTTAAACGGGCAAAACAAGAGCACAATCTAAAATTCTCCCAGTTGGAAGCGGCTCGGATGAAATACGTTATTGAAGATTTAGCTGGTGCTTTTTCTAACTGGGAACAGAATCCAAAGAGAGATAAAATTCAACCAAGTTGGCAAGTGCTCGATTGCTTTGTGATGAAATCCACTGGCGGTGCAAGGTTCACTCCCCTGGAAGATGGTTCTCTAAGAGTTTCCGGCACGAATGAGAAGTCCGACACATATACCTTCAAAGCTGTCACAACTTTCAGCGATATTTCGGCCATTAAGTTGGAAGCATTTGCCGATTCCCCGTTGAAGAAAAAGGGGCCCGGTCGTGCAAGTAACGGCAATTTTGCTTTGACCGATTTTCAAGTGACGATTACTCCAAGGTATCGGAAAGATGTCGAACCTTTGAAGATTCAACTAACCAATCCGCGGGCCACGTTTGAACAAAAAGGGTTACCAATTTCCGCTGCGATTGATAAAGATCCTAAGTCGGGCTGGGCCATCGACCCGGAGTTCGGTAAGAATCATGCTGCGATCTTTGACTTCGAAACTCCTGCGGGCTCGTCTGTAGGTTCGGTGATAACCGTCACATTGAAATTCGAAGGGAATACAGGACATAACATTGGTCGACCTCGGCTTTCTATAATCACTCACGCAACGGACATCGATTTTGAAGGCGGAAAAAACTCGGAGGAATTGGAAGCAGCACTGGAGATTCCGGCCGAGAAGCGAACCGAAAAACAGCAGAATGCTTTGTTAGACTGGTATCTTCAGGCAGACCCGGAACTGATAAAACTTGCTGCCGCAGTTGCTGCACATCGAAGAGCAATACCTCAGCCAAACCTTACGAAGGTGATGGTGTGTAGTGAAGGGTTGACACCCATCCGGCATCACACACAAGGAGCCGACTTCTTTGAAGAAACATTTTACTTGAAGCGGGGTGATACCGATCAGAAAGTAGAACCGGCCGGACAAGGTTTTCTACAAGTTCTATCGAGATCACCAAACGGTGACGAACGTTGGCTGGTCGATTCATCTCCTGCGGAGAGCGTACATCCAGGGGCTAAACCCTCGTTTCGTAGGCTCTCCCTCTCAAATTGGATCACCGATACTGAATACGGGGCAGGGCACCTGTTGGCACGCGTGATTGTCAATCGGCTGTGGCAACATCACATGGGGCAGGGCATCGTTGCTACGCCCAACGATTTCGGCAAGCAGGGAAAAAAACCGACTCATCCCGAACTGCTCGATTGGCTGGCCATCGAACTCATCAAAAATGGCTGGCGCATGAAATCAATACACAAACTGATCATGCAAAGTTCAGCGTATCGCGAAAATACGAAACTCAATGCTCAAAACGTCAAAATCGACCCAGACAACCAATGGTTTTGGCGGCGGACTCCCAAGCGGTTAGAAGCCGAAGTCATTCGCGATTCAATGCTAGCAATTTCGGGCCAACTTGATGCCACGATGTTCGGGGCCGGTACCCTCAACGAATCGCACAAACGCCGTAGCATTTACTTCATGATCAAGCGCAGCAAGCTCATCCCCATGATGCAGTTGTTCGATTCGCCCGAGCCGTTAGTTTCGGTCGGCGGGCGCCCTAGTACCACAATCGCTCCGCAGGCTTTGATGTTTTTGAACAATAAGAATGTCAGATTATACGCCGAGGCGTTCGGTAAGAAACTACTTCCAGCCGCTGAAAAATCGATCGCCTCGGCTATCAAACTTGGTTACTTGATGTCCGTCGGACGCGAGCCGGACGAAACGGAAACTAAACAGACAACAGCCTACATTGAAAATCAAATCCAACAATACGAAGCCCAGAAAAACCCGCAAGCCAAAGAAATCGCCCTGGCAAATTTCTGCCAGATTTTGCTGAGTCTAAATGAATTCGTCTACGCCGACTAATGCAGAATGGCTTGCTCAGCAGTGTGATCGACGTGTAATCAATTTCAATATTCAATCAATCTCTCACAAAAAATCGAGAGCCAAAACCATGCAATTTCCCATCAATTCAATCCATAACCCCATCAACCGCCGTTCCATGCTATCCCGTGCTGGCGGCGGAATGGGCATGTTGGCATTGGCTAATTTGTTGAACACCGAGGGTATCAATCAAGTCGTCCAGGCGGCGAAATCGCCCATCAATCCGCTGGCTCCCAAAGAAAAACATTTTCCGTCGAAAGCCAAGTCGGTGATTTGGCTGTTCATGAACGGCGGTCCCAGCCAGGTCGATACCTGGGATTACAAACCCGAGTTGGCCAAACGTGACGGGAAAGAGCTTGAAGGCTTCGACAAAAATACCGGCTTCTTCACCAATAACGTCGGGCCAATTATGAAGTCGC
>Ga0115002_10007308_pt1 | contig 12459 bp, 13 predicted proteins | sample ArcticOcean_MG_C_8_FD_89576 | JGI IMG/M metagenome (GOLD analysis project Ga0115002, IMG submission 89576) | Marine microbial communities from western Arctic Ocean - ArcticOcean_MG_CB11_86 | ecosystem: Environmental > Aquatic > Marine > Oceanic | place: Arctic Ocean: Canada Basin | collected...
GAGGCCATGGCGAGACGACATCTTGGCATGCCATGCCATTCTGGCGGACGGTTACCGTCAGCTTTGGCTGCACACTACGCAAATTCTCCAATATCGAGTCGACGGCGTTTGAGGGCTCGGCGAGCACGTTCCGAAGCCAACCGCCCTGGCTCGCCCTTGTGCGATCTGGGCTGCAATACCTAGGGTGGCGTTCTGCCTCGCTGTGGCTCGGCGAACTGACCCCAGGCTACTGCGGCAACGCCTTCGGCGTAAAGAATCGAACTGCGGGATTGAATCAAATCACAACTTGTTTTAAGCGGCGATAGAGTTGCGTGCCGGGAAATGGTGTTTGTAGCGTTAGCTGAACTTCGGCCAGCGGGCTGTCGATAATAAACTGAGTCATTCGTTCAATGGACTCTGGCGTTTCCCCGTCGGCGCCCAAAATGAAACAGCCGTTCGCCACGACGCCAGCTTCTTGGATCGCTGCGATGGCGTCCATCATCCGGGACGAGTCGCTTTGTTTGGCTCCCATTCCGGGATAACGAAACACCATCGATTCGATTCCCACTAGCAATTGTACGCAGCCAGACCGAGCAAGACCTGCCAACACTTCCGGCTGCTCGCCAACGCGCCAATCTGCCTCGGTAAAATATCGCGCATTTGCAGTGGCCAGGGCATCGAGCAATTCGACTTTATCGCGGTCTCCTGCAAATGTATTATCGTCGGCCAATTCGATCCAGGGCGAAGCATCGATTACGGAAGCCGTTAGCGCCGAGAGTGCGACGAGCTGCGGATTCGTTTGAGCGACGCTTTCCACGGTCTCCGCCAAGCCGCCCTTAACTTCGTGATAACTACACTGCCAAGATTCGGGGAGCATGCCAGCTAATGTCAGCAAACCTAGAGCAGGCAATTCATTGAGCGCGGCAGCTCTGCGACGAAGCCCAGGAAGCGACATTCCCAGCTCCAGTAACTCGGGCTCTTTGACCCGCAAGCTTGTCAGCGGCAGTAATGCGACGTGATTCATTAATTAGGTTTCCGAGATCGTTGCTGGATACGTTTACGAGCCGTTTCACTAACTAACTATTCCCTCTCTGACCGGAATTTGTTTGTAACAGGCAAGTAAAGCAAAATCAGCGACCGGTGCTGGAAGCGGCCGTCAACGTGCAAGTTGTTATAGGTGGGTAGTTTATGTAGGCCGAAGGGCGGTTTTTCGATTCCCAGCCGTTTGACACGGGTTGGTAGTCCAGTAGAATTAAGGGAGCAGCATGAAAGGTCTTTCCTTTCGTGAACAAGCCGGTCCAGGTTATGCCCAACAGGGCGATCAACCCGCTTTCGCCGCTTGTTTGTTTCATTCCTACCTCCACACCTGCCATAAGCGAGAGCGAAACTATGTTCGGACTAGGTCATTACGAATTACTGATTCTGTTAGCCATCTTGTTGATTCTCTTTGGACATCGGCTTCCCGGCCTGATGAAGAATCTCGGTAAAAGCGTCAACTCGTTCAAAGAAGGTATCCACGAACACGGTGCCGACGACGAAATTATCGACGAAGACAAAGCGTAACGCTGCGAAGCATTAGAAAACGCTCAGAATCAGAAAGGTATCAAGATGTTTGGATTGGGTGTCCCCGAATTGGTAATCGTTGGTATTGTCGCCGTCTTACTCTTTGGCAAGAAGCTTCCAGAAGTCGCCAAATCGCTAGGCGGAAGCTACAAAGAATTCCGCAAAGGACTCAATGAGTTCACTTCCGCGGTCGACGTCAATGACAATAGTACTCCTTATCAAGCCTCGTCGAGTTCCCCTTCGTACGACGACTACGACGACTACGAAGAAGCAACCGCACCGAAGTTTGAGCCCCCTCCCAACGAGCCAACTCCAGAAGCGTAAGCGAAACAAAAAAAATACATCAAAATGCCTCGTCGGTGAAAATCACCCGCGAGGCATTTTTTGTGTTACAGGTAGACAATAGAGATCACGACCTGCGACAAAATTTCGCCGCGACTTAGCTTGAGTTGGTCCCCGTCGTTTAACCCGTAGCAGAAGGAGGCGTGAACGACTCAAGACATCGACCGATCGTTCGATTCCATCCCCTCGTTTGACCCGCCTCCGGAGGCTAGGCGAATCCGCAATCGCAAACGAAAAACTCCGGCACTTCAAGTGACCGTCAAACCGAAGGAAGATTTGGGGTCGAAGGAAGATTTGGAAGGAAGATTTGTTGAAGATTTGGGGTCTGAAGATTTGGTGTCCACCTTCGCACGAGCCGCCGCATTCCAAGAGCCTCGGATCGCGGCACATCGCCTGCAAAGTAGGCCCGTGAATGCGTCGCCAATTGCGTTTGAAGTATGAACGCGAAGCTGTCACACTGAGGGCATGAAACGGGCGAAACATTCAGGCATTTCGACAGAGCTAGGAGGCGCCGGACTCGAAAGGTCCCAGGCGAACGAAAGCACTGTTGCGCGTGTGGACGACAACAGTGCGTTTGGTGAATGCTTGGTCCGCAATGGCATACTCCAACAAGAGGTCGTGGGCGAGGCTTTGGCTCAAATTGAACCTGGGCGGTCACTTGCCGACCTGCTCGTTTCTCAGCGTCTAATCACCACCCGCGATCGGGAGGCAATAGAACACCTTACAGGTCGCAACGCCATCCGCGATAGCGATGCTTTGGAGATGGCGCGAATCGAAGCTACGATTTCACACATACCTCACATCACCACGGCCCCCAACCAACAGCCCTTAAGTGAATCTGCCGAAACGATAAAGGAGTTTGGCGACTACGACGTACAAAATATACTCGGGCAAGGCGGCATGGGCGTGGTCTACAAAGCGGAACACCGGCAGCTGAAGCGCACGGTCGCTTTGAAAATGATCCGCTCCGGAGAATTCGCCGACGCCGAACAAGTGCGACGATTCTACGGGGAAGCCCAAGCCGCAGCGAAACTTGATCACCCCAACATCGTCCCCGTTTACGAATCGGGCGAGGTTTCTGGGCGTCACTTCTTCTCGATGGCGTTCGTCGACGGTCATCCGTTAAGCCGTGAAGTCAAAGAAGGCCCGGTCGCCCCCCAACGCGCGGCTAAGCTCATGAAGCAGATCGCCGATGCGTTACACTATGCCCACCAGAAAGGTGTCGTGCATCGCGATATCAAGCCGAGCAATATTTTGCTCGACGACAGCGACACGCCGCGCATCGCCGACTTCGGTCTCGCCAAAAATCTTTCTGGTGACAACGACATGACTCACGAAGGTCACATCATGGGCACGCCGAGTTACATGGCGCCCGAACAAGCGCTGGGGCAATCCCACACCGCCGGTGCTGCGGCCGATATCTATGCCGTTGGCGCCACGCTGTACTACCTGCTCACTGGGCGTCCGCCAATTCAAGCCGCTTCGAAAATGGAAACACTGCGGCAAGTTATCAGTACAGACCCCGCGCCTCCGCGACGCTTGAATCCCGCCATCGCGCGAGACCTGGAAACAATTTGTCTCAAATGCCTCCGCAAAGAACCAGACAAACGGTACGCGACCGCTGCCGAACTTGCGGAGGATCTTCAAAACTGGCTCGGCAATAAACCGATCCAAGCACGTCGGGCGAGCTTGTTGGACAGGACCTGGTTGTGGTGCAAACGCCGTCCTGCGGTTGCCGGATCGATCGCTGTGCTCTCGGTCGCCGCAGTTCTGGTCACAATCCTGATCGTTGCACAGAACCGCATTAACTCTAGCAAGATAAAATCGGCGCAAATCACTAGTGACCAAGAGAACGCGGACTCTCTCGTCCGCGCGGTCCTCACCGCTCCGCCAGAAGGCTTACCCTACGCAATCAACGCTTTGAAGCAATATGAAACGTATACCACTCCAATGCTGCAGACGAAGTTTAACTCGGAATCAATCCCCACACACCAACGCCTCAATTTGGCGCTCGCATTGGCGAAATACGGGAACGTTCAAGAGACATATCTGATCGCTGCCATTCAGAACTGTACCGCCGAACAGTGCAACAATATCGTTCAAGCCCTGCGGAAATCAGAAACGGCAGTCAAAGCAATCGAATCAACGGCAATCGAATCAACGGCGAACAAGCTGTCTACTACAGAACAAACAGCACAAGTTTACAAGGCTCGTCTAGCCATCGTTAGCTTTTATTTAGGCGACGAATCGCTGGCCGTCAAAATGGCTAACTCCGATAGCGATCCTACTCAGCGCACAAAGCTAATCCATGTGCTACAGACTTGGAACTGTGGGCTAAACGAATTGCCAACTCGTCTCGCAAAACTGGAACACAACCTTCAGTATTCTCTAATCCTTGGATTAGTCGACCACGTCTGCACCGGACTGGATCCAGCTACCGAAGCATGGAACAACGCACTGGTCGAACTCAGGAACAACTCTCCTAACAATGGCGTGCACGCGGCATGCGATTTCTCGCTGAGAAAAGCAAAATTCCCACTTCCTTCCCGGACAGAAAGTCAAAATCGATTTACCAACTCAGCCGGAATAAACATGTTGCTCGTTCCCGCAGGAAAGTTCAACCGTAAACCAACAGCCAATACCCCAATACAAACCGTCGAGGTCACTCGCCCCTTCTATATCGCAGATCGAGAGATAACGGTTAGCCAGTTCAACCAATTCCTTAGCGAAGAAAGCGAAGCAGAAAACGCTGAACTTCCTGTCGGTTCCGTCAGTTGGGGGCAAGCAATCGAATTCTGTAATTGGCTGAGCGAGAAAGAAGGACTCGAACTGTGTTACCAAGACGAAGGAGAGTCGCGACAATGGATCGCGGAGGCCAATGGATATCGTTTGCCTACCGAAGCTGAATGGGAATACGCCTGCCGCGCCAACGCCGAAACGGAGTTTTTCATTGGCGACGATGACGTGCTACTGGGTGCTTACGCCGTGTTTCGCGCGGCAGATGCGCTGCCTGCCGGCTCAAAATCCCCAAATCGATTGGGGCTATTTGACACCGCAGGTAGCATCTGCGAATGGTGTTTTGACAGCTGGGAATCAGACTATCCAGATTCACAGAAAATCGTCGACCCTTTCGGGCCAACGAGATCTGCTTATGCTAAATATGGTCAACACCGAGCTTTACGAGGCGGGCATTATGAATCTACTGGCACAACCCTGGAGTGCTCAGAGCGAGGCAGAGGGATCCCGACTAGTAAGCTTCCAAATGTCGGATTTCGTCTCGCCAAATCCAAGTAACGATCCCGCTCATTCGCAAGAGTGAACGATTTAATTGACTTTTTTGGCTGGAGTGATTGTCACGACGACTGGTCCGTCGTCATTTGAGTTCGTCGACCACTCATAGCCGTCGTGCATTCCAAGATAGAGGTGAGTATAGCCACTAGGGACATACAAATCGTCTCCCAGCCCCACGTACTCTACTTCGGTCGGCAACTCTTCGGTGGGCGGAGTATCTGGAGCATAGCCGAACATCGCCACCAAAGCATTCAGCGGCAGGGCGTCTTTGTGCTTAATATGATGTGAGCCGTAATCTTCGTGGATATATCCACGATGTGTCAGGACTGAAGTACCTAGCCCCGCCGCGTTAGAGCTCCACTCGTCTGGAGAACCATGACGCCAAGTAGCATCCTCAGGTGCACTGAGAGTCACCCGGTTGTAGCCCTCTACCACAATAACTCTGGGGCGATAGTCATCGCCACTTTCGGCTCCGCCGACGTCCCAGTTGGATGGCCCTACATAAAGCTCGGGAGCCCACGCAAAAAAAGGCAATTCTTAGCACACACCTCTTCATCGAACGGGGCCTCAGTCTTGTACTCTTCTTTTGGGGCGTCAGCGTCATTCATTGTTGTTCCCTTCGCTTTTTGTGTGCGTGCAGTCAATAAATCTATTGCCCCGAACGTTCCCAATACTCTAACAGCATTATTGGGGTAATTACAAATCGCTATCATGACAGTACGCCTAGAGTCACTCACGCGGAATAGCCGCCGCAAAGAGCAATAAGTCGCCTTGACTATATATCGCCACCCAGATCAGCGTGTCGTAAAGCTCCGACTGCCCAACGCGGGCTAGTCGCACTGGCGATTTCTCACGAGTATGCCGACTGGCATGCGAATTGCGACTCACCTTTCCGCAACAATCGCGCGTCCGAGGAACAACTCGCAAGACACATATCGCCAAAGCCGGATCTCGATCATGACAGTAAACTCAAGAGCTATACAGCCGCATTTCCGCTACACCACTCGTCTGTCGGTTATGGTCCGAGCGTCTCGTTAGCTCGTGGTGTCGTGGTGTCGTCACCCGTGTCCAAGAATTTGAACAGAGCGCCGTAGATCAAAAGGGCTGATAGAACGCCGATAAGAAAGTCCGTGACGACGACCATGACGGCAGTGTAGACCATCAGCGACGCATGAAACTTACTCTGACGCCAAGCGTTCTTCACCTCGGCTGGCTTGACCATTGCCGTGGCAACAAACAACAGAATCCCAGCGATACACGCCATCGGCACGAGTTCGAGATATCTTGCCAGGTACGCTGCCATCGCCAGTTTCAAAAAGCACTTCAGAATTCCGGCGAGCGGAGACATACCGCCGACTTTGATGTTAGTCGCCGTGCGAGCCAGCGCGCCCGTGTGTGGAAAACCATTGAGCAGTGGGGCAATAAGATTGACCAAGCCTTGTCCCCAGAGTTCCTTATTCGGGTTATAGGGCGTCCCTTGGTTGTCCGCCAGCCGATCTGCCATGCGTGAACACAGCAGACTTTCGACGGCGGCCACAAACACAATCGCTGCGACGAAATACACCAGGTTGCCGAGGAAAGCTGCGTCCCACTGCATCTCCATCGGCGGCGTGAAGACCCAGAAATCGGTCGGGATGCTTCCGTACTTGTCCTTGAGTAACGTGACGCCCGTATTTGACCAAACGGTTGATGCCAGCCCAAATCCGACCCCTAGTGCAATCAAAGGAGCCGGAATGAAAATCGAAATCTTTAGCAAGTATTTCGTAACCGCAAACGTCATGAGCGTGAGCATCACAGCGTAGATGTTAAATTCACCGATGTGTTCCCAGATGCCGGTGGCCTTGGAGATAAACGAGTATCCGATAGTGGCCTTCAGCCCGATTGCTTCGCCAATCTGCGATGTGCCAATGACGACGGCGATGCCGATCGTAAAACCAACGACAATCGAGTGGGGCACCAGAGCCACATATCTCCCTAACGCCGCAAGGCCCATGCTTGCCAGAATGAGCGCCGAAAATAGCGAGGCGAGCACAAGAAACGCGTGCCCTTGCGCAGGGTTGTCGGGATACAGAGCCATCATGGCGGCGATGATCGGAATGTAAGCCGCCGTGGGCCCATAGACTTGATACTTCGAACCACCGAACAGCGCGCCGAGGAGTCCGGCAATCGCTCCACCAACGATCCCTTGCTCGGGCCTGAGTCCCGAAGCCATGGCGAAACCCATGGCGAGTGGTATGGCGACCATCGCCACAATCAGCCCGGCGGTGAAATCACGCATGATGTTGAGCGCTAGGTTTCCTTGCTTCAAGTCCTCATACCGCACGTCGAACGGATTGACAAACAGTTTGATCCTGTCCCACAGCGAGTTGCCTGGTTTCTGAGTATTGGTTTCGCGATTCATCTATATTTCATTCGGTAAAAATGGTTATTGATTCCGTGAGCGTTATTGCAGGTTCCGATCGCTCGGCGAACCCAACACTAACCGACACGTAGCGTGACGAAAACGGATTTCGACGTAGTTCGGATTGAGTGGGCAGGTTGGGATTGATGCGGGAATCCGAGCAAGTGATAAACAAGCCCGGCGGATCTTGACAGTCCACCAGACCCTACGGAGTTTGGCGGCGCAAGAGATCTTCGCGCAAGGAATCCTCAGGAACACGACTGGCGCAGTGTTGGCGAGAAAGGTGAGTCTGACTGACAGACGTAGCAACCAGACGAACACACTCAGCCAACGCGCACAATCACGCCAAGGAGTGACAGGGATACGACGTCCAAGAATGGGCACAACTTAAATCAGTAAAGGCGCGCGGAGGCCATTGGCAAACTGGTGACCAACTATCACCGAGGGGCAACTCACGTGAGAAACGATCCGACAACCGACGGCCTGACGAGATGGGGCAAGGTCACTGTGGCGTCGGTCGTTCAAGCGGCGCCGTGCCGAAGAACAAACAACCCGTCCTTCCTTAGAACTCTCCCCTTCCTCGGGACATTCTCCCTCGGTCAATTCCACCCATGTCAGCAATGGAAGCTGAGAAACCGGCAAGAGCATGAAGCCGCAAAGGCAGATCGACACAGATATGAGCCGTGACAAAGACAGCAGTGTTGTCGATCGTACTCTTAGCGTCATTAACGCCTTCCTTCTCTTAGTCCATCTCGGATCATTTATTGTTTCGTCGCGGAATTACTGCAGAGCGGGATTGTATTTCCTAATTGATTTGGCGGCAATTGTAATATTCCAAATTAACTGTGACAACGGTCTTGGATCTTCGTCATGAGAATCTCCGTTTGAAGCCATCGGTTTCGTTAGAGACGGGTAATACTAGACAAAAGGCCCACAGCCGTTATCTTCAATTTATCGACAGTACCGTAAGATTCACCACTAATGAGCTAGGAAGGGAATTGGTTTAGTGCTCGGAGAGCATCGGGACTTTTCATCGTAAACTCTTCAACAAGTGGATAGATGCGTGTCTCTTGGCTCTTTTGGATTTCACCATCCCGAGCGAGTTGGTCCATTAGTTTCGAGATTTGCTTTAGCATCGTGCCTTGTTCTACTCCGGTCGGTTCGTCCAGTAGATGACCGAGCTTGACAGCGTAAAGGTCCAATGTCATGCGATGCAGGTAATACTCTCTTTCGTGTTTCTATCTATGGTTCTCTTCGTACTCAAACGCGATGAAGGGGGTTCTGAGGACTACGTCCAGAGCTTCAGTAATTGCGGTGCGGGCAGCGGTTCTTTTCTCATGCCCAACAATGAGTGTGTGACGGATGCCCAACGTGACCAGTGGAACCAGAATACTGATGATGATGCTGACGACTGTTCCAGAATCCATCCGGGTTTCTCCTAGACTTCCTTGGCCATGGATATCACATGACTAATTCCTCGGTGCTCATTCGCATATGATAATGTACCATTTTGAACTATCTTGCGAGGATTAGCGGTAGTTGTTCGGTGTAGTTATCTGATTCGTTCCAAGTACCCGGTCCGTGGTTTCGAGGTGTCAGAACCCGTCTATACGAGACTGAAATGGAATAGGTCGCGGAATACGTCGGGCTCCAAAATATATGCTCTTTCCCGAGAAAGAACGTCAAAGACTGCGGGTTCAATCCCCGCCGCCTCCACTTGATGAGAAAGTCTCGTCAGGAAACACAAAGGCCCGCTCTGACGCTCAACGCGTCGAAGCGGGCCTTTTTCATGCACGGGAAAATTCGTGACTGGGTCTCCATGAGTCAGGACGCATCCCCACGAGAAGCCCGCCAGATACGTCCAGAGATACGTCGACGATGGAAATCCCTCTACAAATATTCGTGCTGTGAATCCTATGTGTTCGCTGACGAAATCTTGTGGCGGTTTTCTATTTGACTTGTGAACTGGACATATACTTTCATTCGGCTTCATCCATGCAGACTAAGTGTTATCATATTAGTCTTGCTCCTGAACATAGTGAGTCGGATGTCGCGTGACTCGGATGTCGCGTGACTCGGATGTCGCGTGACTCGGATGTCGCGTGACTCGGATGTCGCGTGACTCGGACGTCGCGTGATGAGGCCATTGCGTTTCACCGCCTTTGCTTGCTTGGGCCAAGTTTCCACGGCGCGGTCACGTTTTTTCATGCACCTAGCACACAACGTTCGATAATAGCTCCGGCAGATCCCTGCACGCGTATCATTGGCGAGTCGTGCTTGCCTGCAAACGAATTGACTTACAGAAAGAAAAAATGGACAAGGCACCGGAGAACAACGAGGCGACGCAGTCTTGGCGTGAACGATGGTACGAGATCATTTTCGAGGCAGACACGCGCGCTGGCAAGTTGTTTGACGTGATCTTGCTCGTTGCGATCTTGTTGAGTGTGTTGGTCGTGATGTGCGAGAGCGTCACGGCTATCCGCGAGAAGCAACACAATTTACTAGTTGGGGCGGAGTGGTTTTTCACGATCTTGTTCACCGTTGAGTTTGTTGTGCGAATCGCTTGTGCACCCCGTCCGCTGCGTTACATTTTCAGTTTCTATGGTGTCGTTGATTTGTTGGCGATTTTGCCGACCTATCTCATTGCACTGCCCGTCCTTGCGGGCGCGTCAGGCGCTCAGCGTCTCGCGGTTATTCGGGCACTACGCTTGTTACGTGCTTTTCGGATATTCAAACTGGCTCATATGCTTTCGGAAGCCACTGCCCTGCGGGAGGCAATCTACGCGGCTCGCGCCAAGATCGCAGTCTTCTTGTCATTCTTACTGATTGTTGTCGTCATCGTCGGTTCAGCAATGCATCTGATTGAAGGGGGGCGCGTCGACGCGAACAATGAACCGATCGTCACCGGATTCGACTCCATTCCGGAGAGCATGTATTGGGCCATCGTGACAATGACGACGGTGGGATATGGAGACGTGTTGCCGACCACCGTCGTTGGGCGAATCCTCGCGGCCTGTATGATGATGCTGGGGTATTGCATGATCATCGTACCCACCGGCATCGTGTCGGCAGAAATGGCTGCTTCCAGGTCGAAGAAAATCACGACGCGAGTCTGTCCTGAATGCATGTCGGAAGGCCATGACTCGGATGCCGCTTTCTGCAAGTACTGCGGCGCTAACTTGTGAAGTCAGATTTGCGATATCATAAAAGGATTGGCTCGGGTATCCATTAGAATTATGAACACAAGGACTTGCTGGAATTCGGTGCGATTGGCATCGGTCCCTTTTCATGTCGCTTTCAGCGGCTTGTGGGACCGAACGGCCAATTGCTCCACCCGCCGCATGGTCAAACAACAGAATTCCTGGAAGGCCAGAAAACAACGACTCGTGGTGAAAAAGTATTTGTTGGTAATCGTGTCTGTCTGTGCGTTTGGTTTGTTTGGTGGCAGCGGCAACCAGATGGGCGTGTTCACGTCTGAAAGTAGGGCGGAAGACTCCCGTGCGGCGGCGCGTGTTGACTTCTGGGATGCTATCCCGCCTTCTCCAAGCACGACGTTGCCCAAGGAAATTCAAGACGGGTATTGGCGTGGGCAATTTCAGCGCGTCAATCGGGAGGTCGCTGCGGCGAATGAAACAAAAGTCGTGTTCTTTGGTGACTCCATTACGCTCAACTGGTCTCTCGGTCCGAGCAAGGGCAAGGAGATCTGGAACGAATATTTCTCAAAGTATAACCCCATCAATATGGGGAATTCCGGAGATATCACCCCCGTTATGCTTTACCGGGTAACGCATGGCAATCTCGATTTCCCTAAGGGGCAGCATCCCAAAGTTGCGGTCTTGTTATGCGGCACCAATAACTTTGTGGTGACCAAAAGCGCCGGCGGCAAGGTGGAATGGGATCTCGGAGCGGACTGTCCTCCTGAAGGTGTTGCGCACGGTGTAAGAGCGATTGCCCAGACATTTCGTCGTCGATTGCCGCAGACGCGTTTGATCGTCATGGGCATACTGCCGGTCGCCAATGCGGCAAAGCGAGCGAAGTGCCGTCGGGTAAACGATCACCTAGCTGAAATTAACTTCGATAAAGACGAAGTGGTTTATGTGGATTTGTGGGATAAGTTTGTGAATTCCGACGGCTCATTGAACAAAGAACTGTTTACAGACGGTACCCATTTAACGACCGCCGGATATCGCGTCTGGGCAGCAGGTATAGAACCACTGATTGCGGATAGGGTCAGCGATAAACCGAATGATCCTTAATGGATCAGACTTGCGAACGCCTACGGGAAGAAGAAGAGACGAGAACGGAGATCATTCAATGCCCGCGTTTCGTTACCTCGTTTGCCTGATCGCATTACTACTTTTTGTCGTTGGTTGCGGCGATTCGCCGACGGGCGAGATCTCAGGCGGTGCAGGCACCGTCGAGCAGGAGGGCGATTCGTCAAACAAGCAATCGGCTGGCCAGCGTCTCCCGGGAACCTACGTTTCCGATAGGGCAGCGACAATCGCCTTCCTAGAGTCGACAGGGCATTACGACGCCGACACCTTAGAGTCGCTCGGCAGTACGTTCGGCAATACGGAAATCACTTATCAGGGCAACGGTGAGTCAACGCCTTTAATCTCAGCACACTTTTCGAGCCACTCGGCACAGACTCGGGCGATGCTGGCCATGTCTAGTCGGTTACGATACTTCCTCTCGCCCGCAGAACCAATGAGGTTCATGGCGTATTTCTCGTCAGACGCGAGCTCGATTCCGGGGAACAGCATTCGGATGTTATTTATTTTGGCAAGCTGCTCACTGAGTTGTGCAAACCCATAGATAGAGAACTGGTTGGTCATAACTGAAAACTGGCAATTGGGAACCAGTTTCTCAGAAAGGACATCGCC
>Ga0115002_10007309_pt1 | contig 12459 bp, 9 predicted proteins | sample ArcticOcean_MG_C_8_FD_89576 | JGI IMG/M metagenome (GOLD analysis project Ga0115002, IMG submission 89576) | Marine microbial communities from western Arctic Ocean - ArcticOcean_MG_CB11_86 | ecosystem: Environmental > Aquatic > Marine > Oceanic | place: Arctic Ocean: Canada Basin | collected...
GCATCCTCAGACCGGCTGGAGATAATAAGGGCCACAAGGCGCCCATAGGGTGGCATGCCGTGGTCACGCCGGGCGGTCAGTTCGCGGTCGATGAAATCCTGGCGTTGGCCCGAGGCCAAAGCGATTAGCACTGGATGCTCGGGCAAATGAGATTGCAGAAAGACCCGGCCGGGGCGGCTCTCGCGCCCAGCACGACCCGCCACTTGTGACATCAGTTGGTAGGTCCGTTCGGCGGCGCGCAGATCACCACCGGCCAACCCGAGGTCAGCATCGACCACGCCGACCAGGGTCAGTAGTGGAAAGTGGAAGCCCTTGGCGATCACCTGGGTGCCGATCAGCAAGTCGATTTCGTGATTCTCAATCGATGCAAGCATAGCGGCGGCGCGGGTGGGGCTTGTCAGGGTGTCACTGGCGAGCACGGCGACCCGCGCCTCGGGGATGCGCTCGGCAACTTCTTCAGCGAGCCGCTCAACGCCGGGGCCACAGGCCGCAAATTTTCCGGTCACTTCGCACGACGGACAGGCCGTCGGCACAGCCATCGCATAGTCGCAGTGATGGCAGCGCAGCCGGCTACTGTGACGATGCTCAACCAACCAGGCCTGGCAATTGGGGCATTGGAACCGATGCCCGCACGCGCGGCAAAGCGTAAGGGGGGCGTAGCCCCGACGATTGAGAAACAACAACGCCTGTTCGCCCGCCTCGATAGTGCGATGGACTTCTTGCTCCAACGTGGCTGAAATCCACTGGCCGGACGGCAAATCCTCAGATCGCATGTCAACCACCGATAGGTCGGGCATCTGCGCACCACCGTGCCGCTCAGGGAGCATCACGTGGTGGAATTTATCGGCCGCAACATTGACCACTGTTTCGAGTGAGGGTGTGGCGGAGACCAGGACGACCGGACATTGCTCGAGCTGGCCGCGAACGATGGCCATGTCGCGCGCGTTGTAGGCGACGCCCTCTTCTTGTTTAAACGACGGATCGTGCTCTTCATCCACAACAATCAAGCCGAGATTTTCGAACGGTAGGAACAGAGCGGAGCGGGCGCCAACCAAGACGGGAACGCGGCCTTCCGACGCCGCGCGCCAAACCCGGCGGCGCTCAGTGCGCGACAGTTCGGAGTGCCATTGGGCTGGCGCCGCACCGAAGCGGTCGTGGAAGCGCTCTAACCACTGTGCTGTGAGCGCGATCTCCGGCAGTAATACCAAGACGGCGCGATCGTGACGCAGCGCTTCGGCAACGGCATCGAAATAGACCGCGGTCTTGCCCGAGCCGGTGACGCCTTCGAGCAGCACCGGCGAAAAGATGCCGCGGGCAACACGGTCGGTGAGATCCTCGGCAGCGGTGGATTGATCCGGCGACAGCGTTTGCCGACCATGATCGGGTTGGGGAATGGTGAAGGGGCGCTCGGCCGGGACCTCACGCCCAACCAATGCCCCCACGTCGACAAGGCCCTTTATAACGCCGCTGCTGACAGCGGCTTGCTCGGCCAGTTCAGCGGACCGGCGGGGCACGTTGTCCTGAGCAACATCGAGCACCCGTTGGCGTGCCGGGGTCGTGCGCGGCGGCACGGTATCGCCGAGGACAAACACCTTTTCCAAAGGCGGCCGGTCGAACGCTTCGGGTGCTGACATGGCCATACGGAGCACGCTACCGGGCGCCGAAACCGTGTATTCGGCGACCCAATCGATCAGGTGCCGAAGCGTGGCCGTGAATGGCCGCACCGGCATAACGGCGCGCACCGGCTTTAGTTTAGCAGGATCGATCTCAGTGTCGGCCGCTTCAGCGGTTACCCATACAACGCCCGTGACCTCTCGGGTGCCGAGCGGCACGCGGACGACCGCACCGGGCCCAGCGTCGAGCTCTGGTGGCAGGATATAGTCGTAAGGCGCGCCAAGCGGTAGCGGGAGGAGAACTTTGACGTAACGCTGGCCGCCACCGGAACTGGTACCCGATTCATGCATACGATACACTTTGGCAGGCGCACCTGACGACGCCAACATGGCACTGACGCGCAGCCGGTAAGGTACCAAAGGTTTCAATGCAGTTTTTTGCAGATACTGCCGACATCGACGACATTCGCGACCTGGCTACGACGGGCCTTCTCGACGGGGTGACTACCAATCCATCCCTCGTAGCCAAGAGCGGTCGAGATTTCTTCGACGTTTTGAAAGACATTTGCGCGGTGGTTGACGGTCCAGTGAGCGCCGAGGTCACGGCGACCGACCACGAAACCATGGTGGCCCAGGGGCGCAAGCTCGCGGCGATGGCCAATAATATCGCCGTTAAGGTGCCCCTGACATGGGACGGACTGAAAGCCTGCAAGGCGCTCCGCGCCGACGGTACAATGGTGAATGTCACGTTGTGTTTTTCGTCGGCCCAGGCCCTTTTGGCGGCGAAAGCCGGGGCAACGTTCATCTCCCCGTTCGTCGGCCGGCTGGACGACATAGGCCAGGATGGGATGGATTTGATCCAAGATATTCGAACCATCTACGACAACTACCCCGCGCTTGAGACGAAGATCCTCGTCGCCTCGATCCGCCACCCCACCCATGTATTGCAATCGGCGCTCATTGGCGCCGATGTGTGTACCGTGCCGCCGGGTGTGCTGCGCAAACTGGCGCAACATCCATTGACCGACAAAGGCCTCGCAGCGTTCCTTGCCGACTGGCAGGCGACCGGCCAGGACATCTAGGGGCCACTTTTTTGGCGCGCTCAGAAACACCGACCCGCAAGCCCAAGACGCTGACCGCAAAGGACGTGGCGGCGCACCTGACCGCGAACCCGACATTTCTGAATGAACACCCTGAAGTCATCAAAGTTTTAGCACCCCCGTCGCAGAACAAAGCCGACGGCGTGTTGGACATGCAGGCGTTCATGATCGAGCGGCTGCAGGGCGAGTTGCGCACCCTACAGTCGCGCCAAAGTGAGCTGCTGTCGGCGAGCCGGGTCAATCTGTCCAGCCAGGAACGTATTCATACGGCGGTCTTGGCCGTCATAGAGGCGCGTACCCTGGAAGACATTGGCCGCGTCGTGGCGGAGGACTATGGATCTATTCTCGATGTCTCGACCTCCACGTTGTGCTTTGAAGAGACCGGTAAGAGTGGCCTGCACAATATTATCTCGCTTTCTCCAGGGACGATTGCCGAGATCATGGGCGACCGCCAGATCTTGTTGCGCCACGACATCAACGGTGACAAACGACTTTACGGCGACGACGCGGCCAAGGTGCGCTCGGACGCTCTCGTCCTCTTTGATGTTGGAAAGAACGAGTCAAGCGGCTTGTTGGCGCTAGGGAGCTACGAGCCGGAGCGCTTCCACCCCGGGCAGGGCACAGAATTTCTCGGGTTTATGGCACGGGCGATCACGGGATCGCTGCGTGCGGGACTCAATGCCGCATAGCACGCCGACGGCGGCCTGGTCGGCCGCCTCCGATGCCGCCGCCGCGGCTGAGGATTTCCTCCAATCGCTCGCCATCGAACGACAATACTCACCACACACCGTTGCGGCCTATCACCACGATCTCGAGTCGTTTTTCGCATTCGCACAGGAACACCTGGGCGTGCCGTTGAGCTTGGATGACGCCAACGCGTTGGCCGTGTCTGATTTTCGCAGCTATTTGTCTAAACGACGCAGCGACGGCATCTCCGGGACGTCGTTAGGGCGCGCGCTGTCAGCGCTGCGCAGCTTCTACCGGTATCTCGACAAGAACAATCTGGCCTCGAACCAAGCAATACGCAGTGTCAAACGCCCCAAAATACCCCACGCTGTCCCCAAGCCCCTGAGTCCCGAAGCGGCATTGGCCAGCATCGACATGGTCGATGCGCTCGACGTGCTGCCTTGGATTGCGGCGCGGGATACATCGATTCTCACGTTGTTGTACGGCTGTGGCTTGCGCATCTCGGAGGCACTGGGGTTGCAGCGCGGCGACGCGCCGTTTCGTGATGCCATCCGTATTGTCGGCAAAGGCAATAAGGAGCGCGTGGTGCCGGTCTTGCCCGTCGTGGCTGAATCGGTTGAGGCGTATGTTGCCCTTTGCCCGTTCGTGATGACCACCGACGGACCGCTGTTTGTCGGCGTGCGCGGCAAGCGATTGAATGCGGGGGTGGTGCAGCGGCAAATGCGCCAAGTTCGCATTGCGCTGGGTTTGCCCGACACGGCAACCCCGCATGCGCTACGCCATAGCTTTGCTACCCACCTGCTGTCGAGTGGCGGTGATCTGCGCAGTATTCAGGAACTTCTGGGACACGCATCCCTCTCAACCACGCAGCGCTATACCGAAGTCGATACGGATCATTTGCAGCGCGTCTATCGCAAAAGCCATCCGCGGGCAAAGGTAGCCGGAAATTAGTCCGGAACCGCTTGTTCCGAATGCGCGATTCCGTAGCGGACTTTGGGAAGTCGCTTTGAAAGCCACAAGCTAGCATATACATCGCCATTGACGAACGAATCGAGAAATGCCGTTGAAGTCGATTTGATGATATCCAGGTGCCGAGCGTCGGTCTTCTTTTTAACCGACCAATATCTTATGCCCGAAAATATCATGTGATCCCCACCGTCTAAGATAACAAGATATTTTGGCGCGTTACGAATGTTGTCGAAAGCGTTACGCTGTTCTCCTGGGCGAGTGTCGACAATACTCTCGATGCGATCCTCTGTTCCAGTCATGTGGAGTGTCGGTATACTAATAGTGTGGAAGGCAATAGGCGGCTCGGTGTGAAACCCTCCAGGGCTTAGTGCGATCGATGCTACTAAACGAGTGTCACCGAAGTTAGCCCGAAACGCATTCGTTGGATTGAACGTGATCCCGGCAGAGGCGAGCGCAGTCCAGCCCCCAAATGAATGCCCTGCGACGGCAAGACGATCGGGATCAACGGAAAAAGGTTCCGACCGAAACCCAAGAGACCCAGCTAGCACCTGGTCAATCGCGAAGCGCACGTCTAAAGGCCGGTTAATCCTGGCCCCAATATCTGACACTGCGCGCCGCATGGCTCCAGTAATTTCAGTCTTAGACTTACCCTGCCAAATTTTTAGATCGCTGCCAGCGTGCTGGAGATGGACTGAGACGTACCCATGGCTGGCCCAGTGACGACCGAGATATTTAAGACTATCGCGTGAACCCCCCATCCCATGTGAAACGATGATGACCGGGAGCGTGCCGGCGGCATCTTTCGGCGCGTAGGTCTTCACCGGAATTTCTCGGTCGCGGGACTCATCGCGCCATTCGGTCTTGGTCTCTTGGACACGATAAGGCCCTGCACCGGCCTTGTAGAGATCAGGTTCGGCGGCGGCCGCGATCAAAGTTGGCCAGGCGACAGTGATACCAAGAACTAGCGCTAGAAGTGCTTTCATAGATCCCTCACACGGGTGACCGGCCAAGACCGTCAGCTCACTGGCTAAATATGAATAGCACTACCGCCGACCGCAAGTGCGGCCTCTTTCATGCCCTCGGACAGCGTGGGATGGGCATGGACGGTCGCGGCGATGTCTTCGGCGGAGCCGCCGAATTCCATGCACAGGACTGCTTCGTGAATCAACGTGCCGGCCTCAGCGCCAATGATGTGCACGCCCAGCACCGCATCGGTGGTGGCGTCAGCAAGAACTTTGATGAAGCCATCAGTGGCGCCGCTGACCTTCGCCCGCGATACCGCAGCAAAGGGGAACTTGCCCACTTTGTAAGCAATACCAGCACCTTTGAGGTCTTCCTCGGAACGGCCGACCGTCGCGACTTCCGGGTGGGTGTAGACCACGCCCGGTACTTTGTCGTAATCGACGACGGCGTAGTGGCCGTGCAGTTTTTCGACACACGCTACGCCTTCTTCGGAGGCCTTGTGCGCGAGCATCGGGCCCAAAATGACATCGCCAATAGCATAAATACCGTCGACGGAGGTTTTATAACTATCGTCTACGGTGATGAAGCCACGGTCGTCGCGGTTGACCCCCACCGCGTCGAGTCCTAGCGAGTCGGTGAACGGCTTACGCCCGATGGAGACAAGGACGACATCGGCTTGGATATCTTCCGGGTCGCCGCCTTGCGCTGGCTCAACCGTAAGTGTGACGCCCGATTTGGTTGATTTGGCCGCCGTGACTTTGCTACCCAGCTTGAAGGCCAGACCTTGTTTCTTGAGGACACGTTGCAGGTGCTTGGCGGTCTCGCCGTCCATGCCCGGCACGATACGGTCGAGGAATTCGACTACCATAACCTCGGCACCGAGGCGGCTCCAAACAGAACCCATCTCCAGGCCAATATAGCCACCACCCACGACGACCATCTTTTTCGGCACGGTCGAGAGTGACAGGGCGCCCGCTGAAGAGACGATACGTTTCTCATCGATCTCGATACCCGGCAAGGCAGCCACCTCGGAGCCTGTGGCGATGATGATCGACTTAGCCGTCAGCTCAGTTGTGCTCTTGGGGCCCGCCACCGAAACCTTGCCCGACGCGGTGATCGTTCCGATGCCCTCGACTAGTGTGATTTTGTTTTTCTTGAACAAGAAAGCTATGCCCTTGGTCAAGTCACCTACTACTTTATCTTTACGGTCGAACATGGCCGCGAGATCCAACGCGACGCCCGTTGTCTTGATGCCGTGCTCGGCAAAGCCGTGTTGGGCTTCGGCATATAGCTCCGAGCTTTGCAGCAAGGCTTTTGACGGGATGCAGCCGACATTGAGGCAAGTCCCACCGAGGCTGCTGCGACTCTCGACACACACCACCGTGCTGCCCATTTGTGCGGCGCGGATCGCTGCGACGTAACCGCCTGGTCCCCCGCCAATCACTACGATGTCGAAATTCGTCTCCACCTTATCGTCCTCTTTGTTAGGGCTGGCGCCGTTGCCAAATCAAATGAGCGGAGCTCTCGCCGCCGCCGGCTTTCTCAGCTTTTGTCGCGAGGGTCATGCTATCGCCGTCCAAGTCGAAGGTCCGGCTGAGTTCTTGGCCGACCCAATTGGGAAAGTAGCTGGCGTCCGGATAATGAAACACTGTGTCGCCGCGTTGTTCATAACGGCCAGCGTAGGCAACAAAATTCTCGGCGCCGCGCTGCCGTTCCTCTGGCGTGCCGTAAATATCTCCGGACTCGAATATCGCTCGGTCACCGGGCATCAAAATGGCCTGCATGTAGCCATCGCCGGTATAGGTCAGGCGCCCAACCGGCGCCTCGCCCAGGACATGCGAGACGGTACCATCACTAGCGCGGCGTTCCACCGAGACAAGGACCCAGGTGCCAACAATGCTGTCCGTCACAATAGGCCCCGCTGCCTAACGTTACATGTCCAGCAGAATGCGTTGCGGATCTTCGATGCATTCTTTGACACGCACCAGGAAGGTCACAGCCTCGCGGCCATCGACGAGGCGGTGATCGTAGGAAAGCGCTAGATACATCATTGGCCGAACGACGACGGCATCATCAACCACGACCGCGCGTTTCTCGATTTTATGCATGCCGAGGATCGCGGACTGGGGTGGATTGAGGATCGGTGTCGACAGCAACGATCCGAAGACGCCGCCGTTTGAAATGGTAAACGTCCCACCGGTGAGATCTTCCATAGTCATCTTGCCGTCGCGGGCGCGCCTGCCAAAATCGGTGATGGTCTTTTCGATATCGGCGAAGGACATTTCCTCGACATCGCGCAGCACGGGCACAACGAGGCCATTGGGGGCGGAGACCGCAACACCGATATCGCAGTAGTTCTTATAAACGATTTCGTCACCGTCAATTTCGGCGTTGACCGAGGGCAGTTCGCCGAGGGCGACGACGCTCGCCTTCGCGAAGAACGACATAAAGCCGAGCCGGACGCCGTGCTTTTTCTCGAAGGCGTCGCGGTAGCCTGCGCGCAACTTGAGCAGCGCTGTCATGTCGACTTCATTGAAGGTGGTCAGCATGGCGGCGGTGTTCTGCGCCTCTTTGAGGCGTTCCGCGATCCGCTTGCGCAGACGAGTCATCCGTACCCGTTCCTCGCGCCGTCCGCGCGGGGCGGCAGTGCCACCCGCAGCCTGGGCCAGCATATCGCCCTTGGTGACGCGGCCACCCTTTCCGGTGCCCGCGACGGTGGCCGGATCAACACCCCTTTCGGCCGCGAGACGGCGGACCGATGGCGCCTGTCCGGCTGTATTAGCCCCAGGTGCGGGCTTTTCCGCTGGGGCCGGCGCAGCGGCTGCTGCTTTTGCTGCTGGGGCCGTTTTGGCGGGCGCGGCACCCTCGGTAATGGCACAGAGCAAGGCGCCGACTTCGACGTTGTCGCCCTCCGCGGCGATGATCTCACTGATGGTGCCGGATGACGCCGCTGGGACCTCGACCGTGACCTTATCGGTTTCGAGTTCGACCAACGGCTCGTCCACCGTGACGACATCGCCGACTGTTTTGAACCATTTAGCGACGGTCGCTTCGCTGACCGATTCGCCGAGGGCGGGCACTCTAATTTCGACTGTCATGGGGCCTACTCAAACTGTTGTCGCTTCGCTGACGATTTTGGCTTGTTCGTCGAGGTGTTTGCGCAGGAGCCCCGTCGCGGTTGAGGCATGTTCGGCGCGGCCAAAATAACGCGGGCGATGGTCTTTGCGCCCCAGGGTCTGGAACAACTCGTCCAGCCGCGGGGCGACGAAGGTCCATGCGCCCTGATTCTTGGGTTCCTCTTGGCACCACACGATCTCGGCGTTGGGAAAACGCCGCAGTTCTTTCGTGAGAGAGCGATAGGGGAACGGATAAAGCTGTTCGACCCGCAGCACCACAACGTCGCGGGTGTTGTTCTTTTCGCGTTCTTCCCAGAGGTCAAAGTAGATCTTGCCCGAGCACAGCACGATACGTTTGATCTTTTCGTCGGCGTCGACCGGGCAATCGTCCCACAGCACCCGATGAAAGCTCGTCTTACCGGCAAGCTCTGAAAGGGTGGATACCGCGCGCTTGTGACGCAATAACGACTTCGGTGTCATCAAAATAAGCGGCTTGCGAAAATCACGATGAACTTGGCGGCGCAGGATATGAAAGTAGTTTGCCGGGGTCGTGCAATTGGCGACTTGCATGTTGTCTTCTGCACACAGCTGCAGGTAACGCTCGAGGCGCGCAGAACTATGTTCTGGCCCCTGCCCTTCGTAACCATGCGGCAGCAACATGACGAGGCCGCTCATGCGTAGCCATTTGCTTTCGCCCGACGCAATGAACTGATCTACGATCACTTGGGCACCGTTGGCAAAATCGCCGAACTGCCCCTCCCACATGACCAGCGAGTTGGGGGCGGTTTGACTGTAGCCGTACTCAAAACCGAGGACGGCGAACTCGGACAGCATGCTGTCGACCACCTCGAACTTCGCTTGTTCGGGCGCGACCTGCTCAAGCGGAACGAAGCGGTCTTCGGTTCCTTGATCGATCAACACCGCATGGCGCTGCGAGAAGGTGCCGCGCTGCGAATCTTGGCCGCTGAGCCGAACGCCGTGACCCTCGGCGAGCAAGGAGCCGAAGGCCAGAGCCTCTGCCATGCCCCAGTCAACGCCCTTACCCGACCTGATGACTTCTTTCTTGGCCACGAGCTGGCGACGGATGGTGCGGTGTAGGTTGAACGCGTCGGGCACATCGGTGAGGTTTTCACCAATCTGGCGCAGCGACTTTTCGCGCACCGCCGTTTTGCCACGACGGGCATCACCACTTGCGGTTCGGAAACCCTTCCATGCGCCCTCAAGCCAGTCCGCTTTGTTAGGTTTGAAGGCGGTCGCTGCGGTGAAGTCCTCTTCCAGCTTAGCGTGGAACGCGGCGCGAATTTCCTCCGCCTCACCGGGCCGAAGGAGCAAAATCTTGTTCTCCAAAAAGTCCGCGTAGATTTCCCGTGTCGGCTTGTGGTCTTTGATCTGCCGATACATGAGCGGTTGGGTAAAGGCCGGTTCGTCACCTTCGTTGTGACCGTGACGGCGATAGCAAAACATGTCGATGACGACGTCACGATGGAAAGTTTGTCGAAAATCAGTTGCGAGGCGCGCAACATGCACCACCGCCTCGGGGTCATCGCCGTTGACGTGGAACACCGGCGCTTGCACGCCCTTTGCCAAGTCCGACGGATAGGGCGACGAGCGGCTGTAACCTGGTGACGTGGTGAAGCCAATCTGATTATTGACGATGACGTGGATGGTCCCGCCGGTGCGGTATCCCCGGAGATCGGACAGCGCGAAACACTCCGCCACGACTCCTTGGCCGGCAAATGCAGCATCGCCATGCATCAAGATGCTGAGTACCTGCTCACGATCTGTGTCGTCGCGTTGAAGCTGTTTCGCGCGCGCTTTTCCCAACACCACGGGGTTGACCGCCTCGAGGTGCGAGGGATTGGCGGACAGCGAAAGGTGAACGCTTTCTCCGTCAAAAACGCGATCCGCAGAGGTTCCCAGGTGGTATTTGACGTCGCCCGAGCCCTGCACGTCATCGGGGTTTGCGCTAGTACCTTGGAACTCAGCGAAGATCTTGAGGTAGGGCTTGGCCATGATGTTGGCCAAGACGTTGAGGCGCCCGCGATGCGGCATGCCGATCAAGATTTCTTTCACGCCCGAGAGAGCAGCCCGCTTGTTGATCGCCTCCAAAAGGGGGATCAACGATTCGCCGCCATCAACACCGAAGCGCTTGGTGCCCGTGTATTTGAGGTGAAGGAAGCGCTCGAATCCCTCGGCGTGGGTGAGCTGTTCGAGAATTTTGCGGCGGCCTTCTTCGGTGAAGTGAGGGCGATAATTGTGGCCTTCGATGCGCTCCTGAATCCACGCCTTCTGGTCGGGATACTGGATGTGCATGAATTCGTAGCCGATGTTCCCGCTGTAGGTCAGCCGAAGAACTTTTTCGATCTCGCGCATCGTCGCAGTTTCTAGGCCGAGCACGTTATCGATGAAGATGGGCCGATCCATGTCGGCTTCGGTGAAGCCGTAGGTGGCCGGGTCCAGCTCGGGATGCGGGTCGCGCCCCTCGATCCCAAGCGGATCGAGATTAGCATTGAGATGACCACGAACCCGATAAGACCGGATCAGCATGAGCGCACGTAGCGAATCGAGCGTCGCGCCGCGCAATGCGGCGGGATCTGCCGCGGCAAGCGGGGCCACAGGCTCGGCAGGCTCTTCGGGTTCGACAGAGGTAACAAAGGGTCCGGCTGCGGGGGCCCAGCTGGCGCCCTGCATGGCCCCTAGGGCGGACGACGCATCATCGCCCAATTCGGCGAAGAATCCGCGCCAGCTTTCATCTAGCGACTCAGGGTTGTCAAGAAAGCGTGCGAACTGCTGTTCGAGAAACGCGCTATTGACTCCGGTGAGGAACGACGCGCGATCGGGTTGGTTGCCCATACTCTTTGGCGCGCTCGGCGCGCCCTCCGTCAGCCGCGACTCTACCCGCGTTTAAGTACTTCAAGAAGCGTGGTGCCGATCGCCGCTGGCGATTCCGTCACTGTTACCCCAGCGGACTTCATGGCGTCGATCTTATCGTCCGCGCCACCTTTTCCGCCGGATATGATAGCACCAGCATGGCCCATACGGCGACCAGGTGGAGCCGTACGACCAGCGATAAAACCGACAACCGGTTTTTTGACGCTGCTGTCCTTGAGAAGTTGCGCGCCTTCTTCCTCATCGCTACCGCCAATTTCACCGATCATGATAATCGATTCGGTTTGGGGGTCGCCCAGGAACATCTCCAGGCAATCGATGAAATTGGTACCGTTTACAGGATCGCCGCCGATTCCGATGCAGGTCGATTGGCCCAAGCCGGCGGCGGTGGTTTGTGCCACGGCCTCATAGGTCAGGGTGCCCGAACGTGACACGATGCCGACCGAGCCCGACTGGTGAATGTGACCAGGCATGATGCCGATCTTGCAGGCTTCCGGCGTAATGACCCCCGGGCAATTCGGCCCGATAAGGCGCGAGCTCGAGTTTTTCAAGGCCCGTTTGACGTCCACCATATCGAGGACCGGGATGCCCTCAGTGATGCACACGATGAGGGCCACGCCCGCGTCGATGGCCTCAAGAATGGCGTCCGCGGCGAACGGCGGGGGGACATAAATCACGGAGGCGTCAGCGCCGGTCTGGTCGACCGCGGCGGCAACAGTATCAAAGACCGGCAAGCCGAGATGCTCAGCGCCACCTTTGCCAGGGGTCACGCCACCAACCATCTTAGTGCCGTAGGCGATGGCCTGTTCGGAATGGAAAGTGCCTTGGACACCGGTGAAACCTTGGCAAATGACCTTGGTGTTCGAATCGACGAGAACGGCCATCACGCAGCCTCCTTGACGGCCTTAACAATTTTCTGGGCCGCGTCGCCCAAGTCATCGCCGGTGATGATGGGCAGGCCGGAATTGGCAAGAATTTCTTTTCCTAAATCGACGTTGGTGCCTTCGAGTCGCACCACCAACGGAACGTGGAGGCTGACGTCGCGAGCCGCTGCTACCACGCCTTCCGCGATCACGTCGCAGCGCATAATGCCGCCAAAGATGTTGACAAGAATACCCTCGA
>Ga0115002_10007311_pt1 | contig 12458 bp, 10 predicted proteins | sample ArcticOcean_MG_C_8_FD_89576 | JGI IMG/M metagenome (GOLD analysis project Ga0115002, IMG submission 89576) | Marine microbial communities from western Arctic Ocean - ArcticOcean_MG_CB11_86 | ecosystem: Environmental > Aquatic > Marine > Oceanic | place: Arctic Ocean: Canada Basin | collected...
GCTCGTTTCCGAGCAGCTCGGCGTGCCCTTCGACCAGATCGAGATCGTCCACGGCGACACCAACCGCATCCCCTTCGGCATGGGCACCTACGGCTCGCGCTCGCTCGCGGTCGGCGGGTCCGCCCTGGTCAAGGCCATGGACAAGGTGATCGAGAAGGGCAAGAAGATCGCCGCCCATATCATGGAAGCGGCTGTAGAGGACATCGAGTTCAAGGACGGCAGCTTCACGGTCGCAGGCACGGACAAGTCGATGGCCCTGGCGGAGATTTCCGGCGCGGCCTATGTCCCGCACAACTATCCCATCACCGAACTGGAACCGGGGTTGGAGGAGCAGGCCTTCTACGACCCACTCAACTTCACCTTCCCTGGTGGCTGCCATATCTGCGAGGTCGAAATCGACCGGGATACCGGCGTGGTGGACATCGCCAGCTTCGTTGCGGTCGACGATGTCGGCCGGGTCATCAATCCGATGATCGTCGAGGGCCAGGTCCAGGGCGGCATCGCCCAGGGCATCGGCCAAGCGCTCTACGAAAGCTGCGTCTACGACGCGGACGGCCAGCTCCTGACCGGATCCTACAACGACTACAACATGCCCAAGGCCGACCTGATCCCCAATATGCGGGTCCAGACCCACAACACCCTCTGCACCCACAATCCGCTGGGTGTGAAGGGCGTGGGCGAAGTCGGGGCCATCGGCTCCCCGCCCGCAGTGATGAACGCGGTGCTGGACGCCTTGGGCCCCTTGGGCATCCACCATATGGACATGCCGGCGACCCCACAGAAAGTCTGGGCCGCTATCAATGGCGCCAGCATGCCGCAAGCGGCTGAATAAGGAGGAGCAATCCGATGTACGCATTCGAATATATCCGTGCGAAATCCGTCGACGAGGCGCTTAAGGCCCTCGCCAGGGCGGATGACGGCCTGCTTCTCGCCGGGGGACACACACTGATCCCGACCCTGAAGCAGCGCCTGGCCAGCCCGACTCATGTCATCGATATCGGCGGCCTGAAGGAACTTAAGGGCATCTCGGTAAACGGCGGTACCGTCTCCGTCGGCGCCGGCACCCCCCATGGCCAGGTCGCCAATTCGGCCGAGGTAAAGAAGGCAATTCCGGCCCTGGCCGATCTCGCTGGCCATATCGGTGATCCACAGGTGCGCAACCGCGGGACCATCGGCGGCTCGATCGCGAACAACGATCCGGCGGCCGATTACCCGGCCGCCGTGGTGGGTCTGGGCGCCACCGTCCATACCAACAAGCGTGAGATTGCCGGCGACGACTTCTTCACCGACATGTTCGAGACCGCGCTGGGCGAGGGCGAGATCGTCACCAAGGTGACCTTCCCGCAGCCCAAGAAAGCGGCCTATATGAAATTCCCGAACCCGGCCTCGCGCTATGCGATCGTCGGCGTCATGGTGGCCGACACGGCCGATGGCGTTCGGGTCGCGGTGACCGGTGCGGGACCGGGCGTGTTCCGGGTACCCGAGATGGAAGCGGCGCTCGCCAAGACCTGGTCGCCCGATGCCGTCGCCGGGATCGCGGTTTCGGCCGATGACCTAAACGCCGACATCCATGCCAGCGCCGAATATCGCGCGCATCTCATCACCGTGATGGCCAAGCGAGCGGTCGCCAAGGCCGGCTGATCGGTTGAGGCCTACCAGGAAACACCGGGCCGGGACTCGCCAGAGACCCGGCCTTTTCCTATTCTCAACCCGGACAATAAAAACGACCAGGCCGAGGCCAGACGCCAGTTCCCCACCGCCCAGCCGGTGGCATGGATGGAGCTTGGCCTTGCGGTCCCTTCTCGCCCTTGTCGCCCTTGTCGTCCTGATCGGCCTGCTGGGGCTGGGACTCTGGCTGGCCCGTACCGAGATCGCGCAACGCCTGGCCATCGCCGCGTTGGAATGCGAGGGGTTGGCCCCCACCATCCTCGTCGTCGACGATCTGGGCTTCAGCCGTGCCCGGGCAACGGGCATCGCCATCGGTCCCGAAGGCGAGATCCACGCCGAATCTCTTGAAATCGACTATTCCATCTCTGGCCTGTTGTCAGGCCGGGTCGAAAGCCTGCGCATTGGGTCCCTGCGCGCGCGCGGCACATTGAATGAAGACGGCAATTTCTCGGTGCCCGCCCTCGATCCCGTCCTCGGCGGCGGATCGGGCGAGGATATTGCTATCCCCGCCCTGCCCTTCGATCGGATCGAATTGCAGGATTTTTCCCTCTCGCTGGAAACAACGGGCAACCCGGTCGTGATCGCCGGAAACGCCGATCTGCGTCAGGCCGGGCCCGGCGTCGTGGATTTTTCGATTGAGATTTCCGACCTTCACACCGAATGGGACGAAAGAGTTTCCCTGTCCGGCACGGTTCGCGACGCGGGGGCCGGCAAGCTCGGCCTGGACGGGCAGATGGAGGGTACGATCGCCGCGCCGGGCGCCACCATGTCCTTCGCCGCCGAACTATCGGGAGCGAAGGCGGGAAGCGATTTGTCGGCCAAGGCGGTGATTTCACGCCTCGACCTGAAATCCTCAACTTTCCAGGCGGAAGGCATGAGCGGAGAAATCGTCTACGAGACCAGGGCCGATATTCCGCAAAGCATCGCCATGGAACTGGATATCCCCGAGGCCCGGCTGCTCAACCGGAATGTCGGACCAGGCCATGTCACGGCGCGGCGGGATGGCACGCAGATCGCCGTGACCGCAGATCTCGACTCCGAGGCAGGGCGCTTCACGCTCGACGCCGAAGGCGATCCGGGTGATCCGGAAGAGCCCATGACATTTACCCTGGACGGCGCGCTGGACCCGGCCCTCCTCGCCGCCCTGCTCGACATGCCGACGGCACCGGCCGGCACAATCCTGATCGCCGCGAACGGTTCGCTGTCGACACCCAAGGATTTCGCCGGCGGCGATACGCCCGAACTGGCCACTCTGCTGAAAGCCTTGCGGATGGCGGCCACCATATCGCCGCGCCTGACCAACTTCGACCTGCCCGGGATGGTCAAGGCGGCGTCTTTATCGGGCGAAGCCAGTCTGTCGATCGACGAGCAGGAGATCGCGCTTTCCTTCCTTCCCGGATTCGGGTTGACCGGCCTGACCATCGATCCCGCCCTTTCGGGGCAGTTGCCAGCCGATATTGCCGAGAGCCTTGCGCTGGGTTCCGAACGCGAACCGGCGGTCATCGGCGATACGCCGCTTCGGCTGACGCTCGCACCCACCAACGCCGGCTACACCGTCACGGCGTCGGGCGAGATCGCGGGCCATGGCGCGGCGCCGAATTCTCGCCTCGCCGTCGAGGGCGCGATGAATCTAGGTCCGGGTTTTCAACCAGGTTCGATCGTCGCGCATTCGCTGGAAGCTTCTCTGACCGGCCTCGTCCACGAGGGCATGGCGGTAAATCTCGACATCCGTCTCGGCGACGTCAGAAGCGCCGACGGCGTGACGACGGGTGGCCTTGCACTTCGCCTGCGCGGCGGCGGGAAGCCCGACTCCTCCACGGCACTGGCCGGCGCGAAAATCAACCTCGACGGCCATTTCCACCACGCCGATGGGGCATTGACGCTCACCCTCGACGATAGCAGCCGCCTGAACCTCGCCGATCTGCGAGTCGACGGCGATCCCGTCGCGATCAAGCCCATCGCCCTGCGCATTCGTTCCGGCGAAGCGTCGACCATCACCGCGAGAACGAGCAGCCCCGCCGGCATCGCCTACGACCTGCGCCTCGGTCATGCCGACCTGGAGATGAGCCTGGTGGACGATGGCGATCCGACCATCTTCGCTTTCGAACGCGGCACCATGCGGATCGAGGGCAGTTCGGAAGCCATGACGCTGGGGTGGAACGTCACGGTCGGTACGATCGACGGTCTGCCCATCGCTTTCAAGGGCCTGACATTGAACACCACCCTGCATGGGCTGAGCGGCGGCCTGCGCGGCACGGCCAGACTGCGATCAAATCTCCGGCATGTGGCTGAGGAACAGTTCGTCCTGCCTCTCTCCCTGGTCATGGACGCGCGGCTTGCGGCGGGGCTTCTATCCGCAACGGCCACGCTGAAAGACCCCAGCGAAAGAATCTTCGTCACCGGCGAAGCGCGGCACAATTTCACCTCCAATTCGGGCGACGCCCTGTTCGACGCCAAGCGGATCGAATTCCTGGAAACCGTGTTCCAGCCGGAAGATACCTTTCCCGTTTTCGCCAATCTGGATGCACGGGTCGACGGGGCGATCGATCTGGCCGGTTCCGCCAGGTGGACGCCCGGCCAGTTTGACAGCGGCATGGAACTGGCGCTCGACTTCCCAAGCATTTTCAGCCCGGAGGCGACGCTCAGGGACGTCGCCGGGGTGATCGTATTCGATAGCCTGTCGCACTTCACCACGCCGCCCGACCAGATTATTGCGATCGGATACGCCGATGTCGGCGTGCCTCTCGAAGCCGGCCAACTCGTCCTTCATGTCAAGCCGGGCCAGATCATCCGGGCGGAGATCCAGGATTTCGACCTCTATGGCGGCCACGTCTTCGTCGATCCCGTCGACTACGATCCGAGGAACGATCAGCTCAGCTTGATTCTGGGCGCAAGTGGTGTGCGAATCGAGAACATGCTGGCCCCGGTGCGCCTTGGCACCCTGGAGGCCACCGGCGTCCTGGACGGGCGTGTCCCCATCATCATCCGCGACGGCGAATTGCTCGTTTCCGGCGGCGTCCTCGAAAGCGTGAATGGCGGCCGTATCCGCTATATCCCGGAAGTGGTCGGCGACGCCGTGCGCGAAGTGGATGAGGGCACGGCCCTGTTCCTCGACGCGGTCTCCAATTTCGAATATTCCCTCTTCCGCGTGACCATCGACGAATCCGAGGATGAGGGAATGATTCTTGGCTTCGAGATCGACGGTCGCAATCCGGCGGTCTACGAGGGCGTCCCCATCGAGCTCCATATCGCCATCACGGGCGAAGTCCGCGAAGTTCTGTATAGCGGCATTTCAACCTACGAATTGCCGCAGCGCATCGCGGCAGCCCTCGAGAAATTCAAGGAATAGCCAGCATTTCCGAATTTGACAGGGCCGAGATGGTCCATGACACTTCAGCCGCTCTCCAACCGGCAGCGCGAGGCAGGCAAACTGTAATGGCGCGACCTCGCATTTTCTTGAAACGGCTCCGGCTCGCCAATATCTGTCTGATGGGCCTCGCTTTCGCCGCAATGGCTTGCGAGCCTACAGTGAGACTTGCGACGCCGGATAAGCCGATCGTGATCAACCTCAACGTCCGGATCGAACAGGAAGTTCGAGTAAAGGTGGAACGCGACATCGAAGAACTCCTGCGCGAGAACGACGGACTGTTTTGATGGTTCTGCGAATGACGAATTTGGCCGTAATGACTCGGCGTGCCCTGCTTGGCGCAGCCCTCCTCTTGTTTCCCCTGGCAGGCGCGCTGCCGGCTTGGGCCGATACCCTGGACGATGCCCTGAAGGCTGGGCTGGTGGGAGAGACCCGCGAGGGCTATATCGCCCCGGTCGATGATCCGCCCGCACCCTCGGTCACAGCCCTCGTCAACGACATCAATGCCCGGCGCCGCGCGCAATACACGAAGATCGCCGAAGAGAACGGCTCCGATATCGAAACCATCGAGCGAATTGTCGGCAAGCGCGTGATCGAGCGCGCCGCCCCCGGCACCTATGTCCAGAACGCCGCCGGTGACTGGATTCCCAAATAGTCCCGATCGTCGCGCACGATCGCCGTCCGCCCCGCTCTTCGAGGCTCTTTTTTCGACTGTCCCAGCTTCGGAATGGCAGGTAAACGGGCCTTACGGTTGCCGCGACCCTGCCCCCATGTGGTAGCCTCCGGCTGCCCTCCCGGCGCTTCGCCGCCCCACAACGATGCAGGACAGGATGAGCGCAGTTCCCGATTCCGTCGACGCCACACTGGCCCTGCTGGGAGAGGGCGATTACATCGCCGATCGCAGCTTGGCGACCGCAACCTTCCTCTCGCTCCGCTTGGGCCGCCCCTTGTTCCTTGAGGGCGAGGCCGGTGTCGGCAAGACCGAAATCGCCAAAGTCCTGTCCGAAACCCTGGGCCGCCGCCTCGTCCGGCTGCAATGCTACGAAGGCCTCGATGTCGCCTCGGCCGTTTACGAGTGGAACTATTCGCGCCAGATGATCGAGATCCGCGTTGCCGAGGCGGCCGGAGAGACCGACAAGGAACGCCTCGAATCCGATATTTTCGACCGGCGGTTCCTCATCGAGCGACCCCTCCTCCAAGCGCTCGAGCCCAATCTGGCCGGCCCGCCCGTCCTGCTGATCGACGAACTCGACCGCGCCGACGAAGCCTTTGAAGCCTATCTGTTGGAAGTACTCAGCGATTTCCAGATCACGATTCCCGAGATCGGCACGATCAAGGCGGAAAAGCCGCCCATCGTCATCGTGACTTCCAACCGCACGCGCGAGATCCACGATGCGCTCAAGCGGCGCTGTTTCTACTATTGGGTCGATTATCCCGACGCCGAACGCGAGTTAAAAATTCTCTCGCTGAAGGTGCCCAACGCCCCCGAGGCGCTGCGGCGCGAGGCCGTCGGCTTCGTTCAGAAACTGCGCGAGGCCGACCTGTTCAAACTCCCGGGCATCGCCGAGACGATCGACTGGGCCCAGGCTCTGACCGAACTCGACGCGCTGACCCTCGACCCGGACACGATCAACGACACCCTCGGCGCCCTGCTCAAATATCAGGACGACATTGCCAAGATTCGCGGCAGCCAAGCCGCCGAACTGCTTCAGCAGGTCCACCGGGAGATGTCCGAAGCCGGCGTGGCCTAGACTTGGCCCCCACCGCCACCAGCGAAGAGCGATCGGGCACCGAAGGGCAATCCGGCGACGGCAAGCTGGTCGCCAATATCATGCATTTCGCGCGGGCACTGCGGGCGGCCGGCCTGCCCATCGGCCCCGGCAAGGTGATCGAGGCCGTTCGGGCGGTCGAATCTGTCGGCCTCTCCCGCCGCGACGACTTCTACTGGACCCTCCACGCTATTTTCGTGAATCGGCGCGACCAGCGCGAACTGTTCGACCAAGCCTTCCACGTCTTCTGGCGCAATCCGCGCATCCTGGAGCGGATGATGGCCCTCATCCTTCCCTCGGTCGGCCTGCCGGAGGACGAGCGCGAGAAGGAGGAAATGAACCGCCGGGTGGCCGATGCCCTGCGCGGCACCCAGGATTCCGACCAAGCCGAGGAAGAAGAAAAGGAACCGGAGGTCGAGATCGATGCGCGGATGACCTGGTCCAGCCGGGAAATCCTGCGCAGCCGCGATTTCGAGAAAATGACCGCCGAAGAAGTCGAGACTGCCAAGAAAGCCATCTCGCGCATGCGCCTGCCGGTCATCGAGGTGGCGACCCGGCGCTTCGAGACCCATCCGAGTGCCAGCCGCATCGACATGCGCGCCAGCCTGAGGGCCAGCCTCCGCTCCGGCGGAACCCATATACCGCTGCGCCGACGTCGACCGCGGCGCAGGCGCCCGCCCCTCGTCATCCTGTGCGACGTGTCCGGCTCGATGAGCCGCTATTCGCGCATGATGATTCATTTTCTCCATGCGGTAACAAACGATCGGGACCGGGTCCATACTTTTGTTTTCGGCACTCGGTTGACCAATATCACCCGCCATCTGCGCCTGCGCGACGTGGACGAGGCCTTGGAGAAGGTCGGTGCTTCGGTGCAGGACTGGGACGGCGGCACCCGCATCGGTCATTGCCTGCACGAGTTCAACGCCGTGTGGTCGCGTCGGGTGCTCGGCCAGGGTGCGGTCGTGCTTCTCATCACCGACGGACTCGACCGCGACGCCGGCGAAGGGTTGGCGGAGGAGGTTGAGCGGCTTCATAAATCCTGCCGCCGGTTGATATGGCTCAACCCCCTATTGCGCTACGATCAATTCCAACCCAAATCACTGGGAATGCGGGCGATTCTGCCCCATGTGGACGATTTTCGATCGGTCCATAATCTGGAAAGCCTGGAGGACCTGGCGGCGGCCCTCGGCCAAACCGGACCGCGCCGCGAAGAGGGAGTGAGTCGATGGCTGAAAGCGATGCACTGACCGCCGATTTCGAGCAGGTCATGGAACAAGCGGCGCGCTGGCGCGATGCGGGCAAGGGTGTCGCCCTGGCCACCGTGGTCACCACTTGGGGCTCCTCCCCCCGCCCGGTCGGAAGCCAGCTTGCCGTCAGCGATGCCAAGGAGATGATCGGCTCCGTTTCGGGAGGCTGCATCGAGGGCGCGGTCGTGCTGGAAGGCCTGAAATCGATCGAGGACGGCAAGCCCCGGCTGCTCGATTTCGGTGTCACGGATGACCAGGCCTGGGAGGTCGGCCTCGCCTGCGGCGGCAAGGTCGAAGTCTATGTCGAGCGGGTGGAGTGACCGGCCATGAAGCGTGACATCTTGCAGGCCGTGCTCGCCGCACGGCGCGACAAACACCCAGTCGCCCTCGCCACCAATGTCGTGACGGGCGGGCAGGCCTTGATCGATACAGAGACCCGGAAGGGCGATCTGGTCCTCGCCGGCGCTGGTTTGGACGCCGTGCGCTCAGCCCTGGCCGAAGACCGCAGCGGCATGGTCGAGACTGAGGCCGGGCGGCTCTTCATCCAGGTTTTCAACCCGCCGCTCCGTATGATCGTGGTCGGCGCGGTCCATATCGCCCAGGCCCTGGTCCCCATGGCCGCCATCGCCGGCTATGATGTGACGGTCATCGACCCGCGCCGCGCCTTCGCCACCGATGCGCGCTTTCCCAGCACCAGCGTGTTGAACGAATGGCCGGACGAGGCGATGACAGGCCTCGCGCCCGATCGACGTACCGCCATCGTAACCCTGACCCACGATCCCAAGATCGACGATCCCGCACTCTCCGTCGCGATTCAGTCGCCCGCCTTCTATATCGCCGCCCTGGGCAGCCGGCGGACCCATGGCAAGCGGGTCGAACGCCTGACCGAAGCCGGCTTCTCGGAAGACGAGATCAGCCGCATCCAAGGCCCCGCCGGCCTGCCCATCGGCGCCCGCTCTCCCGCCGAAATCGCCTTGTCCGTCCTGGCCGAATGCACGGCCACCCTCCACGGCGTGGATGCGCGATGATTTTCGCCGCCCTGCCGCTAGACGAGGTGGAAGGGGCGATTCTTGCCCATAGCCTCGCCGTCGGCGAGGGGCAGGACGCAAGGCGCATGAAGAAGGGCCGGATCCTCTCCGCCGAGGATATCGCCGCCCTCCGCGCCGCCGGCCTCGACTCGGTCGTGGCCGCGCGACTCGAATCCGGCGATGTCGCCGAGGATGCCGCCGCCCAACGCATTGCCATGGCCGCCACCGGGACTCTGCTGGACGCGCGCGGTCCCTTTACCGGACGGGTCAATCTCTTCGCCACCGCTGGGGGGCTCGCGGTGTTCGACCGCGTCCGCCTCGACCGGGTCAATGCCATCGACGAGGCCGTGACCATCGCCTCGCTGTCGCCCTATGCGGTGGTCGAGCCCGGCCAGATGGTCGCCACCATCAAGATCGTTACCTTCTCCCTCTCCGAGGCCGTGATCGCGGATGCCGCGCGGGCCGCCGCGGAGGATGGGCCGCTGTTCGCCGTCGCTCCTTTCGCGCGCAAATCAGTCGGGTTGATCCAGACCATCCTGCCCGGAACGCGCGACAAGGTGCTCGACAAGACCTTGGACGTGACCCGCGCCCGGCTCCTCGCGCTCGACTCCAAGCTGGCCGGCGAACTGCGCTGCGCCCATGAGACCGACGCCGTGCGCGGCGCGATCGAGCGGTTGCTCGGCGACGGCTGTACCATGGTCCTGGTCGTCGGCGCCTCGGCCATCACCGACCGGCGCGATGTCGTGCCCGCCGCGCTGGTGGCTGCCGGCGGCGAGATCGAGCATTTCGGCATGCCCGTCGATCCGGGCCAATTGCTCATGCTCGGCCGTCATGGCGATATCCCGGTGTTGGGCGTCCCCGGCTGCGGCCGCTCGCCCAAGGTCAACGGCTTCGACTGGGTGTTGCAGCGCCTTTGCGCCGACCTGCCGGTCTCCGGCGCCGATGTCATGGCGATGGGGGTGGGCGGGTTGCTCGCCGAGATGCCCGACCGCCCCATGCCCCGAACCCTGACCACGCCGAAGCCCGAGGTGGAGAAGCACATCGACGCGCCCAAGCCGCAACGCGCGCCCCGAATCGGCGCCATCATGCTCGCCGCCGGCCAGTCCCGCCGCATGGGAGCGATCAACAAGCTGTTGGCCGCGATCGAAGGCGTGCCCATGATCCTGCGCAGCCTGGATGCGGTTCTCGCGTCTCATGCCGCCCCCATCATCGTCGTGACCGGCCATGAGGCTGATCGGGTCGTCGAGGCGATCGGGCACAAGCGCAAGGTCGATATCCAACACAACCCGGCCTATGCCGAAGGCCTCAGCACCTCGCTCGCTCGCGGCCTCGCGGCCCTGCCCGCCGATATCGACGGGGTGATGATCTGCCTGGGCGATATGCCGCGGGTCAGCGCCAAGGAGATCGACCGCCTGATCGACGCCTTCAACCCGACCGAGGGGCGCGCCATCGTGGTGCCGACCCATGACGGCAAGCGCGGCAATCCGGTCATGTTCGCCAAGCGCTTCTTTGCCGAAATGACGGCGGTTTCCGGCGATGTCGGCGCGCGACACCTGATCGGCGAACATGCCGAGGAGGTTGCGGAGGTCGAAATGGCGGATGACGGCGTGTTGCTCGATGTCGATTCGCCCGATGCCTTGAACGCATTGCACGCGAATCTTGCCGCGAAAGAGGGTTGAAATGGCCGGAGATCCCTATCAGGCGGCCTTGAAGGCCCATGCCAAACATGCTTGCCGCAAGGGTCGGCTCGATTCGCCGGATGCCAGCGCCACCATCGACAACCCGCTCTGCGGCGACCGGATCACCATCGACGTCAATCTCACGGACGGCCGGATCGCCGATTTCGCCCAGAACGTCCGTGGCTGTCTGCTCTGCGAAGCTTCGGCCTCGATGATCGCCTCCCGTGCGGTGGGGGCCACAGCCGAACAGGTGACCGAGGCGCGGGCCGCCATGGAGCATATGCTGCGCGCGCCCGAGCAAGACGACAGCGACGCGCGGCCCTGGAACGAGATTGCCGATTTTGCGCCCGTCCGCGCGATCAAGAGCCGCCACGAATGCGTCCTGCTGCCCTTCGAAGCCCTGGTCCTGGCTCTGAGCGAGGCCGAGGCCGAGCGATGAATTCTTCCCGGAGCCGGCCCTCGCGCGTCGCCGTTTTCGCACTGCGATCCGACTTCTTTGCGGCACAGTCCTAGTGTGACGGTGGAGGTGGCCCAACCGGTTCCATCCACCGGCCCAGGCTGGCGCGCCTGGATGATGTGGGGCATCGGGGCGTCCTGCTTCGCCTATGCCTTCTTCCATCGGGTCCTACCCAGCGTGATGGTCAGCGAGTTGATGCGCGACTTCTCGGTCGGCGGCGCAATTCTGGGCAATCTGTCTGCCCTCTATTTCTACATTTATGCCGGGATGCAGATACCCATCGGCATGGCCATAGACCGCTGGGGCACGCGCTATGTCCTGGCCTCGGCTGTCTCTATCGCCGCCCTGGGCAGCCTGCTCTTCGCTTTCGCCCCCAGCCTGGAGGTCGCCTATCTCGGCCGCTTGGCCATCGGTCTCGGCTCGGCCGTCGGCTTCGTCGGCACCCTCGCGCTGATCGCGGCCTGGTTTCCCCACAATCGCTTCGCCTTCATGTCGGGCATGACCATGCTGGTCGCCATGGCCGGCGGAGTTCTCGGCCAGGCGCCCATGGCGCCCGTGGTTGAGGCGATCGGATGGCGCAACACCCTGCTCGTCGCCGGCGCCTATGCCGTCCTGCTGGCCCTCGTCATCTGGCTGGTCGTCCGCGACCGTCCGGCAGGCGTCCCCGCCCCGCCAAAGGCGGCCGGCGGCCTGCGCGGCCTGGGTCGCGATCTCCGACAGGTGGCTTCGAACCCGCAATATTGGATCCTGGCCGCCTATGGCTGCGCCATGTCGGGACCCATGCTCTCCTATGCCGTGCTCTGGGGCGTGCCGCATATGACGACCAAATTCGGCATCGAACGGCCGCTGGCCGCGCTCTCCGCCTCGATCCTGCTGATCGGCTGGGCGATGGGTTCGCCTCTCTCGGGCTGGCTCTCGGACCATATCGGCCGGCGCAAGCTGCCCTGCATCCTGGCCGCCGCCATCCAGGTCGTCCTCTGGCCGATCATCCTCTATGCCGATATGCCGCTTTTCCTCGTCTGGGGGCTGCTCTTCGTCGCAGGCTTGGTGGGTTCGACGATGATCGTCTGTTTCGCCGCCGCGCGCGAAATCTCGCCCCTGCACATGCGCGGCGCGGCGACCGCCTTCGTCAATTGCTTCTCGGTCGCCGCCGGTGCCCTGATGCAGCCGGCGATCGGCTGGCTACTCGACCGCAACTGGGATGGGGTGATGGTGGACGGGGCGCGGGTCTATTCCGCCGCGA
>Ga0115002_10007315_pt1 | contig 12456 bp, 13 predicted proteins | sample ArcticOcean_MG_C_8_FD_89576 | JGI IMG/M metagenome (GOLD analysis project Ga0115002, IMG submission 89576) | Marine microbial communities from western Arctic Ocean - ArcticOcean_MG_CB11_86 | ecosystem: Environmental > Aquatic > Marine > Oceanic | place: Arctic Ocean: Canada Basin | collected...
CTACGGGGTGCCCGAAGGCATCATCTCCTCCTTCCCCTGCGTCGCTATTGACGGTCGGTGGGAGATTGTCCAAGGCCTCGGGATCAACGAGTTCTCTCAGGAACGCATTGACGCGACGGTCGCAGAGCTAGTGAGCGAGCGAGACACAGTCAGCGAACTCGGCCTGATCTAGACACAGCCTGTCGCGCTTTCTCCCCCGATTTCGGGGGAGGTAGCCGAAGGCCGGAGGGGGCACCCGTCTGCGAACCCTGATCCGATCCGGGATTAACCAGGCCGTCGTGGTCGGGATCTCCGCCTGCGGCTGCGGTCGCTAGGCGGTCGAGGTAGCAGACCCATCCTTCTCTCGGCTCGGCCTGGAAGCAGGCGGAAGAGCAGCTTGGCTACTCCGTTCTGGAAGTAGTAGGCAGTCCCGTTGGGGTGAAAGCAGTCTTCGGATCGCCGACGCCTTCGCGCCCGAGGCTGGTGGCAAACGCGCACTTGGTACTGATCTGGATCCTTGTGGGCGTAACTGCAGTGGCAACTAAGCTCCTCAGATGCTCTCAATCACTGCCCTCGCCGACGCCCTTGCTGATGGGGCGGTCACGGCTAGGGCGCTTGTAGAAGAGAGTCTCCGTCTGATCGATGACCCTGCCACCGAAGGCGACCGTGCGTTCCTTTTGGTGGCTGCAGACCGTGCTCTGGCTGAAGCTGATGGCGTCGATGCTGCCAGAGCCGAAGGGAAGTCGGTACCTCGATTCGCGGGAGTTCCGTTCGCAGTTAAAGACCTTTTCGATGTGGCCGGCGAGGTGACAACAGCAGGATCAACGCTGTTGCGAGGTCATGACCCAGCTGCGGCCGACGCTCCTGTGGTAGCTCGGATGAGAGAGGTTGGATTCATCCTGATAGGTCGTACCCATATGACGGAGTTTGCCTACTCGGGGCTGGGTCTTAACTCCCACTATCTGACGCCCCGACCGCCGTGGGAGAGGCGAGTCGGTCGCATTCCGGGTGGTTCGTCCTCCGGCTCAGGTGTCGTGGTGGCTGACGGAATCGTCCCGGCGGCTCTTGGCACTGATACCGGCGGCTCTTGTCGCATTCCGGCGGCGTTTAACGGAGTGGTTGGGTACAAGCCCACGGCCTCAGGAGTCCCGATCGAGGGAGTCTTTCCGTTGGCGATTTCGTTTGATTCGGTTGGTTCTATTACCAACTCAGTTGAGGATTGCGCCATCGTCCATGATGTTCTATCTGGGGGAGCTGGGGAGGTGCCTGTGGCTCGCGAGGTGATCGGACTTCGACTGGGGGCGGTCCAGAACGTGGTTCTAGAAACTCTCGATCCGACGGTTGCTTCGGAATATGCAGCCGCCTTGGATGTCTTGCGAGAAGCAGGTGCCGAGATTGTCGATGTGACACTCCCTGAATTGGACGACCTTTCCAATCACGACGCGGGTACCGCCATTGGAAGGTTCGAAGTTTTCCGTTGGCATCAAGATCTCCTGGAAGACGGAGCCAATGAGTACGACCCGAGAGTGCGGTCCAGAATCGAGGCAGGTAGGACCGTCACCAATGAGGACTATCTGGAAGCGCTGGCGTACAGGAACATGCTGAAAGCTTCGGTCTGGAGCAGGGTGGCCGAGCTCGACGCTGTCGTCCTACCTACTGTCGCAGTGGTACCGCCGGTATTGGCAGGCTTAGAGCACGAAGCGGGTGAAGTCTACCGCGCTGCCAATCGAGCGGTTCTTCGCAACACGGCCATCGGTAATTTTCTCGACGCATGCGCGATCTCAATCCCGATTCCAACCGGTGGAGCGCCAGTAGGCCTAATGCTGATGGGACCTCCTGAAGGTGACGTTCGACTCTTTGAGTCAGCCCTAGCGGTTGAGTCAGCTTTGCGGGCAGGCCGCTAGCCCAGGAACACGTCCATGATCGAACGAGTGGCTTGGGCCGCCCGTGCTGCGCCGGGGAGCTCGGGGTTCCCGTCTCAAAGAAGACTCCACCCCAACAGCGGCCTGTCGAGGTGGAGTCTTAGTTCTTGTTGTAGTCCTAGCTAGATCTAGTACTGGGTGTCGAGGTTCTCTACTAGGTCCGCCCACTGGGTGATGATGTTTTGGTGCATCATGAGCGTGGCGAGGTTGCCAGCCACTTTGATTTTCCCCGTCATGAAAGCCATCTGGGTGTTCAACTCGCCCTTGGCGATGCCAGTTGCTGACTTGTGGTCGGAAGTGATGGTGACATCGGCACTTTCTAGGTCTCCTGTCGCCAAGGAGGCTGCACCCGAGACGATGGAGAGGCCGTAGGAGAAGGGGTCGCTGTTGCCGTCGGCGCCGTCAGAGATGACGAAGCCAGCGCCTAGGTCCTTGCCGGCGATTGCTGACTGAAAGCCGGTATGGGCATCCATGGACTCGTTGGCGGCTGCGAACCACTCGTCAGATAGGAATTTGGCCATGTGAACGGCTCCTTTTACGAAATTGACTAAACGCTCAAAGTTCAGCTTAGCTCATCAGCCCTTTTGGCTGAGGAGGCGTTGGTTCTTGAACTTCGACTTCACGTAATCTTTGTTCATCATCGCGATGAAGTCGATGGAGATCTCCTTGGGGCAGGCAGTCTCGCACTCACCGAAGTTCGTGCAGGAACCAAACCACTTGTCCATTTCTTCAACCATGGCAGCGGTGCGATCCCACCGTTCTGCCTGTCCTTGAGGGAGCAGGTTCAGTTGGGACACCTTGGCTGCTGTGAACAGGTTTCCAGCGCCGTTGGGGCAAGCTGCAACGCAGGCTCCGCACCCGATGCAGGACGCGGCATCCATGGCTATCTCTGCCACAACAGCGGGAATGGGGAAGGTGTTCGCGTCTAGGGCTGAGCCGGTGTTGACGCTGATGTATCCGCCAGCCGCGATGATCTTGTCGAGGGGCGTGCGGTCTGTCACTAGGTCTCGGATGACTGGGAAGGACGTCGCACGCCATGGTTCGATGGTGATGGTGTCGCCGTCAGAGAACTTCCGCATATGGAGTTGGCAGGTGGCTGTTCCCAGTTGCGGGCCGTGTGCGATACCGTCGATCAAGAGGGCGCAGGTTCCACAGATTCCTTCGCGACAGTCCGACTCGAACTCCACAGGGATGCCACCAGCTTTGGTGAGTCCGTCGTTGAGGTGGTCCAACATCTCGAGGAATGACATCTCCTCTGAAATGTCATTCACCGTATGCTCGACGAACGCTCCCCCTGACGAGGGGCTGTCTTGACGCCAGATACGCAGGTGCAGTCGCATTATTCGTAGCTCCTCTGTGTTGGCGTAACGAACTCAAAGTCGAGATCGATGGCGTGACGGATAGGTTCGCCCGCCGGGTTGAACTCCCAAGCCGCTACATGGGTGAAGTTCTCGTCGTCTCTTAACGCCTCGCCACTCTCGGTCTGATACTCCAGCCGGAAGTGTCCACCGCAGGACTCTTCACGGGTCAAAGCATCGCGACACATGAGGTCCGCGAGCTCGAAGAAGTCTGCCACACGACCAGCCTTTTCAAGTGAAGAGTTGATGGTGTCCGCGGAGCCTGGGACTCGAACGTCAGCATGGAACTCCTTGTTGAGGGCTTCGATCTCATCAATTGCTTGAGTCAACCCTTCTGCGGTTCGTTCAACACCGCACTTGTCCATGAGGATCTTTCCGAGCTGACGATGGAAATAGTCGACAGGCTTGGTCCCAGCCTTTGAAAGCCACATTTTGGCCTCGGCCTCCACCTTGGCTAGGGCCTCGGAGAACACCTCGTCGTCTGTTGAAACTGGAGAATCGCCCAGCTTCTTTGAGAGGAAGTCTCCGATGGTGTAAGGGAGGACGAAGTACCCGTCAGCGAGACCCTGCATGAGCGCAGACGCTCCCAACCGGTTAGCTCCGTGATCGGAGAAGTTGGCTTCGCCAATGGCGTAGCAACCGGGGATCGACGTCATGAGGTTGTAGTCAACCCAGAGCCCGCCCATGGTGTAATGAGGAGCGGGAAAGATCCGCATTGGCGTTTCGTACGGGTTCTCATCCGTGATCCGCTCGTACATCTCGAAGAGGTTTCCGTACCGGGTCTCGACAACGTCCTTGCCAAGCCTCTCAATCGCATCGGCGAAGTCCAGAAAGACCCCGTTCTTGAGGGGGCCTCCGCCCTTCCCAGCATCGACTTGAGCTTTGGCGTTTCGAGACGCCACATCACGAGGGACCAGATTCCCGAACGCTGGGTATTTGCGCTCGAGGAAGTAGTCGCGGTCCTCTTCGGGGATGTCCTTTGCCAGCCGGCTTTCCTTCTCGTCCTTTGGCACCCAAATGCGTCCGTCGTTTCTTAACGACTCACTCATCAACGTGAGCTTCGACTGAAACTCGTCCGAACTCGGAATACAGGTTGGATGGATTTGGGTGTAGCAAGGGTTAGCAAACGCGGCGCCTTGGCGGTGCGCTCTCCAGATCGCCGATGTGTTGGAGTACATCGCGTTGGTGGAGAGGTAGTACACGTTCGAGTACCCACCAGTTGCGAGGACAACGGCATGGGCGGAATGTGAAGTCATTTCCCCTGTTGCCAGATTTCGGGTGATGATGCCAACGGCTTCCCCGTCCTTCATCACGAGCTCCAGCATCTCCTCACGAACTCGCAGGTCAACGGTTCCTGCTCCGACCTGGCGCATGAGCGCGGAGTAGGCCCCCAACAAAAGCTGCTGGCCGGTCTGCCCCCGTGCGTAGAACGTACGGGAGACCTGAGCCCCTCCGAAGGACCGGTTGTCTAAGAGGCCGCCGTAGTCGCGGGCGAAAGGAACACCCTGGGCAGCCGCTTGGTCGATGATGTTCCCGCTGAGCTCAGCAAGTCGGTAGGTATTGGCTTCTCGTCCTCGGTAATCGCCACCCTTGATGGTGTCGTGGAAGAGGCGGTAGTCAGAGTCCCCATCGTTCTGGTAGTTCTTGGAAGCGTTGATGCCTCCCTGAGCAGCGATCGAGTGAGCGCGCCTAGGGGAGTCGTGGAAGGTGAAGGCCTGCACCTCATAGCCAAGCTCAGCAAGCGTCGCCGCAGCCGAGGCGCCCGCAAGGCCGGTTCCCACCACGATCACCTTGAACTTACGCTTGTTGGCCGGGTTGACCAGCTTGACATTGAATTTGTGGTTGTTCCACTTGTCGGCGAGCGGTCCTTCAGGGATCCCGGGGTTGAGTTCGAGAGCCATTTACTTCACCAGTCCTGTCATAACCGAGATAACGAACGAGAGATTCACACCCACCACCAGAATTGTGAAGGTGGCGGCGAACGTTCTTCGAAGTGCGTTGTACTTGGGGCTGTTGATGCCCAAGCTCTGGAACATTGACCAAAGCCCGTGCCAGAGGTGGTAACCCAGCGCCAAGTTGGAGAGGATGTAGAAGATGGCCACCCCAGTGCGCTGGAAGCTCACCACCAGGTTGTGGTAGACCTGGCCGGTAATGAAATCAGGGTTGGCAGGGCCGAGTGTGATGTCCAGCAGATGGAAGATGATGAAGGCCAGCACCAACGGGCCGGTGAATCGCATGGTGCGAGCTGCGTACGTGGCAGCTTGATACTCGGTGGGAGTGTTGGTGCGGTCGCCCCGGGCTTCATGGTTGCGCCGAGTCAGCACCACGGTTGCGTGCAGGTGCAGAACGGTTGCCGCGATGAGGCCTCCTCGGAGAATCCACAGAACGCCGGTTTCAGGGATGAAGGGAACGAGAAGCCCCCGCAACCAGTGTGCGTAAACGTCGAGATCCGGCACACCGTCGATATCAGGCAGGTATAGCTTGATATTGCCAAGCATGTGAAAGAGCACGAATCCAAACAACATGATGCCGGTTACGGCCATCACCCATTTCATGCCAACCGTCGACATGTAGAAGTCGACGATCATTGGGCGCTTGGTTGGCTTTTCGGCCGTGGTGTGGGCCAAGGTGTCCTCCTAGGACTCGATGCAACCCCCATTATTGCAGTTCTAGAGAGGGGATGATTCGCGCTTCCTTGCCCGTTTACGAGGAAGGTGTCGAGGGAACCGATAAGGATGGGGCAACCTGAGAGAACCGCCAGTCTCCAGATAACGGGCGTTTGTGGTTGTAGGTGTAGTGGTTGTCCAATTGCTGGAAATTTCTTTTGGCTACCGCCGAACGAGGTCAGAACGATGGGCTTTCTGGAGTTTTTTGGGGGAGGGGCGGGGCGAAAAGCCTGTGAACGCGCGGTATTCTGCTGTTCCTTGCAGAAAGCCGCGGTCGCGCGATCGACGTTGGAACGTAGGGAAATACGCGGAATCCCTAGAAGAATAAGGGATTCTCAGTTGACACCGCGCGAGGGGCGGGGCATAATCTCATTGTTGTAATTACAGGTATGAGACTTTGGGAGTAGCCCACGATGAGTAACGGGAAGCTATTAGATGCCCTCGAGCTGTCCACACTGGCTTGGCAGGCTGGCGCCAACTGTATGGGTGCAGATGCCGATCTCTTCTTCCCTGAACGAGGTGCCTCCACTCGGCGAGCAAAAGCCATTTGTGGCGAGTGTGCCGCGCAGCCTCAATGCCTCGAGTACGCCATTGTGAACGGCGAGAGGTTTGGTATCTGGGGCGGATTAAGTGAGCGGGAACGCCGACGTCTTCGCAAAGAGCGTGCCCTCCGGCAGCGCAAGGTTTCCTAGAACAGTCTCGTCACTCCGGCTACCGTACGCAGTAGCAACCCTACAGACGGAAGAGACAAATGACTTACCTCGGGATCGCCCTCATCGTTCTTGGCTTCGCAGCCATCCTGTACGGAGTCTTTGGTGGCCGAAAGAAGATCAGTAGTCGTTCCGACGCTGGCGGCTCTAACGCAGCCGGTCTAGTCGCCGGCTCCGGGCCAACTGTCACCGAGTTCCACGTTGTGGGTGATGAGGCCAGGGTTAGCTTCGATGTGACACTGCCAGAAGGTGGAGCGGGAGAGCTCCTCAAAAGCAACCTCATGGTGGAGGCCCGTAGCTTCATCGCCGAGAAGAAGCTCACGCTCCCGATGGAAGGAGTAACCCGGGTCTCCTCGGTTGTCGACGGCGAGGTCGTAGTCACTCAGGACATCTGGGTTCCAGAGCACCCTTCCGAAGGCTTTGCTGAAGACCATACAGATCCCGTATCAGGTGATCCCATGGGCGATAGGCCCGATATCAAGGTGACAGACAATGAGGCGCCCGCTGTGTCAGATGATCTTTGGCAGTTGGCAGCCAACCTTGATCTTCCTCGAAGCGTGGATGCTGGGCTCAGAGAGGCCGGGATCGATCCTGCCACTGCTGACGCTCCAGAAGTCGTCCGCGGAGTGTTCGTCCACAAGGGATACAACATCGCCGAAAAGGGAGACTCAGTCTATGTTGCGTCCAAGGGCGGCGAGTCCATCTATGTGTATGACATACCTCATAAGGCTGACACTCACCCCGAATTGGATGAGGGTGACATTCGAACGTTCTTGGTAGCGGCTGCTTCGGCTCGGACCGAGAAGGCGATACTTGTGACAGCGAAGTACGCCCCGTTTTCCATCTACGCCTTGGAGAAGGCCAACCCGGATATCCGGTTCATCAGCCGGGAGCGAATCCAGGAGTTCATCGCCCAACTCACCATGAGCTAGCCGAGAGGCGCAGCATTGTTTGGTTTCACAACCGCTCAAACGGTGGGGATTATCGCACTGATCCTTGTCCATACAGCTCTGGGATTCATGCTGTGGCGATTCACCAGACGCCTGCTGAATCATGAGCCACCCGCAGATCCGGGCGTAGGGGAGAGTTAGGACACAACGGTGCGTAGCACCTATTTCTTCGCCCTACATTGATCAGGCGCTAAGCTCAGATCATGCTTGGAAACATACGCGGAGTTCAGCTCCTCATCATTTTGGTAGTGGTTCTTCTGTTTTTCGGAGCGAAACGCCTTCCCGGTCTCGCTCGATCCCTCGGGTCGTCCGCGAAAGAGTTCAAAGCTGGACTCGAAGAAGGCGCCGAAGGCATCAAGGAGGCGACCACTGAGATGGTCGAAGGTCGACAAGAGACCGCCGCCGAGATCGTTGAGGATTCCTCAGACTCCTAGGAACTAAATAGGCGGTCCAACCGTTCCCTAAGACATGGAGGTTGGAACATGTCCGACCCCACTACATGGGAAGAAGTTGCCAGAACACATGGCCGCCGCATTTACAACTACGCCTACCGCCTTACAGGGAACCCTGCGGACGCCGCGGATCTCTCGCAAGAAGTGCTTCTCCGGGTTCGAACGGGTCTCGAGCGGTACACGCCTGGCTTGTTCGAAGCCTGGCTATGGCGTATCACTCACAACTGCTTCGTTGATGGGTATCGCAAGCAGAAGCGCCGGCCTACAGTCGCGCTGCCGGAGCAATTTGACCGCGTTGCGGCATTATCGTCCCCTGCGCCTGACGTGGTCCTTGCTCACACCACCCTCGGAGAAGAAGTCCAGGACGCGCTCATGGGCCTCTCCGCAGACTTTCGAGAAGCTGTTGTCCTTTGCGACGTTGTCGGCATGTCATACGACGAGATCGCCGTCTCCATCGATGTCCCGATTGGGACGGTTCGAAGTCGGATCCACCGAGGCAGAAGGCTCCTCAGGGAGGCACTCGCATGAGTGAGCATCTCGGAGAGCTGTTGTCCGCGCATCTCGATGGCGAACTTGCGGGTGATGAGTTAGGCATGCTTAACGGACATCTGCCGGGCTGTGAACTCTGCCAGACTGAACTTGCAGTCCTGCATGGTGCGCGGTCGGCCTTGCGCTCCTTACCGCTCCTCGAAGCACCGGACTTGGGTGTCCCTGAAATCAAGGCGCCGGTCATCCCCTTGCATCGCGTTCGGCGAGTTGCCGCGGTGGCGGCTGTCGCGTTTGTTGCCTTTGCGGGTCTGGCTACCTTCCAGACCTCTCGGCCTGTCGAGGTATCGCTGTCAGATGTGACGGAAATCCAGCTTGAACTGCAGCAGGATGCACCTACGTTGATCCCGCCGATGCCGGCGGACTCGCAATGATGAGACGATGGACTGCGCTACTCGCTGGCCTTCTGGTCATGGTGATGGGGCTCCCGGCTTCGGCCGGGGAGCTAGAGGATCATTTGGAAGAGCGGGCACGCTTGAGCTTGCGAGGTGAGCAATTGATCAGCTGTTCCACCGCGGAAGGCGTTGACACGGCTCTGCTCCAAGTGGCGATGGCTGACGGCTCGACGCTGTCGTGGGCGGCTGCTGACGATGAGAAGGCGACGCCGGTGCCGGTACCTGTCCCTGGGTTATGGGAGTTGGCAGACCGCTACAGGGTGACCCTCGCTGACGAAGTGGAGTATTTGGGTGCACCCACCGACTTGTTTGTCATTGCAGAGGGTGATGTCAAGCGGGTCGAGCTGTTGTTTGATCAGGAAACCTCCGTCATGGTCTCTCTGACGACGTTCCAACCTGACGGCACGGAGATTTGTCAGGCTCGAATGCTTTCGTGGGAGCTTGATCGTTCCGTAGCGTTGGCATCAGCCGAAGAGTCCGGTGGGTCGGAATTGCTTCCGCTCACCGACTTCAACTCTATCCCGCATCAGATCGCAGGGTTTGACCTCACAGCCTCCGGGGAGACGGAGTCCTATCTTGTTGGCCGCTACGCAGACGGCATCTTCACATTCACCCTCACCGTGTTTGACGACATCGTGGAGTTCACAGAGTTGAACGATCCCCAAGTCGAAGACATCGGTCGCAACCAGTATCTGGTAGACGCCCAGTCGTTCGGCAGAACTGTCTATCACTGGACTGTGGGTAACGACACCTATCTGGTGGTCGGAGATCTCCCGTCTGATCTGGCCGAAGAGGTATTGAAGGAGCTCCCTGCGCCGCGGGCGCTCGGGTTCTGGGAGCGCATTCGCAGTATCTTTGGCTAGAAAGAAGCCAGAGCGTCCGTGTAGTTCTCGAACTCTCTCTTGATTTTGAGAGAATCAGTGGCGACCACGGCTCGTACGATGCCCTTTTCGTCGAGGACGAAAGTAGCTCGCATGGCCGCACCGACGGTGTCATTGAACACGCCGAAGGCCTTGGTTACTTCACCGTGGGGCCAGTAGTCGGCCAAGACCGGGAACTCGATGTTGTTCTCGGCTGCCCATTTGATGATGGTGGGTACTGCGTGAACGGTAATGATGACGACCTTCGCATCGGCGGATGCAAGCGAGGAGTAATTGTCGCGGATGGTGCAGACCTCGCCGTCACAGATACCTGTGAAGGGGAAAGGCATGAAGACGACCATGGCTTTGCTGCCCTTGAGGCTGTCGTTAGTTACGAGTTCTTTGTTCTGGTCGTACAGAGCAAATTCGGGGGCTGGGCTTCCGATCATGAGGGTTCCTTGGGGTGCGGTAGTGCAGTAGCGAAAAGTCTAGCTGTCCTGTGGAACAGCAACTACAACATCAACCCGGCCACCTCTCGAGATTGGTGGTTCTCTCAGGCTGCCCTATCTGTCTGCTTCGCAGCCACCTTCCTCGTAAACGGGTAAGGAAGCGCGGACTCTATTCCTTGGAGCCATTACTTCTGGTCCTGGTTCTCTTACAGAGCCGGTAGCTCGTCCAGCAACACTCTTGCGGCCCAACCCAGCGGGTCTTCTAACTCGTCAGCCGTGGGGGCGGCTTCGTGGCTGGAGAGGATTTTGGGAAGTGTGTCAGAGCCCCATCGCTCTACTACTTCGTCGCAGAAGGCCTCGCCGGCTGAAATCCCTTCGTGGGTGGGCAGCGCCAAGCTAGATGTCGGTGTTGCCTCGGGCTCAAGGCTCCGGCTGACGAGGGCACGCCTGATCTCCAGAAGATCAAGTCCGTATTGATCAGCGAACCCGGCTACGAAGTGCCTGCGCATGCCGCCGACAACGGCCAGCAACGCTTGTGCATCTAGCCGGGCTTGCTCGTTCTCGCTTTCGCCGATGATACCGGTGAGGCCGCCTTCGCTGAACATTGCCTCAGCTTGGGAGGGGTCGGTCATGCCTTGCATCTGGCCCATGATCTGACCCATGTCAACGTTGATTCCGGCGAGGTACTCACCCAGGAGTGAGGCATAGCGCGCCGCTATCCAGTCGACACTTGAAATGCGAAGGTGGAGCGCCTCATGCAGTGAAGCCCAGAAGCGGAGTTGGCGAGCATCGAGAGAGTGCTCTCGAGCGAAGGCTTCGAGCGTAGGCACAATGAGGTACCCGCGAGGTGCCGGTGCCACAAGCCCAACGTCGAACCCGCCAAAGGCGTGGTGGGAAAGCCCTCCGATGAGTGACCCCAGCTGCATGCCGATCATCGACGCTGCGATGGGAGCCATCATGGAGTTGTCTTCGCCGAGGCGACCACCGAGCGGCTCGGCCAAGTAGTCGAAGGTTCCCAGGTTGTCCCGGGTCCAAGTGGCCCGATCTACCGGATCGATCTGAGCTCGGTCGAGGGTGGGCAGGCCGCTGATCGTCGCTGTCTGCAGGAGCGCCAGGTTCCCGAGCTCCTGATACTCATCGGTCAGCGTAGGGTCGAGCGGCTCGCCGGGGCCCGCGAGGCTCATCGCGATTTCCTCGATGATTTTGCGGTTGACGGGGCCGGGCTGATTAAACAGCTCCATCATTCGTTCAAAGATGCTGTCACTCATACGCCTTCAGGCCTCCGATCGAGTGTGAGCGAAATGGAGATGGGTTGGCCGTCACGGATGAGGTCAACCTCTACCGTCTGGTCGGCCCGGTAGTAACGCAAGAGGGCGGCAAGCTCGGGCATCGTCCGAATCGGATTCCCGTCGAACGCCACAATGATATCGTCAACAAGCGCCCCTGCTTCGCCGAACGCGGAACGCTCTACGAGGTCGGTCTCTCGCTCTCCAAGGATCTCAACGATGCGGGCCCCCGCTGGCTGGACGATATCGCCGGGGAGCGTCTCGGTGTGTGTCGTTCCCAGGATTCCTAGGAATGGATGCTCCACCGTGCCGCCTTCCACCAGTGTTAACGCGATGTTCAATACGAGGTCGACAGGGATAGCGAACCCAAGCCCCTCGGTGTCGCTGCCGGTGGACTTTGCGGTCGTTATGCCAATCAGTTCACCATTGGCGTTGAGCAGCGCCCCTCCGGAACTTCCACCCGAGATCGGTGCATCGGTTTGGATCAGTCCAACGAGCGCCGGAAGGTCCCGGTCTGCAATGGAGAGTTGTCGGCCGAACGCCGAAATGATGCCGGTGGTTACCGACGGACCTCCTTGCAGGCCGCGGGGGTTCCCGACGGCTATGGCGGTGTCGCCGATGGCGAGCAGTGTGTTGTTGCCGAGGGGAATGGGCGGGACCAGCCCTGGGGGGATCTTGATGACGGCGACGTCAGTGAGTGGGTCGGTACCGATCAGCTGTGCTTCGAGCACTCGCCCGTCGAGGAGTTCTACGTCGATTTGTTGCGCGTCGGCGACGACGTGAGCGTTGGTGACAAGGTACCCTTCGGAGGTGAACCCAACTGCTGAACCGGTTGCAAACGGGACGAGCTCCCCGTCTTCGGAGGGTCCCAGTACGACGACTC
>Ga0115002_10007316_pt1 | contig 12455 bp, 15 predicted proteins | sample ArcticOcean_MG_C_8_FD_89576 | JGI IMG/M metagenome (GOLD analysis project Ga0115002, IMG submission 89576) | Marine microbial communities from western Arctic Ocean - ArcticOcean_MG_CB11_86 | ecosystem: Environmental > Aquatic > Marine > Oceanic | place: Arctic Ocean: Canada Basin | collected...
GTTTCTGTAGCTGTCCCATACAATTTAAACCCAGGTAAGGTTCTTCGCGTTGCATCGAATTAAACCACATGCTCCACCGCTTGTGCGGGTCCCCGTCAATTCCTTTGAGTATTAGCCTTGCGGCCGTACTCCCCAGGCGGGGCACTTAATGCGTTAGCTTCGGCACGGAAGAGGTCAAACTCTCCCACACCTAGTGCCCATCGTTTAGGGCTAGGACTACCGGGGTATCTAATCCCGTTCGCTCCCCTAGCTTTCGCGCCTTAGCGTCAGTAATGGCCCAGAGAGCCGCCTTCGCCACTGGTGTTCTTCCCGATATCTACGCATTTCACCGCTACACCGGGAATTCCACTCTCCTCTGCCATCCTCAAGAATTCTAGTTTCGGATGCACTTCCTGGGTTGAGCCCAGGGCTTTCACACCCGACTTAAAATTCCGCCTACACGCCCTTTACGCCCAGTGATTCCGAGCAACGCTTGCACCCTCCGTCTTACCGCGGCTGCTGGCACGGAGTTAGCCGGTGCTTTCTCTGAGAGTACCGTCAAAGAAGATGGATATTAACCACCCTCCCATTCGTCCTCTCTAACAGAAGTTTACGACCCAAGGGCCTTCATCCTTCACGCGGCGTCGCTGCGTCAGGGTTTCCCCCATTGCGCAAAATTCCCCACTGCTGCCTCCCGTAGGAGTCTGGGCCGTGTCTCAGTCCCAGTGTGGCCGTTCACCCTCTCAGGCCGGCTATCCATCGTCGCCTTGGTGAGCCGTTACCCCACCAACAAGCTAATGGTCCGCGAGCCCATCACCAGACAGTAGCTTCCATGGAGAGGCCACCTTTTACCACTTAACCATTAGGTTCTGTGGTCTTATCCGGTATTAGCCCCACTTTCGTGGGGTTATTCCGAATCTGGAGACAGGTTGCTCACGTGTTACTCACCCGTCCGCCACTCTACTCGCCCGAAGGCTTTCTCGTTCGACTTGCATGTGTTAGGCACGCCGCCAGCGTTCGCTCTGAGCCAGGATCAAACTCTCCAATTGATATTCAATGAAAAGAGACACGCCAAAGCGCAGATCCGATTGGTTACCCAATGGGAATCCTCATCTCTTCTCGTTTCAATCGAGGATAATTAACTGGACCCGTTCGAAACGTTTCGTACCCTATTCAATTTTCAAAGATCAGAACTCCTGAATCAGGAGCGAAATATTACAGTACCAACAGTTGACAAGATTCGTCAACCGACATAAATCAAAAATACACCTTTTCCCTTAAAACCTTAATGATTCCTCTAACTCAACTCTTAAATTCTCAAGTTGAATCTGTGAAGCGGAGTGGGAATATAGACCTCAGTCCCTCATTTGTCAAAGAAAAAAGGATGTTTTTTAAAAATAGTTTCAATAAATAATATAAACCATGTAACCATTTCACTTACAATGCTTTTGGTATCCTCGTTTAAACAAAACACCCCTATTTTCAGGGTATCGCCGCCGTGCTCGGGGCACCCGAGAGCGCTTTTCCCTCCTCCTCCCCCGGAGCGGGGTCCCTGAAGGCTGAAACTTACCTATTTTCCACCCTCAATTCGACGTTGCATCACCAATTTTCATCGTCCAACTCAGGAAAATCGAACCTTTAATGCCCCGCGCGGGATTAATCTACACTAAATTTCGAGCCAGGCTGAATTAATGCGAAACGCCTTCTACACTGCCGACTCCGCTGCTTTGCCCCAAAATGAAAGTCTCGATGGCGGCTGTCGTCTCGTCCGAGGCTTCCAGGCTAATCAGATGGCCCACACCCGGCGCGACTTTTTTCACTGAATCTGGAATATTTTCCACCAACTCATCGGCACAGGCATGATATCCGGGCATTTCCCGCTCTCCGACCATAATCAAGGTGCGCGCGGTAATCGAATGAACGTCATCGCCCAGCGACGGGTCTTTCGGAGGTTTTTCATCGAGCCAATGCGCTCCGGTGTAGGAAAGGAGCAACTGATCGATTCTCGCGGAAATTTCCTCGTTCTCAAGCGCAGGGGCAAAAAGGGGAAGCGAGAGCCATTTTTCCTTCGCCACCCTTAGTCCCTCGCCCCGGAGCGTCGCCATGATATCGAGACGCTGATTGGCAAATTCGGGCATATGGCGATCATGATCAAAGCTCGGGCTCATCGCGAAAACCGAGGAAACCATGTTCGGATGCGCGGCAGCGAAGGACAGGGCAATTCCCGCGCCCCGACTCAACCCGACGAGATGCGATTTGGGTGCCCGCAAGACATCGAGCAGATCCTTGAGATCCTTTACTTCCTCCTCGCGCGTGTAGCCCGTAATCGGCTTCTCGGAGCCGCCATGGCCCCGGAGGTCGTAGGTGACGATACGGTTCGCCGCCCGAAGGGCTTGTTTTTGCTTGTCCCACATCGAACGATTCAGCGTGTTGCCATGGATGAACACGATGGGGGTTTTGGGTGAGCCGAACTCGGTGTCATCAAAGGCGATTTGAATTCCATTACACACAGACTGCGCCACAGAACTTCCTCCCGCGGGATATGAATCATCCGAGGTCTACCGCCCGGCGCCGTAAAAGCACCGTCCCGCGAAGGTGGTCAACCTGGAATACAGAGTGGGAAGGTATACAACGAACGCCCGGGCAAGTAAAAGAGCGCCGCGATTTAATTAACGAAGGGGGCTTGGGACCACAGGCTTTTCGGACTCCGGGGCGGCCTCAGTCCGACACCTCGGGATTTTCATCCTCCGGCTTCAATCGGTAGGGGCATAACTCCCCACATCGACGAGGATGGGCTGTATCGGAATTACCCGGGCTATCTCGGCCTGAATCCACTCCTTGAGCCTTTGAGTCAGGCCAGCCTACTCTTCGGGAGAAAGGTTATTTTGCGCGGCTATGTGTCATCCTCCGGCCAAATGGCCTAGACACTCACCCGCGAGACGACGCGCCCCTCTTTTGATCGATCCTGAATTTCGACGGTTTTCTCTTCCAGGTTGAAGCGCAGGTTCGAGCCACTCTCAACGTCTCCGCTCGTCAGACGAATGAAAATCGTGTTCGCCGGATAGTCGATGGCGTGTATATCGCCCACGTCATACGCCGAGGATTCTCCCGGATTGATGCGGTACTCTTTCGACACTTCGAGTTCGGCATAGCCCTCTTTTGAGCCGTCATCGAGGCGGTTGAATTCCGTCATGTCGGTATAGCCGGTGGCGTTTCCGTAGATCACCCAGTGGGGGCCGTGATCATGCGGCACGGCAAACCCGGCCTCATTCATAACGTGCACCATCACATTCATGTCCGTTTCCTTGTCCACGAATATAATGTGCCGCCCGGCCGGTGGATTCTCGCCAAGTAACTCGTTCACAAACTCGGTGTGGAGAAGAATTTTCTCGAAATAATTTTGGACCGCCAGCCACCCGGCCTCACCCGCGTCGGCCTTGAGCTCCCGGTTGCAGTCCGCACAAAATCCACTAAACGTATAAGCCATTGTCTACCCTCCCGAATATTCAATTCGCTCGTCGTCCCGGTATTCTTTCATAAGTTTTTCCTGTCCGCCAGGCTTTTCTCTTATCGCGAAAATCGGGGCCGGGACATCGGGACGCCATTTGGTCTGCTCGGGCGGCTCAGGCCACTCATAGGGCAGGTGGCGGTAGGACACCGGGCCTTCGGTCTCCTCGAGCAGGGAGCACATGTCACCCACAACCCGCCACTGGCCCTATCTATCGCCCACATCACCAAGCTGGCGGCCAAAGGGATACTGGATAAAAGCCGCCCGGGGGACGCAAACCCGCTCGGTCGTCTCGGGAATATTGCTAATCGAAACGGTGGGTATCCCCGCCTTTTTAATTTCACGCCGAAGCAGTACGCCGGACCGCATACAGAGTGGTCAGACGGGAATGACAAACACCGCCTCGACCCCTTCATCCTTTATTTTCGAGATGATTTTCGGGACCGTCTGCTTCACCAGCGGATTGAAGTTGGGGATGTAGCCCATGATGGAATAAAGGGCATCGGCCAGAGAACCTATTTCATAGTCGAGAAAGATATCGACCGAACGTGACGTTGTAGGCCGTTCAGTAGGCGCATCCGTTAATCATGGAGGTCTTGAGAATAAGCAGCACCTTGGCCCGCGCGTCGAGGACATCGGTGATCCGCCCGGCAGAGCGAGAGAAGGAACCCGTTCATCGCATGGGCCATGTGCGGGCTGGACGATGATACGCGGACGGCGTTCGCCACCCGTTCAAACATCTTGCGGCTGGCGTCGAAAAGCACCCGAGCCTTTAGGCCGGCGTCTTCATCTGAAAGCATAGGTAATAGCGACATGTTCAAAACCTCCTGGTTGAATTAACCGTTAACACTTGCGCTGTATATCTTCTTGGACTCGGCCTGGCTTAACGGATTTCCCTCGGGGTCGTGCATGGGAAACGCCCCGAGAGTGCGCATGAACACCTGCATGCCGTAATGGAGCGCGACGAAGCCGCCGAGCTCCATGATCTGCGCCTCAGAGTAATGCTTCTTTCCCTCATCGTAGAATTCAGTGTTAAGTTTTTCCGGCTCTCGGTACATCAGCCAGGCATAGCGGAGCGCCCATTTTTCCGCCTCGGTGAATTCCAAATCATTCTCGAAGTCGCCGCAGCCCGCCTCGATACGCTCTTCGGGGAGACCATTCCCTTTGGCCTTCTCTGATCTGAGGTTCGCGAAGTAGGTATCCTCGGCCTTCCGGGCAAGCTGGACGCGGATGATCTCCTTGAGATTGTGGTCCACGTTCCCCTCGACATGGGACATGTGCATGGCGTCGTGCAAGGATTTCGCATAGCCAGGAGCATGGGCCATGATGCGGACAAATAGCTCGTCGGGCGCCTGAATTTCCCTTGAGCGCTTAAGCAGTTTCGGAAAACCCTTCTGATCAATCTGATCTTCTGAAAGCGGTTCGATATTCGGCATTTTCAAATCTCTCCCTGAAATTGGCTATTCGTTTTTTTCGCCGGTAGCGCGCGCCATCGGGCCCCGGAGGTGCGAAGTCGGCTTGTTGCCGTAAATACGCCGCGATTCCTCCTGGCTCACCAACCGGCCGTCCGGCGAGAACATCGGGTAAAAATCCAAGGTTCTGAAAAACGTGTGATAACCAACGTTGAATCCGATGAAGCTACCCAGCTCGACTATCTCCTCGTCTGAATAGTGCTCTCGCAGCTTTCCGTAGAAGGCCTCGTCGATCTTCTCGGGCTCGAACTGCATCAGTTCGCTGTACTCAAGCGCCAGCTTCTCGGCTTCGGTGAACTTGTCGCTTTTCCGGTAGTTTTCGATGCCCTCGTCGATTAACTCCTCAGTGAGGCCGTCCCGCTTCGCCGAAGCGGATCGTACGTTGCCTCAGTAGTTACAATCGGCCGCCCGCGAGAGCTGCACCCGAATGATCTCCTTGAGCTTGTGGTCGATCACTCCGGTGTTGAAAACCGTACCCCAGGCAATGTACATCGCTTTCGAGAGATCTTCGTTATGACCCTGCATTGCATGAAACGCCGGGTCGGGCGCCCGGTGCTTGATACATTTATTCACGAACGGGCCGAGCTTTGTTTTCTTTAAATCCTCGATGTCGAGCATCGTGATGTTCGGCATTGCTCTTCTCCTCCAAGTTTCCAAACGGCGTTTCCGAAATTCGCCCGGCCAGCCGGCGAGGCGGTGGAAGTGAAATTCTACGCTTCGAGTTTTTCCACCAGGCGAAGAAGTTCTTTTTTTCTTCTTCCGAAAGGTTTTTCATGAGCCCGGCGCTGATTTCAAGAATGTCATCATAGGTGCGCCCAAGCAGCTCCAGCGCCTTTTGCGTGATCCGAATCCGCTTGACCCGCCTGTCGTCGCAGGGGTGATCTTTCGGCTGAATTTCATCTGCCGCTAGCGGCGAATTTCAGCCAGCCTCAGCGGTCGGGATGGGCGATTACCCCTGGGCCTGAAATTTTTTGAGCCCAGTATCGACAGCCGAGACAATCTTTGCCCCTTGCTCCTTGGTCAGAATCAGCGGCGGGGAGAAAGTGAGTGTGTTTGAGGGCCCGTCGGCGATGCCGACGCTCTTGCCGATGAGGACACCCTCGTCCTTCACATAGGAGATGATTTTCGTGGTCGCCTGGGTCGGAAGCGGGTCGCCGTTTTCATCGATAAGCTCGACGCCCCAGATAAGCCCCACGCCCCGGACATCTCCCACGCAGGGAATGTCCTTGAGGTGGCCCAGCGCATCGCCAAGCCCCTTGCCGACCTCGCGCGCGTTCTGGGGCAGATTCTCGCCCAGCATGATTTCCAGATTCTTGAGCGCTGCGGCGCAGGAGGCCGGATGGCCGCCATAGGTGTTGATCTGCTGAAAGCCCGCCTCGCCCTCGGCGTTTAAGACCTGAAACACTTCGTCCGTCACTGCCGTCGCGCCGATGGGCAGGTAGCCGCTGCTCAGCCCCTTCGCTATCGTCATGATGTCGGGTTTGATTCCGTAAAGGTCCGAGGCGAATAGCTCGCCCGTGCGCCCGAACCCGGTGATCACCTCATCGATGATCATGAGCACCCCGTAGCGGTTGCACACCTCGCGCATCAGCTTGAAATAGTCCGCCGGTGGCGGGATCACACCACCGCCGCCAATGATGGGCTCGGCGATGAAGGCCGCCACCGTGTCCTTCCCCTGGTAGCGGATCACAGCGTCCAGATCGGTCGCCAGACGCTCGGCCAGTTCGAACTCGCTCGAATAGGCGCTCCGATAGAAATAGGGAGCCTGAAGATGGATAATGCCCGGCAGAAGCGGCTCGAACGGCGCGCGGCGGCCCGTCTGCCCGGTCAGGCTCGTGCCGCCGATTGTCCCGCCGTGATACCCCTGATAGCGGGCGATAATTTTATAGCGGCCGCCCTGCTTGCGCCCCCATGCGCGGGCAATCTTGATCGCGGTGTCCACCGCCTCCGAGCCCGAGTTCACGAACCAGATGCGCTCGAGATCGCCGGGAAGGATGTCAGCGAGCTTTGAGGCGAGCTTCGCTGCGGGCGTTGTTATCGAGGAGAGTGGATAGTAGGGGAGCTCGAGCAGCTGTTGATAAGCCGCGTCGGCAACTTCTTTTCTGCCGTAGCCGATGTTCACGCACCACAGGCCGGCCATGGCGTCGAGGTATTCCCTCCCCTCCCCGTCCCAAACCGAGCAGCCGTCTCCCTTGACGATTACACCGAGCGGATTTTCGTCTAGGGTGCTGTGATTAAGAAACGGGTGCCAGACATGCGCCTTATCGAGTTCACGAAGCTCTTGAATATCAACCGCTGACGCGGTTTCCGAATTCATGCTATTTCCCCTCCCTGTGCGCCTGGGTACTCATCTAAAGAATCGTGTAGACGGCTTTGCCCGCCTGTATTTTATATTTCTGGCGGCCGATTTTAGAAATCTCGCCCTCAAGGACATCGCCCGGCTTGAGGAACTTACCCCACGATGCAGCGTTGCCCGCAGGCGATCCCGTCGCGATGATATCACCCGGCCGGAGCGTCGCCACCTTTGAAAGGTAGGCAATCTGCTCATCCACCTTCCAGATCATATCGCCCGTCGAGGCACTCTGGCGAAGCTCGCCGTTCACCCATAGCTTCAATCGCAGCTTGTGCGGGTCCACTGTTTTGTCCGGCAGGAGAATATACGGCCCTGTCGGCGCGAAACCGTCGGGCGCCTTCATCGCGTACCAGTCGATGAACCGTTTGTCTCCAAGGGCCAGGTTGCCCCGGTCGCTCATGTCATTGATGAGCGTGTACCCGCCAACGTGGTCCATGGCCTTATCGACCGGAATATTCCGGCCACCCATTCCGATGACAACGCCAAGTTCAAGCTCATAATCGAGCTTTTTCACCGAACGCGGAACGACAACAGGGTCAAAGGGGCCGTTGATGGATGTCGCGGGCTTGAGAAAACAGTACAGCGGAAGCTCTTCCTTGAAATCGTTGATCTTCTGCTTCGCCATTTCGGCGGCATGCGCGACATAGTTGCGCGCCATGCAGAACAACGTCACCTCCGACACCGGCGGAAGTACCTCAACGCTGTCCAGATCGAAAACGACGGGAAAACCATCGAAGACAAGAGGCTGCTTTTTCCGTTTAAGCGTGCCCAGCGCTTTAAGGGCGGCATCCGCGATAAGGCGGGTGGATTCAAGATCGCTGATAAGCTCCTCGCATGTGTCCGCCACGATTTCCTCGGCGGCCTCAAGCGCCTCTTCCGCATCAAGACCCTTGAACGAGAGCGCGAAAGCCAGAATCAGATCGGCTATCTGCTCGCCGAAAAGAACGCCGACACGTGCCTCGCCCCCCAGGCTGAATGTACAAATTCGCATGAATCAATTCTCCTTGGTTGATTACCCGAAATCACGATTGTCCTGAACGGATAGACCTCAGCATACCAAAACCGCTCAAAACTTGGGAGGGGAAATACCTGGAGCCGAAAAGCCCGCAAAATAAAACATGGGACTACAACTCAATGACTTAACTCTAAACCACAAATTCACGCACTTTTTTAAAGTCCAGATAAAAATTCAAGGATGACTTCAGCCGAGGCCTCGGGCCGCTCAGAGTAAAAATGATGTCCCGTGTTCTCAACTATCGCAAGCTTAGCGCCCGGTATGCGCGCGGCAAGCAGGCGCGAATTTTCGGTGGGCACCAGATAATCGTGCGACCCCGAAATGACCATCGTCGGAACTCGGATGTCGCCCACCTGATTCGAGAGATCGAAAGAATCCATTCCGGTCGTCCGGGCCTCAAGCTCCTCGGCGCTGTGAGGAAACGTCCGCTTGTTCTGGTCGTAGAACTCGACAACCTCGGGACTTGTCCGGATGGTCTCCGAGTGAAAGATCGTCTCAAGCGCCGCGATGCGCTCTTCCTCGGTAGCGCCGAGCACCCCGCCGCGTTTGCGGGTATCACGTACCCCCGGAGCCGCGGCAACCTTCTCCTCGCCGCCGAAATGAGACGATGCGACGATCAGGCTCCTGAGCCGATCGGGATGCCGGAAAGCAAATTCCTGAACGATCATCCCACCCATCGAGGAGCCCATGAGATGGACCCGCTCAAGGCCTAGGGCGTTAATCAACGAAAATACATCGTGCGCAAAACGTTTTGGGGTGCGATCGGCGTCGTCGTCCTCGATCCGGGTGCGCCCGCTGCCGCGATTGTCGGGCATGATGACCCGGTACTTTTCCGCGAGAAGCGGCCTCAGCTTGCCCCATACCTCGACTGTCGCCGTAAAACCGCCAACTAATACCAGTGTATCACCGCTGCCTTCCTCTTCGTAATAAATATCGATCTTGCCCCGGCTATTCAGGCTCAGTATTGACACAACGGCATCTCCTTTAAATGCGAAAACTACAATCAAAAATCTTTAGTATTTAAAATATATACGCGGGAAAGAAATTCTTTGACAATTAAATCATCGGAGAATGCCTGTCCTCACCGCCTGAGGCGTTGGCGCTCCATGAAATCGAGTATCAGAAAACGAGCACGCCTGTTTCTCGAAAGATTGTGCGCATCCCCGGGGGAAAAATGAAACTCTATGGATCTTCTGCGCTTACTGGCTTCTTCCCAGCATCCATTCGGGAAACGGCCCCGGAGCCAGGAATCGTTTTCTGAATAGATGGAGAGAATTGGTGTTCCCGCCGGAACACGCAACCCGCCGCGACAGATAGAGCCGCTGATGATATGCGCCTTTAAATTCGCGCCGGAATACCGGGCGGCGCCCCCCCCTGGCTATGCCCCATCAGGAAGAGATTTTCTTTGTCGACCCATGGAAACCGCCCGGCCTGTTCAGTCGCATAGCGAATCTCCTCTAGGCACATCTCCATGATGCGTTTAAATGGTGCGCCCGCTATGCCCCGGTGCCGCTTTGGATCGCCGGATTTGAGCCGTCCTTTTCTCGCGAAGCTGTCGGGGATAAGAACCGCGTAACCAGCGCCAGCAAGAAGCCCAATATACCGCCGGTGGCCACCCATAATATTTCGGTAGCGCACGAGACCCGAGCAACCGTGAGTATATATGACCGCAGGGAGTTTTTCCCATTTAAAAGGCGCACCATTCCCTCTCTAAGTATGGGGTTGTCCATCCTCCTGGTGATAAGGCCATCGTCCTTAAGGTCAATGCGGATATACCCCTTCGCCCATGCGAAGCGGACACCCATTTCATCCCCGCTCTGTCCGTTCCCAGCGGACAGGAGCCCTGGGTGGCACAGGATTGAGGCCCTCAAAAAAACAGCGCTCACAAGAACACTGATATTCCGAAATTTCAAATGTCTGCTCGTATAAAATGAATTTGTTCAGCGCAGGCGCTTGCACGGGGTTACGCCCTTTTATATCTTCTTTACTATCAGTATTTCGAGACGGGATTTTAGCTCTCTTCTCTCATTCCGGGGAACTTGACAATGCAGACCATCACCACTCTTGAAGAACTTGAGGCCCTTTACGGAAAGCCGGGGGAACCCGCCATCTTAAAGGAGATTGATCATATCACCCCCCACTACCGTGCGCTGGTCGAGGCCGCCCCCTTCGTGGCGCTAGCAACCAGCGGGCCCGAGGGGCTTGATTGCTCCCCGCGCGGAGACGCACCCGGCTTCGTCCGCGTTCACGACGAAAGTACACTGATGCTCCCTGACCGGCGTGGCAACAACCGAACCGACTCGTTGCGGAATATCGTCCAGGATCCACGCGTGGCGCTTCTTTTTCTGATACCCGGATCCGGCAGCATTCTTCGGACAAATGGCCGCGCGCAAATCACCATTGAGCCCGATCTTCTCGAATCTTTCGCATCTAACGGGAAAGCGCCGCGCGCCGTGATCGTGGTAACGGTCGAAACAATTTATTTTCAATGCGCCAAGGCCATCGTCCGGTCAGAACTGTGGAACCCCGATAAGTATATCGAGCCGGGCGCCTTGCCCACCGCGGGGCAGATTCTTGCCGCGCTGAGCGAGGGCCGCGTTGGCGGCGAGGAATATGACCGCACCTGGTTTGAGCGGGCCAAGCAGACTATGTGGTAAGAACCCTGGCGGCGCGCACGGCGGGCCTCAAGGTTATCTACCTGCAGTTCGCCTACCGGGAGGACCTCTTCAACGCGGCGGTTCGGATGATTCGGGATCGGCCTGAGGATCGCGAAAAGTTTTTCGTCGAGGACACCATGACCCACACGGGGCCCGACTTCACCCGTGACGCTACTCTGTGGTTTTTCAAGACTAAGGCGGACGGGATCACCGACACGCAAAAAGTGATGGACTTGCTGGAGCGGACGCAGACATTGGAGAAATCACTTCAGATACCCCTTGCCCCTTCCAGTGTGGCGCGAGTCAGATTGGCACCCTCGAGGTCGGCACCGGTCAGATCGGCATTGTCGAGACGCGCGCCTTGAAGGTTGGCCCGGGCGAGGCGTGCGCCTTTGAGGCAAGCGCCCTGAAATTTTCCAGCCCGAAGCATTGCGCCCTCAAGGTTCACCCCCTCGAGATTCGCTCCCTTGAGGTCGGCACCCATCATCCAGGCCCCCTCAAGGTCCGCGCCGCCAAGGTCCGCACCCGATAGCTCGGCGCCCTGAAAATTAGTTTTTTTGAGATTGGCCATTCGGAGATTCGCGCCGGTCAGCACCGCACGTTTCAAAAAAGCGTCCGAGAGATCGGCTCCTTCGAGATTACAGCCGCCAAGCTCGGCGCGACTGCCCGCTTCGGTTCCGCTCTCCACCCACTCACGGTGTGCTTCAAGGATTTCGCTGATTTCATTCCGGGAAGGCGCGAGCACCGGAGCGGTGTCAGGAGGAGCCTCTTTTTCAGAACTCTCATAGCTCCGCCTCGCCTCGCGCGGCAGCAAACGAAGAAAAAACCGGTGGAGGCTGCCCAAGTCAAGCCCTCTCTTCACCGGGCGGCTGGACCGGTCCTTCGGAAGCGGGGTCATTCAGTTCCGCTCCCTCCATTTTCGCATCGGTGAAATCCACCCCGGACAGATCAGCTCCCTGGAGCTTTGTGCCTTTCATGTCCGCCCCCCGAAGATTGGCCCCCCCGAGATCGGCCCCTTGAAGATCGGCCATGAAAAAACTCGCCCCTTTCGCTGATACGTCGTGAAGATTCGCCCCGCTGAAATTCGACTGGAACAGATCGGCATCGCCGAGTTTCGCGCCGTTAAGATCCGCACCGCTCAGGTTCGCCCACTGGACGTTGGCATTTCGAAGGTCGGCGGAGGAGAGATCGGCGCGCTCAAGCCGGGCCATGAACAGGTTGGAAAACCGAAGGTGCGCGCCCTTTAAATCCGCCCGCGCACCCTCCCGACCGCCGGTATCGAGCCATTTCGAATGCGCCTCGATGCGGCGGGCGAGTTCATCCTCAGGAAGCGCTCCGGCGGTCGGCGGCGCCATGGGAAGCGCTGGCTTCGAGCCGCCTAACGGGCTCGGCGAGGGAGACCCCGCCCGGCCAGAGTCGGTCTTTGTCTTCAGTTTATCCGGAAAAAACCATTTCAGAAATCGGCGCATGA
>Ga0115002_10007319_pt1 | contig 12451 bp, 11 predicted proteins | sample ArcticOcean_MG_C_8_FD_89576 | JGI IMG/M metagenome (GOLD analysis project Ga0115002, IMG submission 89576) | Marine microbial communities from western Arctic Ocean - ArcticOcean_MG_CB11_86 | ecosystem: Environmental > Aquatic > Marine > Oceanic | place: Arctic Ocean: Canada Basin | collected...
AAGCCGCTCTTGAGTGCCACATGTAGCTCATATCTCCCCAGCCCCCCGCCCGGCCTCTTAATTGAACCGTTCGGTCCAGTATCCGGGCCTTTCGAGCCGCCATTCGCACCCTCCGGGATGAGCACGCCCGCGGTCAGCCCCTCCAAACGGAGCCAGCGCGCCGCCGTGCGAGAAACATCCTCCGCCGTCACCTCAAGCAGCCGGCCAAGATAATTTTCGGCGAATCCGACGCTTCCAGCCATCAACCGGGCATACCCCGCGATGCGCGCATAACCGCCCATACCCTCGCGGCGAAACTCCATATCCGCCACGAAATTCACCCGCGCCCGGGCCATCTCCCCCGCTGTCGGCGGGGCCACCTCGATAAGCTCGCGCGCCACCCGCAAAATCTCGCCCGCCGCCTCGACCACCCGCCCCGGCGCCGTCAGGCCGCCGAGAAACAACAACCCCTCGCCCGCTGCGAAAAAATTCTCCGCCGTCACTTCGTGCATCAGCGAGCGAGCGACGCACACCCGCTTATAAAGCCGCGAACTCTCCCCCATCCCCAGAATCATCGTCAACACCTCGAGCGCCGGCGCGTCCGCGTGTTTAAACGACGGAATCGCGAAAGCCATCTCCAGATGCGCCAGCCCCGATCGCTCCCGCAACACGAACGCCCTCGGCCCCCCCCCCTTCGGCTCAGGCAGCGGCGCTGAAGGTAATACCTTAGGCAAGGCTTTCTTTTGGCCCGTCCGCCCCAAACCCGGTTTCTTCGATCCGTTCTCCGCCCGCAACTTTCCCGCCAGCGCCCGGCGCATCCCCGCCGCCGAAACATTCCCCGAGGCCACCACCACACACCCCTCGGGCCGGTAGCACCGCCGGTGAAACCGCCGGAACGCCGCCACGTCAAACCGCCTGACTGACCGCGCCGCGCCCATGATGGGCCGCCCGTAGGGGTGCATTTTTCCATACGCCCGCTCGAACAAATACTGCTGAAGCACCTGATCCGGCTGGTCCTCCGAGCGATCAAGCTCCGCGAGAATCACCCCGCGCTCCCGCTCAACCTCCTCAGCCGCGAATCTAGGCCACCACACCGCATCCGCCAGCATCACCGCGCACGCCTCCGCCGCCTCGGGCAGGCAGACGAGGTAATAATACGTCGCATCGCTCATCGTATAAGCGTTCGTGTCCCCCCCAGCCGCCTCGACCCGCGCCGCCAGCTGACCCACCCCCAGGTTGCGCGAGCCCTTGAACACCATGTGCTCCAGAAAATGCGCAAGCCCATCCTCCCCAGCGCGTTCCACCGCCGGCCCTGCTGGAACCCATACCTGCACCGAGGCCACCCGCGCGCTTTTATCGGGGAGCACAATCAGCGCAGGCCCATTTGGGATGCGCGTTTGAGTCATTCGCGGAAATAAAGAGGGGTTAATCTTCATCGAGTCCAGTATGAGATGCCCCGACGAGAGAAACCGGAGCGAAACGTTTGAAATTATATTTCCGAGGAAACTTCCTTGACATCAACGCCGCGAATCGTATCATCAGCCCCGAACAAAGTCACACAAGGAGGGCTGTCCGCAAAAAACTTTTATTACCCTGCGCCGTTTCGTAAATCAGAAAAATCCCGGAACGGGCCGCGAATCCAGGAAAGAAATCCATGGAACACATCAAAAAACACGTATTCGTCTGCATCAACCAGCGCCCGCCAGACCACCCCATGGGCTGCTGCCAGTCCAAGGGCAGCATCGAGATACTCCAGGCCCTCGGCGAGGCCGTCCAGACCTCAGCGCTAGCCGCCACCACCGCAGTATCGGGCTCCACCTGCCTCGGCCCCTGCACGCTCGGCGCCACCATCGTCGTCTACCCCGAAGGGGTGTGGTACCAGGGCGTCACCGCGAGCGACGTTCCCGAAATCGTCGAGAGCCACTTAAAAGACGGCGAGCCTGTTGAGCGGCTGCGCCTTAAGATGCCGGTCAACGGCGAGTAAATATCCCGACGGGATATTTCGCGTTTTTCTTAAGATGTCATTCTGAACTCTTCGGCTTCACTCAGGGCAGGCTCCGCGAAGAATCCCGGTAATCTTTTAGATTGTCATTCTGAACGAAGTGAAGAATCTCGGTTTCAGGGATTTATTCAGAACCGAGAGCCTTCGGCTGCGCTCAGGATGACACTAAAAAAAAAGAACGGCACCCCTACTTTCACCAGCCTCTAGTGTTCTTCGTTGTCATTCTGAGTCCCGATCGAAGCGACGGGCGAAGAATCTGCTTCTCATCGAATACAAGGCATAAAATCCAAAGCAGATTCTTCGCGGAGCCTGCCCTGAGTGAAGCCGAAGAGCTCAGGATAACAGGCAAAAATCCAAAAACGCTCAAGTCCCCTCTCCCCCCGGAGAGGGTCAGCGTGAGGGTATTTTTTCAGCCCACATAATCACCACTAAGTAGAACATGCAGAGATCTATTAATTTCAATTATCCCAGTGGGTGATGTCCTCGGTCAGGTACGTCGAGACCCCATTCCTCACCTTCTTTTAAGATATATGAAATCCAGCTACCTTGAATTGAGGTATCATCAAAATAAAAATCGTCGGGAATGTCGTTTCTGGTTTCTTGCCGCTTTCTCAACAAGAGCAACAAAACCTCTCGAATTACTCCTTCCCCCCTACGCCTCCGGCCAGATGCGTCTTGCCTTGGAGGGGGAGCCGGGGCCGTGCTCGACGGCGCGGACGACGTAGCCGACGGTGGTTTCGGTGTCCATCGCCTGCGACTCGAGCGTCTCGAAGAAGTGTTCATGCCCCGCCAGGGAGGCGAACTCGTAGAGGATGCCATGGCGGGCCCAGCCGCCGAGGGAGATGAGTTTGCGCGCGCCGATGCAGCCCTTCATGTCCCGCAATTTAGCGAGGCGGTCGTGGAGGTACCAGAGGGAAAAATCGGCATCGTAGGCCGGGTCCTTGGCGCGGTAGGCGCCGAACTGGATTGAGGGGCCCGGGGTGAGGCCGGGGCCGCGCTTCGCTATCTCGGGGCCGTCCACGCGGCCTACCTCGGTGAAATACGCGGTGCGCTCCCCCTCGCGGCGGGCGAGCATCTCCCGCGAGCGGGGGGCATAGCTCTGGCGCAGGTCGTCCGGAGTCGGGTCAAGAAAATCGTGGGCGCTATTCGCCCCGAATACGAGGACGAACTCCCCCCCTCGGCCGAGCCCGGAATCTTCGATGAAGGCCTTGACCTTGTGGGCCGCGCTCGGGGAAGCCCCTTTCTCCAGGCGATAGTGCGCCGCCCACTTGAAACCGGGGCGCTTGAGCGCCGCGGGGATGTGTTCCTCGTGAAGCCAGGAGAGGTACGCCGCCTCCCCTTCCTCCGGCAGGTCGTACCAGGTTGCCCAAATGCCGCGATCCTCAGCCATCGTATTCCTCCGCTATGCTTAGAGTACCCTTACCCGTTATCCCCGGGATCAATTCGGTCCCCAATATTTTCGAATGGATTCTGTGGTATGCACTCGCAAATCAATCTGCGTTTTTCCAAGGGGAAACGAGAGTATAGCTAAAAAAGCGATAGCTGGGCTTGGAGATAAATCGTTTCAGAGACCAGCCCCTGTGAGGCTATAGGAACTGGAGCGCTAAAAACCCATCCCGACCATGAGCCGGTTCCACATGTTGATGACGGCGATGACACCGAGGAGTTCGACCATCTGGGCCTCGGAATAATGCGAGCGGGCAGCGTCAAACACCACATCGGGCACCTTGACGCCGGAGGTTGAGGCCTCACACAGCGCGAGCGCAGCTTTTTCTTTTTCATCAAACGCGCCGCTTGCCGAGCCCTCCACGGCGGCGGCGATTTTCCCGGCCTCGACCTTGTGCATCTTCGCCATGTTCGAGTGCATCGCGGTGCAGAATTCGCACCCGTTGAGCGCCGAGGCGCGGATGTTGAGCACTTCTTTAAAGCCCGCGTCGATTTCGCCGGGCCCGTCGGCGACGGTGGTGAGAGACAGCAACGAGCGCAGAAAATCGGGCTTGTGGGCCAGCGCTTTTACCGGGTCGATGACGACGCCGAACTGTTTTTGCATGTTCTCCATGATGCGCTTGGCGCTCGCCTCTGCCTCGCCGGGCTGTATCAGTGATATCCGGGCCATTTTGAGGCCTCCCCCGTGATAAAAAAAACATTAAATGCTGTATGCGACCCACACGCGCGCGCACCGGCAAGAGCACACACGCGGGCGCGTAACATGTGGACAGGCGAACACGATCGCCCATCCGTTATAAATACCCCGGCCCGAAAAATACAGCGCCCGGAAGCTTACAACCTCGGGGGATTGCCTTATTTTTTACATATTTACCGGGACCGAAGCGGCTGACATGAGCACCCTGGCTTTATCCTTTATTCGGACCCCGCGCCGGGGAGCGCGCTTGAAGTGAAAACAATCATCGAAATCACTTGAATCGATGGTTTCCATGGCGCTCGGATGGTGCTATTTTTGGGCGGATTTGATTTTGGCAGCGTGGCTGCATGGAGCGATTTGCGCGCCGCCGGTATTGTTCTCGTCAAACTGGGGAAATTTGTAAGGATCCACAAAGCATGCCCGGAAATGCAAGCCCGCATCAAAAGGAGGCGATGTCCAAAATGACAACCTTCACCATCATGCAGGACAGCCCCGGCCACTTTGACGTAAAACTGCTCGCCCGGTTCATCCGGCTGGCGGTGCAGAACCTCGATGAGACCGATTAAAACACCCACGCCCGCCCGGCACAGGCGACCCCAGATGCTCTTTCAAGCGGGAAAACAAGCGCCCCCGATCCACCGACGATCCGCCGCTTATCTGGTAATAATTTTACTCGCCACCCTCGCCGGTTGCGCCTCTGCACCCGATCGCCCGAGGGTGGTCTCGGCCCCCGTTCCGCCGGGCGAGTTGAGCGGGCTCGCCTCGTGGTACGGCAAGCCCTATCACGGCAGGAAAACCGCGAACGGCGAAACCTACGACATGTACGACCTCACCGCCGCCCACCGCACCCTTCCGTTCAACGCCCGCATCCGTGTCGAGAGCACCGACACAGGCCGCCATATAAACGTGCGGATCAATGACCGCGGGCCCTTCGTCAAAGGGCGTGTGATCGACCTCTCGCAGGGCGCGGCGGAGCGCCTCGGCATGCGCGCGAAAGGGGTGGCCCGCGTCCGGCTCATCCCGCTCCGGATGCCGCCCGAAACGCGCGCACGGTGGCTAATACTCGTGGGGGGCTTCCGCACCCGGGGCGAGGCGGAAAAATTCAAGGAAACGATGTCCAAGCGCGCCCGGAAAACACGCATCATCCCCGGCTGGCACGCCAACCGGAGCCACTTCCGCGTCCAGCTCGAAGGCTTCACCGACCGCTGGCGGGCCACCGAGTTGAACAAACAGATTCGCCAGCAGGGCTACGACGCCTACCTCGTAAGGGTCGGCTAACCCGCACGGAGCTAACCTGCACTCTGTCAGATGAATTATTCCACCCCTCAAAGTTATCAAATTCCCCGAATCCCGGAAACTCCCCCTGAAGGGCTTCGGGCTAGCCCACTACATTTCGGCCAGCCGCTCTCTCACCGCCGTCAGATCTGTCAGTGGGGCATCGCAGGTGTAGTTCCGGCAGAGATACACCGCCGCCACGCCGCCGATGACTTCCTTGCCCGCAAGAAGCGGAATCTTTTTTTCAATTTCGGCGTCGTCCGAAGGGGCCCTGAGGGCCACCACCTTGTTCGGCGCGAACACGGAGTTCACGGTATCGAGCGCCGCCTGCGTGTCCGCCGAGGCCGGGTCGCCCGCGATGGCGACCTCCACTGGCGTTCCGAGATCGAAGTCGAGCGCGACGAGCATCATGTGAAACGCACCCGGCGCCCGGTCAAGCAACTCCCCGTACACCCGGATGACGCCTTGACCCTTTTCGGTAAACGCGGCCTCGCCCGTCAGTTTGCCGAGGCGACAAAGCGCCAACGCTGCCACCGAATTGCCAGAGGGAATCGCGCCGTCCTGGGCCGTTTTTTTTCGGACAATGAGTTCTTCGTGATCGTTTGACGTGAAGAAAAAGGCCCCCTCCCCCTCGTCCCAGAAGCGCGCGATCGCCTCCCTGGCGAGGGCGGCGGCCTCATCGAGCCACTTCGTCTCGAAGGAGGATTCGTAAAGATCCACCAGTCCCATCATCATGAACGCATAGTCGTCGAGATAGGCGTTGAGCCGGCTCTGTCCCGCACGGTGGGTTCTGAGCAGCCCCCGCTCCCCCCGCATCCTAGTCAAAACAAAATCCGCTGCCCGGCGGGCCGCCGCCAGATAGGCCGCCCCGGCCTCTCCGCGCCCGGCCACCGCCATCGAGCCAATCATCAAACCGTTCCAGCTCGTGAGGATTTTATCGTCGAGCCCCGGTTTGATCCGCTTCTCGCGCGCCCGGAAAAGCTTCACGCGGCTGCGTTCAAGGGTTTCGAGAAGCACCTCCTGGCTCGATCCCTCTTCCTCAAAGAACTGGTGCGGCGGCTTCGGAATGTGAAGGATATTATCCCCTTCGAAATTCCCCCCCTCGGTGACGTCATAAAACCGGCGGAACACCCCTGCGTCCTCGGGCCCCAGCAGCGCTTCCACTTCCGCGGGCCCCCAGACGAAAAACTTACCCTCAACGCCCTCGCTATCAGCGTCCTGGGCCGAGTAAAACCCGCCCTCGGGCGAGGTCATCTCGCGGAGGACATAATCAAGCGTATCCGTCGCCACCGAGCGGTAAAACGAATTGCCGGTCGCCTGATGCGCCTCCAGATAAACCCGCGTGAGAAGCGCGTTGTCGTAGAGCATTTTCTCGAAATGGGGGACCAGCCAGTAGGGGTCCACGCTATAGCGGTGAAAACCGCCGCCGAGTTGATCGTACATCCCACCCAGCGCCATCCGCTGAAGGGTGAACTCGGCCATGTCGAGGCATTCCTTGTCCCCGCCGCGCCGCCACTCTCTTAGCAACAGCATGAGCGCCATCGAGGGCGGAAACTTGGGCGCTTGCGAGAACCCGCCCCATTGGTTATCGAAACGCCCCTTCAATTCCTCCGCGGCCTTTGAAACGAGATCGCGCGAAAGGCCACCCGCCGCCGGGGCCACCGCGTTCATCCGGGAGAGCTCACCTGTCAGCTTGCCCGCGTTCTCCTCCAGCTCGCCCCGCCGCTCTTTGTAAATTTCGGCGATGCGGAGCAATAGCCCACGAAAACCCGGCCGCCCGTGCATGTCCTCGGGCGGGAAATAGGTACCCCCGAAGAAGGGGCGCAGATCCGGCAGCAGGAACATGCTCATCGGCCAGCCCCCCTGGCCCGTGAGCATCTGCACCGCCTCCATGTAGATCGCGTCGATGTCGGGCCGCTCCTCGCGGTCCACCTTGATCGAGACGAAATGCTCGTTCAGCACGGCGGCCACTTCGTCGTTCTCAAAACTCTCCCGCTCCATCACATGGCACCAGTGGCAGGCCGAGTAACCGATCGACAAAAAAATCGGTTTATTCTCCTCCCGCGAGCGGTCAATCGCCTCCTCGCCCCAGGGATTCCAGTTTACCGGGTTGTGGCGATGTTGAAGAAGATATGGGCTCGTCTCATCGGCGAGCCGGTTCAAATGCGCTGGCATGATTACCTCGGAAATAAACGGGAGGGGCGCGGCCTGAACCAGACACGGCCTGTACCCAGGCGGCCCGCTTCCCGGAAGGATTTTAGATGAGCGGCATGTAACTCAACGGGGAGGGTAGCATTATTGGAAATTTAAGCGAAAAAATATTTTTTTCTGAATCAACTACGCAAGCCCGGCGTCTTTCAAAATTCGCCGTCCGGACTCAGCGAGGGCTTCTTTTTTCTCTTTCAATTTCAGGTAGACGAGTTCGCCGCCCCGCTTCAAGACAGCTCCGCCGACCATGACGGTATCAACGTTGCCAAAGCCCGCCTGAAAAATCGCGGTCTCGGCGGCGTTGTTCACCGGATAGAGGTTGAGGTCGGAGGCCCTGAGCATGATGAGGTCGGCCGCCTTGCCGGGGGCGAGCGAGCCGATGCGACAGCCAAGGCCCATCGCCCGGGCGCCCTCTATCGTCGCCCAGCGGAGCGCGTCGAGAGCCGGGATGGACACCTTGCCGGGCGATTTGCTGGTGTCGATGACTTTTTGATTGTCCGCCGCCCGCTGGTGCTGGAGCGCCATCCGCATGACGGTGAACATGTCGCCGCTGATGTTCGATTCGATATCCACCCCGAGCGATGGCGCGCCGCCCGCCGCGATGATCCGCCCAGTGACGGGGTGGCCATGGCCCATCTGCATTTCGACCTCGGGGCACGAAGTCACGGTGGCCCCCGCGTCGCCGATCATCCGGAACTCATCGTCGGTGAGCTGGCAGCCGTGAACGACGTTGTAGGCGGGGCCAAGAAGGCCCGCATCTTTCAGCTTGCCGATTCCGCCCTGGGTCATCCCGCCGCCGGGGCGACCACCCATGTGGGCGCTGGCAATCAGATCGTATTCACCCGCGAGGCGAACATCGTGCTCAGTCACCTCCCAGGCTGAAATGTCGGGGCCCCGGATCGCCATGCCGAGGGTAACGAGGGCATCACGGTTGGAAAGACGGGCGGTGGCGAGGCGCTTTATCTCCGCCTCGGGATGAGGTATCTGGCTGTGCGGCATCCCGTCTTTCTCGACATCGGGCTTGGGCGTTCCGTGGGCGAAGAGGGCCCGAATACCGGCCTCCTCGAGCCCGTCGATGGCCCGATCAGTGTGCCCGGGCGTCGGGTTGTTGTGGCACCAGTCAAAAAGCGCCGTCACCCCGCAGTTAATCTGGTTGAGCGCCCCCATAAGATTGGCGAGATAGAGGTTCCTCGGCGGTGAACCGGGTGGCGAGGTTCGCGTGCATGTGGCCCATGTAGTCGCCGAGCGACCAGTCTCCCGCCACCCCGCGAATCCCCGTCTGCCAGGTGTGCATGTGGGCGTTCACGAAGCCGGGCATGACGATCATATCGGCGGCGGCGATGACTTCGGTTTCAGGCGTGGCCCCTGCATCAAGATTGCGGCCCACTTCTTTAATCGCACCGTCCTCGATCAAAACTTCCCCGCCCGCGATATCGCCGAGGGCATCGTCCATCGTGAGGAGGTGTCCGGCCTTGATGAGTGCCGTTGTCATAGGAAAATCAGGTCCTCTCGGTTAGGCCAGCCCGTCGATTACGGCGGCGGCAAGCTCGCTTCCCCGATGGAGGAGATCGATCCGCAGATTCTCGTCGGGGCCGTGGGCGTTCGAGTCGGCGTTGGCGAAGGGGAACCAGAGCGAGGGAATCCCCAGGTCGCGCGTGAAGAGGATGTCCGGGACACTGCCGCCGAAGTTGGGAAAAACAATCGGGGGCCCTCCCTGCGTGGCGATGGCGGCGAGGATTTTCTCGATGAAGGGATGATCAGCCGGGGTTTTAGAGGGGAAGAACGCAGCCTTTCGCTCGACCTCGATATCATCGAAACCCTCGGATTTCAAAAACACGCGAACGGCGTCAAAAAGTTTATCCGGGTCTTGATCGACGACGAGGCGAAAATCCATCTTGGCGCGCGCCTCGCCCGGCAGGACGGTCTTGACGCCCTCCTGCGAGTAGCCGCCCTGGAAGCCGCAGATGTTGAGGTTCGGCTGAATCAGGGTTTTCTCGTAGAACGCAGCTGGATCGGGTATCCGGCGCATGCCCGCCTCGCCCAGGGCGGCGGTAAGCTCGGAGGCCGGATCGGGAATCTCACGCATCGCTTTCAAATCAGCCGCCCCCACCTCGCGCACTGCCTCATAGAAACCCGGCACGCGTACCCGACCATTTTCATCTTTTAGAGCGCGCACTGCGTCGATAAGCCGCCAGAAGGGGCTCGCCATCGCGCCGCCGTAGGTACCCGAGTGAAGATCCTTGCCCGAGCCGCGCGAGATAAGCTCGATGTACAAAAGCCCCCGGCAGCCGAGCGAAATCGTAGGTCGCGACGAGGGGTGGAGCGAGCCATCAGACGAGCAGGCGATGTCGGCGCGGAGCAGCGCCTTATTCTCGGCGATAAACGCGCCCAGGTTCGTCGAGCCCATCTCCTCCTCGCCCTCGACGAGAAATTTCAGGTTGATCGGAAGCGCAGTGTTCGTCGCCCGGTAGGCCTCGACCGCCTTGACCTGGGCGAAGTGCTGACCCTTGTTGTCGCCCGAGCCGCGCGCGAAGACCCGCCCGTCGCGGATATCAGGCTCAAAGGGGTGCGTGGTCCAGCCCTCGGCCATCTCTGCGGGCTGCACGTCGTAGTGCCCGTAAACGAGTAGCGTGGGCGCCCCGGCGGGGCCCTTCACCTCACCAAAAACGGCCGGATGCCCGGCGGTTTCCATGATGCGTGTTTCGAGGCCGCCCCTCTCCATCAAACCGGCCAGGTGCTCTCCCCCCTCTCGCACGTGGGTGCCTGTCGTCGAGACGCAGGGGATTTTCAGGTATTCAATAAGCTGAGCGAGTGATTCCTCGCGCCGGGCGCGAAGGTGCTCGATGACAGCGGACATGGCGCCTCTCCAGAAAAGAAGAATCGGGTAAAATATCGTTGCGGCTTTGGATGCATCTTATTATGCTCCCAATTGGCCGCTTAACGGAAGAGCCCGCACCGGTGGGCCAAGGAGACAACCGGATGCCCTCCTATCTCCACAAGGACACGGGCGCCGAGCCCACCCGCCCGAAGCGGCAGCTTCGCTTGAGGCGGGTGCCGATTCTTTTGCTGCTCGCGCTCCTCGCGACAAGCTGCAACCGTGCAAGGACGGCCGGGCTCATGGCACCGGGTGCCCCCGCCTTCGCCTACCGGGAAATGTCCGTCGAGCTACCCGGCAGCAAACCCGACGTGCGTATCGAGGGCTACTACACCCGCCCGTCGCCAGCAGGCACGTATCCCTGCGCGGTGATTCTCCACGGCAAGGGCGGGTGGTGGCGAGCCTACATCCCTATCCTGCGACCCATTCGCTCAAATTACCCCTGGGCCATTCTGTAACAGGTTGATTTTGTAGTATTATTTGAGCATAAATGGAAAAGATGTACCTATTTGGCTATATATAGATATTTACCCTTCGAACTATTGGAGAGTTGAATGCTCGACGAAGGCACAATAAGGGACTTAACCGACAAACATTATAACGGCACTATCGTTAGCGTAGAGCGCACCCACGAGTCTCTCGCGCTCTTCCGGGTAAAGCCGGATTTTCCGATACCTGATTATAAATCGGGCCAGTACACCACCCTGGGCCTCGGCTACTGGGAACCCCGGCACGAGGAAGCTGTCGAGGAACCGGGCCTCGACGAGAAGAAAATGCGTCGGCTCGTCCGGCGGGCCTACTCGGTCTCGCATCCCGTCGTAAACGGAGGGGGAGAGCTCTGGGATGCGGAGAAACTCGATTTTCTTGAGTTCTACATCGTCTTGGTCATCGGAACAGAGGGACAACCCTCCCCCGGCCTGACCCCGAGACTGTTTCTCAAGAACGTGGGCGAGCGTATAAACATCGGCCAGAAATTCACGGGCGAATACACCCTCGATTGCATGGCGCCCATTCGGAACAACAGCAAGGGGCTCGTCGTTTTCGCGGGCACGGGAACGGGAGAGGGTCCCCACAACCGGATGATCTGGGAGTTGCTATCGACCGGCTACAAGGGCCAGATCGCATCGATCAACGTCGTTCGCTACAAAAAAGACCTCGCCTACGAGCCACGCTACCGCGAACTTGAGAAAAAGCACCCGAATATTTCCTACCACGCGCTGACAACCCGTGAGTCGGACACCCAGACCAAGAAGGTCTACGTCCAGGACTACATCGAATCGGGCCAATTCGAGGATAAAATCGGCCGCAAGATGTCGCCCGAGGACACCCATATTTACCTCTGCGGGAACCCGGCGATGCTGGGAGTGCCCAAGGTGCGCGAGGGCGAGAAAATCTGGCCCGAAGGGAAGACCGGCGTGATTCAGATCATGGAAAATCGCAGATTCACGATGGATTACGGCAAAACCAAGGGCAACGTCCACTTCGAAAAATACTGGTAGGCACCCCCAGACTAGAACCTGAATAATCGGGTAGCAAATGCCCTCTGGCAATGGTTTCCGGGTCAACGGTGATTTTAATAGCGGGTTTGGGGGGCAGGTCAACATGACACGACAATTGCATTTTAATTTATTTGTCAGCAGCCGTGGACACCACGAGGCCTCCTGGCGTCATCCCGACGCCTCGCAACGGGCGCTCACCGACATACGTTACTACCAAGAGGTGGCCCAGCGTGCGGAAGGTGGACTTTTCGATTCCATTTTTCTGGGGGATCATCTCGCGATACGCGATGACGCCGATCCCATCGCCCGCGCCTGGCTAGAACCCATTACCGCTCTGGCAGCGCTTGCGGTTTCGACCAGCAGGATCGGGCTCATTGCGACGGCATCAACCACCTATACAGAGCCATTCAATCTGGCACGTCAGTTCGCATCACTAGATCATATAAGCAACGGTCGTGTCGGATGGAACA
>Ga0115002_10007322_pt1 | contig 12449 bp, 15 predicted proteins | sample ArcticOcean_MG_C_8_FD_89576 | JGI IMG/M metagenome (GOLD analysis project Ga0115002, IMG submission 89576) | Marine microbial communities from western Arctic Ocean - ArcticOcean_MG_CB11_86 | ecosystem: Environmental > Aquatic > Marine > Oceanic | place: Arctic Ocean: Canada Basin | collected...
CGAGATCGATCAGGCTCGTGAGGCAAATCGGGAGCGGTTGGATGAGTTAAGACAGGCGTGGGAGGAACGGTCCGTTGGAAGCTCCAATCCAGCTCTCGGAGAGCGTTGTTTCATTGAGCAACCTACGATGCACTATCTCTACTCCGCTATCCAAGGTTTGAACCAGCCACGGGAATCGCGATCCGGGATCGATATTACTCCCGAAGAGATGTCCGGTTACCGCACACCGACGGTGTACATAACAGGCAAGGAAGACGTTGTACTGCCATCTCCGATGATAGCGGCGGCGGCGGCGGTTACGCCGGGAGCCGATCTAGAGTTAGTGCCAGAAACCGGGCATTCGATCTACTTCGAACGGCCAGACGTGTTCAATTCGCTACTCTCTGATTTTCTGAGTAAGGTATACCCGAGCTGAACTTACGGTTAGATCGCCTGAACTCTGCTGATCAAATCTATTAAACGAGCCTCGTCTTCAGGTGTATCTGACGGTGCATCGAACGAAACCCGGGTCGCATAATCCATTCGTTTTGTTAGCACATCGGGCAAATTGTCATAGGTTGATGTGATTGCGAACTCACGCACGACATCCAATGGTACGGATTCCACCATTCGCTCCCACTCGCCCTTGACCGACATGTCGTGGAGCATTAGCCCGAGTTCACCTAACCCATGTGTGTCGAAAACGTTCATATACGTACGGGTAGACCCGTAAAAAGAAATGGGTTGGCGAAGTTCGAGGAGCTTTTGCTCGATTTCGGAATCGTCCTTCCCAAGAGCCATCATGCCGCCTCCGGACACTTCGATATCCGATAGATCTCGACCGGCCTGCTCTGCTCCGCGTGCCAGTTCGGGAAGTGTGACTTCCCTGACGTACTTCTCGGTCGTGAAGCTGTGGAGAAAAAGTCCGTCAGCGACACGGCCAGCGACACGGGTCATGGCCGGTCCGACGGCGGAAATGAATACCTTTGGCGGCGGGACATCTATCGGCCCCATGTTGAAGGCGGGTGGGCATAGTGTGAAGTTGTAGAAGCGTCCCTCAAATTCCGGCTTCGCACCGGTCTGAAACGTGTCCCATACCGCCCGCATCATGCGAATGTACTCCTCCATTCGGGTGGCGGGAGCCTCCCACATTCCGGAACTGAATCGACGCTCGTTGTGGCCCTTGACCTGTGTTCCGAGTCCGATCATGACCCGGCCGCCGGTCAGTTTTTGCAATTCCCAGGCCATCTGCGCCATTACAAAAGGGCTGCGCGGGAAGGCAATGATGATTGAGGTGCCGATCTCCGCCCGCGTGCTTGTGTGTGCCGCAAGGGTCCACCGAGTAGTTGCCTCGTACTTCGTCTCCGAAGTGGTGATAGCGTCGTAACCGAGACGCTCAGCGCGTTCGACCTCGGATGGGACGTCCGATAGTAGACCTGCGCCAAATCGACCTGAGACCTTCAATTAATTTCTCCCTCAATATTTATTTATCGCTGGATATATGAGTGTTGTCGTAATAACCGACTGTTGCACACTTGCCGTGGCCGACATGACGTGGGGGTCGGAAATCGGATCATTGACGATGGATGGGGCTTGCCCTGTTGGGGATCGGCAGAGTGTAACCGGCAGAGACCATTTAGGGATCACCCGGTTACACTCTCCTAATAAGAACCGGGTCTGGCGCAATCAGTCTGACGCCGGAATATGCCACGATTTTCGGGCGTAGGCGGGGAGTTTAATGACGGTTCGCGCATATCAACTGGTCGACACAGAACCCGGCAGTGATGTGTCGACCCTCATCGATGCATTAAGCGCGATCGATGGAACGAAAAGGGTGGACGCCGTCACCGGCCCGCATGACATCATCTGTACGGTTCAGGTCGATGAACTGGCCAATCTGGCCAGCTACCAGACTCAGGTCCACAACGTGTCGGGAGTGACGCGCACCATGACCTGCGTTGTTCTACAGGGTTGATTCTGGTCAGAGGACGATTTAATGAAGATCAACGAATACACTGAAAACGCACTTGAACGCGTCCACGATTTTATGGCCCTGGCGTTTGCAGATTTAACCCCTGAACAACTCTGGTATCGCCCGGCCGTTGAGGCGAACTCGATTGCCTGGGTTGGCTGGCATCTAACCCGAGGACTGGACCGCCGCGTATCAGATATGGACCGGGGCGAGCAGACCTGGATAGAGGGACGTTGGTACGAAAAGTACGGGCTTCCTGCGAATCCAAAAGATTACGGCATGGGGCACACTTCGGATCAGGTTGACGCGGTCCGTCCGTCCGGGTCAGACGTGATCCTTGGCTATTATGATGCCGTGTTCCAGCGGACTTTGAAGTTCCTGGCTACGCCTGAGGCGGATAACCATGATCGTGTGCTTGATGATTCCGGCAACACGCTCGCCGAAGAGATGGTCGGTATGGCGACCGGAAACCTGCAACACATCGGACAGGTCGGCTATATCCGAGGGCTAATCGAAGGACGACGCTGGTTTCCCCGATAGAGTTACCATAATCGCCGTCTCGCTCAGGCTCCCAAGTTTACCGGGGCGAGGATATTGTCCAACTCCAACATCTCTAACTCGCTGAGTTGCCAGTCTGCCGCGCTCGCGTTGTGCAGCACCTGTTCCACCGTCTTCGCTCCCGCAATGCACGACGCCATGGACGGATGGGCAAGGGTCCAAGAGATCGCCAGTTGAACTAGATCATGGCCGTGATCGGCGGCCCAGGTTTGGAGCGCTGGAACGACCTCCCATGCGCGATCGGCGCGTCCCTCACGGAAAACGAAATGGTCACTTCGTTCGTCGTCGGCCGGGAACTGGTGGCCAGGCTTGTACTTGCCGGTAAGGATTCCTTTGGCGAGCGGGGAGTGCGCCATCACACCGATGCCGAGTTCAATACACGCAGGTAGAACTGCATCCTCAGCGCCTCTGAACAGCATGTTGTAACGGGGTTGGGAACTGTTGATAGGTCCGTGTGCTGCAGCTTCATGGTGTTGGTCACCTGAAAAGTTGGAGACTCCGATGTACCTGATTTTGCCTTGCTCTTGGAGTTTCAAAAGTTCATCCATCGTGTCTTGGATTGGCCACCGGGGATCAGGAGAATGGAGTTGGTAAAGGTCTACGTAGTCGGTGCCAAGTGAGGTCAAGCTGTTCTCGATTGCCAGATTAATGTGTTCAGGTGAGTGGTTTCCCGACAATTTGGTAGCGAGAAATGCTTCATGGCGACGTCCTTGCAGCGCCCTGCCGAGTACGGATTCACTCGTCCTGTACCCCTCTGCGGTGTCGATGAATGTCATCCCAACATCGAGAGCCGCGTGGATCGCCGCGATCGCCTGTTCGTCAGGAATGACGCCCATGCCACCGCCAAGCGGCCATGCGCCGAGGCAGACGGCAGAGACCTGAGGTCCGTCCGTTCCGAGCGGTCGGGTGTCCAATAACGCCTCCAGTGCCGGTTTTTCGTATCGGAGAGACTAGCCTAGATCGATCACGAAATGGCGGACAAATCAGGGGCTGACCTCAATCCAAGGTCGGCCCCTGATTCAGGAATTTAATGCGCTCCCGACGGAGCAATACCCATCGACACGGTTGATACTGGGTTGGGATTCGTCAAGTAGTCACTTTCGCCCTGCACAGATCATGCACGCCTTGGAGATCACCACTGTGATGACAAGGATCGCACACCAACCAACGCCGCCAGTCAGCAGAGATATCCGGGCTAACACACAAGCTGAGAGCCGCGCCTAGAGTGATGTTGCGAGAGGACCCGTGCTGAGCTCATTCACCTAACGTTTGACGAACACGATCTCGGTCACACGGTCGCTCTCAGAAGTCAATTCTGGATTGAACACGTGTCCTTCTGGGTGTGAAAAACCGGCAAGCAAATCTAGGGCAGAATCAGTCGAGCCGGCTGCCTCCGTGTTGGTGACCAGGTGACGTATCAGTGCCCCTTTCAGCAACTTGGACCGGTGGTTAACGGTCTTCAATTCACCGACGGCGTTCCGCTCAAGAAATTTGACCGTGAATCGGGTCTGGTACCGGACCTTCGAAGAATCCCATGCGGCACTGTGTTCGATCGGCAGCAAGTCCCAGATAATGCTATCTCCAGCTGACTTCGCCAAGGATTCTGTGATCGCACGTTTCCAGACTGCAGCGCAGGTCTTGCCGTGTAGTAACTTGCCGCCCATCTTCAACTTGTATGCCGGGATCATGTCGAAGGGCCGCACTATGCCAAACACGCCTGACATGATGATCACAGAGTTCCCAAACACTTCTTTGGCGTCGCAATCAAGCGATTGGTGGTCGATCGCGTCGTACATCACACCTGTGTAACGCTCGATAGCCGGGAGTGTCGGAGCAGTATCCAGTTCGGCGTTTTCCGCCATCGCTTTTTCGAGCGCCGGACCTTTGACGCCAAGAAGTGCCCGTGACGACCTGGGTCGCTCGCTCAATTTCACGATGGCCTTAGTGAACAGGGCACGTGTCGGGTTGAGTTCCTCGAACGACAGCGAATCGAGATCAAGAGGCGCGCCTTCACCGCCGGAGGCTTTGCCTTCCGAGGGCGGGAGAAGGATCAATGGTGGGGAAGCTATCGTCAGGATTCCGTTCACTTATGAGTTGTCAGCCAAGTGTGACCTGCCCCGAACCGTTGCGCCAGTGCGGTGTCGATTTGCCTATTGGAGAGGTATGTCGCGGATACGATCCTTACCCTGTACCTGGTGCTATGCCCGTGGCGTGGCACCAGAAGAATGATGCGAACGCCCCGGGAGTTGCCGCCCAGTCAGTCCACGCCTGGCGCATGCGCTCTATCTCGTCCGCACTCGCCCAGCCCTGCTCTCGGGCCGTCGTAATAAGCTCGAGATTACTTAGGATCGAGTACATGTAGCCGACGCCCTCGGCGGTTCCGCTATCCGTCCCGTGCGACTCGGCCATGGCGTCGGCGTTTACATCAAGAAATCCGGCCGATAGTAAAAGCTCACGTAGGCGTCGGCCGACGTTTGGATGTCCGCCTCGGTGCCGTTGCCAGCGGTTCCTTAACTCGATTGAGTCCCGCAACGACCCGGTATCCGGATGCAAGAGAGCAACGCCCCAGTCAGGGCTTCGAACGCCGATGACGCCACCGGGCTTCAAAACTCGAAGCAGTTCTTGAAGACCGACGCCCGGGTCTGTCAGGTGCTCTATCAGGCCGTTTGCGAACACTGCGTCAAAATGACCGTCTTCGAACGTAAGATTCGTCACATCAGCGACTTGGTATGAGATGTTTTCTATCCCCGCATGATGCCTGTCCCTGGACGCTGTTTCGATCCTAGTCGAATCCAGGTCTATGCCGACGACCTCACCCGGGGCTACGTGCGTGGCCAGTCCACAGGTAATGGATCCCGGGCCGCAGCCCGCGTCTAGGAGGGTCATTCTTGGCCTAAGGAAAGGCAGAAAAAAAGCGGCCTCTCGATCGGCATCACGTAACCGGAAGCGCCGGGTTTCCTTATCGTGCCTGCCGGTCTCGTCGGAGCTCCTAGGACTCACGGCGTGCCTTTTGATAAGTCAAGTTCAAAACCCCATTCAGGGCTGTTATCGGGATCGTCCAACACCCGGTCGCCCACCACGGTAAAGCCCATCTTTTTATACATCTCGTGCGCATCGTTGAACCGCTTGTCGGACCATGCGATAGCCTTCGAATGGCCGGTGGCCCTCGCCCAGTTTAGGAAATGCTCCGTCATGAGGCGACCATACCCGCGCCCGCGTTGATCTCTGTGCAGGTACAGCCGTTCGATCTCCGCTTCGGCACCGCGGTCCAGTGCGCAGACAGTACCGATAACGTGATCAGCCAGTACAAGCACCGAGAAAAACCCACCGGTATCGATGTAGGTTTCTTGGACCGTATACAGGTCACGATGATAATCGTCCGGGTCCCACGTCAACCGATACTCGTCGTACACGGCCTTGATCACGGCGGCGATCCCGGGCTGCCACCGGTTTTCGTACGGGAGTAGTTGGGGCATGTCTGACGGAGGAATCATTTCAGGTACTGACTTCTGGATTGGCTAACTTGATTGACGCGGATTAGTCAATTCCCCACTGAACGATCGACTTGTATTCGGAACCAATTTATTCTTCCGGTTATCGGGAAGAGCATGTCCTGAACATGGTTCAGGAATCTCCCGGGAATCGCTCCGCCCGATCTCTCAATGCGCGACCCGCGTGTCATGCCTCGGAAGTTCAGCTCAACAATGTGGGCCGGGTATGATCCCTGCCTCCATCCGTAGTAACCACCCCCTGACCCTCCTCCTATATTAGGAAGGGCAAGCCTACACCTCGGCACCCTCGTATCGCGCTATCTCTACATAGCCGTCCTCTTCGTCTGACCACGCGTACAGTGACGACTCCACGACGCGCTCGCGGTCGACACCTATGACGAGTTGTTGTACCGGATACGCCGGTCCGCCGCCCCATTCGGGCGGATTGGTGGCTACGGTTCGGTCCGTTTCGGACAAGTATGCGCGGCCGTTAGGGTGTGAGTGATAGATCACGAGTGGGGGCATGTCTCCGTCAAGATCACGGTTGAGCGCGATCAGGTCTTCGCCCTCGATCACATACGCGGTCTCGGCCGGCCGGCCGGCCGCCGTTGGGTGATTGCCGGAGGCCTGCTGATTCGCGCACGTGCGTACGGTCGTGACCGTCCCCCCCTGAGGTCCCGCCAACCAACCACAGCACTCTGCGGGGTAGGCGGATCGTGCCTCGGCGTAGGCGAGTATCAAGATAGCGCGGTCGATATGGATCGGATCAGGAGCACTCATCCAAACACCGCCCCACCATCGAGATAGACCGTTTCACCTGTCATGTAGTCGGCGGCGTCGGAGAGCATGAAGTGTGTCAGCAGACCGACCTCTCGCAACCGGCCCGGGCGGCGGAGTGGGATCTTCCCGGAGGCCGCTCGTTCTGCGGCGCGTTCCACAGCCTCGGGCGAAGTAACTGCGTCCGGGAACACGCCGGGAGCTATGGCGTTCACGTTTACGCCGTATGGCGCCCACTCAAGTGCCAGTGCCTGGGTCATACGTGTCAGCCCGGCTTTGGCGGCCGCGTATGCGACTGAGTTCGCTCCGCCGCGCGCCGCCGCGTATCCAGAAATGTTGACAACGCGTCCAGAACGCTGGTTGAGAAAATGGTTGCCTGCGGCACGACATCCTACAAACGCTTCTGTCAGGTTCACATCAAGGATGAAGCGCCACTCCTCGTCGCTCAGCGGCCCGACCTCGCTATCGCCATCTGGCAATGGAACGATCGGCTTAGAGATGGCATCGCCGACGCAGTTGACCAGTCCGTCCAATCGGCCAAATCGGGACAAGGCTTGTTCCACAACCTCGGCCATGTCTTCACCACAGGTGGCGTCGGCGGTCATGAACTCGATCGGGTGCCCGGCGTCTGCAAGTTCGGCGGCTACCTGGGACATGTACGTCTCTGTCAGGGCGGTAGCGAGTACATTCAGGCCTGACTCCGCCAGTACGCGAGCGATGCCCTTGCCAATACCGCGTCCGGCTCCAGCGACGATCACGGCACGACCCGTTAAATCGAACTCACGCGGTGTCTGATTGCTGTATTCAGTCATGGAGGGTGGATCCTTGGAGTGATTGCGAAATATCGTTACGTGAGCGTGTTGCTGAATACACCATTGACGAGGGAAAAGCTGCAGGATGAGGGGGAACTCTGTCGTGCTAATACGTTTGAATGCGCCGTGACCTGACTCCCACATCCCGACGGGGGCATAGTCTTCCCTAAAGTCCCGCCGCGTGTTTGAACTTCTCGAGTCGCTCGATGTGTGCGTCCGCGCCGGAGAGGCCCTGTCCCATAGTGTTGATGTCTAGGTAGTCGGCATTAATTCCGCTCCATGATTTCACGGCGTCGGGCCATGAGTCCTCACTCGCAAGATCGGCCGTAACACGCCCATTGATCCCGATATCCGAACCTTCTCTACCCGCTTCTTTAGCGTAGGTATACAGCTTGTCTAGCTCTTTCAATCCAGCTTCATCTGGCTGCCACATCGGCATCCAGCCATCAGCTATTCGGGCGATTCGTTTGACCACAATATCGGCCCCTCCACCCAGCCATATCGGAATCGGCTGCTGGATCGGCAATGGGTTTATTCCGGCGTCCGGGACCGTGTGCCAGCGACCTTCAAAGTTAACGCTCTCTTTGGTCCAGAGCGCTCGCATCAGAGCGATCTGTTCTTCCGACCGCGCACCTCGGTTGGTGAACTCCGTCCCGAGCGATTCGTACTCGACTTCGTTCCAGCCGATACCGATCCCCATGCGGAATCGACCATCCGACAGCACATCTAGAGCCGCCGCTTGTTTGGCTACGAGCACGGTTTGGCGCTGCGGAAGGATCACGATCCCAGTGGCGAACTCTAGTTTCTCTGTAATGCCTGCCATAAATGAGAACAGCACAAATGGTTCATGAAATGCTGTTTCAAGAGAGTACGGGCCCTTCCAGTCTGGTCGGTTGGCCAGGTTTGCGCCGATTACGTGATCGTAGGCGAGGACGTGTGTATACCCCATCTGCTCCACGGCCTGGGTGTATGCGCGAACGCCGCTGGCGTCCGGTCCAATTTCGGTCTGAGGAAAAACGACGCCGATATTCATTTTTACGAATGCTCCGTTGCAATTGAAGGTCGACGGCCGATGCGTCGACACCCGAGGAAGCAAATGTAACAGGGGATTAGCTTGAGGGACGTGTGGTGCTCGCCGAGTGAACTTGTTGACCGCGGAAGATTGCCCTGTACTGTTTTACCGACATTTATCCGTTCCAACCGAATTACGGTAATGAATTGATGTTTCAGAGCCTCGCCGCTGTTTGGCGGATCTATCGAGAGCGCGGCCAGAACGGTTGCTGGTCGCACGCGTCATAAAAAACGACTGCGAACTTGCTGAATACCGATCAACCATGCCAAATAGGGAAGTGACGGTGGGCCGGTTAATCGCACCGATCGGCCTGATGCAGACGCGGCTTCACGTCCTTTCAGTTGGCTGTGGTCACGATTCCGCTCTGGCTATACCAGCAGAGTTGGACGGGATTCTGAACGACGCGGCCGTCGAGGGTGTCACCTCAGGGAATGTCATATGGGACCTGTGAGCGATGTTGCACTCGAGTTGCTGGCCACGGCAAATTGGCTGTGACGTTCGTCCATCTGGATTAGGATGACGCCAGCGCTGTGTGTGTGCGAGGTGTATCCGGATGGGAGAACAAGTTTGAAAATCAAGAACTGGAGCCATGTCGGCATCGTGGTCGATGACCTCGAAATGATGACCGATTTCTACGTCAACACCATTGGGTTAGAGCGGCTGCACGAGATCGACGCCAGACCGCAGCCCGATGGCGATCACACAGGGGTTCCAAACGTTCATCGAACGTTGCGCTTTGTGGGAATCCCTGGGGACCACGAAATCGAGCTAATCTACTTCATAGACCCACCGGCTACCGATGGCCACGTGGACGTCCATAGGTTTGGCTCAACGCACATCTGTTGGGACGTTGAGGACCTCGCATCGGTCTACAAAGATCTGAAAAACAAAGTGAAGTTCGTGACCGAACCAAAGTGGAGAACTCGGCCGGACGGCAGCACGGTTGGACTGGTCTACGGGCAAGACCCGGAAGGTAACTGGCTGGAGTTCACACAGCGTCCTTAAGGGTGATGCTCGCATGGGGCTTGGTTTCGTCTAGGATTGTGGCGCACGGCCTGCGGGCCTTCTTCGAGCGCTCAGATATAGCGCGCTATCGGACAGAAAATAGAGGAGACCCTCGATGGTCATGAATTTCGACCACACCGGAATTGTGGTCCAAGATCTGGAAAAGATCACCGAATTTTACGTCACCGTTCTAGGCCTCAAGGTCGAGCACGAGGTCGATGCTGTCGCCCCGCCGGAAGGTGACCACACCGGATTCCCGGGCGCGCGTCGTACCCTGCGGTTCGTCGGGATCGAGAACAATCACCGCATAGAGCTGGTGAAATATCACAATCCGCCGGGTGAAGAAGGCTACCTTCGAAAGAACCAGTTCGGCGCGATGCATATCTGTTTTCATGTCGAGGACCTGCAGACGATCTTTGATGACCTGACTGCGAAGGGGATCAAGTTCGTCACCGATCCGATTTTCCGGGAGACGCCGGAAGGAACCCGAGGGATCATTTATCTCCAGGACCCCGAGGGTAACTGGCTCGAATTTATCCAGCCGCCGAAGTAGGCGGCCGGGGAAAATACTGGGACCTGAATAACGGGCCGCTTCGTAACCTCTACAGGGACGGATACGAACGGTCCGTTTTTTTGTGGAGCCGTCTTCCCGATTATCTGTTCATTGCAATTGCTACGTCACCAATTTCGTCCATGACACATCGTTACTTCTTATCCTTTGACTTTCGGGTTGCGTCGATCCTTACGGCCGGACTGGCCGTAATTCTTATCGCTGCGTGTGGTAACGGAACCGACGAAGCCGCTCCGATAGCGATCAGTACCGCAGCGCCCACCGCCACGGTGCTCTCGATCTCACCTGAAGAAGCCAAGGTGCGGCTGCAACTGGGGAACCTGTTCACACGGCAGGAGGGCATCGAGATAACGGCGATACGGCAGGCCGCCGATACCGGTAACCCGGGCTTCATCGCTCCGATTGTGGACCTCGCCGGCGCTGGTTTTGCCAACGAGGAGCGGGCAGCGATAGCCTACGCACTGACCCGGCTTACGGGTCAGGAGTTTGACCCAACAAGCTTCAATCTCCACGAGGAGGCATATCGGTGGCTCGGGCAACATCCGGAGATCGAGGCGGTTCCGGGGTACGCCGCGTGGAAGGGCGATCTCTACAGCGTCATAGATCGCCGGTTCATCGACTTCTTTTACGAAGGCGTCCCGGCAAGCGTTCCGATATCCGGAGCGGTGTGGGGCGGCGTAGGTGTAGACGGGATACCGCCGCTCGACAATCCAGAGTTCACGGCACCCGGTGGAGCGACATATCTGGAGTTTGACGAGCCGGTATTCGGGGTCAGCATCAACGGCGACGAAAGAGCCTACCCCTTGCGAATTCTGGCGTGGCATGAATTATCGAACGACGTGGTGGGCGGAAAACCCGTCGCCCTCGTGTACTGAACTCTCTGCGGAATGGGCGTCCTGTACGATGCCGAGCTTGATGGGAAGGTCCAGCGGATCGGCACGTCCGGGTTCCTGTATCAGAGCAACAAGCTCATGTACGACTCAGGTAGCCGGACGCTCTGGCACTCACTAACGGGGGACCCGGTCATCGGCAAACTGGCGTTCAGCGATCTCAGGTTCAAGCAACTGCCGATGACGCTAACGACCTGGGGTGATTGGCTGGAGAAGAACCCGAAAACCAAGGTCCTGGACATCGATACTGGTTTCGATCGAAATTACCGCAATCTGAACGAGCGCGGCTCGGCTTATTACGACTACTTCAACTCGTCCGACTGGTTATTCCCGACGTTCCAGACTAACGAGGCTTTGAATCTGAAGGATCGGGTTCTTGCGCTCAGCTACTTCGATTCTCCGAAGGCGTACTCGCTCGAGGCTCTCCAGGAAACGCCTGTCGTGAACGACACGCTGGGAGGGCAGGAACTGGTCATTACGTTCAACCCGCTTGCCGAGGCGGCCCGGACGTACGAGCGCGCAGGTCACAACTTCACGCCAACGCAGGACCCGGACGTGGTGCTTGATGAGGACGGGTTGCAGTGGGGTGTTGAGGAGACGGGCCTTGTGAAATCGGACGGAACCGAGACGCTTGCCCGGCTTCCTGGCCAGGTGTCGTACTGGTTCGGCTGGGTTGCGTTCCACCCGGATACTGAACTATTCGGGAAGATTGTGGCGTCCACACCGTAGCGGCTTCGCTTGCACCGCCCGTCGAAACGACCATGCGGCACGATTGGCCGCTACCGCATTTGCTACCCTCGCCTTCTCAGAGTCCTATAGAACGACGTTGCTCAAGTAACATGCAGTCAATTAATTCAATGTCAACGGAGGAAATCGAATGGCAAACGATAGGGTCGCTGTAATCACAGGGGCAGGTAGCGGTGTTGGCAGAAGCGCAGCGCTGGCATTACTCAGCGATGGCTACAAAGTCACGCTCGTGGGACGACGAACCGAGGCGCTCGAAGAAACAGCTGCCTTGGCTGGAAACAACGCCGGGAACGCTCTATCCGTTTCAGCCGACGCCGGAAAAACCGACGCCGTTGCGAACGTATTCAAGAGAACCATGGAATCGTTCGGCAGACTCGACGTGCTTTTCAATAACGCAGGAATCGGCCTAGGCGCCCCGTCGCTCGAACAAATCACGCCCGAACAGTGGCAGTCCGTCGTCGACATCAACCTCACAGGCACGTTCCTATGCACACGGGAAGCGATGCTTATCATGAAGGATCAGGACCCCATGGGCGGTCGGATCATCAATAACGGCTCCATTTCAGCCCATGTTC
>Ga0115002_10007324_pt1 | contig 12447 bp, 7 predicted proteins | sample ArcticOcean_MG_C_8_FD_89576 | JGI IMG/M metagenome (GOLD analysis project Ga0115002, IMG submission 89576) | Marine microbial communities from western Arctic Ocean - ArcticOcean_MG_CB11_86 | ecosystem: Environmental > Aquatic > Marine > Oceanic | place: Arctic Ocean: Canada Basin | collected...
ATGGACGAAACTGCGAAATCTCATCGTGAAGTATTGATCAAAGTTATGAAATCGAATCCGAACGCTCGGCTCCGTGCCTATGTCGCCACCAATCTTCACAAATTGTTGGATGCGAAAACGGGAGTCCCTCTTCTCATCGAATCGCTTTGGGACAGAGGAGCATTTTCGCGTTGTAGTAACGTTGCCGATTCAGTGGCCGGAGGGATCGCCAGCTACGGCGAGTCGGCGCGATTTGCAGTTCCGATGATCCAAAAGGCAATGGAGACTAAGGGGCCCGACGGACTGCTCGTTGCAACAGATCTTCACCGAGTTCTGGGCGCAATCGATCCGATGCAGTTCCCGTTCTTTGCTTATGGTGAGGCTTCGGTTATGCCGCTGGCCAAGGTGCTGGATAGCGATGATCCTGCGTTGCGCCGCCAAGCGATACTGCGATTGTATGCGTTAAGCGATATCGCGAAGCCAGCTATTCCGGCAGTCGAAACGATGCTTAACGATGCTGATGATTACGTTCAAGTCATGGCGGCGTCGATGCTGTTGCGATTTGCCACCAACGATCAAGCTGCCACCGTTATTGCCAAGATCGCCGACAATGAAGAGAGCGAGAACCGTTTATTGGCGCTCAAACAAATCGGACTAGGCCACAACCGAGTACCAATGGGGCAGATGGTACTCCAGCGAGCAACAAGCGATGCGGAGGAAGAGGTGCGAAAGACGGCGTATTTGTCTTTGAACTCCGTGCCAACTTTGGTCAAAGCGTTGGACGACGCGAGTCCACTAGTCGTGGAGGCTGCGGTTAAACAATTGGCTCGCTTCGGCGGTCAGGCCAGACCCGCCGTCGATCCTCTGCGATCGTTACTAAAGGCAGAAAACGATATGGTGCGAGTTGAATCCGTGATCGCGTTGCGATATATCACGGGGCGACCCGAAGCCCTCCCCGTCTTGATTGAAGCGCTCAAAAGTGCCGACTATCGTGCAAAGTCTCGCGCACTGCGTGAAATGAAGTATTTCCCAGCTGCCGACTTGGTCCCTGCAGGCGACGCGCTGGTTGTTACTCTTGCCAGCGACGAAAAAGCACTTCCCTACTTGGCTTCCAACACACTGCGTTACATGGAAAGTCATGCTCGTCCCTTACTTCCACAACTTCGCGAGTTAAGCAACCACTCGTCGAGCAAGGTAAAGTCCGGAGCCAATGCCGTTATCCGACGTCTCGAGGAAAGCTCCCAGCTCGCTCGATAATGCCAAACGAATGCGAGACCGCGGCGAGACCGTAGCGAGACCGTGGCGAGACCGTGGCGAGATTGTGGCGAGATTGTGGCGAGATTGATAGGGGTAGGGAAGACCGGTTGGATCCCGGTCTCCCCTCCCTCCGAACCGGACAAGCGGATCTCCCGCATACGGCTCTCCAGTTAGTGGTTTTACCTTCGAGAGGATTGAGCGAACTGAACATGGGCAGATCCAAGGCTAAATAACCCTTGTTCAGCGAAGAAGACGTTGGGCCAACGTATATGATCGTTACGCCTGCTACGTCCACGTCGTTTGTGACGTTTACGTAAAATATTGCGTAGGCGTCCACGGATCCACCCGTCAAGGTCTTGGAAGACTGACCAATGACAGTGACGAAAGTATTGAAACCACCCTCTAAGCTGTCTAGTCAAGTGGTCACACGTTTTGGACATACTATGTCCGTGTGAGCGACCAGTCTTGTCGCGGACGGAGTCCTTAAATTTCTTCAGGCTCTTCGCCCGACCATCCGCAATACGCGACGATCCGAAATCTTCTCACCGACCATAGCCAGTAAGCGATCTTTCGGAATCGTATCGAAGTAACCTTTGAGGTCCGCGTCCACGACGTGTACGTAACCGGCTTCTAGAAGAGATTCCACATGCTCGAGCGCCATTTGGCAACTACGACCACGTCGGAAACCAAAGCTGTTGTCCGAAAACGTTACATCGAAAATTGGTTCCAGCACGTTCAGCAAAGCAGTTTGCACCACTCGATCACGTACTGTCGGAACGCCCAGCGGGCGTTGTTCGTTGCTTCCTGGCTTAGGAATCCAGACGCGACGCACTGCTTGCGGGACATAGCTATCGTCACGCAGGGCAATGTGCAGACGATCCAGTTCTTCGCGGCTATTGGCCTCGAAGTCCTTCGCCGATTGATGGTCTACTCCCGCCGATCCTCCTTTACCGGTTACCTTACGGCATGCGGCGAACAGGTTTATCGGAGAGAAAACTTTGTCAATTAACGTGTGCCATTTTCCTCCTCGCACTCCAGTGTGAAGTGTCGTCAACATGCGTTCTGTCCAGACGCAAGGATTTGCCCAGTCCGCAACGGACAGAGGCTCTCCGGTAGGGGTAGCCGAGAACGGCACTGTTACCGGTTCGTAAATACGATTCCTGCGTTTAGTCATCCTGCATCCACTTTCCTGCGCCCCTTCGCTCCACCGAGTTTCCCCGGTTTCATCACTACTTATGGCGCTCTTTGTTCTGCGTGGCGGGTTCTTCGGCTCCCGGTTGCCCGGTTATGAGCATGAACGCCCACCTGAATCCACGCAGACTTACCTGCTTACTTCGTTTGACCTTCTGACCATTCCGTCTCCAACCACCGCATTACCATTTCCCGATTGTCGCTTTCATCCGTTACTACACCGCAATCGGTTGCCGCGTCTATCCTCCCGGGCAGACCGTGAGGTCGAGAGGAAATTACCGTCGCGCGGTCAAGGGTTCGCCATTAGCCAGCTGGCTCCCCGATAGGTTTGGCCGAATCGAGTTCGTATCCTACGGACTGGTCATTCACCTCCAGTTGCTTCCCACCCCTCCTCGCGGAGACGCAGTTACTATCAGTTACAGGTTCGTAACGTTTAACCTGGTAAGGACTCTCACCTCACAGATCAAACGACATCACAGGCGCACTGGCATGGCCTTCCAGGCCGTGGTCTCGCAAGTTCAAGAAGAATATGTCATTAGTTATTTGTCATTAGTCATATGTCATTGAAGGGGTGCGGTCAGGACATAGGTGACAATTGACCATTGCGGTCGATCTACCTCTTTCTTTACGCCGAAGGCGTAAAGAATCGACGCGCGGAACAAAACCAAAACGTGAATTTTGCAAGACCACGGCCAGGATGGCTGACCATTACCCACATCTTTTGCATTCAGCGCCGATAGTAGCCCTCGAATCGAGAGTTTGCATTTGAGCAAACGAAGTCATCTTTCTTTACGCCGAAGGCGTTGCCGCAAGAGCCTGGGGTCAGTTCGCCGAGCCCCAGCGAGATAGAACGCCTCCCTAGGTATTGCAGCCTAAATCGCACAAGGGCGAGCCAGCGCGGTTGGCTTCGGAACGTGTTGACCGAGCACTCAAACGCCGTCGATTCGATATTGGACGATTTGCGTAATGGTCAGCCAGCATGGACATGCACACGCCTAGGTGTCGTCTTGCCATAGCCTCGTCAAACGAAGTTCCTAAACCCTCCCCGGAGCTGACACTCCGACCCTCCCATAAATGGGAGGGTGACTCGCGTTGCGAGTTAATTTAAAGAAGAGTGTGACGGCAAAAAATGTGGGTAATGGTCAGCCAGGATGGCCATGCCACGGTCTCGTCATCCAGTCAAAATCAAAGATGCTTATGCCATCGCTACTCGCGGCCTACTTCAGTTCACTTAGCAGAATCTTCTTGGAGCCCTGCAGTTGATTATCGATATCGAAAATCTTGTACTCGATGCTAGGCTTGTCGGAACTTGTGTCGAACTCCAGGCGACCGAACGAAGGGGTTTTGTTGTAACCCATCACGAACGTAGACCCCTTGGCTCCCGAGACGAGACCATGAGTATGAACGTTGGTCAGTCGAGATGACATGACCTCAAAAAAGTCGTATCCATTTTCGCGGCTGATCTTTCTCAAGTCGGACCGATGTCGGTCCGCTGCCATCAACAAAACGCCCGACAATTTATTCTTCTCAATATGAGTAAAGATCTCTTCGCGTTCGTCGTTGAAACCGTCCCACGTATCCATCGAACCTGGCTTTACGCCCGGCGACCAAGGAACGCTGGACGCGATCACTTTGAAAGTTCCTTTGGATGACGCGAGTGTTTTTAGCAACCATTTCTTTTGGACCGGGCCGAGCATCGAGCCGCCTTTTAAGTTGCGATAATATCGGCAGTCCAAGAAGATAAAATGGACATCGCCGATATACATGTCGTACCAACAGCCCGGCTGCTTCTCGCCGCCACCGTAACTTGGGTTCACCCAGTTTTGTGTGAACGTCTTCCAAACAGGACGCTTCCAAGCCGGCTTCTCAATTTCCGGTCCTGGCACACAATCGTTCATGCCAAAGTCATGGTCGTCGTAGATCGAATAAACGGGAGCTCGGGCGACGAAGTTCTTCCACTCCGCTTGCGACTGTCGTCGATAATAGCAGTAGTGGTTCGACACAATATGTTCGGGGTCATCGATGTAGACATTGTCGCCCAACAGAAAAAACGCAGTCAAATTATGACTTGCAATCGTCGTCCAATTCTTCTCGTACATTGGCGTGTAACCAGCACCGCCACCGAAACCAATTTGAAACTTGGCTGGTTGATGTTGTACTGGATGCGTTTTGAAAGTCGCTGGTTGACCGACCAATTTGCCGTCTAACATGACCTGATAGGTGTACTCGGTTGCTGCAGTCAATCCAGTAACCGCCATCACTCCGGTGAAGTCATTCTCTTTCTTCGACGTGACACCTTCGACTTGCTTGACTTCCGCGAGCGGCTTGCCGTTCAGTTTACTCGTTTCGGAAAGCGCGATTCCAAGCCTTACTTCTTGGCTCGTCCTCACCCAAAAGTGAGCCGCCTGGTGCGTTACATTCCCAAGCATCGGACCGTGCAACAGAACTTTCGCTTGCGGCTTGAGCCAAGCTTGATAGTCTTCGCGAGCGTACAACGGCGCGAATAAATCGCGGGGTCCGGCCTGCAGTCTTTCAATCGGGAGGTCCGCGGCGACAGCTTCTTTCACCAATTCAAATGCCTTGTCGACATCGGCATCTTTCATAGCGGCCATCGCCAGCACGAACAAACGATCCGCCTCGCTAATTCGGCTGTTCCCTTTCCTCGGATCGACACCGACGGTTTTGATAGCCGCAGCCGTATTTCCTTTCGCGATCTCGCGAACAGCATTACGCCCGGGGTCGTGCTGAGCGTAAATCGCAGAACAAGAAAGGATTCCTACACAAAAAACTAAGGTAACCACTGCCAGTCGACTAATCTTCATCACTGTTGCCTTCGTCATGATTTCACGGAAAGTTGAACTATACATTGTGGACTAGATCGAGCGCAGTCTCAAACAGAAACTCGCGACTAACACGGTCCGCAATGGTACTGGTCGTTGGAAGACAGGCCAAAACATGACCTCCAACAAGGCTCATTTATTGTCGTAGAAAGGAACGGCGAAATCGGGCTCTGCCGTTCTGGTTTTGAGGTAGGCAGCTTCGAGTCGCATGACGACATCACCGTGCTTGGCTGCGAGGTCATTGCTCTCCTCTTTGTCTTGCTCAATGTCGTAGAGTTCCCAAGGCGTGGGCTTTTTCAAGACGTTACGGCGAACGGCTTTCCATTTTCCGTCGCGGATCGCAACGAGACCACCGTAATTGTGAAAGTCCCAAATCATGAGCTCTTTTCGCGCGGCGGGGGCTTTCCCATTTAGAACAGAAGCAAGATCGATACCATCCAAACTCTGCTGAGTTGGCAAAGGCGCGCCTACGATGTTACAGAGAGTGGGAAACCAATCGGGAAAGTAGCTGGCGGCATCCGTAACGGAACCGGGCTCAACGTGATTCGGCCACTTCACAACACAAGGAACTCGCAACCCACCTTCGTAAACGCTCCCCTTCCACCCTCGCAGCCCGGCGGTGGAGTTGAAGAATTGCGCGTCGACTCCGCCGATATGAAATCGTGGATCGCGACCGCCGTGAGTCGTGCCGTTGTCAGAAGTGAAAACAATGAGAGTATTTTCGGTGAGACCATGGTCGTCCAATTTCTTGAGCACGGCGCCAACATGTTCGTCGAGGTCAGAGATCATTGCCGCATACGCCGCGCGCGGACGCGGGTGCGGCAGATAGCCATTCTGACCGCGGTAGGCTCCCTTCTCGTCGTCCCATTGTTTGGGATATCTATCGATCCACTCTTGCGGCGACTGGATTGAAACGTGTGGCTCGAGAAATGGTAGATAAAGAAAGAACGGCTTCTTGCGATTCTTGTCGATAAACTTTAACGCCTCGGCAAGGATCATGTCCGACGCGTAGTTTTCCAGTCGGTAATCATCTGCAACAACTTCGCCTGTCGGTTTCTGTTGATGACCGTAAATCAAGCCAGAGTTGATTCGCTGTTCCCGTTCGTTCGAATCGAGGAAGAGCGGAAAGAAACTGTGAGCGTTGCGTTGGCAATTGTATCCGTAGTACCGATCAAAACCTTGCTTGATTGGCGAGCCACTCGAGTTGGACGGGCCGAGTCCCCATTTGCCGAACGCGCCGGTTGCGTAGTCGATCTCCTTGAACGATTCGGCAATCGTAACGATCTCGTCGGTCAAAGGCCACTGGCCTGGAAAGACGCGTCCGTTGCCAGAATCTTTATTGCCTCGGATTTCCGCATGGGCGAGATTCTGTCCCGTCAATAAAACACAGCGAGCCGGAGCACACACGGGAGCTCCGCTGTAATGCTGAGTGAATCGCATTCCGTCGGTGGCAAGGCGATCGATGTTTGGAGTCTTTATCTTTTCCTGACCGTAGCAGCCGAGTTCGCCGTAGCCGAGATCATCGGCAAGAATAAAGACGATATTCGGTTTATCCGCCGAACAAGCTGTTCGCTCAAAGAGAGGAAGAAGACAACACGCTGAAAACAACAACGTGAATATGGAACTCCAACGGACGCGTCGGAGGACTGGAAAGTCAGAGTTTGGTCGCATCAATCGATTCCTTGGCTTGGGGTCTCTCGCGAGGTGAACGCACTTTGGAAAAACTTCAATTAGAGCGACTTCTCTTGCCAACGCAACATGCTTGCGGAAGCGAATAAATCGGGGGCTATTCCAGCAGCTTTGTAGCGGATGTCGCCAGACTTCCAGATTGAAGTGCTAACCGGTATTCCCGTAGCAGATGTCGCCAGACTTCCGATGTGGATTGCATGGTGATGGTTTGTTCGAGAGATCGGCCAGAACTCTGGCGAGCCCTGCTACTGGCCGTTAATAATCTTCAGCCGTAGCGAATGGGTACGCTTCCGAATCATCAAATAGGGGCGATCCAATTTCGCTACATTGTTCGGTGGTTACGATTTCAATTGGCTGCCAACATTCGATCCCGAGTTTTACACATTGGCGAACGAAAAAAAGTACTATCCAAAGTCGCTCGAGAAATCCTTAGTCAGTGACGCTTAGCTTGACCGAATACCACATAGAGAATTCCTGGACTTATTCGTTGCCTGTGGTAGATTGACTCCTCAATCGTTCCATTACACTTAGATTCAATAGGGCAAAACTACGGATCCAGACGATTTCCTTCGCAACCTGGAAAGTGACAAAGTCAAAGCTCCCACAAATTTTGAATCTCACGGAGAATCGAAGTCTAACGAAAGCGCGGGATCTCAATGGCAGCCAGAGCAATCTCAAAACCGTGGTCAAGGGTTTCATGTTAGATCCGACGGGGTGGCGGATCACAAGAAGAATCCAAAGCCGATGCACTGGTTCGGAGTCCTGGTTATTATCGCCACTTTTGTGCAATTGGCATATACGTTCCTCTGCGCTCTTGCGGACGCGGGAAAATCACCTTAACGAAACGCGCTATCGCGTGGTAAGCGCAGCCTCGCTTCTTACTCTTCGGACTTCATCTCTAGGCAAAGGTTTCCGCGCTAGCGTGACGCGCTTTCGCTCGTGAACGTGGCTTGGAGATTAAGATTAAGTCTGAAGATTAAGAATCAAGAATTTGATTTATGCTAGGCCAAAATATTTCTGACGACTTTGCCTTCGACATCGGTCAGTCGGAATTCGCGGCCTTGATAGCGATAGGTTAGACGCTCGTGGTCCATCCCCAACAGATGCAGAATCGTGGCGTTGAGATCGTGGACGTGCACTCCGTTCTCGCCAACGTCCATTCCGAGTTCATCGGACTGCCCGTAGCTAACTCCGCCTTTGACACCGCCACCTGCCAGCCACATTGTAAATGCATCTTTGTGGTGATCGCGGCCCGAAAGTCCTTTGTCCTTAGCGTTGCCGCCTTGCCGCAATGGCGTGCGACCGAACTCCGATCCCCAAACGACGAGGGTATCTTTCAAGAGGCCGCGCTGCTTGAGATCTTTCAATAGAGCCGCAATCGGACGATCTGTTTCTTTACACTTCGCGGGCAGCCTGGTTTCGATACCGCCGTGATGATCCCAACCCGAATCGTACAATTCCACCAATCGCACTCCGCGCTCCACCAACCGCCTCGCCAAGAGACAGTTATTGGCGAAGGACGCTTTACCCGGCTGGGCTCCGTACGACTCCAGCGTTTCTTTCGTCTCGCCATCGATCCCCATCAGTTCGGGAACAGACGATTGCATGCGGTAAGCCAATTCATACTGGCTAATTCGAGTTTCAATTTCGGGGTCGCCCGTCGCTTCGTACTGCTCTTGATTCAATTGCCCAAGCGTGTCGAGAACGCGTCGCCGAACTTTGGGAGTCTGCCCTTTCGGACTCGACAGAAACAAAACCGGGTCACCTTGCGACCGGAATTGAATTCCCTGGTAAACGCTCGGCAGAAATCCCGACGACCACATGCTCGTCCCAGCTCCGCCCGCCGGGCCGCTGAGCATCACCACGTAACCCGGCAAGTCCTTGTTTTCGGATCCGAGTCCATAGGTAACCCAAGAGCCGAAACTCGGTCGGCCCCCGCGGCCGAAACCCGAATGCAAAAACATCTGTGCGGGAGCGTGATTAATCTCTTCGTTGTGCAACGAGCGGATCACTGCCATGTCGTCGACGACTTCGCCCAGATGAGGCAACAACTCGGACAACGTCTGCCCACTTTCACCGTGTTTGGAAAACTTCCATGGCGAACCAGCCAAAGTAGACGTTTTTCCAATAAACGCGAAGTCGCGATTCTTCGTCACTTCGGGAGGACACGGTTGATTATGTCGCTTCTTGAGCTCGGGTTTTTCGTCGTACAAATCGAGTTGCGAAGGAGCGCCGATCATATGCAGATAAATCACGTGCTGGGCCTTCGGCGCGAAATGGGGCTTACCCAATGCCGCTTCCAAGTCATCGTTCAGCATCGAGTTCAGCGCCATTGCGCCGAAACCAATTCCGCAAGAATTCAAAAATGCTCGCCGTGAACTCATTTTCTGGCTCCGTCTTTCAACGCTTGTTTTTCATGTCGTTCGACAACATCCGAACAGTCTTTGGTGGTCCCGCCAGTTCGACGAGAGCAATCTGATAATTCGCCGCTCGCAATTCGCCACTCAATCTTTCGTAATCGTTTCGTGAAGATTGAGAAGCACGGTGGCAACGCTGTACCAAGCCTCGCTTTCGGGGGTATCGGAGTGGAGGCTCCGCAGTGCGTTTCTTTCAGTACTGGTTGGGCGACGACCTGTGCAAATCTGGAAAGCGTAGTCGATTTGTTCGTTCAGCGGTTTATTCGCTTTCTCGGTGGTCACTCGTTTCGCTAGTGCTCGAGCCGCTTCGACGTAAACGGGATCGTTTAACAGTGTCAGCGCCTGCAGCGGTGTGTTTGTTCTAGAGCGTCTAACGGTGCACGCCAGTCGAGCAGTCCCATCAAAATTGACGAAACTCGGATAAGGCGAACCACGTTTCAACACCACGTAGATTCCTCGACGGTATTGTTCGCTGCCGGGGCTGACAACGTAGTTGTACGACGTCCCGCCAACCTTCGACCAGATTCCCGCAGGTTGGAACGGCCGGATCGAAGGGCCAAACTGCTTCAAATCCAGCAGGCCTGAAACGGTCAACGCATTGTCGCGGATCATTTCGGCGTCCATCCGGAATCGCGGTCCCCGCGCCAACAAAGCGTTCTGATCATCTAATTCGAGTAGCTTTCGAGAGACATTGGACGACTGTTGATACGTCGACGAGAGGACGATCGTTTTCAATATCTTCTTCGTCGACCAGCCGTTGTCCATGAACTCGACGGCCAACCAATCGAGCAGTTCAGGATGCGATGGCGCCTCGCCTTTAATACCAAATTCCTCGATCGTAGTAACAATCCCTTGCCCAAACAACTCGGCCCACCAACGGTTAACGGTCACGCGGGCGACGAGCGGATTTTTTCGATCGACCAGCCATTTCGCCAAGGTCAAACGATTGGGAGGTCCGTCCAGGCCGGGGTGCAGAACTCCGGGAGTACCCGCGACCACTTTCTCGCCTGGTTTGCGATAGTCACCGCGCTCAAACACCGTCGACATGCGGGGCTTTTGAAGTTCGATCATGACGAGTGTCGTGTCAACTTTCACTTTCTTCAAATTGTTCTCAAGCTTCACAACTTCGGCATTCAGCTTGATTGTTTGAGTGTCTTTCTTGACTCGATAATTCAGCAAGGCGGTGCGATCGCGTTTTGACATTTTGTCGATAGGTGTCTTTGCCGCTTTAACAATGTCTGCGGGAATCGAATCCGCATCGAGATTCCCAGTTACTGCGGAAAGTCGCAAACAACCGATCGCCCGCGCCTGACCGTATGCTTGCTTGAGTCGGAAAACCAACTCTTGATCCGTCCCCACATTCAGTGGCTGTTCGAGAATAAAAGTCGCCCAATGCGATTCGTCGAATTTCGGTGAGACAGCCCAACCAGTTTTCGCCTTACTCGACAACGCACCAGCAACACCCCAGTTCTTCTGAGAGAAGCTTGCTTTTGCCGTCGAGAACTTGAGTTTCTTCGCGGTCGATTTTTTACTCGACTTCTTATCGCCGTTGGAATCGCTGACCGAAACCAACTCGACCGAAAACTCATCTAAGACGAAATTACGTCGAACCGGATCACCCCGCCCCGGCCCTTTTCCCGGCAGCGTATCGTGTCGCAAAGCTTCCAACTTAAACGCTCCAACACCCGCAATATCGGCTCGCACGCGTACCGTGTAGTTATCGGTTGACGGCGGGTCATTGCCGACGAGCAAAATCGAGCCATCGTCGAGCAGCTCGTGAGTATCGGTCGCCCCTTGCGACTCAAAACTGTCAACCTTCAAAACATGTGACGTGGGAGCTTCGCCGAGCCCCTTCTTGAACTGCGTCACCCAAGTCGCCAGTTGGCCGTCCAATTCTTTGCGACGCGCCGCTTGGCGACCTTTGAGAACGGCGATCTGCTTTTGAATCGCAACTCGGCTGTTATCATATGCCGGATTTGACAGCGGCATCTTCGGTCCCTTGAAAGCAATCGAGCTCGGCGATTTGCTGGCTCGGTCGGCTTCCATTTCTGTGTTATTGTAAAACGCGAGTAGCCGATAATAATCCTTCTGTGGAAACGGGTCGTACTTGTGATCGTGGCACTGACAACATTCGAGCGTCGAGCCCAACCAAACCGCGCCAGTCGTATTCACTCGGTCGATCACTTGTTCGATGCGAGTTTCCTCAGGCAACGAGCCGGCTTCGACGTTGGTCGGCGTGCAGCGATGAAATCCGGTTGCGATCCGCTGATCTTCTGTTGCGTTGGGAAGTAGATCTCCAGCAATTTGCTCGATGGTGAATTGGTCGAAGGGCATATCCGCGTTAAACGCCTTGATGACCCAGTCCCGATACGCCCAAACGCTGCGGAGGTTATCGCGCTGAAACCCGTGCGAATCCGCGTAGCGGGCGACATCGAGCCAGGGGCGAGCCCAGCGTTCGCCAAATTGGGGACGCTCGAGAAGGTCGTCAACTAATTGTTCGAATCGAGCGTCCGACGGATCGGCAAGAAATGCGTTGACCTCATCTGGAGTCGGAGGCAGACCTGTCAAATCGAGATAAACTCGACGCACGAGTTTCTCTGGAGTTGCCCGAGGAGATGGCGAGAGCCCTTCGTCTTTTAACCGCTTCAATACAAAGTAGTCGATCGGCGAGCGAGCCCATTTTGTATCGGAGATCGGCGGAACCTTTGGACGCTGCGGAGCAACGTACGACCAATGACGATCCACGTTGAACTTCTCCGGCCAAGTCGCTCCCTGCTGAATCCAGCGCCGAATAACCGAGACCTGTCGCTTCGAGATTGGATCGCCGATCGCAGGCATGACGTCGTCGTGACCGCGAGGCAAAAGGACTCGCCGCAAAAGTTCGCTATCGTCGGGCAGTCCAGCTTCAATCACTCCAGAGTCAAAAGCAGAGTCGCGTTGATCTAAACGAAGTTCCCCTTCTTGCTTCACAGGACCGTGACATTCGATGCACGAGCGGCGAAAAATCGGATAGACGTCGCGGGCAAAGTCAACCTGTTTGGAAGACACCTCCGGCTTGGCAGAGCTCGATTCTC
>Ga0115002_10007325_pt1 | contig 12446 bp, 15 predicted proteins | sample ArcticOcean_MG_C_8_FD_89576 | JGI IMG/M metagenome (GOLD analysis project Ga0115002, IMG submission 89576) | Marine microbial communities from western Arctic Ocean - ArcticOcean_MG_CB11_86 | ecosystem: Environmental > Aquatic > Marine > Oceanic | place: Arctic Ocean: Canada Basin | collected...
GTACTCCGCCCGCACTTCTGCGTAGTCGCCGGCGGCATGGGTCACCGTATCCTCGATAAAAGCATCTTCCCCGCCATCAACGGCAGCGCCGGCAATGCGGTCCAGCGGCGGACCCTGGCCATCGACCATGATGAGACTGTGGGCGTTGCCCCGGTTCACTTTGTCATGATTGGTGAAATTGATGTAACCGCCATCCACAGCGAGCATCTCCCCGTGGGCGTAGATAATCAGGCTGGTCTCGTCCGCATGTTCATGGCCAAATCCCTGTTCGCGCGCCCGGCCATGCTCACCGCGCAGAAGCAGATAGGTGGCGTCTTCGCTCCAGTCGGAGCGGAACACCGCATCTCCCGCCTCAGGCATGAAAATGCTAGGCCCGCGGTCCGGCTCCTGCGAGGCTATCGAATCATCGTAGTAGACGATGGCATCCGCCTCGTTGAACTCACGCACGTACGGTCCGTTTTCATTGTTCAGCCAGTCCCAGTGATGGACGGCACCGTCCGCATCGACAGCGGCCAGATAGTGGCCGTAGGAATCGTCCAGATGGCCGTCGTCGACATTTGGTCGGCGCCCATTGGGCAGGCGAATGTTCACCGACCAGTCATGGGTCTTATCGAGCAGGGGATCGCTGAACAGATCGATATCGGACAGAGATCGGAGGGTGAAGGCATAGGGTAGATAGACATCGGCAGCGTAGCGTTGGTAGAAGGGGCTCTCGGCGTAGCCGCCATCCACGTCGTCGATGACGTGTGCCAATGATCGGGTCACCAGGTCGTAAGCCCAGTCAGCCCACTCCTGCGGATCGCTGCCTCCGGAACCGGCGTGATCAGCCAGGGCGTAGGCGGCCATGCCAAGGCCACCGTACAGGCGAATGTGCCAGTTGTCGAGATGTGTAACGGAGAGATTTCTCGGATCCGTCGTCTCGTGCAGGCGAATCTTGATCGAGCCGAAGAATCCAAGGTCGATCTCCGTCACGACAATTCCATCGAAGAGGCGATCCGCCTCATCGGCAAAGAGATCGCGAATAGTGCTCAGCGAGTCGGGATAGTTGGCCAGAAAAGGATGTAACATGTCGTACGCCTGGGCGTACTGGAGGACCACTTCCCCTTCGTTGTGGGGTTCTCCCAGATCACCACCGTCCCGCGGAAACTTCATATCCAGGAGAAACCCGGCGGCCGTGTGCGCGTAGAGGCTGTCTCCCGTCATCCACCATGCAAAGGCAGAGGACTTGGCATAGCGCGCCTTCGTGCGTTCTTCCGTGGCTGGATTCGGTGGATTCTGCGCCCGGCCGAGTATGGTCTCCCACCACGTCGCGTAGGGTTGGCGGGTGATGCGCTCCCGCAGCAGCGACACCTGATCCTGCGAGAATAGCAGACTCGGGTGGGTCTCGGCAGGAAGAGTCACCGTGGTTTGAGCGCCAACCGCAGCGGCCATGATCAGGATCAGGATCAGAACAACAACACGTGCCATTGCCGGCGAACCCTTCAGGAAATTAGAAAAGACTCATCGCTCGGCGAACGTCGTAGCCCCAGGAAAAACCGAGGAAGATATATCGCCGGCCCATGGACAGACGGAGACCGACTGCCTTGCCGTTGTTGGACGGAAAGAACATGCCGATGGTTCCGTAGACGGTCTCCGGCTCCTGAAATCGCCAGCCGATTCCCGTATGCAGGGATCCGGGTTTGCTGCCAACGATGACCGTCTCTACAGGTAACAGATTAAGATCCACCGACAGGGAACGCAGCAGATTGGTCTCCCCGGAGCAACGGTTGTAGGACACCAGTTGATTGGTCGACGTGTCAATACACAACTCCTGTCGGAAGCGCCTATCGAAAATACGTCGGTAGCGCGTATCCCCATCAGAGCCTTGCAGCAAACCCAGATCGAAGAAATTGAAAGTCGCCATGATCCGGTGAGCGGGAGAAATCGCGGTAATGCCGAAGGGGATATCAAGACCAGTGCCGTCTTCGATGTCGATCACACCGACACCGAAAGTTGCGAAAACGCCCGCAGGAGGCCGCTGGTCTTCGATGATCAAACGTTGGGCAGTAGCCTGCTGGGGCGCAGATAGCAGAAAAACCAACGACACGAGCATTAGAAGATGCCCTGTGGCGAATCTCATCCGTTCATGTTCCCAGGATCGAGTCGCACTGTTGTGAGAAGTCGTCCTTGTATTTGACGATTTCTTCCACACTCTTCTGCAAACGACTAGCATAGGGATCCATTACCGGCATGAGCGGATCACCTCCGTAGCCGATACCCATGGTGCGTACGGCGATGTCGGAGATGTGCACCATTGCTGCCAGGCGGCGATGCTGAGTCAATTTGACCGGTTGGTGATGTGATGTAATGGCAGTACGCACCTCCCCTGGTAGGTCCCAGTGGATGGCCAGTTCCCCGCCGCAGTCGGCATGGGTGATTCCCAGCAACTCATACTCTGCGTTGAGGATGGAGGCATTCTCACTCTCCACCAGTTCCAGCACTTTGGCAAAGTGATCGGGAAAGCGAAACATGAAGACCGCTTTGCCGATATCGTGTAGCGTGCCCAACAGAAAGTGTATCTTCTTCTTGTCGGCCTTTCCGATCACTTCCATCGCCATGCCCGTCGCCAGGGAGTGCTTCCAAAGGTCGTTCATGGTGAAAGCTGCCAGCGCAGGATTCTCTTTGACGTCACCAAAGACGTTGTAGATCACCGCCGACTGGACCACTTTGCGGATCACGCTGCCGGCATGGCTGGCAGATTGGACAGGTTCTTGATCTCGTCACGGATATCCTGATGGGTCGGCTTCTCGACCTTTTCGTCACTCTCCAGTACTTCGGTCAGTTTCTTTTTCAGCGCAGTCAGCGTGAATGGCTTCAGCAGAAAATGAGCAATTCCGGCTGCCTGACCCTCCTTGATGACGGCACGGGGCAGTCCGATGACGATGGGAATGTTGTGGTATTTCTCGTGCATCCGCAGGATTCGTGCCGTCTTGACGCCCCCCATGGGGATGGCGTTGTCGAGCAGGATGACATCGGCCCCATTCTTGCGCAGTGAGAGCACTGCTTCCGGCCCATTGCGACAATCATTGACCTCGTGACCCTTCTCGCGCAATTGGGCACGAATCAATCCCCCGATCTTCTCGTTTTTCTCGACCACGAGAATCTTTGCCAACATTAGGAGAGGATGACCACCAGACAGGATAGGGACGGTAATGCGGGAGCGGCTGAAACTACCAAAGTAAGCTTGCGTCTCTGACCATCAAGGGCTGGCAGAACGGCAAACCCGGCGCACCCATCCTCTGGGCACGCCGGGATTTCAACGGCCGATCAGACCTCATCAGCGAGTTCTTGCAGGTGCTGACAGCGAGTTGGGTGACGTAAACGACTCAGAGCACGTTCCTTGATCTGTCGTACTCTCTCTCGCGTGACGCCAATCATTTCGCCGATCTGCTCCAGGGTCAGAGCTTCCATTCCGTCGAGTCCGAAATAGAGGCGGATGATCCTCTGTTCCCGCGCCTCCAGACTACCCAGCACCTGTTCCAGCTGGGTCCGAGCGGAATCGTGGATGAGATCGGTATCCGGCGCCTTGGAGTTGCTGTCTGGAACGATATTCAAGAGCGAACGCTTCTCGTCATCGTCGAAGGCCCCGTCCAGAGAACTCACGGGGCGAGAGCTGAGGATCGCATCTGTCACTACCTCGGGTGACAGATCCAGTTCCTTGGCGATTTCCTCGACAGCTGGCTCTGTATCGGAGTTCTGGCCGAGTTTTCTTGTTGCCTTGGAGATGTCTTTCAGGAGACTGAGTTTGTTGAGCGGCAGTCGTACCGTGCGCACATGCTCAGCGATAGTTTGCAGAATGGACTGACGAATCCACCAGACTGCGTAAGAGATGAACTTATATCCGCGGGTTCCATCAAAACGTTCCGCAGCGGTCATCAGACCAAGATTTCCTGCACTGATGAGATCCGGGAATGACAGCCCACGATTCTGGTAGTTCTTGGCAACATCGATAACGAAACGGAGGTTGGCTTGGATGAGCTCGTCTCGAGCCACCATATCGCCATCCTTGATGCGGGCGGACAGTTCGACTTCGCGCTCTCTTGAGAGTGGTTCGGAGTCGGCAATGTCGTCGAAGTAAGCCCTCAGTGTCGAGCTTTCCCGGTCACCGAGCGTTTCGAGCATAACTCTCCTTAGCGACGTTTCTTAACGTATGGGAGTGTGACAACGGATGTGCAAAATCCGTGATCGAAGCGATGGGAGATGAAGGTGTCGCCTGCGAGTAACGGGTTGTTTGGGATTCGATCATAATCGTGCTTGTACGATACTCAGTTGACCACCGCGGATCAAGCTGGAGAGACCCTGTGAAGTCAGGATTTTCTAAACTTTTTTTGTTTCTCGCCGTCTTTGCCCAGTAGCCTTCGGCTGCCCAATCTATTGCCGTGGATCACTTCGAAGGTCTGCTCTTCGTCGAACCTGTGCCTGCCATCGTTACCACGGGAGGGGAGGTTTCTTTGTCGGCGGACGTGCTCGACACACAGTCGCAGGAAGTTCTCTTCAGCTTCAGGCCAACAGACGGAGTAGGTGCCCAACTCGATTTCTTCGTCCAGCACGTGCCCGGCAGCATCGAGCGTTCCATCGTCTTCACCGCCGACCAGGCTAACACCTATGATGTGGTTCTGTTCGCCGGCGAAATAGGTGGCCAGTTGCAGTTTCAGGGCACCTTTGGCCCCTTTGTGGTGCTCGCCTCCGATACACCTGTGCACTTGCCAGAGCCTTTCTTCGACGGCATTCTCCTCGACGCGCCTCTGAGCACGGAGCTTACGCCTGGTGCGCCATTGTCACTGGCTGGGCAGATCATGGATAAGCGGATTGTCGGCGCCCGGCTATATCTGTCCCGCGAGGGCGTCGACTTGGAATCGATTTCCACACCCCTGCTGGACTGTAAATTCGATCTTCCTGTGCGACCTACCCGCTGAAAGTCCCGGGCCACTGCGAGTCGAATGGGTGGCGGGCCTGGAAGACGGCGCTTTCTGGGGTCGTGGTTGGTTTGTCTTCAACATCAATGGCGGCATTGGCGCCCGTCTGGCTCCTTCGGTGTTATCAGCCGCCCTGCTGCCCGGCGGACGGGCAGAGATAGAGCTTGCCAATCTCGGAGATGCGGATCTGTTGATCCTCGCCTCTACGGTGGAACAACCCTTCGAGGTGCAGTCCGCTCCAGCGCTGATCGCCCCTGGGCAGGCAGCGGCCATCGTCGTGCACTACCCGGGCTCCGGAGCCGATGAGGCAGATCTTGTCATCAACAGCAACGACCCCCTTCGACCACAGCGTCGAGTTGCCCTGCGAGGCATCAAGGACGAAAGTGCCGCCACGATGCTAAAATGGGAGCGTGCTGACGGCAACAGCACCGGCAGGCTATGATCGCTTTGCTCTGGCCCTGTTCTCCCCCCGACATCTACTCGACGGCACCGTCGAGTTTTCACTTTCGGTGGGACCTGCTGCTCCGGCAGCACGGCAGGTGGCTAACACCGCTAGCCTGCGGCAAATCGGTGAAGCTGTCCGGGCTCGTAAAGCGGCCCGTCTCGCTGCCGAAGTCCACCGACTGGGTCGTCCGGCCTTTCGAGCGGCAGCGACGGCACAACTCGCCTACGCTGTGGGGGATGTCCGCAGCTTTGTCTTTGACGAGTTTCAGCCCGTACCCAGGCAGGTGTTGCCAACTCGGGTTGTCGCTGTCAGCGATCACGCCGTCGCCTTCGTTCACACTGGCACCGACGCCGATGGCGTCAGCCTCAGCGTCGATAACATTCGGACCCACCTGGACCGCTTTGACGCCGATTATGATCGAATTGTCGGTGCCTTTGGGACACCTTCAGACGTAGACGGAGATGGTCGAATCGCATTTCTCTACACGCCCCTCGTCGACGAACTCACCCTGGGGGGCTTTCAGGACCCTGCCTCAGTGCTTGGCCCTGCTTTTGGCGGCAGTGGCAACCAGACGGATCTGCTCTTTCTGTCACCCACCCAGCCGGCGACCTCGTATCGATCCTTGCTGGTCCATGAGATTCAGCATCTGATCAATTTCCATCAGCACGTATTGGTACGAGGGGGCGCCTCGGAGGCAACCTGGCTCGACGAAGGTCTGTCCCATGTTGCCGAAGATCTGGTGGACGGTTTGGTCCCCGGAGGCAACAGCGACAACGTGCGGGAGTTTCTTGCCAATCCCGGAGCCGTCGGACTTACCGCTCAGGATCGCGTCAATGGCGCCGAGCGAGGGGCGGCATATCTGTTCATCCGATCCCTCGTCGATCGCTTTGGCGAACCGATCCTGCTACGCCTGCTACAGAGAGGGCTGTCTGATCGGGACACGGTGGAAGAGGGCGACGGGCCTTCCCTTCCGTGAGTTGCTCGCCGGCTATGCTACCCGTCTGTATGCCAGTGGTAACGGCGTCGCCGGCCACAGTCGCTTCAACTTCACTTTCTCCGGGCGTGGCAGCCCGGAGTCGCGTGGATTTCCCCAGCCGGCAACCCTGAAAATATCCGATGGCCTCGCCCCATCAGGCAGGATCCAGCTCCGGGGCGTCGCCTTCGTCGAAGTCCAGGGATCGTTCGTCCGCATGGAGACCAGCGCAGATGCAGAACTGAGTGCAGTGCTCCTGCCTGATGGTTACACAGCAAGCGTCGAGATTCCCACGGACCACTTCAGTGGGCTTCTCTTTGAGCCGCAACTGTCCGGAATCCTCACCGTCGGAGTGCCGGTCGTGATCCAAGGTAGAGTCCTGGATCCCTCCATCCGACAGGTAACGGCTCAGTATTCCAGCGCTGCCGATGTGCTTGCGTCCTTCCCCATAACTGTGGATGACGACGGTCGATTCACCCGAACCGTTGTTTTCGACCATGGTCAGACAGGAGATGTTGAGCTCGAGGTCTTCGTAGACGGCGACTTCTCGGGTGATTTCGAACCCCTTCGCATTCTGCCCGCTGCCGAACTTTCCGCGGCCATCACTTTACCGCGGCGCTTCTTCGATAAAGTGCTGTTGGATTCCCCCCGCCCAACCGTTTGGCGAGCGGCTCGAAAACGACGGTATCAGGCAGCGTCGATTTTCTCGTCTCCGCCGATGCCGGCATGTTCACACTCGATCTGCCGCTGGAAGCACGGCTTGAGGGAGACTGGGAGCTGCGCTTATTCACCGGCGTCGGTTGTGACTTCACGTTTCGTGGCAGTTTTGCCGTAGTTGTCGATGAATTCACCACGACCGCCGTTGGGGAACAGAAGGCTGCCGCGATTCCAAAAGCTTCGACCTGGCCCCACCGTACCCCAACCCCTTCAATGCAAGCGCCCTGGTGCCAGTGAATCTGTCCCGGGATCGTGCCGTAGAGATTGCCATTTTCAGCCTTGTGGGACAACGGGTTGCCGTACTACGCAGTGGCTGGCTACCTGCCGGTCAACATCGATTTGGCTGGAATGGTCAGGACACCAAGGGTCGAGCCGTCGCAACTGGTGTGTATCTGCTCCGAGCTGCAACGACCGAGGGCCGTCAGGCAACTCGCAAACTGCTGCTGTTGCGTTGAATCAGTGCAGGCCTGCTGTCATCTCCTGATAGCGGGGCCCGTTGCGTACTCCAGCGGAGGGCTCTCTGGAGATTTGTTTCTGAATCCGTGTGATGCGCTCATCGGTCGCTGGATGGCTGGCCATGAAACGTTCGAGAGAGTCCCCCTTGCCGCCACCAAGGCGGCCTATCTTCTCGAATAGCGACATCAAACCGGCGGGGTCGTACCCCGCCGCGATCGTGTATTTCACGCCATAGCCATCGGCCTGTCGCTCGTCGTCGCGACTGAAGCGAGCCATGGCACCGGCGCCGGCGGCATCGGCCACCATCTGTGCCAACTCTTCCGGTGCTTCCCCCAGAGTAACACCCATCAGCAACTGCACACCAAACTGAGTACCCAGCCGATTGGCGGAGTGGCGTGCCACAACATGTCCGAGCTCATGAGCCAGCACCCCTGCCAGCTCCGCCTCGTCCTCAGCCAGGGCCAACAAGCCTGTGTAGACATACATGGGCCCACCAGGTAGGGCGAAGGCGTTCACTTGTGTTGGATCGTCGAGCACGGTGATGCGGTAATCGATGCCCGGACGATCCCCCCACGCCTGGTCGATCAACGGCTGCATCAGATGGCGGACATAACGCTGCAGCTGCGCATCCCGCATCACGGTGTTCTCCGCCTCGATCTGCAACGCCATCTTCTGGCCGAGTTCAACTTCGGTTTCAACAGACACGAGTTGTTGGCCGAGGGCCTGCCGGACCGAAGCGCAACCATTGTTGCCTACAAGGGTCACAAGACAGATCAGCCCACTGCACAGCAGAGAATGGACGCGGTTCATGCTTTTACAGAGACCTCTGGGGATTTGTTAATCCTTCTTACTGAACTTTGCCGCTACGGAACCCACCGCCCAACTGGAGCCCAAGCTCAGGGTAATGATGATAAAGGCGACCAATGCACTGCCCCAGTCGCCGTGTCCGTAAATCGGCTCAAAAAATGTATTTTGATACATAGCTTACTCCTGTATGACCTAGCTGACTACTTCGAGAATACCACAGTTCCGACAAACGGGGCAATCATAGTAGATTGTTTGGATGCCCCGCCCGTATGATACCCTGCAAATAACCCGTCTAAGCCATGCTCTGTTCGCATGTGTGGGGATGCTGCTTTGCACCGCTGCTGCGGCAGCGAAGACCGCTTTGGCACCGCCTTTCCCTCGGTGACGGAACAATCGAAGAGCCAGCAGCCGAAACGCATGGAGACGATGAACTCGAACTGTTGGTGGACGGCTTCAACACCATGCTCAACCAGATCGGCGAGCGCGACGAAGCCCTGCGTACTTCTCTTGGCGAAAAGGAAGTGTTGCTGAAAGAGGTCCACCATCGAGTCAAGAACAACCTGCAGATCATCGCCAGCCTTCTCGATCTGCAAGCGCATCGCAGCCGGACACTCCGGGCATTCCCAGATCGAGCAGGACCATTTCGATTACGTCCTCTCCCAGACGAAATATGTCGATCGCCTGAGCACCCTCCGTTGCCGTGAGAACGTCGAACCTGGATTCGAGAGACTTCTGCAGCTGCTGCAGAATACTCTCGTCGTCATCGACAATGAGGATGGTGGGTTTGTCTTTTGCCATGACCCAATGATACCCTATGCGACGAGCAGCGCCAGCGACGACGTGCTGGACTTTTGGACAGTTGCATTATTCCATCCACTGTGGAAGCTTTGTAGCAGACCCGCTCGAAGGAGCCCCGCATGACTCTGAACAATTCTGACCACACCCGTACAGCAAGCCCGGCGACCGCCATCGATCCCGGCGACCTGGTCTTCCATGAACTCTGCGCTACAACCGATATCGTCGCTGACAAGGGCAAACCTTTCACTGTCGATGGCAACCACTTGGCCGTCTTCCGTCATGAGGATGGCTATTACGCTTGTGACAACCGCTGCCCACACATGGGCTACCCCTTATCCGAGGGAAGTGTCAGGGACGGCGTCCTCATCTGCCATTGGCATCACTGGGAGTTCGACCTGAAGACGGGTGGGTGCTTTCTGACCAATGGTGACGATGTCGCCAGTTTTCCCATGGAGGAGCGTCAGGGCCTGCTCTTTGTCGGGATCCCCAAAGGAGCCAAACAAGCGGCGCGGCAGCGCCTGGTGGATCGCGGCATGCGGGCCCTCGAGCAAGGCCTCAAGGACCGATCCTCGTTCCTGATTGCCAAGGCTGTCACCGCCTTGCGAGAGTCCGGCGCCACAGCACAGGAGATCGTCCGACATGGAATGTACTACGGAGCCCACAAGACCAACGATGGGTGGTCCTCCGGGGTCGCCATTCTGACGTTGTGCGCCAACCTCTGGGAGGACGTGGATGCAGAAGATCATAATCTGTTTCTCGTCCATGGCCTGACACAGATCTCCAACCGCACTTCAGGCAGTTCACGTCGTCAGCGTTTCCCCTTTCCGCGGACCGACGCAGACCCCGACCTGGCAACCATGAAGCGCTGGTTCCGACGCTACGTGGATCTGCGGGACCGGGGAGCAGCGGAACGAATCCTGCTCACCCTGCTGGATCGCGGCGAGCCTGCCTCCGTATTGGCAGACTTCGTCTTCAGCGCCGCCACCGACTATTACTTTACCGGCGATGGCCACGCCCTCGACTTCGCCAACAAGATGTTCGAGGCCATCGATTACATCAATGGGCAGGGAGCGCACGAGATCATCCGACCCATTGTTGTCGATCTGGTCTCGAGAACACGCCACGAAGAGACCTCCCGCTGGCAAGACGCGGTGCCGGTTCTCGACGACGTCTTCACCCGCATCGGCGATATCTGGGACGCCAATCAACAGGCGACGACGACATCTCTCGATGTCTCCGCATTTTCGCAAGTCCTGCTGGGTGACGACTTCATTCCCATCGTTAAAGAGCTGGAAGAGCACCTGCGGGCGGGAGTAGAGCCTCTGGCAATCTGCCGAGCCATGAGTTACGCCGGGGCGGTCCGCACACTTCGTTTTCATTTGAAAAACGAAGGGGACTGGCACGATGTAGCCAACATCTACTCCTACGCCCACGCCCTCTACTGCGCCTTTCAGTTGGCGCCTTCTGCCGAACTTCTGCGAGCGCTGTTTCATGGCGCTGTATTCACAACCTACCTGCGCTGGCTGAACATGCCCGCTGCACGAGTACCACGACCCGGACAACGGCTACCTGGCGAGGAGAACTTTGCAAGCCCAAAGGCCATGTTGAGCCGGCTACAGGAGCTGGCAGACTTTCAAAAGGTTGCCGAGGCGGAAGTGTTGGTGAATCAGTATGTGGAAGAGGGCCACGACGTGACGGATCTGAAACACACACTGGCGCACATCATGCTTCGGGAGGACGCCGAATTGCACATGTTCCAGGTGCTGGAGGCCGCTTTCAGGCATCACGATTTGAGTTCAGACCCCGAAGAACGACGGGTCCACTTGCTGGCAGCAACCCGTTATATCACAGCTCAGAAAGTGATGAAGAACATCCTTTGGTCCACGGAGAACGCCGAGCGACTGCAGCGCGGTGAGCTATTGTCAGATCGAGAGGACGATGACTGATGAAGATCATTTCTGTCGACATTTGGACCGTTGTTGTGCCCACCATCCCAGGGCGAGTTCACAGTCCCGAGTGGGTCGCTGAGACGGGTTGGGACCAGATGCCGAAACACATCGTGCGCCTGCAGACGGATACCGAACTGTGCGGCATCGGGGAAACGGGACGGGGCGTCCCCCTCAGCGACGTGCAAGAGGGCGCGCGGTTGTTGCTGGGACAGGATCCTGAGAGTCTCTGCCTGCGCGACATCTATGCAGCCGGTCGTGGCGATGAACTCGATGGCAGCGAGCGCGGTGTTCCCGGTTCTGTAGGAACAAGTCCCGCCTATCCGGCTTTCGAGATGGCTGTGCTCGATTTGGTTGGCCGCGCACGGCGTCTGCCCGTGCACGCGCTGCTGGGCGGCGCCGTGCGGTCTCGCGTGCGCGCCGACTACTGGATGGGACACCAGACACCGGAAGATGGCAAGCGCTCCGTAGCACGGGCGCTCGAACACGGCTTCCGCGGCGTTAAGATCAAGTGCAAGCTGGATGAACCCATGGAGGATCGCCTGCGGGCGATGCGAGATGTGGGCGGCGTCGACTTCAAAGTCACCGTCGATCCAAACGAACGCTTCCATACGGCAGAGCAGGCCATTGAACTTGCCCATCGTCTGATCGCGCTGGGCAATGTCGAAGTCTTTGAGGATCCGATTCCCAAGTCAAACATCGAGGGCTGGATTCGGATTCACGAAGAAGTGGACGCACCCATCGCCATGCATCTGGTATCAGGAGAGAAGATACTTCAGGCCCTGCAAGCTGGCTGCGTCAGACTGCTTCAATCTGGGTTCGGGACCCGTCGCCATGCCGGATCTCGCCCACATCGCCGCTGCCGCCAACATGCCCTGCTGGCATGGGTCAGGAAATGACCTGGGGATCATCGACACATCCTACATACACGCGGCAGCTCTGGCGCCGAATTGCACGATGGCTTCGGACTTTGTTGGCAGTTGGACCCGCGATGATGACTTGATCGTGGAGCCCATCGAGTTTGTCGATGGCTATGTGGCAACGCCGGAGAAACCGGGCCTTGGCTGCGACCTGGACCTCGAGGTCCTGCCGCGATATACGGTGGCCCACGAAGAGGTTCTGCGACATTGACGGTGCGGACTTATTCTAACGCAAACACTACCCGAATACTAACGTATTACTAACATATTACTAACAACTCCAAATTTAGTAAGTGGGCATAGCCCCGAGCACCAGTGCCTGTTCTCTCGCTTCTTTCGACGCGGTATGACGCAAACGTGACACATGGGAACCTCAACCGGGCATAGTCCCGTTCTTAGTTGAAACAGCACAGGCTCCAATCGTTGATA
>Ga0115002_10007326_pt1 | contig 12445 bp, 9 predicted proteins | sample ArcticOcean_MG_C_8_FD_89576 | JGI IMG/M metagenome (GOLD analysis project Ga0115002, IMG submission 89576) | Marine microbial communities from western Arctic Ocean - ArcticOcean_MG_CB11_86 | ecosystem: Environmental > Aquatic > Marine > Oceanic | place: Arctic Ocean: Canada Basin | collected...
CGATCAGCGCCGGCTCGGATCCGGGACCGGTTTGTTTTGGCCGGGGCGGGGAAAAACCTACCGTGACCGACACCAATCTCATCTTGGGAAGAATTGGCGGTGCGCGGTTTCTCAACGGCCAGTTGCCGCTCGATATCGCGGCCGCGAATGACGCGATCGCCGGCGAGATATGTCGGCCGCTCGGCTACACCGCCGAAGCCGATACCGACCGGGTCGCCAATGGCGTCCTGACGCTCGCCAACGCGCAGATGGCAACCGCCATCAAAGAGATCACGATCGAACGCGGCCGCGACGTGCGCGAATTTGCACTGTTTGTTTTTGGCGGCGGCGGACCGCTGCACGGCGTCGAGCTAGCTCGTGAATTGGGGATTCCACAGGTGATCGTACCGCCCGAACCGGGAAACTTTTCAGCGTTGGGCATGCTGTTCGCCGACGCCCGGGTCGATGAGGTTCAGAGTTTTCGCCTCGACGTCGAGGATCTATCGGCGAGCGCGCTGCAGGCGCAAATTCGTGATCTCAAGGCAAGGGCCGAACAGACGCTCCAGGACGACTTCGCGGCCACCTCGGTCACCTTCGAACACCAGGCGGAAATGAGATTTCGCGGGCAACGGCATTCGCTGCGGGTGGTGTTCGCGCCCGACGACGATGGCGCCAAGCTCAGGCGAAATTTCTTCGCCGAATATCTGAGAAAATACGGCCATGTCGATGAACACAACCCGGTCGAAATCATCGGCGTTCGCGTGGCCGGCTTCGCCGCCACTTATACGCCCGATATCGCGACCGTGAAGCAAATGCCAGCAGCGCAAAGTGTCGACCCTCGCGAAATCCGCGGGGTGTTTTTTGCCAACGCGGAGACGCGGGTTTCGACTTCAGTATTTGAACGCGAGAAACTTCCGGTTGGGTTCGAGGCCGACGGACCTGCTATCGTCGAAGAATTCGGCTCCACGACCGTGGTTGGTCCGGGCGATCATTTACGCGTGGGCGAACTCGGTGAAATGACCATCGATGTGGCCAGCGCCAGCTAACATCGCGAGAGAGTGACCATGAACGTTCAAGCGACGCTGACAAATGCGGGCATTGATCCGATCATGATGGAAATCATCGCCCATCGGGTATGCGCGATTCCTAACCTCATAGATAAGAATATCGCCCGCACCGCCTTTAGTCCGCTGGTGGCTGAGTACAAGGACTATGCCGTCGGCATGGTGGATGCCGAGGGCAGATTGATCACGCAATCGCGCGGCGGGATTCCGGTTTTTTGCGCCAACGCGTTGTCGGTAGGCGTTCGCGACGGCCTCAAGATCTACGGAAAATCAAACTTGCAGCATGGTGACGTCGTCATCACCAATGACGCCGCCACCATGGGTCAGCATCTCAACAACGTGCTGATGTATACGCCGATCCGAACCTCTGAAGAGGATTCAGGATTGCTCGGCTTCATGGCGGCGGTGGTGCATTGGGTTGATGTTGGCGGCATCACGATCGGCTCATGCCTGTCCAGCGAAACCACCGACGTGTTCCAGGAAGGCGTTCAGTTTCATACCGTGAAAGTGCATTCCCGCGGTGAACCGGTCGAAGAGATATTCCGGATCATCCGGTCCAACACCCGCTTTCCTGAACTGCTGATGGGTGATTTCGATTCGCAGATCGCCGGCTGCTTGATGGGCCGGGACATGACGCTCGAGATCATCGAGCGACATGGCATGGAGCAAGTTCAACGTGCGATCGAGCATTTCTGGAACCAGTCGGAGGCAAAGGTTCGCGAGTCCATTCGCGCGATCCCAGCCGGGACTTATCGCGCCAGCTCATTTCTCGACGATGACGGGGTGAACAAAGACAAAACGATCCCGGTCGAGGTCGCGGTCCATGTCAGGGATGATGATCTAACGATCGACCTGAGCGAGCTCGGCAAGCAGGTCGATGGGCCGATGAATGCGGGCTACGAAGGCGGCGCGGTGGCAGCCGCGCGTATCGCCTGCAAATATTTCTTTGCCTCCGATGAGTCGGCCAATGAGGGCGCCTCACGGCCGATTGAGGTCCATTGTCCGCCGGGTACCTTTTTGAGCGCGAAACCAGGCGCCCCGTTGAGCGGTTCGGGCAACATGCTGCCAACCGTGGTCGACACGATCCTGCGCGCGTTAGGCTCGGCCGATCCCGCCCGAGCGCAAGCCGCCCATCACGGCACCTATTCCATTCACGTGCTTAGCGGGCACACCTATGCCGGCGATCTGTTCTATCACCTGGAATCGACGATCGGCGGATGGGGCGCCGCACACAATCGCGATGGTACCGGTCCATTCCGATCGATCGTTCACGGTGACACGCTGGAAGTGCCGGCGGAACTGCAGGAGGCGTCCAATCCGTATTTGTTGGAATGGGTGCGCCTGCGCCAGGATTCTGGCGGCGCGGGCAAATATCGCGGCGGACTCGGCGTTGAAAAATGCTACCGCATCGTCAATCCAGTCGACCTCACGGTGATCATCGAGCGGACCAAGTGTGCGCCTTGGGGCCTCGATGGCGGCGGTGACGGCAGCACCGGCCGGGTCGAAGTGCACCGAGACGGCGGCGGCGAGCCCGAAATTATCCATAAAGGCACCGCATCGCTGGCCGCGGGCGATCGCATCATCGTGTTTTCGCCCGGCGGCGGCGGATTTGGATCCCCTGGGTTGCGTCCGCCGGAACAAATCGAGAAGGACCTGAGCCGCGGCTACATCTCGGGGGCGGCAGCGAAGGCGGACTACGGCTTACAAGACGCGGGCCAACAAGATACGGGGAACGAAAGAACACCATGAAACTCGTAACATTTGCGCGTGCGAACGGCGGCGGATCGCCGCGCGTCGGCGCCTTTATCAAGGGAGACGCGCAAATCGTCGACCTCCAGGAAGCTCACCAAGCCGGGTGGAAACAGGACTCACCGTATTTGGCCGGCGTTCTGGCGTTGCTGGAAGGCGGCCCGAGCGCGCTGGATCTCGCTTATGAGACAGTGAAGCTCGCCGAGACCAGCAATGCACATATGGTTGGACGCGACACGGTTGAGATGTTGGCGCCGATACCGGATCTCCCGCAAATCCGCGATTTTCTTTGCTTCGAGAAACACCTGCTGCAAGGCTTCGCGGCGGCGCGCAAGGTGCGGGCCCAGGATGCGCCGGATCCGGAAGCGGCCCTCCGCGAAATGGATGAGAAGGGGATTTTGGCGGTCCCGCAAACCTGGTACGACCGGCCTATCTTCTATCACCCCAACCGGCTGAACGTGGTTGGCACCGGGACCGACATCCAGTGGCCGACTTACTCAAAGCAGCTCGATTTCGAGTTAGAGTTCGGCTGCTTCATCGGCAAGAAGGGCAAGGATATCCCGCGCGATCAAGCGCGCGATCATATTGCCGGCTATGCCATTTTTAATGATATCTCAGCCCGTGATGAACAGATGAAGGAAATGCCGGGCCAACTCGGACCCGGCAAAGGCAAGACCTTCGATACCGCAAATGTCATTGGGCCGTGCCTGGTTACCGCCGACGAGCTAAAGGATCCCTACAATCTGGAGATGGTCGTGCGGGTCGACGGTGAAGAATGGGGGCGCGGCAATACCAGCGAAATGCACTGGAAGCTGGAAGACTGCATTGCCCATGTCGCGCGCTCGGAAACTTTGCACACCGGCGAGTTCCTCGGTTCCGGTACGGTCGGCAACGGCTGCGGGTTGGAACAGATGCGCTTTCTCCAGCCCAACAACGTGGTCGAGATGGAAATCGAGGGCATCGGAATTATCCGCAACCGTATCGTCGGCGGGCCCGCCTAGGCGACGACGAGGTCGCGGCTTCAAAGAGAGATCTTGCAGGTCCGGAAGCCGCTGAAAACGTTCCAACGGTGGGGCTCGAAGAAGTTGCGGTAGGTCGCGTGGATCATGCGGCCGCGGGTGGTCCAGGCGCCGCCTCGCAACACCTTCGTGGTGCCGAACAGCATCTCCGAATACTCCTTATAGGCATCGGGCGAGAAGCCGGGATAGCCGGCGAACGTATCGGCAGTCCACTCCCACACATTGCCCAGCATCTGACGACAACCGAAGGCGCTGTCGCCAGCGGGCAGCGCGGCGACATCAATGCAGCCCAGCGCACGCCCGTCGAGATTGGCGCGGGCAGGATCGGGCGGGCTGTCGCCCCAGGGATAGCGGCGCTTGGTCGGCGCCAGGCTGCCATCGGCGGCAGGTTCACCGATCGCCGCCACTTCCCACTCGGCTTCGTTGGGAAGCCGAACGCCGGCCCAGCGGCAGTAGGCGTCGGCCTCGTACCAGGTTACATGGACGACCGGCTCATGCAGCGGCAGCGGGATCGTCTGGTCGAAGCGTCGCATCAGCCATTGTCCGGGTCCGTCGGCGACCCAATAGCCGGGATGGGTCATCGTGCTCTCGCCAACCAACGTCCACCCCTCGGGCGACCATAACTCCTCGCGGCTGTAACCGCCGGCGTCGACGAAGGCGGCAAATTCGGCGTTGGTGACCGGCGCCCTCGCGATTGCGAACGGCTCGATGCGGACCGGATGCTGCCATTTCTCATTGTCGAATAGGAAAGGTGCCGCCGGGCTCGCGCCGATCATAAACTCGCCGCCCGGCACCTCGACGAATCCCGGATGGCCGCCCGCCTGGCGTTGTTCGGGGACGTCGATCGCCAGGCTCAGAGTCGGGGTGGGATAGGCCAGCGTCTGGCGCGCCCATATAAACGCCTCGTCGTGCATGTCTTCGTGGAACACACCGAACTGGTAGATGAAGCTGTCCTGCTCGCTGGCGATATCGCTAGCGAGGCGCTCGGCCAAGCGGTCCTGCACGCCCTGCATGTAGCCGAGCGTCTGATCCATTGTCAGCAACGGCAGGTCCCAACGGGTGTCGTGGTGAACGGCGATGGAGTCGTAGAGCCCATCGGCCGCTTCGTTGCCAAGCAGACTCTCCTCACCGAAGAGCTGGCGCAGGATAAAGAAATCGTAGAAATAGGCGACGTGGCCGATCTCCCAGCGTAGCGGATTGACGGTGGGGAGGCGGGGCCCCATAAGTTGCTCGTCGCTCAAACCTGCGACAAGCTCAAGGGTACGCGCCCGCGCATCTTGCATCATCTCGACGAGGTGGGTGGAAGCGACCGGCTGGACCATCGTGAATGAAAATTAGCCTAATCACTCCGGCAAGGAAACTCTCGCGCAACGGCAATCGCGCGACGGCAATGCGTTGGGCGCGGCTGCTGCGGGCGCGCGGCCACCGCGTCGAAACAGGTGAATCCTATGGCGGCGAACCGGCCGATCTGTTGATTGCGATCCACGCTTGGCGCAGTGCAGACTCGGTGATTCGATTCCGCGACCGGCACCCCTCGAACCCCATCGTCGTTGCGCTGGCCGGCACCGACATCAATACCTTCTTGCGGACCGAGCCCGAGGTCACGATGCGGTCGATCGACCTGGCCGACGGGCTGATCGGGCTGCACGATAGGGTCGGCGACCTACTGCCACGGCGGGTGCGTGGCAAGCTCACCATCGTTCGTCAATCGGCGCTGCCATTGCCGGGACCGCGCCAGCCGCGCAAGCGAAGCTTCGACGTTTGCATCGCCGGTCATCTGCGCGAGGAAAAGGATCCGCTGCGGACCGCCCTGGCGGCGCGGCGACTGCCCGCCGAATCGCGCATTCGCATCACCCATCTGGGCCGGGCGCACACCCCGGTCTGGGCCGCAGCCGCGCGCGCCGAGGCCAAGGCGAATCCTCGCTATCGCTGGCTCGGCGAGGTGCCGCACTGGCAGGTGCGGCGGGAGTTCGCCCGGGCTCATCTGATGGTTATCAGCTCGAATCAGGAGGGCGGCGCCAACATCGTTTCCGAAGCGGTCGTCGCCGGCGTTCCGGTTATCGCATCCGACATCTCGGGCAATGTAGGTCTGCTGGGTCCGGACTATCCCGGCTACTACCCAGTTGGCGATGACAAGGCGCTGGCGGCGCAGCTACTGCGTGCCGAACGCGAGCCGGACATGTTGGAATTATTGGCACGTCGTTGCCGCGAGTTGGCACCTTCGTTCGCGCCGAAACGCGAGGCGGCCGGCCTTGACGCCGTGTTGTCGAAGGTTATGCCAACACGGTGACCGGCTCGAGGTACTTGCTTTCCGGCTTGACGCGGCCGATCACTGCGGCGTGTTCGTAACCCATTTCATGAAGCTCGTTTAGGCAAGTGCTGGCCTTTGAATCGGGGACGCTCGCGAGCAGACCGCCCGAGGTTTGCGGATCAAAAATAATTGGGTAGCGCTCGTGGCTGCCCGCTTCCTCCAGGTTATGGACGGCGCGCCGGAGACGCACGTTGGCCGGCTGCAGGGAACTCAGAATACCGAGTCGCACGGTTTCCATCGCCCCGTCCATGATCGGCAACGAGCTCAGCTCGATGTCGACGTCGACCCCGGATGCGCGGATCATTTCGACCATGTGGCCGAGCAAACCGAACCCGGTGATGTCGGTACAAGCGGTTGCGTCGTGGCCGTGCAGGCAATCGGCTGCGCGCCGGTTGGACTGCACCATCGATTGCAGCGCCTGGTCGATCCACCGGCCCTTGGCCTTCTGCTGCATATCGGCAGCGAACAGCGTCCCCGTGCCGAGCGGCTTGGTGAGGATCAACAGATCGCCTGGCTGCATGCCAGCCTTGCGCATGATGCGGTCGCGGTCGCCGAGGCCATTGACCGAGAAGCCGAGCGCGAGTTCCGCGCCCTCGCTGGTATGGCCGCCAACCAGCGCGGTGCCGCACTCGTCGAGCACTGCCATGGCGCCGGCCATCAGTTGATTGAGGGTTTCCTCAACCTTGGCCTCGATGCCGTAAGGCACGGTCGCGATCGCCAGCGCCGACTGCGGCTCGGCCCCCATCGCGAAGATATCGCTAAGGCTGTGGTTGGCAGCGACCTGGCCAAAGACATAGGGGTCATCAATGAAAGCGCGAAAATAGTCGACGGTGTGGACCATGACCTTGTTGGCGGGCACATCGACGACGGCCGCATCGTCGGGGTCCTTCAAGCCGACCAGCACGTCGGCGCGCGACACCGGTTCCAGTTCCGATAAGGCGCGGCTGAGCACATCGGCGCCGACCTTGGCGCCACAGCCGCCACAGCGCATGGCGATGGCCGAGATCTGCTTGAGGGCCTCAGGGCCGGCCAGTTTTGGATCGAGGTTGGACTTCTCGTCTGTCTTCATTTCGGGCAGGTCGGCGTATTTGGCCATCCAACGGCGATCGATCCAGTCCTTCCAACGCCACAGCAGCGGGCCTTCGGCGGAGAAGCCAGCTTTCGCAGCAACCGCGTGTTTGTCGCCGGTGCTGACCAACGCCAGGATGGTCCGCTGCGGCGTGAAAGGCTTAAGCGGGCGATTGCGCAGCGACCGGCGCAGGTTGCGCGCCAGTGGCTTACCCTGCCGGACCGCGAAGACCCCTGCCTTGGGACGCGGATGATTGAGCACGGCGGCAATATCGCCGGCAGCGAATACGTCAGGGTGCGAGACCGACTGCAGGGTTTCGTGAACCGCGACGAATCCGGCATCGTCGGTGGCCAAGCCGGACTCTTTGATCCAGGGCGCGGCGCCGGCCTCGGTGACCCACAGGATCTCGTCAAAACGAAGGCGCGTCGCATCGGCGAGTTCGAGCTCGCCGTCGCGGACTGCCACTGCACCATTGCCGCGATGCACGTGGACCTCACGTTCGCTCAAAACCCGCTCGAAGCGCCGTCCCACGTGCGGGCCGAACCCCGGCAGGATCGTCTCGCTTTGGCAAACCAAATGGAATTCGAGCTCACTGGCGCTGCGGCCGCGGTTCTCGAGCAGATGCTGGAGACGGTATTGAATGGCGAGCAGGATCTCGACACCGCCGGCGCCGGCGCCAACGACAACGATACGGCTCGGTCCGAGATTATCGACCACGCGCTGCGATAGCCGCTCCCAGCGATCCACGAACTGATCGATCGGTTTGACCGGCGTCACGGTGCCAACCGCGCCAAGGACGTTCGAAACCATCGGTGTCGATCCATTGTTGATCGATAGTAGATCGAAGGCGACCGACGGGCGATGGCTGCACAGCACCTTCTTGTTGGTGAGGTCGAGACCGATTGCTTCGTCGTGATAGAGCCGCGCGCCCGCGAACTGGCACAGTGGGCGGAGATCTACATGAACCTCGTCGAAAGTGTAGTGGCCCGCCACATAGCCCGGCAGCATCCCCGAATACGGCGTGTGGACATCGCGGGCGATCAACGTGAGACGCACGCCGGGGAGAGGCTTCATGCCGAAGTTCTTCAGCACGGCGACATGGCTATGGCCGCCGCCGACCAATACCAGATCTTTAACGACCGGGTCCGACGATGCTTTCATGGGGGTGCTTTCTGCTACTAAAACCCGCGCGCGGGACTCAAGCATCGGCAACGCGCACCGTAAGATATAGCGCAAAGATAGCGCTTCACAACGAAGAGGCGTATCTGACCCGGAGCGACGGTGAAGGCCGTGACGCGGTGGTGGGAAAGTTGGCGCCAGTCATTTCTGGCGCCGAAGCCGCGTGTGGCCCACAATTGAGTTCGTTGCGCTCGCCACAGTGAGCTTCCCTTTTTCTCAACCGGCCTGCCAGCGCTTGGTTGCAGCCACCGTAGTACCGCCATGTCCACCGTTCTGACCACCGGTCGCCGCGAACTCAAGGTGCTGGGGCTGATCGGCAGCGCGCATATGCTTAGTCATGTGCAGATCCTGCTGCTGCCGCCGTTGTTCCCTCTGCTCAAGGAAGAGTTCGGCGTCAGCTACGCAGCGCTCGGTGTGGTCGCGGCCGCGTTCTCGCTGGCCGCCAGCCTGGGCCAAGTGCCGATGGGCTTCCTGGTCGACCGCATCGGCGGGCGCAATCTGCTGGTGGCGGGACTGCTGCTGCAGGGGTGCGCCGCGTTCGCCATGGCGTTCGCCAATTCATACTGGATGCTGGTGGCACTTTCCGCCGTCACTGGCCTCGCCGCGACCGTATTTCATCCGGCCAACTTCGCGATCCTTTCGGCCTCGATCCCGCAGGGCCGATTGGGCCGCGCCTTCAGCATGCACAGCTTGTGCGGCAACCTCGGCGGTGCCCTCACACCGCCCGTCGTGATCGCGTTGACGGTATTGTGGGACTGGCGCGTCGCCGTAGCCGCAGCCGGCGTGCTATCGGTGATGGTCGCCGTGCTGATCGCCTGGCAGCGCGGCGCTCTGGCTGAAGAGCGCGTTGAAAACGATGACGGCAGCCGCCGCGACGACAACGTCGGCCAAGGCATTGCCTTGCTGCTGTCGGGACCGATCCTGATGGCGTTTCTATTCTTTCTGTTGAGCAGTATTGGCGTCAGCGCGATTCAGACACTGGTTGTCGCGGCCGTCGCCTCGACTCACGACACGACTCTGGCGGCGGCCAGCGGTGTATTAACCGGTTTCCTGATCGGCGCGGCCACTGGCATTTTCATTGCCGGCTTTCTGCTCGACCGCAACAAGCGCCCCGATTCAATTGCCACGGTCGCGTTTCTGTGTGCGGCTGTGCTGATGGTGCTGGCCGGCTCGGCGTCGATGCCGATCGCGATGCTCACCTTGCTACTCACTGTGACCGGCGTTTGCAGCGGCATCGTGCAGCCGACCCGCGACCTAATGGTGCGTCAGATAACCCCGACCGGCGCCACCGGCAAAGTGTTCGGCTTTCTGTCAACCGCCTTCTCGGTCGGCGGCGTGGTCACGCCGGTGATTTTCGGCTGGATCCTCGATAATGCGGGCGCCCGCTGGATGTTCTGGCTGATCGCCGCGTTTATGTTGGCCTCGATCCTGACCGTGATTCGGGTGGGACAGTCGCGGCCGGTGTCAACCGCCGACGGGGGGGGCGACGGTTCACGCGGCCCACCCTAAGCGGCGGGGCCAAACGGGATCGCCGGGTTGCCAACCCGGTTGCGCCGGGAAGCTTGGGATGCGGTCGTCCATGACGTCCCATGGTTTGCGATTACGGGTGAAAACCGTGACCTGGGGCGCGAAGGTGGATGAGTCATCGAGCGTTCCGAGGGTAATCGTCACATGGTCCCGCATACCGCTATTGGCGCCGAAAATTGGACTGCCGCAGGCCGGACAGAATGCTCTTGTGACTTCGTTGCCGTTGTCTGAGGTTAGTTTGTGTTCGGCGATCCGTCCGGTCAGGCGAAACCGATCGCGCGCATACATCGCCCAGTCGAATGCCCCGCGCCACTGCCGCGTTCGCAGTTTTCGCAATGACAATGGGTGATCACCAGAGGTTCGCCCTAGGCCTCATAGCGAACCGCGCCGCACAGACAGCCGCCCCGGTGGATTTGTGGTGGAGGTTCGTTCATTTGATCTCTTTTAGCATATTGACCGCCTCGCCAATTGACGGGCGCCGGACACCACCGGTGACGCCCAAGCCAGCCTGCGCCATCGCGTGTTACTATCTAGAGCGAACCGCACGCTACCGAGGTGTTTAAGAAGCGATGAACCCGCTACTAACGAAGCTTGTCGGCGTCGTCGTTCAGAGAGTTGCGAGTGACCCGGTGGCACGCCGCCACGTTGCCGGCGCCGCGAAGAAAGTCGCCAAGGAAGCGCAGGCAATCAAAATTTCTGAAGACCCTGCGCGTGCCGCTGGCCGCGCCGTTCGACGAGCGCTGAATAAGATGCAGCGTCGCGACGGTTGATACCGGCCGCGACCGAAACCAAGCGAACAGTCGCCAAGCGCGAGCGCTACCGCCGATTCAGCCGACGTCCTCGCGGGTGACGCCGTCTAGATCGAGAACGAAATCAGCGCCAAACGCCAGTGACGGTGTTTGGAAACCGGGCTTGTGATCGCCGGCCGCAACGCGGGTGGCAATCGTCAACGCGCTATCGGCGGTTAAGGAATAGGCTTCCGGGGTCCGCAGGATGGCTCTCGCTTCATCACCGTTAGCGCCCGTTACCTCTGCGAGAATTGTCGTTGAACCTTGCGCCCGCTCGGTTACGTTGGGTCCCTCGGGCTGTTTGTCGGCCTGACGTTTGAGCAGCTTCTGAGCGAGCCCGGTGCTGAGCAAAAATCGTAAAAACGGGTTGAGACCAACCGCCTGCTCGAGTTGCCGAGTGGATTGAAACAGGACCTCGATGTCTGCGGCGCCGGTTGAATAGTAGGCGGTTGCTACGTCGCCCCAGCCAATCGACACGCAGGCGGTTTTGCGGTCACCAAAATCGATGTCGCGGCGGATTGGTTTTTTCAGGGTCGAGATCTGCCCGTTACGACGCACCTGGATGGCTTGACCGATACCCTCGATGGCCGTTTTCGCGGTGCCGCGCGACATCTTGGTCGGCCCAGCGATTGCCAGGGTAAGGTGTTGCGGCGCGGCGACCCTCGACGCCGCGTGCGCCGCAAGGCAGTCGCTCGGCACGACGTCAAAGCCGACGCCGGGCAACAACATGACACCGCGATCGGCGGCCTCGACACTGCGCGCGGCGCAGGCCTCGAAAACATCGATCTCGCCGCTTATGTCCAGATAATGCGTGCCGGTGCGGATGCACGCATCCACCATCGCCTGAGAGGTCAGTGAAAAAGGCCCTGCGCAATGAAGGACGACGGCAACATTGGCAAGCGCGGACTCCAGGCTCGATCGATCGTCGAGGCCAAATATCCGGGCCCGCATATTGTTGGCGTCCGTAATCCCACACATGCCGGCCTCGTTGCGACCCGCAAGAATGAGCCCGATGCCGCGTTCGCGCGCCAGCGCAATTATCAGTTTGCCGGTATAGCCAGTGGCCCCATAGAGGAGAATCTCAGGCGCCATGGCCGGTTCTCGAATAGGTCAACCCTCACCCCCAGCGATGAGACGGCAGCCTATTCCAATACGGTAAGAACGCGAATGCCGCCTGTTCGCGCACCTGTTGGATATGTCGGATTACGGTGAGAGGTATTGGCTCTCTAATGCGAGCGTCGGCCTTATCGGGAAGGTAGGTGCCAGTGAATGGGTTTTTTAGATCAAGACCGTGTTCTGAGAGGATCAATCTGGTGATTGCTCTCACAGAGCCAAAGATGCGCTTGGCACTACTACTGGATAGGCCGTGCGTCTCTAAAACGTGCCGCATCCAAGCTGGTGTAGTTATCGATAGGCCTATCACCTAGCTTGGCAATGACATATCCCACATTTCTAGTAGCGGTACGGACGAACGATGGGCCCTTATCGTCTGCCTTCAATGCGAGATAAGCGGCTAATGCATCTGAGAGGGTAGGTGCCGCTGGATCATTCACGTCGGGTTGGAGAGCAGGCTGGTGCACCATTGATATGGGCATTGTCTGCAGTCTGAGGCCCAACCAATAGTCATCAAGCTTATGGGCGATCGCTGTGGCAGCACGAGTGGCTGCATTTATAGATTTAGTTTTCAGGCAAATCACGATGCGGCTGCATTCGTGGTGTTGCCGCACATCGACCGGTACATGTCGACTGAAGTAGTAAAC
>Ga0115002_10007327_pt1 | contig 12445 bp, 21 predicted proteins | sample ArcticOcean_MG_C_8_FD_89576 | JGI IMG/M metagenome (GOLD analysis project Ga0115002, IMG submission 89576) | Marine microbial communities from western Arctic Ocean - ArcticOcean_MG_CB11_86 | ecosystem: Environmental > Aquatic > Marine > Oceanic | place: Arctic Ocean: Canada Basin | collected...
GGAGATGCCATCGAAATAAACACGTCCCAAAATATTGGAGCCATTAATGAATGACGATATTGTATATCTGGACGCCCAACCTATGGAGGTGCGCTCAGTAGAGAAACGACTAATCAGTGGCAGAATTGTGCCGTATGGTGAAGTGATTAATATCAGGGGACGCTCCGAGTCGTTCGCTCCAGGTGCCCTGGCTGACATAGACGCCAGCACAGTGAAGCTCCTAGTACACCACGACAACACCAAGCCGATTGGCAAGATGGTGGAGCTCGAAGAGCGCACAGACGGAGCGCACGCCACTTTTCGCGTTTCCAAGACCCGAAGAGGGAACGAATTTTTAGAGTTGGCCGCAGATGGCGTTATGGCCTTTTCACCAGGTTTCTACACTGGTGAACAGTCGGCCTCTGGAGTCCACACCCGTATTAAGTCAATGCCAGAAACTTCTCTAGTAACTTTCAGTGCTTACCAAGGTTCCGAAGTGCTAGCCGTAAGATCAAACCAGGAGGAAGAAATGGAAGAAACAATAGTTCAGGAGGCCACACCAGTGGTCGATCTGGCACCGATCAACACCCGAATGGACGCTTTCGGAGCGACCCTGGAGCGTCTTGAAACCGCCCAGGCTGCACCGCCTGCCACCAGAGCTCGAACCAGTGCGCCTACGCCTTTACAGTGGTTCGCAGCTCAGATCGAGGGAATCGCAGGCAAGACCACCGAACGGCGTGACAAGCTGGCAGCATCGTTTGATGCGTTCCAGAGCCGAGCAAGAGCCGGTGACCTCACCGACCTTGAAACCCGAGCTCTTGCCGACGTTGTCGGTGGCGGAGTTCAAGCCGGTGACTCAAGCCCCGCTGATGACCTTTCCGGGTTAGTCATTGAGGAACTGATCACCTCGCAGCTTGTCAACGTGCTCAGCACAAGGCGGCCAATGTTTGACGCTTTGGGGACTATGGGAATGCCACGCAGTGGATATGCCAAAATTCCAACCATCACACAGCACACGTCTGTCGCCGTTAGTGCTGGCCAGAAGGTAGAAGCGCCTAGTCAGTCGCTCATTTCCACTAACGCTTCGTTTGAAGCCAAGTGGATCAAGGGCGCAGTTGACATCTCGCTAGAGGTGCTCGCCACCGCAGAAATGGACGTGCTAGGCTTAGTGTGGTCTGACCTATTGGGATCATATGCCGCCGCCACCGAGTCTGATGCCAGCGCTGGAGTGGTTCCGCTTATCGAAACGGACATCGGCGGAACGTACACGGGTACAGCCCTTGACACGTCCACCTATGCACTGTTTATTGCTGACGTGGAGGCTCAGGTGGATGTCATTGATGACGCCGCCGGTGACGTTCCAACACGGTTGGCAGTTACTCGTGCTCAGTGGTCCGCTCTGGTGGCAATGGTTGACGCTAACGACCGCAGAGTCTTCTCCACTATTGGAGCTGCAAATGCGGACGCTGAAGTAGGACTTACAGCCCGATCCTTCTCGCTGCCAGGTGGCATTGAGGTGTTCAAGGTAAAGGGACTCACTCAGGCGCTGCTGTTCAACCCACGTTCTCTGTTGGTTGCTGACTCAGGGCCATCAAGAGTCGAGGCCACGAACGTTGCCTTGATGGGTAGAGATGTTGGAGTGATAGGGCGCACCATGCTGGTGCCTCGCATTCCCGCAGGCCTGGTCTACTTCGGTACAGCCCCATAAACAATGGCTGACGTTGGTGATCTTGTAGTTGAAGCGTATCCCCTTACAGGGGCTACTAAAATCGTGGCTGAGGAATCAACCGTCTTTGGATGGATTGAGATTCTGAACACGGCCTCTATCGGCACTTACCCTGCCTATACGCTCAGCTATGAGATCACCACGACCACCGAACGGCCTCTATTACGCTATAAGTGGGAGCTGGGAGCCACTTCGACGATTTGGCTCTCACCGCTCTCGCTGTCAGTTGCAGCGACCGACGAGGTGACCGCAAGGCTCACTCAGGCTGTACTCGCTAAGGCTGTTCGCATACTGCTGCTCGTTGAGGCACCGCTAGGAACCTTTGGGGAGTTATCAGAGTTCGGCCAGGCGGCAGTACGGCCCGACTACCAACAAACAGAGCTCCTGTACGGACTCAGGTTCGTAAATTGGGCCGATGACCTTTCGACCCTAGTGAGCACCAGCGACGTGATCCGTGCTGGCCTCCAGGCTCCGCCAGCAGACTTCCCGTCTGCGAACCTGCCAGACGTGACCAGAGCCATAGATGCTGCCGCCAGCTGGGTGGGCTCTGAGCTTCTAGACGGTGCAGGCATCGCATGAGTATGATTACCAACTTAACCGACGGCCTAGCCGAGGAGTTCGCAGACGAAATAGTGTTCACCGCCTCACCGCCTGCAAATGTGTCGGTGCCGTCTGTTATAGTGTCGCCCGCCGACCCGTATCTGTTGCCGTGGTCCTACGGTAGTGTTCAAGAGCGGTGGGACGTGCTGGTAGCGGTAAGCTTAAAAAATACCGCTCTCGGGCTCGCACAAATGAGAGATATTTCCCTCAGGGTCCAAAACGTCGTTACCTCTGTGGGAGCCACATGGGTTTCAGCCTCAGGGCCAAGACGCCTAATTGATGAGCAAGGGCGCAGCAGTGTTATAAGCTCAAATTTAGTCACATTTCAATATCCACCACCATAGATTCACACTTAAGGAGCCATCTCAATGCCAGATCCAACATTCGTAGCCGGTTATTTGGGCGTCGTAAGCTTTGACAGCAACGATGTTTCGGCAATCGCTCATGTAACCAAGTTCGGACGGTCCCGCGGGGGACTGACGAAAAAGACATTCGGAAACCGCTATCAGTTTGCAATCGGCGGCCAACGAGAGTTTACCTTTTCAGCCAGCGGCTCGATTTCAGCCGAGCAGATAGCAGCCATAGACGCAAGCTATGAGACCGACGAGCCAGTCGCATTTTCGCTCCAGATTGGAACGGCGGCCGGAGACACTGATGCTGGTGTTTACACCGGTAACTGCGTTCTCACAACGCTAGATATTGATGGATCAGCCGATGGGCAATGGTCATTCTCTGTGGACGCCGTTGGAACTGGTACCCCAACTTATACCGCTGCCGTCTAAGCGCTAATGGGAGCTCCCTTTTGGAAGAAACAAGTGCAATCAGATTCGAGCTCGAAGGTGCTCGGGAGCTTGTCAAGGCACTCAGAACCATCGACAGGGATCTGCCCAAAGAGCTACAGAAAATCCATAAGTCGATTGCCGAGCCTGTCGCCGAGGCAGCTCGTCTAAAAGCACCCGTCGGCAAAACTGGAAGGCTAAAGCGCTCGGTCAAGGCCTATGGGACACAGCGAATTTCTGCAATTGGTGCGGGTGCAAGACTGCTCTATGCGGGTCCCATACACTATGGATGGCCCGCTCACAATATTGTTGCACAGCCATTTCTTAATACTACGCTGACTGAGAACCAGGACAGTATGATTAATAATTATGAAACCGAGCTTGATGATTTCATCCAAGGGGTCTGGGAGCAATTATAGAAGGGCACCAAATGAACCGGATAGACATTGAGATAACCAATAGTGATGGTACTGCTGAGATTTTCGCTCTCGACCTCGATCTGGAGTCCCTGACCATGAGAGAATCAGTCGTACTTGAAACCACTCTCGGTGGGGAGCGCTTTGACCTCCTGATGTTAGGAAAAGCGGAAATGCGGCCCTCCGTGATCCAGGCGCTGCTGTACGCCAAACTCAAAACAGATCGCCCAGATTTGGAGCTAGATAGCTTTGACGTGGACCTAACCGCCCTTTACGAAGTGCTCGGGGGCGACGATGACCCAAAAGTACCACAACTGCTACAGCAGAGCGGGTGATAGCCAATATGCCTACCCTCTCCTACCATTTTGGGCTATCACCCAGTGACGTTTGGAATATGACTCACCGCGAGTATCAGTCATATCTCAAAGCCGTGGCAAAGATCAACCAGGAGATGAGCTAAATGTCCAAGTCGGTCAAGGTCAACCTGCTCGGTGACGCCACCAAGCTGAATAAAGCATTCACAGATTCACAGAGCTCGGCTGAAAAGTGGTCTGGCAAGATGACCGATGCTGGTAAAGCGATGACGCTCGGGCTAACGCTCCCCATTGCTGCTGGTGCAATCGCCGCCTTCAAAATGGCTTCTGACGTGGACGAGTCACTTTCTCAGGTGGGTCAGGTGTTCGGCGACGAAGCTGGGAAAATCATCACCGCATCAGAGAATATTAACGACTCCTTTTCCCAGGCTGACTTCCTATCATACGCAGGTAATATTGGGGATATCGCACAGGGGTTGGGAATCGCTGCTGATGAGAGCGACGATATGGCCGTCTCGATCCTTGATCTTTCACAAGACCTTGCGTCTTTTAAGAATCAACCAGTAGAAAAGGCAGTAGACGCGGTAACCGCCGCACTAACAGGCGAGCGGGAACAGCTCAAGACCCTGGGCATTGTTATAAAGGACACTGACGTTAAGCAAAGAGCGCTAGAAATGGGACTGTGGGACGGTGAAGGCGCTCTAGACGCAGTCACTACAGCTCAGGCGACGATGAGCCTGATTACAGAAAAGTCAGTTCTGTCTGTTGGCGATTTTGATCGCACGTCTGAGGGTGCTGCAAATACGACAAAGATCGCAACCGCCAATCTCAAAGACATGGCCGCCAGCCTTGGCACGCAATTGCTCCCCATCGGTGAAAAGCTACTTACCTGGGTCAGTGACGTCATCAAGAAATTTACCAACTTAACCGACGGCCAGAAAAAGGTCGTGGTCGCCATTTTGGGTATTGTCGCAGTCGTTGGCCCGTTGCTGCTAATCTTCGTTGGGGTTATCGCGATATTTACGCAGGTCGGCATAGCCTGGGGGGTGCTCCAATTGGCATTCGCAACAAACCCTTTCGTCTTCCTAGCTATAGCAATCCTTGCAATCGCTGCGCTTATCTACCTCAACTGGGACACGATAGTGACCTATTTTTCCGACGCATGGGAAGACATAAAGGGATACGCAACAGACGCAGCCGATTTTCTAAAAACCACCTGGGACGATATAATCACGTGGTTCACAGAACTACCAGAACGGTTTACAACAGCCGTAGGTGGCCTATTTGAAGGTCTAAAAACGACCTTTAAGGACGCAGTTAACTGGATAATTGGCAAGTGGAACGATTTCAAAATTGAGTTCAACATACCGTGGCAGCTCGGTGGGGGGACTATCACAATTGACACCCCCAATATTCCAAAATTTCACGGCGGTGGCATATTCCGAGCCCCTGGCGGCGCTTCTGAGGGTCTGGCACTGCTCAAGACTGGTGAGCGGGTACAGACGGAAGCCCAACAACGCTCGGCCCGCACCGGCTCTGGCGGCCAGGGGATCAATCTCACAGTTAATGCCGGCATGGGGACTGACGGCTACGAGGTTGGCCGACAAATAGTTGTGGCCCTACAGCAGTATCAGCGCTCCGTGGGAGCGTTGCCACTCCTAGTCAAGCTCCTCTAATGTCAGATATCGGCCAGCCGCTCTCCTGGTTAGGTGGCAAAATTGGCCTGCTAGTGGAAATTGCGACCTCCGTTTCTCCAGGCGGGGGCATATGGGACACGTCTACCTGGGACCCTGGAGGCACCGGTACATGGAACCTCTCTGGTGGCTTTGAGTACGAGGATATAACCGAGCACGTAGAGAAGGTCCAAATAAGGGGAGGCCAGGAACGGTTTGACGCACGGTTCTCTACAGGATCAGCCCGAGTTACTGTGGATAACACTACGGGCTTGTTTACGCCCAACGCCGGCGCTGACCCATGGAGCGCACCGTTTCGACCTGGCAGAGTGGTCCGGATTTCTGTTATTCCAGACCTCACCGATTTAGCCACGACGGTCGCTTTGTTCACAGGCCGCCTTGATTCCTCAAACGATCGATACACGGCTCAGGGAGCTGACATTACTACCGACTTAAACCTGATAGGACCATTGGGAACCTTGAGCGCCTATGAGCCCCTAGCGCTCGCCGTCGCCACCGGAGCTGAAACTACCGACGAACGCATCGAAACGGCCTTAGATCGCATGTCAATACCCGCTGGGGAGCGTTCAGTCCAGACGGGTATCAACAACGTGGTGACCAGCTACCTGGACCAGTCAGTGCTGGAGGAATGCCAACGTGCGGCGGACGCTGAGGGTGGAGCGTTCTTTGCGGACGGCGAAGGCGTTTACACGTTTAAGGCACGCAACTGGCTAACCACCGATACACGCTCTACCGTGATTCAGGGGTATATTGGTTTCGAGACTCCCGCTGGATCTCCTAACGCTCACATCATCGGTGACCCGATTACATCCTGGGAGCTGGCCAGGGTCCGAAACTCCATCCATTATATGCGAAACGGCGGGACACGTCAGGTAGAGACTGACTCTGTCTCCATAACGACGTATGGTGAGCGTACTTATGATCGCCTCAACCTCAACAACACAACTGACGCCGAGGTGCTAGCGCTGGCCGTAAGAGCGCTCTCAGTGTACAAGGATTCCGCTGTACGAATAGAGGAGGTGACCATCGCCGCCAATGACGATCCTTCAAACCTGGACCTAAACGCCCTTTTTTATGATACGCAATACGGGGATTTGCTGAGCGTGAATATTCGAACGCTACAGGGTTGGGAATGGAGCCAAAATGTGCATGTCATCGGCGTCACCCATTACATAACGGCTGATGATTGGACCGTGACCCTGACCCTAGATGATTCACTTACATGACTATCATAAGGATATAGATTATGACTGAAATAGCTGACGTAGTACCAACCGGAACCATTGTCGCCACTTGGGGCAATGCTATTAGAGACCGCACCCTTCAGCGATACGACGATGATGCGGATCGCACCTCTGAGCACCCCTCACCCACCGGCGGCGATCTCTCATACCTAGATGACACTGGCGACCTCGCTGTGTATCATAGCTCTGACTGGCGGCCCTTTCTTCCTCCAGGCATAGTGCTGCCTTACGGTGGAAGCTCAGCGCCTACTGGTTTCCTACTTGCTCAAGGGCAGGCTGTAAGCCGTACCTCATACGCTCCACTATTTGCGGTCCTAAGCACCACCTTCGGAATTGGCGACGGCTCTACCACGTTCAACCTTCCTGACCTACGCCAGAAGTTCCCTATTGGCACCGCAGCCTCAGGAACGGCGTCCACCCTGGGTGGAACTGGTGGCGCTATAGATCACACCCACACTGGAGCTTCACACACGCACACTGGCCCATCACACACGCACACCCAGGGCGCTTCTGGAAATGCCAGCGTGGGAGCGGCCAATGGGTCAACTGGCACATCGGGTCTGTACTCATATGACAACCTGCCGGACGCCTCACCGACCTCTAATTCTAAGGCCCATACTCACTCCGCTCCTGCTACTGGAGCCGCTGGAACGGCAGCATCGGGCTCTACCACCCCCGCAACGGGCGGAGGCAATAACCCGCCGTTTTTGACCATCAACTTCATAGTCAAAACATGAGTTACACGGTCCACGAGATCCGGGAAGATGTCCGCCTAATGGAACCCGACATCGCGACCAACACCGCCAACATTGCGACCAATGCCACTGACATTGCTACCAATGCAACTGACATTACGACCAACACCGCTGATATTGCTACCAACACCACTGATATTGGCACCAAGCTGCCGCTTGCTGGTGGCACGCTGACTGGCGCTCTCTTCGCTGCTGCTGGGAGCGCACCGCTCCCCTCATTGTCATTTGATGGTGATTCAAACACTGGTATTTATCAGTATGCTGCCAACCGCATCGGGTTCTCTGCTGATGGCACCTACAGACTGGTTATCGACAGCGGCGGCCTGATCGTAAACGGTACTATCGAGTGCCCAGTTGGTTCCGCAGGCGCTCCTTCGTATACGTTCAACGCCGACATTGATACCGGCATGTACCGATATACGACCAACGGCCTGGCCTTTGCTACAGCAGGAGTTTCTCATTGGCATATCGATGCTGCTGGTGACCTCTGGAATGGTGATGGCTCCACGTCAATCATTACCACAACGCCGAGGATAGCCTTTGACGGTGGCTCCCAGTACGCCATTTTCTCTCGTGCTGGCATCGCTATGTACATCCAGAAGACGGGTGCCAATGGAAACGCGGTCCGTTTCTATAAGAACACAACCATCGCTGGGAGCATCTCGATTAACACGTCCACGACCGTGTACGCCACGAGCTCGGATTACAGGCTCAAGGAAAACCTGCTGCCGATCACCGGTGCGCTCGATCTACTGGCTGAGGTTCAACCAAAGACGTTCAATTTCATTGCTGACCCTGACCTACAGCTCGCAGGCTATCTCGCCCATGAGTACGCTGATTTATGCCCCTGGGGAGTCGTCGGCGAAAAGGACGAGCTCGACGAGGACGGGGAGCCCGAGATGCAGTCGTTAGACGCTAGTACGGCGATTCCGCTCCTGCACGCAGCGATATTAGAATTGAAAGACCTGGTCGATGCCCTATGACTCACGAACAGTTAGCCGAAGCATTCTCGCAGTTGTACCCAGCAGAGTTCAAGCACGTCGTGGCAGAGCTACGGGTCAAGGAACTTGAGGCTGAGCTTGCTGAGGCTCGCAAAGAGCCCGAGGATTCAACAACACCATAAGAGGAGCTTTTGATGCCAACACCCAAGAATGCAACACCCAAAAAGACCTTGAGCAAAACAGTGGCAGCTAAGGAGGCCGCAGCTCTCCTAGAAATTACGGTGGAACTGCTTATGCACCAGCGGGCCCGAGGACTGGCACCAGGTGCCCTAGGATACAAAAACAAAGCGCACAATCTGGTTTGGAATAGAAACGCTGTAACCAAAAAAGAGCAGCCCTAATGCCAGAGCGTGGCGACAGTCCAACCGTTTGCACTCAGGTTGAGGCTGTTCGGCAGTTGACCGCTGACAGAAACAAAATCCTGGGCCAGATAGCCGAGATTTCAGACGCTTTCTTTGGCACGCTGACCACAACGCAGACGCCAGGGATACCCCAGAGAGCAGAGGATGGAATGATTCACAAGTTTGATCGTCTCGGTGACGAGCTGAGCACGCATATAGAGAAAAACGCTAGGCACCAGTCCGAGATGAAAGACAGGCTCGGGAAGCTTGCTAACGGCGGAGTCAGCACCAGGCTCCCCACGCAATACAAGATGGCCATCGCCGTTGCAGGCATCGCAGGTGTGGCTCAGATTACCGCTGCCATAGCCACACGCCTATGAACTACTCACCATGACAGTCTCAGTATTAGCCGAGCTTAATGAAGCCACACCCGACCTCCGTGTGCTAATGGCACGGATGGCCGCCAAATTTCCTGGCATTCAGACTGGCGGAGTATGGAACCGCCGCAAGATAGCGGGAACCAATACATGGTCCCAACACGCCTGGGGCAACGCCATAGACCTCTACGATTCCGCTGGAGGCCCCAACAAAGCCTACCTCGACGAAGTAGCCGCCTGGCTCGAGCGACAGCCAGAGACACGCCTGGTGCTCTGGCAAGTCAAAAGCCACTTTGATCATATTCATTACGAAACTAACCCCAAAAAATCTGGGACGCCGCCCTTCAATATCAACACTGACACAGACACGCCTGGAGGCAACACCGTGACTATCGAGCAACTGCAAGAAATGCTTAACGAGCGGGGACATCAACCGCCCCTAAACGTAGACGGTGCCTATGGGCCACTCACAAAGGAAGCCTGGGTCAAATCCAGCGGAATAGGGCTCAAAGGCGACCCAGGAAAAAAGGGCGACAAAGGCGACCCAGGCAGTCCGCCCGACACAGTGACCGTATTACTCAAAGGAACGATACGACCATGAGCAAAGAACCGATCTACTTACAGCCAAATCGCAAAGTAGTAGGTGCCGCCATCGCAGCACTCATCACTGGCCTAGCCCAACAGCTCTGGGGATTCGACCTATTCGCAGGCGGTGAGGGCGCAATCGCAGTTCTGGTTGCCTACATCATCCCACTACCTAGCACACCCAAAACTGACTAGGCGGTCTGTTCAAGACCCTGTCCATAAATTTGACAAAGCACAGCGTGCTGTCTATAATGTGGTTATGAGGCCAACAGCAAACACCAACCGGCCCGAGGAGACAACCAAGATGGACGCAATCACGACAGCCTTTGCCAATTTCGACAAGTGGGAGACATACGGGGTCGCCTACAACGCAATCAAGACCGGCGCTGCAACGCTTGCCGATGTCCAGACCATCGCCTCAGACGTTGCTGGGATCGCTCCAGACGTAATCAAAATGCGGATGGAGGATTGCGACAAGATGACACCCCAAAGCCCAGGATTCTGGCCCCCTTATAAAACCTTCCGTTTCGAGGGTTAACGATGGATCATCAGGCTCTAGAGAGTGCCGTCAAGTCCGCCTGGGTTGCCGAGCTGCAACGTAAAGCGGCGATCCGCGACGCTCATGGCGACGGTTCGAGTCTTCGGGCGATAGCGGCCCTAACAGGCGATTCGCCCGAAACGATACGTAAAATCGTCAAAAGTCAACCACAACTGACTAGGCGGTCCCACACAACTGACTAGGCGGTCCCACACAAGGATCAAGGCGCGCTCTGTTCAAGACCCTTACTCCCTCAGGTTTAGGGGGTTATAGGTCTTTCGCTTAGTTGTAGGTCTGGGTATACCCTCTTGCCATACACAATTGCTTGTGCTGCATCTCTCCTATCATTCGCGATAGGCAACGCTCCCTGCTACTCTCGCAGCCACTCGAAAAGAGGTCAGTACGCCCGCCTTAATACGTGGGTCTCATATGCCGCCTTCTAGTTCTCAAGTCCAGGCAAACCGTCAGTCGATCATGATGCGCCCTCCTCTGAGGTAATCCAGTTGTGATGTCATCGGCCTCTGGCCGGATCTGCTACCTGCAACCCAAAGGGGAGTTAGCGTACTAACATAGGATCTCCGTTCTTTGTCGGATAGGAACTGTAGCAGCCACTCGAACATAACGGGTGGCTGCTCAGGTTGGCGCTTAGGACCGCTCGCTTCGCTCTGCGGGCCTAACTTAAAGAAATTCCAACAAATGCCCACATCTGTTCTAACCTTGTGTTACACTTCTGTTTAATATCCGACAAGGAAGGAAATGAAAGATGATACAAAATCTAGCGATCCGCTCCCGTCGCAATGTTGGCGGTGAACGGTGGCACTCGATATCCGAACTCCACATCGACATTATGGAAGCCCTTGAATCTGGCCTGTACTCAGCCAAAGAGACAATTGCTAAAGACTTCGATATTCCCATGCAGTGGGTCTTCGATGTAGCCAAGGACTTAGAGGACTCAGAAATTTGGGAATCCTAATGGGATCAACCTTGAAGCACGCCGTCACTGAGCTGCTCATAATGGAACCAGCAAACCTGGGAGGCGTTGAATACACGCTCCCGGACCTACTAGGGGCCGTACCAGAAGAGATCTCAATCGAGGAGGTAGTGGTAGCCATTCTCAATGCCACAGGAGTAAAAGTCTCTTGGCAGACAATCCGCTCCTGGGCTAACTCAAGCCTGGAAACAACGGTATGAGATGGTACGAGCTGCTATTCCTTGTTGTAGTCTCACTGTCGAGCCGCCAGGCAATAAAACTCATCATCGATATATTCGACGCTAACCACCTTGAGACCCACACTGGGCTAGCAGATCCACGGCCTCGGCCTATTCGTTGGAGACGGAAGGAGCCATTCCAAACTGAGCTCTCTCAAGACTCTGTTAACTGGTTCGATAATGACGCAAGCTGAGCACGTATTGGCGCTTCTAAAACGTGGTCCCGTGTGCTCATCAGCGATCTACAACAACTCAGCCGTCACACACCGCCTTGCTGCACGGGTATATGACCTACGACGCAAAGGGCACACGATCATCAGCCGACGGTGCTCAGATGCCTTCCACAACCACGCACAAAGCCGGATGGTTGAATACCGTTTGAAGGACAGCAATAATGGCTAACTACAATAAAGCGCAATATAGGAACAACCGCAAGGCGCTTCTGGCAGGCGGTCCCCCATGCTGCGTTCCAGATTGTAAAGCCAGGGCTACTGAGGCAGATCACATTATCCCCGCCTCAAGGGGGGGCTCTGACGCACTGGGCAACCTCCGGCCTATGTGCAAGTCCCACAACTCAAGCCGAGGCAACCGAGTGAAATCGTTCCATAGGAGCAAGTGGTGAGCCACTCAATCCACGAGCCAGGCACTGCCTTAGTGCTATATGATGAGTGTGAAGAGTGCCATCAAAGGGCCAGGTTACTATGGGAGATAGACACCGAGGGACTACAAAAGTTGGGTGACCTGGCTGCTGATATCAAGCATCCTCCGTCTGATGCCAGCGGACTCGACCTCATGGCTGCCCACCACCTCAGGCTATTTGGCCGTGTAGTGCTGAAGTCTGGGATAGAAAGAAGCGCCTGTATATGAGGCATTAGACCCCCCCCCCC
>Ga0115002_10007329_pt1 | contig 12444 bp, 6 predicted proteins | sample ArcticOcean_MG_C_8_FD_89576 | JGI IMG/M metagenome (GOLD analysis project Ga0115002, IMG submission 89576) | Marine microbial communities from western Arctic Ocean - ArcticOcean_MG_CB11_86 | ecosystem: Environmental > Aquatic > Marine > Oceanic | place: Arctic Ocean: Canada Basin | collected...
GACCTGATCGACGGCTTCGTTCTGGATGCGACGGATGCAGCCGAAGCTAGCACAATCGAAATCCCCACCCTGGTCACCAACACCATCATGAAATCTCTGGGCGATCGCATGGGCCTTGCACGGACAACGCTCGATTTTCTGTATCGTCTCAGGTAGGGTGGACCTCTTCGCACAGCGAAAACACTTGATGGATACGCAACAAAAAAGCTTATTCTTCAATCGCTTACGTCAACTTAGTCGCGCAATTAGGAACGTGAATAGGGGTAGTAAGCGCTAACATAAATCCGGCTTGGGAGAAGCCAATGTGGGCCATCGTTCCCATAAAGACGTTTGACCGAGCCAAACAACGTCTTGCGAAAGTCTTGAGTGACGACGAACGACGCTCGCTCATGCTCGCAATGGCCCGCGATGTCATTACCAGCCTTTCACGCAGTAGCCACCTAACCGGAATATTGATTGTCTCGCGCGCTGCTGAGGCCGATGCCCTAGCACAGGCGTTTGCGACAGAACGTTTCGCGGAAAGCCTAGGCGGAAGTCTTGCGGACGCACTCGATCAAGCCACGCACCACCTCATTGCAAATTTTGCCGCCGAAGGCGTTTTCGTGGTGCCTGCCGACGTGCCGGGCATTGAGACAAGCGAGGTCGACAGCCTCATAAGCCAGAACGATTCGATCACGATATTGCCGGACACCGATCATATAGGAACCAATGGGTTGATCTGCTCGCCGCCCCTCGCGATGCCTTACGTATTCGACGGGAAGAGTTTCAAACCGCACGTAGACGGCGCCTTCGAGCGTGGTATTACACCCATTGTCGTACCTGGTTCGAGCTTCGCTTTGGACGTCGATACGCCTTCCGACTTACGTCAGATGTACGCCGAATCACCAGAAAGCCAGACCGGCATATACCTCACCAAGTCTGGTATCGCCTCACGGCTTGCCAATCTCGCCCGTAACATTTCAGGATAACGACAATGGTTCAAGCCACTTTAAACAACGCGCTTAACGGACAACTGCCAAGCGCAGAAGAAGCGTTGCAGTTCGCCAACTTTACCGACACGAAGGCAATCGCGGACGTGGCTGCGCAAATTCGCGATTACGGTTTCAACAACCTTGTTACCTATTCGCGCAAAGTGTTCATTCCGCTAACCCACCTGTGTCGAGACGTATGTCACTACTGCACATTCGCAAAGGTGCCGCGCAAACTAGATGCACCCTACCTCTCGATCGAAGAAGTCCTGGACGTTGCCCGACACGGGCAAGCGATGGGCTGCAAAGAAGCGCTTTTCACGCTTGGCGAAAAACCCGAGCTACGCTACAAAGCCGCTCGCGCAGCACTGGAAGAAATGGGCTTTGCAACGACAACCGAATATTTGAAAGCCGCAGCGCTCGCCGTATTCAAAGAGACCGGACTCTTGCCGCACCTCAACCCCGGCAACTTGAATCCTGAAGAATTAGCAGACCTCCACGCCGTTGCGCCCTCTATGGGAATTATGCTCGAGTCAGCATCCGAGCGTTTGTGCGAGAAGGGCATGCCCCACTACGGTTCGCCTGACAAGGTACCCGCCGTCCGCCTCGCGACCTTACGCAATGCGGGCATCGCGCAGATCCCTTTTACAACCGGTATCTTGATCGGTATCGGAGAGACTCGCCAAGAGCGCATAGAGAGTTTGTTGGCAATTCGTGAAGTGCACCAAGAATTTAGACACATCCAAGAAATCATCGTGCAGAACTTTCGCGCCAAAGCCGATACTAAGATGATCAACGCGCCTGAACCGGATCTGAACGAGCTCCTTTGGACCATCGCGGTTGCACGGATCATTTTTGGTGCCGAAATGAGCATCCAGGCGCCGCCTAATCTGAGCCCGGGCGTCTTGCCACAAATCGTACATGCGGGCATTAACGACTGGGGCGGCGTTTCGCCGGTAACGCCGGATTTCGTCAATCCCGAGGCCCCTTGGCCCCAACTCGATGAACTGTCGCGCGAAACTGCGGCCGCCGAAAAGCACCTTGTCGAGCGATTGACCATCTATCCCTCTTACGCACAAGATCTCGAACGTTGGGCTCACCCAGATCTGCATGTCCGAATTCTCGATCTAATCGATGCCGACGGAATGCCGCGAACCGATGATTGGTGTCCTGGCGACATCGATATCCCGCCGCCGTCGGATGTTATGAACGCGATAATTGACAAACCAGCAAGCGTATCGAGCGACATCAGCGTCATATTGGACAAGGTTCACAACCGCCAAGACCTCGAGGAGAACGAAGTCGTACGGCTATTCCAAGCAAGAGGTGGCGACTTTTCCGCAGTCACTCAAGCCGCGGATCACGTACGTAGGACACAAAACGGCGACACGGTTAGCTTCGTCGTAAATCGCAATATCAATTACACCAACATCTGCTATTTCAAATGTCAGTTCTGTGCATTCTCGAAAGGCAAACTGGCGGAAAATTTGCGCGGCCGCCCTTACGATCTCTCGGAAGACGAAATAACCCGACGGACCCAAGAAGCATGGGACCGTGGTGCCACCGAAGTGTGCATGCAGGGTGGAATCCATCCGGAATACACCGGCGAGACCTACATCAATATCTTACGCACCGTAAAGTCAGCAGTTCCGGATATGCACATCCATGCTTTCTCGCCCTTGGAGGTCTGGCAAGGTGCGGCCACCTTGGACTTAGATTTGCCCACCTACCTCGCCCGCCTCAAAGACGCTGGGCTTTCCACACTTCCCGGAACCGCAGCCGAGATACTCGACGATGAGGTTCGCGACATCATCTGTGCAGACAAGATCAACACTGCCCAATGGCTTGATGTAATGCGGGCATCGCACAGCGTCGGCTTCAAAACCACCGCGACTATCATGTACGGGCACGTCGAGCAGCCGGTGCATTGGGCCCGGCATCTCATGCGCATTAGAGACCTGCAAAAGGAAACTGGCGGATTTACAGAATTCGTGCCCCTTCCGTTTGTACATATGGAAGCGCCGATGTATTTGAAGGGTAAAGCCCGTAAGGGACCGACCTTCCGCGAAGCGATACTCATGCACTCCGTCGCGCGCTTGGTTTTACACCCCTACATCACCAATATCCAAGCAAGCTGGGTCAAGATGGGGCACGAAGGTGTCAAAGCGTCTCTTAACGCGGGGTGCAACGACCTTGGAGGCACGCTCATGAATGAGTCGATCAGTCGCGCCGCAGGCACTCAACACGGGCAGGAAACATCGCCCGGCGAAATGCGCCGCATCATCAAAACCTTGAACCGCGAGCCGCGCCAACGATTGACCGCATACGGTGAGGTTTCCGCCGAACGAGAACGCGCAGGCACGAACGCGCCAGAGCTAACAGAAATCGTCAATACCCCCGCGCAGAAGTACGAGCGCAAGCGACCTTCGCCCGCTTTGATTAAGAATGAGCGGTTGGATGTTGTCGACGTGACCGGTGGATAGTTAGTTCTTGTCCCAATAAGGGACAAGAACTAATCGAGGACAGGAGTCGCTGGGCCTAAGGGGGGAACCTCATCACCTCTACACCGAAGACGCGGTCCCTCGAAACGGCCACGAACCCGGTTATCCACACCTTCATTTCGACGAAGCCGATGCCGAGCGGCGTGAACCAGGGTGCTCGATGTGCATCGCGATGAACGGAGACCAACTGGAACCGGGACAGTTCTCGGTAAACACAAGTATCAGAAACTCTACAGGCAGGCAGGGTCAAGGCGGACGTACATTTCTAGCGTCGCCACAAACAGCAGCGGCGGTTAACGTCTTCTTCGGACTCAGAAGATCCGCCAGGTATCCCGATGGCACTTTTATCCTAACAAACGTTATTTTTATGGTATCTAAGTCGTTTTAGCGCGTTTTTTCGATCTCCAAAGGGGACATCGCCCCACTCAGCGCATTTGATGAGGACCAACGTTTTTTCGGATACCCGATCAGCAGCGATACCTTTGACCTCTTAGTCGCCTTGCTGGTGTTCGAAAATCGATTTGTGTCCGACTTTCGACCAATCCGGCGGCATGAGCACGGGGCGAGGATCAAACCGCGCCCAACGCGCAGCCTCTCCGCGGACGACAGTCTCGGAGTATTTTCCATTCGCCGTGAGGTTTGTGATTGGTATCGCATCTGCACAAGAATACGCACACAACAACAACGGACGTGGGCGCGGACTCTCATTCGGCGGCGAGCCGTGGATGCTGCGGCAATTATGTACCGTAATCGATCCGGCCGGACCGCCCAAAAACGCGGCCGCGGCAATATCGACCTTCGGTAGGTCCACATCTGCGATGTTGCCGGTCCAATTGCCGCTCGCATCGTAGAGGTCGAACAGCGGTCCATTGTGGCTCTTTGGAATGACCCCCATCGGCGCCATCGCATCTTCCACATCGTCCAAATAGACTCCGATCGTGAGCACGTCATAATTCGTGTGCGGCCAGAACTGGATGTCCTGATGCCATTTCACTTCCTCACCCCCGCCGCCCCATTTGAAGTTCAGCTTCGAGTGATGAAATTTTACATTCGGCCCGAGCAAATCTTCAGCGACGTCCGCGAACGGGCCGCTGTTGGCAAATGCCCAGTATTCCTCGTGTACGTCAGTGGGTGAATTGAGTCGGCGAATGCGCGGATTCTCGCGGCTATGGTCGGGCTCCAAATCAAATCGTTTGTCGGACCGGTCAATCTCCCGACTCAAGTCGATGAATTCTCGCGTGACTCGGCCTAGACGCTCGAGCCAGTCGCTTCCGACCAAGCTCGCGACCCCCACATAGCCGTCCGCGAAATACTTTTCCCGCTGTTGTTGGGTCAACGTCTTCGGTTCGCGGGCCAATATCTCAGCGTGCTGCATGCTACTCCTTAATCCAGACCCAAGATCCGACGATTCAACCCTGCATCAACCGCGCTGGCGGCAAAATCGTCGAACGCTTTATCAGTCACTCGAATGATGTGATCGCGAATGAACTGCGCACCTTCGCGCGCGCCATCCTCTTGATGTTTGAGGCAGCACTCCCATTCGAGCACCGCCCACCCTGAGTAATCGTACTCGGCAAATTTGGAGAAGATGCCGCCAAAGTCGATCTGTCCGTCTCCAAGAGAACGAAACCGCCCGGGACGTTGCAGCCAATCTTGGTAACCGCCGTACACGCCGGAGCGACCGCTAGGATTGAATTCCGCATCTTTGACGTGAAACATCTTGATGCGCTCATGGTAAATGTCGATGAAGCTCAAATAATCGAGTTGCTGCAATACGAAGTGACTAGGGTCGTACAGAATATTGGCCCGTGGATGACCGCCCACTTCCTCCAAGAATCGCTCGAAGGTGGCACCGTCATGGAGATCTTCGCCCGGATGGATCTCGTAGCACAGATTCACACCCTGCTCCGCAAACTCGTCGAGAATAGGTCGCCAACGACGGGCGAGCTCTTTGAACCCTTCTTCGACCAATCCGGCCGCGCGCTGCGGCCATGGGTATATGAATGGCCACAAAAGTGCGCCGGAGAAGGTAACGTGTTCGGTAAGTCCCAGGTTCCTGCTCGCACGCGCAGCGAGCTTCACTTGGTTCGTCGCCCATTCGGTACGAGCGGTCGGATTACCGCGCACACTTTCATCAGCAAACCCGTCAAACAACTCATCATATGCCGGATGCACTGCCACAAGCTGACCTTCAAGGTGCGTCGCAAGTTCAGTGATCTCTACCCCGTGGGCTGCGACACGTCCCTTAAGATCATCGCAATAATCTTTGCTCTCGGCCGCAGCCGCAACGTCGATGAATGCAGGATTACCAATCGGCACCTGTACGCCAACAAAACCTAAATCAGCGGCCCATTTCGCCATCGCCTCGATGCTGTCAAACGGCTCGTCGTCGCCCATGAATTGAATGAGATAGATCGCTGGACCTTTCAATGTTTTGATAGACACCCCCTTAGACAATTTATCGCCACTGGCGAGAACGCAAGTTGCGATGACACACACAGCAAGCTGCGACGATACGCACAACGCAAAACAATAGTATAGGACTTGGCGAAAGGGCGTTCGACCAACGCCAACGAGGGTAGGAAGTGCATGTTCATGAAATTGCCTTGATGCGGCGATCCGGTTACTTTTGAGCGTTTAGTAAACTAAGCGCAACGCAAACCCTCGCTTTGAACCATTTGGCGACAACTCGCAACTAGCCGAGTTAGAATGCAACCAGATATCAGCAGAGCGCTTAAACGATGATCGATATACCCAGCATCGACGGCTGGCGCGACAAGTTTACGAGTTGGGTGGGGTTCGCCAAGCCGCTGATGCAGCAAGGTAAAGGCAAAGAGGCATTCGGCAAATATCCATGGTTCACCACCGAAGGTGACCCCTTCACCAAATTGGAACAACCGGCTAGTCAGACGCGCTTCGGACTGATTACCACCGGCGGTTACTCCATCGAGGGCGAGCAGGAACCCATGCGCGGTTATCCCACGTTTGGCGACGAGGTGCCGCAGATCCGCGGCATTCCACTGGATGTGGACCGCTCCAAGCTGACCATCAATCATCCCGGCTACGACCACCGGTTCGCCGAAGAAGACATCAACGCGAACCTGCCCCTCGACCGCCTTAACGAACTAGTAGAAAACGGCACGATTGGCTCGCTGTCCGAAGAAACGCTCGTTCTGATGGGGTTGCAACCCAACGTCGAGCCGTTGCTGAAAGAAACAATCCCTGAGATCGTAGCCGCGTTCCAAGCCGACGACGTGCAGGCCGCATTGCTCGTACCGAGCTGACCCGTTTGCCATCAGACCGTGAGTCTGATTGCGCGTGGATTGGAAGCAGCCGGTATTCCAACCGTTCTGGTAAGTGTAATGCCTGCCTTATCGAGCCCAGCGCGACCGCCGCGCCAGATAATTCGGCGACTGAACATCGGCGCGACGGTAGGTCGCCCGAACGACGTAGAGGGACAACGCACCACGCTAACCAAGATGATCAGGCTTCTCGAAAACGCGACAGAATTCGGCGCGGTGGACAAGGAAGAAAAGGTCGCGTAGACGATAGCGAACGGTTCGCGGTCGCCGGATCGGGCACGATCAAACCTGAAATACTCAGGGTAGCTGAACCCTAGGGTGCGGTACCTGCGAAATACGCCGATGCTTCGCTGAACCCGTCCATACCGATAGAAATACCGATCAATCGACCCGGGATGTCATCGACCGGTGGGTGAATTCCGCCCCAAATCCGCGACAGGCTGCATTGATCCGACGCGTCGCGATAAGTAGCCCATTGCAACGTCATGTCGACACTTGGTCCTTCCTCGAATACCAAGAATTCGTTGCGCTTGATTTCGAATTCGCTCATTCCGCCAGGAAAATACGCATCGCCAGTCAACGCGGTCAATACTTCCGCCGCCGCTCTTGAATACGTCGAATGCCCCGACACATAACCCGCGAAAGGTGGTGTCACGAAACTTGGACGTTGGTATGGCCACCAGTTCTCAGCAAGTATCCAGCCCACACCCGCAAAATCGGTCTGCGGGTTGGCAATGTAATCGGGACCGCGCCACGCGAGTAGTTTGATCTTACCCACGTGTTCGTCGGTCTCGCCTGCCAGCGGATCCTCGGCCGCGACGAGTTCAATGTAGCCAGGCTCGAGTGGAATACCGTCGACGTTGTACGACGCCAATTCGGAATCGGTACTTTGGCCGAGGTCGGCCATTGCACGTAACGACGAGATTGGGCGGATGTAGTCGTACCAGCCTTTGATGCTCCACGCGGTAATCGCCGCGTCATGCATGGTGCCACCCAAGGTGAAGTACGCCTTGACGTCCCACTCAAGCAAACCCAGAGAACTACCTCCTCCGCCAAAGCGACGTTCGGCCATCGGGTGGTCGTTGACTTCATTCAAGATGACAAACCAGTGGCCCGGTGGCGTTTCGGAATCCGGACCGTCAGCCCAAAACTCTGCCAATACACGCGCGTAGTCTCCGCGTGGGACCATTTGCGCGGCGTATGGTTGGCCGGTGACCGGATTGAGACTGTAGCCGGTGCTTGCATCACCGCCATCTAGCCTATCGTAGAACGTGCCATGCTCAGCCGGACCTGCAGGATAGGTCGAGATATTGCCGACATTTGCAGGCGAGATGTCGATCAACTCTGCACCGTTGCCTGAATCGGCAACGCCACTCGGGTCCAATTGGGACGACCATATGGCCACCAACGAGTGCGACCATTTGAATTCTTCTGCCAACGATCCATCGAATGTTGGCGGTGCGTCTGGATTGTGATAAACCCAGTATTCGTAGCTTTCACCGGAACGGGAATGAGTCGTTCGGTCCACCTGCGACAATGCAAACGGCACGACCTGTCCCCACTCCGCGCCCAAGAACTCCGGCGTTTCGTCGATGGGATTGCCGGCCTGATCGACAAAACCCTGCAGTGCCAATGGCTGCCACCTATTTAGATCCTCGATGTCGGGATTACCCGGAAGTTCTGGCTCAAGTGGCTGGTTGACCGGTGTGTAGACTTGATTCGCGTAATCATTTTGCTCGTTGGCGCCATCTGCGAGTCCAAAATCGATATAGCATTGGGCGATGTGATTGCCCAGTCGTGCGGCATTGAATGAACTTGTCGAATAGGCGGTGGAACTGTCGTCGATGTCGTAGCCGAGATAGCTCATCAAAGCATCCGCATCGCGGCGAATCGCATTCGCGCCAGGCGACGATGCAAAGCGGTGGCGAATCAGCCGGTAGATCGCATAGCTCAATGACTCCACACGTGCAGCGTCGATGTCGGCCGGTGCCGTGAATGTGTCCATTCCGCACGCTCCACCCCCCCGGGTTTGCCCCAACAGCCACGGTACTTCGGTTGTGCCATCCGCGACGGCATACGCACTCCACGCGTCATAACCAGCTGCAGAGGCATGGAATAGATTGCGGGCATGTACCGTCGGCCGCGCAAAGTCGTTGCGTATCGCCTGCAGGAGTACTTCGTTCCAGCGCCGTGCAACCGACACGTTAGCGGCCGGCGCTACCCCAGGAACATAGTTTGCAATCAGCGAGACCGGACCGTTGGGCATGGTGAGCGTTGTGTTTGCTGACAATGGGTCGCCAAGCACGCCGTCATCCGCGCCCTCCACCGTCCAACGACTGAAGAAATAGCCGTCCTCGCCGGCAGCCGCGACCACGTCAATGGTTTCACCCGCGGAATGGTCCCCGCCACCTTCCCCGCCGAAGACATTGAGCGCGAATTCAGTAGGTAAACCCGACTTGTCGATGGTGAGCAGTTGGTCGACCGTGACATCGGTGAGTGTAGTTTGGGTACCGTCGAGCCAATCAACGGTCACATCAGCGCCGGTGGCGCTACCCAAACCGAAGTGCACTTCGGTTGGGTTCTGTGACACGAAATTGGAGCCGGCACGGACTTCGCGCACCTGCGACCGGTTTCCGGCCGCCACAGTTACTCGCGCGCCCACGCCAAAGCCCACCAGATTGACACCGAGATAATGATTCGATGTGCTCGTGTCATTACGATAAAAAACCAGCTGACGGTCGTCATTGTTGCTGACAAGGACATCGAGATCGCCATCCCTGTCCGCATCAAAACAAGCCAGACCACGCCCCTGACCGCGGTCAGTCATTCCGGACGCACCGGCCTGCTCGTTAAATGTGCCATCGCCCTCAGAGCGAAAGAGACGGATCTGGTCTTCCACATAATTATTCTCGGGCCGGCTGCTCTCCTCGCGCCAACCGTTCACGTGCACGATGTCAAGGTTGCCGTCGTTGTCGAAGTCGGCAAAGCAGCTTGCCCAAGCCCAGCCTCCATTTGCGACACCGGCCGTGTCCGTCACGTCGGTAAACTCGCCCGCCCCGTCGTTGGCATACAAGCGGTTGCCGAACCCGATCAATTCGTTCGTGCCTTCGTTGACTTTGTAGATCGAGGTGACAAACCAATCCATGTCCCCATCGTTGTCGAAGTCGGCCACAGCAGCGCCCATTCCCGCCTGGTCCTTGATGACGGCACGTTCGGTCCTCCGTGTGAAGCTGCCGTCGCCGTTATTGCCGAACACCTGGCTTGTTTTAAAATCTGACGCAATCAGCAGATCCAAATCACCGTCGTTGTCGATGTCAGAAAAATTCGGCGTAAACGAATTGTCTTTGAGTGAACCAGGCGAGCGGATCTGCAATTCGGCCGGGTCAGCTGACTCGATCAGTGTGGCCGCGATTCGTGCACCGACACTCGCGCTTTCGAACGTGCCGTCGCCCCGATTGCGCCACAATGTCTCGGTGTCGTCGCGCTGCAGATTACCCCAATGGGTCAGCACAAGATCCAGATCCCCATCGCGATCGTAGTCGCCGAATGCTGCGGAAAACGTATTAAGCGCGACGAGCTGGATTCCGGAGGCGACCGTTACGTCAACGAAGGAACCCGCCTGATTTTCCAGCAGATAATACGGATCGCCTTCGACCGCGCCGATGAAGAGGTCTAGATCACCATCGTTGTCGATGTCGGCAAACGTCGGGCCGCTACCCTTATGCACCAAGTCCAGACCAACGTCGGCAGCAACGTCGACGAAGGTCCCGTCGCCTTGATTTTGAAAAAGCCTATTGGGTTCGGCATCACCCCCGACGACGTAGACATCGATGTCACCGTCCGCATCGTAGTCCACAGCCGCGAGACCACTCGCCATAAATTCCGGATCGGATTCAATTGGGGTCACATACCCCCATTGTCGCGATAGCCCCGCCGCGATCGCGAGTTCAGTGAACTCGAGTGTGACGTCCAGCGTTGGGTTGGGGGTTGTACTCGGCGCGGGCGCCGCACCACCGCCGCCGGAGCTACCGCCGCCGCCGCACCCGACAGCGAAGACGACTAGGCCCAGTAATGTAACCCTTGCTATTGGGGAAAAGCTAGAGAGAAAAAGGCCGGTCCCACTGGGACCGGCCTTAAAGCGCCAAGAACTCGAACTGCTACGAACCGAGATTCCATGTGAAATCAACGCCGATACTGCGTGGCTGATCGAGATATTGGTAGCTGCCGCGAAGATCACCAAGCCACGGGTTTGCTGAGCCGGTGGTCAAATCGCTGTAGCGGTCGCGTACGATTTGCTCATCTGTCACGTTCTTACCCCACAACGTAGCCGCCCATTTACCCGACGAGTCACGCAAGGTCAGCCGTAAATTCAAAATATCGTAGGCTGGTAGCTCGATCGTGTTGTCCGTATTGAACCAACGCGCGGCGTAGTCGGAATAGTCCATGTGGAACGTCAAGGCCAGGTCGTCATTCAGCACCCAATCGTAATCCGCCAGCAGCGTCACGCTATAGGGGGACGAGAAGATGAGTTCGTTACCTTCATTCTGCAGTGCATCGGTTAACTCCGTGTCAACGTATGCTCCAACAAATCCCAGAGACAGAGCGTCGGTGACCGCAACATTAATGTCTACATCAAAACCAGTGATTTGAGCAGCGCCTTCGTTCGCATTAAACCCAACAATGTTGCCGTTGGGCAACGGTCGCTCGGCGCGTTGGATCACGTCGACCCAATCGACGTAGTACGCCGCCAGTTGTACGCTCATACGGCCTTCCAAGGTCTCGAATTTGGTGCCAATCTCATAGTTCTTCACCGTATCGCCGTCGAAGAACACGACTGTCCGCAACGCCGCGGCTTCTGCCCGATTCTCCGCGATTTCGGCTGGCGTGAAAAGGCCGGTTTGCTCTCCAGCATCCGCATCACGCTCCAGCCGTTGTGCATCCAATAAGACGCCACGGTTGGCACCACCCGGACGGTAGCCTTCGCTGTAGCTGACGTAAGCCATGAGGTTTCCTGAGGCCGGACGCCATGTTGCTACAAAGCGCGGGCTAGTCACACTGTCATCGCTCACGCCCAGCCGTTCCGGAACGTAGGATTCATAGATCGAAAATGACCCAGGCGTATTCCAATTTCCGACGGCGCGGCTGTCGGCTGCGATTTTGGCGCCGTTAACGCCAATGAGGAAGTCCTGTTCCAAGCTCGCCACCCGTACACCGACCGTCAACTCGATCGTATCAGTCAAGTCGTAGCTGACATCGCCAAAGAAAGACTCTTCTGTAAACTCGGTCTGATGCGACGTCTCTGGTGAATCGAAGAAGAAGAGGTCCTGATAGATCTCACGTCCCTGTTCCATCGAATACAGCACGCCACTCCACGACCAGTCGATGGAGTTCTTGTGGTAAGCGCCCACAGTCCAACGCAGCCGACTCTCCTGATTGGAAACCAGTCGTACTTCGAATGTCTCACGGCCGACGTCAGTCCAACCGTCCCAGCCATAGCTGTCCATGTTCATTGTATCGAGCGGCACCGGACAAATGACCTCAGGATTCTCGACAGCAGCGAGCAGACAGCGTCCAGAACCATTTGCGCTGTTGGCGCTGTTCCAGTCAATGCCGCGAACGGTCGGATCGGACAGCTCACGGAATGTCAGGCTGTCGCGCTTGGTATCGGTGGCA
>Ga0115002_10007330_pt1 | contig 12442 bp, 13 predicted proteins | sample ArcticOcean_MG_C_8_FD_89576 | JGI IMG/M metagenome (GOLD analysis project Ga0115002, IMG submission 89576) | Marine microbial communities from western Arctic Ocean - ArcticOcean_MG_CB11_86 | ecosystem: Environmental > Aquatic > Marine > Oceanic | place: Arctic Ocean: Canada Basin | collected...
CAAACGTGTTTTTCTTGTAACGGATAGCACCCATATGTTTCGGGCTCTTGAAAGTTTTCGCTACTATGGCGTTCTGGCCGAGCCAGTACCGGCTGTCGCGAAAATACATATAGCCAATGTAGCAAGAAACGGCTGGAATTTGTTCGCAAAAGTTCTGCAGGAATACTTTGGTGTCGTGTTTTACAGGGTGAATCGGTTTCTGGAGGGACGTAACGCGGGCTAACCTCCCCCTCCCCCCGCGTTGCGCTGGGGGAGGGGGAGGAACCCTTTTTAATCCCGCTGGGCTAGTTCGATACTGATGTTGTCGGGGCCCTTGATGAAGGCAATTTTCACGCCTGGCCGTATCTCCCACGGCTCGCAAATGAACTCGGCGTTCTTTGCGCGAAGCTTCTGTGCTGCCTCGTCCATGTTGTCCACCCTCAGTCCAAAATGGTCGAGCCCGTAGCGCGGCTCGGAGTTCGTTCGGACAGGGTCTTCGTCCTTGGCCCTGCCAGAGACGATAAAAGTCATCCCGTTCAAGTCCATGTTGAACGAAGGTGCTCCACCGAGTTCGCGTTCCTGAACCATGGTGGCGCCGAGCATCTCTTCCCAGAATTTTCGGGCGGCACGAGGTTCCTCGCTCCTGAAGTGAATGTGGTCATAGCCGAACTTCGCCATTTCAAATCTCCTGAATGAAAGGATGATGTATGACAGGTGTCGATAAGGTTTCTAGCCTCCGCCTTCGTCATGCTCGAGAAGCTTCTGGGCCTCGGCCATTCCGCGGAAGCGGGCGCATGTGGTGCTGAAATCTTTTTCTAGGCGCTCGAACAATTGTTGAATTTGCACCGGGGTCAGTATATCCATCAGTTCGCTGAACACGACTTCCCATGTGTTGTCCCCGCGTTCACCGCGGGCCATTTCTTTTCTCGACAGCGTGGTTTCATCGTAGACTTCGTGTTCATGATCAAGTAATTCGCGTAGCATGGGCTCATAGTTCGGGTCGCTGTTGTGAACGTAGCGCATCAGATAAGGCTTAAAATTGCGGACTCTGTGAAGTCTTTTCATATGGCATTCCTCCAACTGATGGATTCTTGCCCCATTATACTTAATTGAACGACATGAATCGATAGGAATTTTAGAGCGAATGTGGCATGATTTGCGCGGTTTTATGGCACTTAATTCAGGATTGATGGAGTAATTGATATGGAAGATATTCGCATAGAACGTATGGCCGAGACAATTACGCGCTATTCCGCGAAGGTGAGCAGGGGAGAGTTGGTTAGTATTCGGGGTGGCGTGGTAGCAGAGCCTCTAATACGCGCCCTTTATGCCGAATGCCTGAAATTAGGGGCATTTCCGTATACCCAGGTAGGCCTTCCGGGCATGGACGAGTTATTTTACCGGTACGCCAATAATGAGCAGATCACCCACGTATCGCCTATATCGAAATTCGAAGTTGGTAAGGTAGATGTGCTTATCAGCGTACTCTCGGAGACGAATACGCGCCGCCTTTCGGGGGTTAATCCGAAAAAGCAGGCGGCGGCGTCCGTGGCCCGGCAATCGATTATGAAGACATTTATGAAGCGCTCCGCCGAATATGAGCGCTCGAAGGGGAAGAACGGCCTCCGGTGGACCTTGACCCTGTTTCCCACAGAGGCCTATGCCCAAGATGCGGAAATGTCGCTCCACGAGTACGAGGATTTTGTGCTGGCCGCATGCTTTGCGGATAAGCCTGGCGGTATTCGCCGGTGGAAAAATATAGACAAGCGCCAGAATGAGGTGATCCGCTACCTCAAAGGTAGAAAGGTTGTCGAGATCGGCGGCAGGGACACAGATCTTCGCGTCGGTATCGCCGGTCGACCGTGGATTAACTGCTCGGGTTCTCACAATTTTCCCGACGGGGAAATTTTCACCGGGCCCGAGGAGACAAAAGTCGACGGAACGATTCGCTATACGTTTCCGGCCTGTCTATCGGGCAGGGAAGTCGAGGATGTCCGGCTTGATTTCGAAAAGGGCCAGGTGGTTAAAGCCTCCGCAGAGAAGAACGAGAAATTTCTCAAAAGCATGATTGGAATGGATCGCGGGGCGAGCCGAGTGGGTGAATTCGCTTTCGGCTTGAATCAGGGGATACAGCGATTCACGAAAAACACGCTGTTTGACGAGAAGATCGGTGGCACGCTTCATCTGGCGCTCGGTAAGGGATATCCTGAGAGCGGCTCAAAGAATAATTCCGCTCTCCATTGGGACATGGTTTGTGATCTAAGGCAGGGCGGCGAGATCCGGGTGGACGGTAAATTATTCTCGAAAAACGGCAAGCTCAAGATTTAACGGCGAGCAATTCTCGGAGACCGCCAAATGACACTGCTATCCATGCAATTCCGCCGAAAGATTACCCATCTGTTTCTTGTGGTGTTTCTGTTTGGCACTTTGCTAGGCCTGTCTCGCGAACTTGTTCTTGCCCAGTGGAAAGTGGACGATTTAGGGAAAAGGTTGTCGGGAGGGGCTGTCCCATCACTCCTTAAAACGGGGCGAAATAAAATCGTGATTAGAGAGCACCTCGAGCGTGGGCGTGTCGCGCTGGGGTTTGAGCGTGTCGAACTCTTCGATGGAAAAGGCCATTTGGTGGTCTCGTCGCCCGACAGTGGCCATGGTGCAGACGGCGGCGAAATTCATGGCGTATTGACTTCCACTCGAACCGGAATCCGTACTTTGAACGGAGAAGTGGCCCATCTCGTCGTCTGGCGTAACATGGAGACTGAAGTGGCGCGCCCTCTTATTATCGGCCTTATGGCGGCCCTCATCGCCTCCCTCATCGCATGGCCCATCATTTCACGAAAAATTATCAAGGGGCTGAGCGTATAGGAACCCCTTCAAATCGATGGATTTCGCGAATTTTCAGAACCAATCGACGTTAGTCTCTCGACCGTCATAATGATATGTTTCCGGCATTAATTCCCCCTTCCTGGGGGCGGGTAGCTCAGTTGGGAGAGCGGTGCCCTTACAAGGCATAGGTCGCAGGTTCGAGCCCTGTCCCGCCTACCATAAAATCAATGAGTTAAGCATGACGATAAAGCATGAACACCCATAATTGTCCGTGTTTTGTCCGTGTTTAAGAAGGGAACTATCGATAAGCTCAAAAAAGGTGATGCCAATAAATCGGATATCGAACGCGGCGTGACGCCAGCTTGTCAAGGTTTGGCGTTTTAACCAAGTCGTGCCCATTTCCGCTCATGGCTTTTACGCTGTGTTCATCAGACATGATAATAAGGAGATTCTTCGGTTGCATGGCGCACCCTTCGTATTAAAGGTTAGAGACATTGGATTGACGTTGAGGTAAACATTAGAAACTTTTGTTTTGTTGGTAAACACCCAGCAATAAACTTTTATATTAGGATAACCATATGCCAGACCGACCTACATCCATATTAAGAGGGCTTTTAAAAGGCCCAGAACTTATTTCTGCGCCAGGAGTTGCGGACGCATTGAATGCGCGATTAGTTGCCCAAGCAGGATTCCAAGCCATTTATATGACTGGCGCCGGGACATCTGCTGTGCGCTTGGGGGTACCAGATATAGGACTTTTGACCATGCATGAAATGGTCGACAATGCGGGCCGTATTGCTGAAGCGTCGGGTCTGCCATTAATTGCGGACGCGGATACGGGCTACGGTGGGCCGATAAATGTGCGTCGAACGATCCAGGCTTATGAGCGGGCCGGGGTCGCAGGTGTACATATTGAGGATCAGCAATGGCCTAAACGTTGCGGCCATTTGGCGGGAAAGACCTTAATTCCAACCGAAGAGATGTCTGCAAAGATTAAGGCCGCTGTTGATGCTAGGGTGGACCATGATTTTGTCGTTATTGCTCGATCTGACGCTATTGCCGTTGAAGGATTTGAAGCAGCCCTGGATCGTGGCAAAGCCTATGAAGAAGCAGGGGCAGACGTAATTTTTATTGAAGCCCCGCGCGACATGGAGCAACTCCGTCAAATTCCAAAAACCTTCGGCGTGCCATCTCTTTATAATTTGGCATCAAGCGGAAAAACTCCACTGCTGCCAGCATCGGAGATTGAGGATCTGGGGTACAAGATCGTTATTTATCCTAATCTCGTTATTTTGGCAGCTATCCCGGCAATCATGGGTATGCTTGCGGAATTAAAAGAGACTGGATCGGTGACAGGTATTATTAAGCGCGTTGCAACGTTCCGCGAGTTCTTTGATTTGTTAGGTATGGAAGAAATTCAAGAAATGGAAGAACGATACGCCGTTTCAGATAACGCTAAGGTTGGGTATTAACAATTATGTCTAAGCTCCAACTGAAATCTAGGTCTATCTTTGAAAAAATTTGGGATTCACACGTAATCCTGACCAACGACGAGGGACAAAGCCTGCTGTACGTTGATCGTCATTATTGTCACGACGGATCGTTTCACGCTTTTGATATGTTGAGTGAAAGCGGGCGAAAAGTTCTAAGACCTGATCTCACATTTGGTATTCCGGATCATTATGTCGGAACAAAGTCTAAGGACCGTCAAGATTTCGCAGATGATGAACGCCGAGCTGTTGTCGAGACTGTTGAAAAAAATGCAGCTGAATTTGGAATCAATCTTTTTGGTTTGGATGACCCCCGCCAAGGAATTGCGCACGTGGTCGGGCCGGAACAGGGATTGTCGCTACCTGGGCTATTAATCGTTTGTGGCGATTCTCATACTTCTTCGCATGGGGCTATGGGTGCATTTGCCTTTGGGATAGGAGCTTCTGAAGTTGCCCACGTCCTCGCGACGCAATCGTTGTGGCAACTCAAACCTAAAGCTATGCGGATTACGATCACGGGTGAGCGGTCGTTTGGCGTAACGGCGAAGGATGTGATCTTGGGTGTCATCGCCCACATCAGCGCGGCGGGCGCCGTTGGCTGCGCCATTGAATATGCAGGACCGGCTATTGCAAGCATGTCTATCGAGGAACGATTGACCGTTTGTAATATGTCAATTGAGGCGGGTGCGCGCGCTGGCATGGTTGCACCAGATCAAACAACGATTGATTACATCGAAGGGCGTCCTTTTGCCCCGATAGGTGAGGTGTGGGATGAAGCCGTTACTTATTGGGAAACGCTACCCAGTGACGCAGACGCTACCTTTGACCATGAAGTCGAAATTGATATTGGCACATTATCGCCAACGCTAACGTGGGGCACGAGCCCAGAAGACGCGATTGGAATCAATGACATAATACCGGATCCTAATGAAGAATCTGATCTGCGGCGCCGGGAAGAAAAGCAACGTTCGCTTGATTATATGGGTTTGTCCGCCGGGAGTTCTCTTAAAGATGTCCCCGTTGATCGGGTCTTTATTGGCTCCTGTACGAATGGGCGGATCGAGGATTTGCGGAATGCCGCCGCTGTGGCGAAGGGTAGAAAGTCAAAAGTTCCAACGATGGTTGTACCAGGTTCTGGTCAAGTAAAGGCGCAGGCCGAAGAAGAAGGCCTGGATAAAATTTTTATAGAAGCGGGCTTTGAATGGCGGTACGCGGGGTGCTCCATGTGTGTAGGTATTAATGGGGATGATGTCGCCGCTAAGGTGCGTTGTGTCTCAACCTCAAATCGTAACTTTGAAGGCCGACAAGGGCCAGGCGCGCGCACCCATTTAGTAGGGCCAGAGATGGCGGCAGCGGCAGCGGTTACCGGGTGTATAACCGATGTCCGTGATTTAATGGTAGAGAGTTGAGGGATGCAGCCTTTTACGAAGTTATCAGCCATTGCTGCTCCGTTTGATTGGAGCAATGTTAATACAGATCAAATTATTCCAGCAAGATATTTGCGGAAATCGAGGCGTCACCCGGACTATGCAACATATTTATTTAGAGACCTTCGGTTTAATAGCGATGGAACGGAGAATCCAGATTTTGTTCTTAATCAAGCAGCTTATCGACAAGCAAAAATTCTTGTAGCTGACGTTAACTTTGGTTGCGGCTCATCTCGCGAAGGTGCCGTGTTTGCGCTCGCCGCCTTTGGCATTCGCTCTGTAATCGCCGCCAGCTTTGGCGATATTCATTATAACAACTGTTTCAAGAATGGTTTGCTTCCAATCCGCTTAGAAGAGAAAGTATTGGCTAGGTTGCGGGCTCAATTGGTCGAGCAGCCTGGGTCAACCATTGAGATTGATCTTGAAGGCCAATTTGTCGTTGGACCTGACGGCACTAAGCATATGTTTGATATGGATCTCTTTCGAAAGCGGTGTTTGCTAGAAGGGCTAGATGATATTGGGTTAACACTAATACATGAAGAGACAATAGCGTCATTTGAAACACGTTACCAAGAAACTTATAACTGGACGATGCCTAGGCAAGGCTAGTTGCAGACGTTCATGGCTTTGCCGAGCTCCAAAGCACAGAAAGTTACACAAACGTTACATACAATTGACTTATAAACGTTAAAATATTGAAAAATAAAGGTTAAAAAGATACGTTGCTATTGAGCTGGAATGGAAATGTATATCTAAATTATTGATATACTAATAAAATAATTACAAAGAAGTTTGGAAATACTCTATCTTGATAGGCCACCGAATCAAAGGAAAATCCGGCCGCGAGGGTGAAGTTAATTTTGGGAGTCTCTCTTGATGGCATACATCTCGTAGCCCGCCATCCGCCAAAGCGGCCCTCGCAATCTGAGATGCGCAACCAGTCGTTCATAGTAGGCGGAAAATTCTGTTTCCTCCGGATTTGTCTCAAAATAAAAGTGGGTGATCCCCTTTTTGGCCAGGCTTTCTTCTACCTGGGCGCCGCTTTTTTCCTGGGTGAACAACTGGACAAACGAGGGGCTCTGAAATGCCACCACTGGATTCCATCCACCGCTGAGGGCGTAAAGTCGCTCGGGGCGGTAGAATGTCATAGGTCTGGCCGAAGCAGCCAGGCGGCCCCGCCATGATACCTGGAAGCGCGATGCCGGGCTCATTTGAAGGATGCGCTCGCCCAGGCCAGGATTTCTGTGAGCGATCTTTATCGCCCGCTTCAGGCGATTGTCGAGGTGCGTTTTTCCGACCCCGAGGAGAAACATCATCATCCAGGCAGCCGCAAGACCATAACGGGAAAAGGTTTGCCTTCCTCCACGAACGAGGAAGCGATCGATCAATCCCCCTGCGATACAGGCTGTGCATACGGCCTGAAACGCCGGCAGGAAAAGAATGTAGCGGCCCGCGAAATTGGACGAAAAGACAACCGCCACCGTCACCACAGATACCGCCGAGGCCAACAACAGGTTGTAGACTTCGCGGCACCCAACTCCCCTGACAACAACTCCCGCCAGAATCCAAAACGCTATTGATGGAAACAACAAATGGATTGTGGATATGGCAGCGGCCAGAGGATCTTTTAAGCTCCTAAACCCACTTAGATGTTCAAAATAAACGGGATTGTCGAAAGTGCCGAACCAGTTTATCAACAATGGATATGCGGGATTTCCCAGATACAGCCAATTTTTGGCCAAAAGAGGAACAAGGACCGCGACCAGGGCGGTTGCGATCCATCCTGTCACTCTCAATCGCTCCCGAATCGTCATCTGGCCCGGCGGAAAAACCCAAAAAGCCACACCAAGCCCGATCGCGGCAACTCCACCCGTCAACTTGACTCCCGCCACCAACCCCAGCAAGCCGCCGACAAAAATGGCGCGGCCACGAAGACTGAGCCCCTTGTTGTCGTCGCCAAGCATAAAGATTCCCAGAGCCGCGCCGATCTGGAGCGCCGTCACAATAAGATCGGACTTGGGGGCTACTATCAAAAAGGGGAAGAGCCGGACATGTGTTACGTCGATACGCATTCCCGCGAAAAGCAGGGTGGCGAACAAACCCAGGGCAAACCGCATTTCCTGATCGCCCGCCGTCAGTCTGCGGGCAAGGCAAAAAATACCCAGCAGCGCCCCTCCCAGCCCCAGGAACAGGTGAAATAATTGCGCCATAACTAGGAGGGTAATTTCAGAGCCCGTGAACAGCGCGTGGGCAGACAGAAACAGTTCCCAGTAATTCGTCAGGGCGAAATAAAGAGGATTGTTGGGAGTGGCAGTGAAACCATATGCGTCAGAAAATATTCGGGCATACGTCAAGTTCCACGCAATCGCATCAGGAGACCTGGGCGTGGGATAGAGCGCCTCGATCGTGCTTCCCACGAACAGAAGCGTCAGAACCAGCGCCAGACCCCAGGCCGCAACCTGCGCGGGCCGCTTCCAACTTTCCCGGAAGAAGGGTGCCTTCTCTATTCCAAGGGGCTCTTCCCCATCGCGAGAGATGGAACGGGGGAGTGGGTTCACGTAAACCGAGCCCCCGCACACACAAATGCCGAGAAACCAGACGAGCGCCGGATGAAGAGCGCCGGTGAAAGCCAGGGCATACAATCCAACCGAGATGCCCAGGAAGCCCGCGCATCCACCCAACAACAATCGCTCCAGCAGATCTTCCGGCAACAAACCTGCAAGCACAAGAACGAGTCTGCCGGTCAGGTAAAGAAACAATCCCGAAGCCGAGAGAAAGGCGAAATGAGCAATGTGAAGCAGAACAACCCACCCCGGCGAATCCAGCAGAAAAGCGGGCTCCAGAAAATAAAAAAGCGGGGGGATTACCGCGAGGACCCAACCCGAATTTCGCAGCACTGTGTGTTGTTCCTTTTATGCAAAGTAACTTGCCAGGGGCGTAACCAGTCTGGGTTGAAAATTTTAGCGAGATGACCTCGGATGGTCAACAGAGACGCCGGTCGGCGGAATTTACGGCAAACATTTCGTTTAACATAACTGCGCTCAATTAGGACCCTAGTTTTCCGGGCCCCTGGCTGACTTGAAAGATCAATTCACATGGTGGATGCTGGCTCGCAACACGCCGTGGAGGATATTGTTTGCTAAGTGTATCGCCCCCCCTGACCTCACGAATATGCAACATATGTGAGGGCCAATCTTTTGAACTTCAATTCAAAAAAAACGGATACTCGATTCTCAAGTGCCTCGCCTGCGGCCTCAAATTTACGGATCCGATTCCCGATGAGGACTCGCTCAAGTCCATTTACGGCCAACATTACTTCCAGGGGCAAATGTACAGAAATTATCAGGATGAAATCGAGCAGCGCACACCCGATTACGAGAAATGGATTCGATGGATCTGCCAGACAAGCGGCATCAAGGAGGGAGACTGGCTCGACATCGGTTGCGCGACAGGGGGATTTATGAAGGTTGCCGGGCAAAACGGCTGGAGAGTGTCGGGCGTGGATTTTTCCGACTACTGCATCGAAATGGCCCAACAGGCGGGCCTTACCGCTGTAGCCGGAACGGTGCAAAACATCCCCGAAAAATGGGGGGAGTTCGACATCATCTCGATGTGGGACACCATTGAGCATCTGACCAATCCCCTGCTGGATATCCAGGCCTCCTCGGCCAGGCTCAAACCCAACGGCTGGCTGGTTTTATCCACGGGCGATATCGGCTCGCTGGTTGCAAGAATTTTGAGGAAGCATTGGTGGCTGATGCTCCCGCCGATTCATCTGTATTACTTCACCAAAAAGACGCTGACGGAGACATTGAAAAGAGCGGGGCTGACCCCCGTTTCATTCCGCTATTTTGGCCGACGGCTTCGAGTTGGCAGGGCGGCCCGTCTGTTGACCGGAAGTGGACAGACATCGATGGAAAAGGGCCCCTCTCTTTACTTTAACGCCTTCGATATTGTCACCGTCCTTGCCCGGCGGACCCCCGAGAAGGGGAGTTACTCATAGTGGCCGCCCCGACTTGTCTTGCGATTATTCCCGCCTATAACGAGGAGGCTTCGATCGAGCGCACCATAGCCGACCTTCGGGAGAACGCCGCCGGGGCGGATATTCTCGTTGTGAACGACCACTCCTCGGACGCCACCCACCGGATCGTAGAGGAGCTCGGGGTCCAGCAGCTCTATCTCCCCTGCAACCTGGGATATGGGAATGCGATTCAAATCGGATGCGCCTGGGCCGTCGAAAACGGCTACCGGCGGGCGGTATTCTTCGACGGCGACGGCCAGCACCCGGCCCGCGAAATCGAGCCGATGGTGGAAAAACTCATGCGCGAGGAAGGCGACATCATCATCGCCTCGCGCTACCTGGATAGTGACGCAATGGGGGCCTCGGCTGGCCGCTACTGGGGGAATCAATTCTTCAGCCGCCTGGCGAGTGCCCTGACCGGCCAGAAAATCACCGACTCCACCTCGGGCATGAAAGCCGTCGGGGAAAAGACCCTGCCAATCATAGCGACCGGGGGGTTTCTCGACATGCACGCGGAAATTCTGGTTTATCTGGGCCGGCGCGGCTTTCGCATCGCCGAGCATCCGGCGGCCTTCGCCGAGAGGGAAGCGGGGGTGTCGATGTACGGTAGGCTGGCGCTCATCTCCTACCCGGTGATGACCGGCACGCTACTTCTGTGCTCGCTGGTGCGGGCCTGGATGGACGAGCGATGGGAGCCCAAGGAATGAGCTCGACATTTCTGATTTTCGCCAACCTTCTGGCTCTTCTTTTGGCCATATATACCTTTTATCTGATCGTGCGGGTGCGCCTCTATATCGGCTACGGGGTCGCCTGGCTGCTCTTGCTCGGCCTTGGTGCCTTCGCCCTCAATTTTCCACCCGCATGGAGGCTCCTCAGATGGATCACCGGAACGGAGGATCCCCAGCAGGCCTGGGCGGTCATGATACTGGCGGGAATCGTATTTCTTTTAATTTATCTATTTGTCCAGATGACGATTTTGTCCCAGCGCATCACCAGCATCGCCAGTTACATCGCCATTGAGAAATTGCGGACGAGCCAAAAAGAAACAGCGTCCTCCTCCGGGGAAGACCGCGACAACGGGTAAGGATGCCTGGAGTCCGGGCTCTTTTCCGGCGCGGCAAAGGAATCAGGTGGCGGCTGAAGTCGCTTTTTTTCTGCGCCTCAACAAAAGATTCGCCCCCATGGAAATTTTTCGCACAAAGTCGGTCGCGGTGCGCACCCGGGTCAACTCCTTGAGAACGAATTTAGGCCGTCTATAGAATTTTCTGAGACCTTGCTGCTGAATTTCCCTTAACTGCTCTTCATCAAAATCAGGGTTCCAGAATTTCACCTTAAATCCCTCGCGGGGGTTTTCGGCAAATTCCTGCCAGTAGTCATAGGGAATGATTCCGTCACGGAGCATGCGCTCGTAGAGTTCGGTCTTGGGGTAGGGGGTGCAAATGGAAAACTGGCAATAATCCGGGTTCAATTCGATCGCGAAATCGAAGGTTTGCTCCATCTCCTCTCGCGTCTCTCCGGGAATGCCGATCATCATGTAGGCGTAGGTTCCGATGCCCGCTTCGTGCGTTTGCCTGAACACTCGGCGCACCAGGTCAAGGTTTATTCCTTTTTCTAGATAATCCAGGCTTCTTTGGACGGCGCTCTCCACTCCGTAATGGATTCGGTAGCACCCCGCCTTTTTAAGAGCGCCAAGAAGGTCCTCGGTAATGCAGTCCACCCGCGAGCTGATCTTGAACTGAATCTTAATGCCGCGCCGGGAAATTTCCTCGCAAATCTCATGGACCCGCTTCTTACGGATGGTAATGGTGTCGTCAACGAAGAAAAAATCCTTGATCCCCTGCTCGGCGAGGGCCTCGACTTCATCGACAACGTTCTGCGGATCTCTCCAGCGAAATTCCGTGCGCCGAATATCGCAGAACGTGCACGCAAAGGGGCATCCCCTCGAGGACTGAATCGTCGCCGTCACATCGCTCGCACCAATCAGATTGTTATAGTTGCTTAGGTTGATCAGATGGCGGGCCGGGAAAGGAAGATCGTCTAGATTCCCCGCGTCCCCCTTGCCCTCGGACACGTTGCTCTGGAATGAGTCGCTCCAGCTCAGCCCCGCGATGGCGGAAAGCTCCTCGCGCCTCTCGCCCCTTTCGATGGCTTTGATTAGGCGGGAGAATGAAATTTCCCCGTCCCCGGTGAGAACGTAGTCCACCTGGGTCAGATTCGCTGTTTCTGCGGGATAATAGTTCGCGTGATGGCCGCCAAAAACCACCTTGGCCCCCGGATGATACTTTTTCACCAGCTCAGCCGCCCGACATGAGTCGATGAGATTGAACGTCAATACACTGATGGCGGCAACGTCGATGGGCCTTTTTCGAATCTCCTCCTCGAATTGCGCATAATCCAAGCCCAGAGCGGGGGCATCGATGTAGTCCGACCGGTTGCCGCTCGCGAATTCATAGTAGGCGGCGACATAGAGAAGACCCAGTTTCGGATAGACCCCGGCTCCCTGCTGTAGCTGCTCGGGGAGCGAATTTTCAATCGAATGCGTCTCGGGAGGCGAAATGAAAACAACATCCATGTCTAAAAACGCCCTTTCATAAATGGGAAGCCCACCAACCTCAACCGCCGGTGAAAGAGTAGTATATATCCGGAATTATGCGGCGGAGCGCTTCAACAGAACGCTGCTCGATGAGTTCTTCCGGGTGGTG
>Ga0115002_10007339_pt1 | contig 12437 bp, 6 predicted proteins | sample ArcticOcean_MG_C_8_FD_89576 | JGI IMG/M metagenome (GOLD analysis project Ga0115002, IMG submission 89576) | Marine microbial communities from western Arctic Ocean - ArcticOcean_MG_CB11_86 | ecosystem: Environmental > Aquatic > Marine > Oceanic | place: Arctic Ocean: Canada Basin | collected...
AACGCCATCACCGCAAAGTAATAGCCCAGCGCCAAACTGCCAACATCGCCCATGAAGATTTTCGCTGGAGACCAGTTAAGAACAAGAAATCCCACACAACTCCCTGCTACTCCCAAATTAAGATAGAAAAGAACAGCATCGTCCACGCTAAGAAACCAAACTGAAAGACAAAGCGCAATAATCGCACTCGGGCCAGTCACCATACCGTCGGCACCGTCCATAAAATTATAAAGATTCGTCATCCATACGATACTGAGTCCAGCTAATATGATTCCCAACCAACCGGGAATCGGCACCTGTAGACCACCGGCAGAAAAAGTCAATGGTCCGCCTACGCTGAACACAACCAGCAACGCCACAACCAACTCAATGATAAGGCGGCCGGTGGCTGAGAGGCTATTACGGTCATCAGCGAACCCCACTCCACAGACAGCGACCAACCCACTCAACAAAAAGACATCTGTTCGTTGTTGATGACCACTTACCACACTGAGCGTTACCCAAAGCAACGCAGTGACGCCTACGATAGCTAAACCCCCACCCCGGGGAACCACTCGAGTATGGAGACTCCGTTCATTAGGGCGATCGATGGCAAGAAGCTTTTGGTTTCCCATCAACAACCACCGCACGAACAGATAAGTTATTCCACCCGCCACGGCCAAAACCAACAGACCGATAGCATAATCACTCATCGGTCTATTTCGTCTGCACTAGGCATAATTGGGGCTTGGCCTAAAATCTGCTACGGGTTGAAAGAACGCGCCGAAAAATCGAATTTTTCGATTGCCTCGTCATTTGACTGTCCAAGATCAACCGCCAACCGGTCTATAGCCGCTGGTGAAGGCAACAAACCACGAAACACCCGCGATCCGCACTGCAGAAGAATCTGGACATACCTTGCCCGTACAGGAAGCACACGCAGTTTACGCCCAACTGACCGAAATAGACGTTCCATCAATAACCGATTAGACAGCACATTTCGCCCCGCAACACTGACTATCTCGACTCCTGTGACCGTCGAGTTAATCCAGGCGACAGCCATCTGAGCAAGATCATCTGCGTGAATCGGCTGACGGGTACCCCTTTCAGGAATATCAAATGGAAAGACCCCCAAAATCCGGATCATTTTTTGAACCAGCCGAATGCTGCGATTATAGTGGCCGCCATAGATTATTGTCGGTCGAACGATCAAACAGGCCACATCATTCGAACGGCAAAATGACTCGAGCCAACGTTCTCCCTCTTGCAGGCGCCTTGCGACGTCTTTTTCCTTTTGATCCATACTATCTGATTTCGTTGTAATGCTAGTTGAACTAAATGCTACTAACCTTCGCACTCCACACCGGCGCAGCGCCCCTTCATACTTTGATATATGCCATATCGGCATTGTACAAATCACGTCCTCCAAAAGCGGCAGATCGTCGTCAGGCACTTTGTCGAGGTATTCCGGATGCAGAACTGCCGCACTACGATAGAACAATTTCCTCTCTCCAGATCGACTTAGCACCAGAACCGTGCGCGCCAAACCAGATAGGCGCGGCACGAGATATTCCGCCACATCGTTGTGCCCGCCCAATACAACCGTCCCAGAACTCGTGGTCGTTAGGGCTGACACTCCTCTCCCACTCGCAGGCATCTTGCTTTTCCACTGACCTTCCAGAACAAGGCAACACACGCGCCAAATTAAATGGATACCAACGAAGAGTCGGAATAGCCAGTGACTGATTCGCGAGGCTTGTGAGAATTTCAAACGATACCGACACATTCCTAAATGTTTGTGCCATTCAACTCTAAAAGGTCGCTTTCGACTAGAGATCCCTTGACAATGCAAAACTGAAACACTCGGAACGAACAGAACCGGCATGCCCGCATTACGCAGCCGTCGGCATAAATCGAGGTCCTCAAAATGAAGAAAATACCCCTCGTCCATACCACCTATCGCCTCGAATGACTCCCGATGGATCATCATGAACGCCCCCGATACGGCGTCGACTTGAATGGGGTTTTTCGGGAGCGACTCCATCGTTAGGTCAACCCCCATTAAGCCAAACCGTACGCCCAACTTTCCCAATAGCTTCACCACGCTACGGGGAAAGGTCGGATCACGACGCCGACAACCCGCCTGCTCTCGCCCATCAAAACCAAAAACGAGTCCGCCAACGGCCCCACACTCCTCACGCTGCATTGCCAACTTCAACCCGGCAACGCTATGGGGCTGGACAATACAATCCGGGTTAATCAACAAAACGTCTTCCGCTGTCGTCGATTCGGCACCCTGATTCACCGCTACAGCAAACCCTAGGTTTGTTATATTTCTAATCACCTGAACATCAGATACGTCGTTAACTTTACTAATACAATCGGCGCTCCCATCACTCGAACCATTGTCGACCACCACAATCTCAAGCGGAATAGTCGATCGCCGTAAACTAACAAGGCACTGCTTAAGAAAAGCACCGCTATTGTAGTTAACGATAATCACTGCAACGTTAGCCACTGATCACACCTACCTCCCAACTAACGCGGAGTAATCTGTCGACATCGATTCCAGAAGATCAGAAGTTGAGACGGTCCGGCTTAACTGAACTTCCCGTCGACTGTGAAGCATATCCTTTAGTCCACCGAACGCATCTCGTTTGGCTTTGAGCACTACACCACCCTGACCGCGTTTCGTATAGCGCGGAATCGCCACTGTGTTAACTAGTAGATGGAGCAATAGGTAACGATAGAGAAGTGCTGAGGGCATATTTTTAAAGTACGTCCAGACCAGGTTCCGGTGACCAAAATAAACTGAGAAATCACTCCGACGACCCGTTATTCCTGAACCGACATGCTCAACCACCGCACTCGGCACATAAAGCGATTGATGCCCAAGCAGTCGCAGGCGAAATCCAAGATCAACATCTTCCATGTAGCAAAAAAACCGTGAGTCAAACCCCCCTACTGCCTTCAACACATCGCGCCGGTAAAATGCCGCGGCACCACAGGGGGAAAAGATTTGATCAGCTTCATGGTCGACCAGAGTGTCCTTTGCTCCATGATCCCGTCGCCATGCCAAGCCTGACACATGATAGACATCACCTGTCCCATCGAGCACGTCACTCCCTGGCCGCAACATTTTCGACCCGAACGACACGACTGTGGGGTTTTTCCTGGCACTCGCTAAAAGATTTTCCAGCCAATCGGGGTGTGCGACAGCATCAGGATTAAGCAAAGCGATCCAATCAACATCGGCAAGCTTATCAATAGCGATATTGTTGCCGCAGGCAAATCCTCTATTAAGGGGTTGCCGCAAAACTTCAAACTGCGGACATCGTTCCTCTAGATCGCCCAAAGAGCCGTCTGTACTTGCATTGTCAACAATCAACACTCGCTCAGGCGCAATCGTCTGTGCAGCAATGGACTCCACACACGGTAGAAGGAAATCACCAGCGTTCCAATTAACTACAATGACGCCAACCCGCTCACCATGTCGCATTATTTTGGGCTCGGTCCCGGCCACGCCACCTCTCACGAAAATCTGGGAGCCCGATCTCGGCTCAATGGCACTTAGCGCTGCACAATAGCGCCTCATTCAATGAAATCATCCCGGGCACTTAATTGTACAATATATCAACATGTTAATATGTCCTTCGGGCGGTTCTTCTGGGCGATGACAAGCGGTATCTTATGAATTTGCCACGTCATCTTGCGAATCATAATAGCCTCCACCAGGCGCCGTCTGGCGTGTGGATCAAAGATTCTGATGCGGCTTTCGCATATTCCGACGGCGAAGAAGCGCAAAGCTATATCGCACAAACTATTGCGCAAGCGACCGATCGAGGTTCCTTATCGACGGAGCTGGCTGACCAGATTCGGGACTGGTCTTCGGAATATCACCTTTCCCCACTTCGATCAAACCTTCTGCGGGCGCTTAACCTCGATGACCGTGGCCCCATCCTAGAGATCGGTGCAGGATGTGGTGCAATTACCCGATATCTTGGTGAACTGAACCATGCTGTAGATGCTGTTGAAGGCAGTTACGAGCGTGCCTGTATCGCTCGACTGCGCTGCGCGGATCTAGAAAACGTTGACGTCCACGCAATCAATGTTAACGACCTTTCATTGCCAGACAACCATTACTCTCTGGTCTGCTTCATCGGGGTTCTAGAGTACGCCCAACGCTTCTCTGGTATAGAACAATCCCCTGAGGAAGCCGTATTACAACTATTGGCGAAAGCGAAAAAAGCACTTCGTCCGGGGGGTGCCATTGTTATTGCCATAGAGAACCGCCTCGGCTTCAAGTATCTCTTTGGCGCGGGTGAAGATCATTATGGTCTCGCCTATGAAGGCATTCATGATTACCCCCACTTCGCTGGTATCAAAACCTACTCAAAAACAACATGGGAGCATTTATTCTCGAAATACGATCTGGCATACGAGTTCCTGTACCCGTTCCCCGACTACAAATTACCCGAACAGGTACTCTCAGAGCACTATGTTCAGGAATACCCACAATCATGGAGTCATGTAACGACCAGTCACCCGCGGGACTACCACGGACTGATCGCCGACCCTGGCAATATCCCGTTCTGGGAAACAGTGGGTCAAGCCAACCGACTCGGCGACTTTGCAGATTCCTTCCTTATCGTTGCTGCCAATCATGCTAATACTGCGCGCGAAATCGCCAATCGCGATTTTATCCACGTGTCCAACCTACAAAGGCAACCTCAATACAGAACCCTCACAGAGAAACCCCGCGGATCACAGACAATAATCAAGCGAATTCTTGATCCCAGGGCAGGCGCAATAGTCTCTGACAAGCTGACTCATCTTATCCCGTTGAAGGAGCCTTTTCACGCTGGACTTCCACTTGCTAATCAGTGGGAAATGCATATTCGAATTGCCCCCTCTGAAAGAACGTTCTTGTCACTGATCGAACCGTACTACGCTTTTATCAAATCTACTTTTCTAAGTGCTATCGAACCGCATGGGCTTGTTGATCTAACGCCTATGAATATCATGGTCATGTCAGATGGAGAATTTAGGTCTTTCGATCTGGAGTGGAAAACTGCTTTTGCATTGACTCCTGAGTTCATTCTATTTCGAGGGTTGTTTTATTTCCTGCAATCCAGGCAGGGGATAATCTGCCCGATCTATAGGAATACTCCAGAAACAACAATGGGAGATTTAATAACCCGTTGTTTTAGATATCTCGACCTAAATCACAGCCTTGACTTCACGTTGTTTTCTAACTTAGAAGAAAGTCTACAGGAAGTTGTGCAGGTGGATAGGCACGGCCCTTCGACCCGTCACTGTCTACGCCAAACGCTCTCTACTAATAAACAACAAGCCCGACTTTTCTGGACAGAAAGCGGAACAGATTTTGAGCCTGAACGATATAAAACTGGGGAACTCTCACTCGGACCTGAAAGTCAAGTTATCAGCTTTTGTTTTCCAACTCGCGGGACGGAAACCCTTGATATACGTTTCACACCCGGCACAACAAATGGTTACTGCCACCTTCACTCTATTACAACTTCATTAATAGAGGCTAATAACGAAATCGTTTTACATGCTCTGCGGGGCGGAAAGCATATTTCTCAGGGAGCCCAACTCGACGGATTGATCTACGGTAACGATCAGGGAAAAGATATCTTTTTCATCAATTCTCCGGAAGCTAACTTGACATGGCAAGTGAGTCACCCAAGATTGCGAACTGACGGCACCATTACTATAACAATAGAGATAGATTGGGTGCTGTCTTCCGAGTTTCAGCTAATCAGGAATACGCTTCTACACGAAAATGCCCGACTGGCACGGGAACTCGCCGAACTAAAGCCGAGAATCAATCGATTAGTTCAATTAGAGCAGGTAGAACAGGATATTCACTTAATTCGTCAATCTAAGGTTATGCGGACAGCAGAAGCAGTTAAGGGCTTTCTCCTTTGCCTTTCTCCCCGTCGATTTTTGCCACTAACTCCCAACTACCCCGATGCAAACACACTTGAAATTGCGAACAATGCGGAAGCCCAAACGCGCGATCTGGGGGACCCAATACCCACCGTGTTGGAACTCGATAGTTCTCTACCCCAACCTAGTATCCCCGTTCACCTGCCCGGCACACCAACGGTAACTCCACAAATCAGCGTAATCCTTCCTGTTCACAACCCCCATATCCCCTGGATTCGTGCCGCAATCGAATCCGTAAAGCAACAACAATACGGTAATTGGGAACTCTGCATTGTCGATGATTACTCTGAAGACCCTAAAGTTATTCAAACTCTTAGGGGATATGAAAGCCCGCAAATTCGGATCCGTGAATTACACACACCGTTAAACATATCTGGAGCCACTAACGAGGCCCTGCGTATGGCTTCAGGGCAATACGTCGTCTTTCTCGATCATGACGATATCCTGACATCAGACGCCCTGACCCAAGTCGTTGCTGCTATTAATAACACTCAGGCGGACATTATCTATTCTGATGAAGACCTTATCGACCTCGATGGATCGATCATAACACCCCACTTTAAATCTGATTATTCTCCAGATTTGCTTTTATCTCACAACTACATCACGCATCTTGTTGCCATCCGACGAATACTTATCGACAACCTGGGTGGATTGCGTAGCGCGTATGACGGCGCACAAGACTACGACCTCCTCCTGCGCCTTACCGACGATCCAGAGAGAACCATTCATCATATTCCCAAAGTTCTATACCATTGGAGAAAGTCAGACACGTCAACCAGTCTCGATCCCATGGCAAAACCCCTTGCCGAACAAAACGCTAGAAATGCGCTCACGGATACGCTCAGAAGAAGAAACATTGATGGCATAGTGAAAAGCGCAGGGCGCCATCATTTCTTTTCTGTGATCCGAACGGAACGGAATCAAAAAGTCACCATAATCATTCCTTTCCGAGACCAAGCAGATCTTTTACGACGCTGCCTTACCTCAATACTAAACAAGAGTACATTCGATAACTACGAGATAATCGGCATCTCAAATAACAGCGACTCACCTGACACATTCTCTCTTATGCAAGAGTTTGTAGAAGAGGACACCCGGATAAGGTTTCTCGAACACAATCAACCATTCAATTTCTCAGAACTGATAAATCTTGGATTTGACAATGCTGAGGGGCAACATGTCGTCTCAGTCAATAATGATATTGAAATTATTCCATGTGATTGGCTGACCGCTCTTCTGCAACATTCACAACGACCGGAGGTAGGAGTTGTTGGCGGAAAGCTTTTCTACCCCGATGGCACCATTCAACACGCCGGAATCATTCTCGGCGTTGGAGGTTACGCCGGTCATTCACACAAAGGTCGATCAAGTGGCGACGACGGTTACTATCATAGAGCGAGTCTCATTCAAAATGTTAGCGCCGTGACTGGCGCCTTGATGATGGTTGAACGAGACGTCTTTGAAATCCTTGAGGGCTTCGATACTTCGCTCGCGACGGCGTGCAACGACGTTGATTTTTGTCTCCGAGCTAGAGAGAGCGGCTATCTCAATGTCTATACCCCGAACGCCCAGGCTTATCATCTAGAATCCGCCACTCGCGGTTATGAGGATACGCCGGAGAAACTCTCTCGATTTCACACTGAAGTAGCATATTTTCAACAGCGACATGGACTCCTGCTTTCCAAAGGAGACCCCTACTACAACATTAATCTGTCCCTCGATTCGGAACAGTTTGAGATCGCGCCCTCGCTCAAACCTCTTTTCCACAACAATAAGTAACGCTATTTCTGGGCTACGGAACACTGTTTGGTGATTGAACCCAGGCGATGACACAACGAGTTACATTTGAACAGTATCCAGACGAATGTGAAACCGTCGGCTCAGGGACTGCTCTTATTTTTTCTGGGCACATAGACAATGCGTTGCCTCGAATGACCTCACTGGATATTGGCTCTAACCATTCATGGCAAAGCGTGCAACACCTAAATGAACGACGAGGTGATTTAAGAAACTCATTGGCCAATGGCAGCGAAGAATATGCACTTTATATTGGCTTTTGGGGTTATTTCATTATCGATCCTGCAAAAACTTGTCGCCACATTTCCTTCTCCTATCGCGCAGTCTTTGAAGATGGTATTGAGGAAGCGGGATTGATATGTAAAACAACCTTTCCAAGTTCTGAACGGATTCAACCATCGCTGGTCTCTCGAGGCGGCAATCGGCAAAGCGACATGATTACAGTCTGCCTACCCACATATCAGCCGGATATACACTTACTTGAAATTCAGTTGAATTCATTACTTCACCAGACACATAAAAATTGGAAATGCATCGTCTGCGACGATGCGTCAGACGACCATATTTTTACTTCAGTGGAAAACCTTTGTGACAAAGACGACCGCTTTCGTTTAATCCGACATAACACGAACGTCGGCTTCTATAGAAACTTCGAAAGAGCTCTCGGCTATGTGAATTCGGACACAGACTATGTTGCCTTATGTGATCAGGATGACTATTGGTACCCGAACAAACTCAGTCGCTTGGCTAATGCGTTCTCGCACGGCACCAGTCTCGTCTACAGCGATATGCAGTTAGTGGACTATGCCGGCAACGCGATGTCACACACATACTGGACAGGTCGTAAGAACAATTACACTAATTTACGCGTCCTAATGGCAGCAAACACTATCACAGGCGCTGCCTGTCTCTTCGACAAGACCTTACTTGACACAATCCTACCATTTCCCCAGCGGGTGAGTGATGCCTACCATGATCATTGGATCGCCCTAATTGCATTCATGACTGGCACCATTCGATACATAACCGAACCGCTGTACGACTATCGTCAACATGCCGGCAATATCATAGGTCACACAAGTTTCACTAGAGACAAGAATATACGTTCCACCAAGAAATCAATAAATAAACGATTGATAGATAAATTTCACGAGGTGCAAACACACGTTAACTCATACAGGAACAGCGTTTTTAGAATAAGCTCACCGCTTTCTGAAAACAATACTAGATTTAAACTAGCCAAAGAATGGTTGATCCGGTGCGTTCTCATTACTTCTTTGATGCTGAAATCACCCATAATCAATTTATACAATCACTACCGGGTCTTCTTCTTAAATGTATTCATGAACCAGTATCGTGGTCTGCAATTGTTCTCAACGGTAATTCGACTTAGAACAGGCACTTCGGATGCCCCACATGCGATCTCAGCACTCGCGTCCTACGAACACTCAAAATACACTTGGATCCGGCTTTTCTATTACTACCTCCTAGACAAGGCGAATGGACACACAACCGGGAACCGAGACCTTTACATGGCGATTGCATCGCTCACCTATCATTTTGATTGGTTTGGTTGGCTGTGCCGGCGACAAGTCAAGACTCAAGAAATAACAACCAAACGATGAGGAAATAATTCGACCTAGATCTACACAAAACGATCCTAATCCAAGACACGGAAACTGCTTCACAACCACAAGGATAGGCGCTGAAAACTTAACCTGATTCTGAAATGATCATGTGCATTTCTGCAAAACCAAAGTCATCGGGACCACCCTTGACCGTCAGATGCAACATATCATAACGCCTATCGACTGCAACCTGGTCACTCTCCTGGTCGTCATCCGCGACCCCCAGAGAGATAAAGTAATCACCTGGCAGCACATTGAACTGAAATTTGAAGACAATCTCGGTCTCGTCTCCAGCACACAACGGTTTCACAACAAGATGCCGACTCCGTGTATTCGCCCCAAACACGCTCACGCCATCTAACGTTCTGATAGTCAACCCGTAAATAGGACTCCCAAGCGATTCAAAAAAATGAACCTGCATGCGGAGTTCAACTGATGCCCCACGCGCATATACCAACGGCTCTTCCACTCCATCCGCCGTTATCGAGTAACTGAGAATCTTTGCGCGCCCGTCGCCCCATCGGTGCTCGTCCGGGTTATAGCTGCACTGCACAACCAGCGGCGCCTCCTTTGTCTTGCCGGACTCCCCCGGGCCAACGTTTAACCCATTGACCCCCGCGGCGCTGGGATTGCCTTTTAAAAACATCGATTCAAGGTATGCCTGCACCACTTTTTTGGGTGACCCAATGGATACGATTTTCCCCTGATCCAGCTGAATTGCGCGATTACAGTGGGTTCGGATTAGGTCTACCGCATGACTAACAAAAAGAATCGTGGTCCCGGCACTCTGAAGCGCTTGAAAATGCCGAAAACATTTACGTTGAAAACGAACGTCACCAACGGCCAACGCTTCGTCAATCACTAGGATGTCCGGATCGAGGCCGATCATCGCTGCGAACGCCAGACGAACATACATTCCACTGGAATACGTCTTCACCGGGCGATCAACAAAATCACCTATGTCAGCAAAAGCCTCTATATCATCGATCCTGTTGTCTATACCCTCTCTGGAAAATCCAAAAATAGATCCATTGAGGTACACATTCTCACGACCGGTAAATTCGGGATTAAAACCCGCTCCAAGTTCTAACAATCCGCCAATCTTTCCCTCAACGTTCACCGTACCGCTAGTCGGCGTCAAAGTACCGCACAGAATCTCCAGCAAAGTCGATTTCCCGGACCCATTCGGACCGATCAACCCAATCGTTTCACCTTTTCTAATCTCAAAACCAATCCCACTCAAGGCCTGAAAATCTGTATGAAACGACCGCCTCGACAAAGACAATGCTTCGCGCACGCGATCAAATGGTCGAGAATAAAGTCGATATGACTTTTCGAGATTCTCCACAGTAATGACGGCATCAGATGACATCAGCGAAACCCGGGCGTAACCGCTGAAACCAACTTAACGACAGTCGACATGCGATCAAACTAATTACCACATACTGTAAAAGTCCAACCAGATCTGGAATCTCCCCATATAACAATATCGCTCTGACTTGCTCGACAATAAACGAGATCGGATTCAGGTAGATAAACGGTTGCAGCATTTCGGGCAACGCGGAAACCGGAAAAAATATTGGACTCAGAAAAAGCAATCCTATCGTCGCTAAGTCGACAACCTGGTCTACATCGCGCAAAAAAACGGCCGTCGCCGACACCAACCACCCGATCGCCAACATCATTAGGGCCAATGCAGCAAAAGGCAACGGCAAGAAAACTACCGTCCACGATAGTCCTGCCTTAAGAATAAAGACATACACGATTAGCACTGCGCTACTGACCATCAGCTGAAACAACGCTGCAAGAACAACCACCCAAGGTAGACTCTCTAGAGGAAAAATGACTTTCTTAACATATTGCCGGTTGCCTATTATTAGACTGGTCGATTGCACTAAGACTTCAGCCGCAAAAGCATGACAAATCAGTCCGGCAAAAAGCATTGCTGAAAAATCTAACGTGTCGCCCTGCTGATTCGGCCATCGAACACTCAAAATTGTCCCAAAAACGAATGTATAGATGCCTAACCGGAGCAACGGGGTCACCAACGACCACAAAAGCCCAAGAAACGAGCCTCGAAAACGCGTCAATATGTTGCGCCGTGTGATGGCATAGACCAGCTGCCGATGCTTAGTCACACCGTGAAAAATTGTTGTTAACATAAAATCCCGCTCATGGAGAAACCCGTGGCGTGCCGAGTGACTAGAGGCATCCTGTTCTTGGGCCAACTCGAATCCGATCTCGTTTGCGCGCCCATAGGGTCGAGTTATTCCAAGTGACGCAGATAGTCTGCGTATCCAGTATCACCCATGTCGCTAATCAGCGCGTTTAATTGCTCTCGATCAATATAGTCCATCCCAAACGCAATCTCTTCAGGGCACGCCACCTTCATACCTTGTCGGCTCTCTATCGCCTCGATGAAATTCGAGGCCTGAAGTAATGAATCATGGGTACCGGTATCGAGCCACGCCATTCCCCGGCCAAGGACCTCAACAGTCAACTCTCCACGATCGAGATAGTGTTGATTGACATCCGTAATCTCGAGTTCACCACGTTCTGATGGGATCAGTGAGCGAGCAATATCTATCACCTGGTTATCGTAAAAATACAAGCCAGTCACCGCATATCGTGATTTTGGATGCTTGGGTTTCTCCTCTAGATCAACAGCAATGCCGTCTTCGTTAAAGGAAACCACACCATATCGCTCGGGGTCATGCACAGGGTACGCAAACACTCGCCCACCCTTCTTAAGCTCGGCTGCCTCACGGAGTCGTGCGCTGAAATTAGCTCCGTAGAAGATATTGTCGCCTAGGACCAGCGAACAATTCCCGGCACCAATAAACTCCGCTCCCAAAATAAAGGCTTGTGCAATCCCTTCCGGTGCCGCCTGTACGGCATAAGAAATATTGACGCCCCACTGACTTCCATCACCCAGTAACCGCTCATAACTGGGTGTATCCAGCGGCGTCGAAATAACAAGAATGTCTCGAATCCCTGTCAACATCAGAACTGATAGGGGGTAATAAATCATCGGCTTGTCGTAAACCGGCAACAACT
>Ga0115002_10007341_pt1 | contig 12436 bp, 8 predicted proteins | sample ArcticOcean_MG_C_8_FD_89576 | JGI IMG/M metagenome (GOLD analysis project Ga0115002, IMG submission 89576) | Marine microbial communities from western Arctic Ocean - ArcticOcean_MG_CB11_86 | ecosystem: Environmental > Aquatic > Marine > Oceanic | place: Arctic Ocean: Canada Basin | collected...
CACTCGGCGCCGTGCACTGTCCTCTCCTCGGAGGCTTTGATCGGTAGCCGCACCATGCTCCGGGTCGAACAACTGGATGAGGAACTGCGGCGGCTGGTGCCCACGGACGTGAAGCTGCAAGGCGCGTCCCATATTGAATCGCTTTCGCGGGGAGGTCTCTTGATGCTACGCCACATCCACGTCGTCGGTCTTCTTGTCGTCACTGGCTTCGTGGTCGGATGTTCCAGCAGCGAACCGCCGCCCGAACCGACGACTGCGGCGGCTGCGCCAGAGGGCCAATCGGGAACAAGCCTGGGTGTCTACTCGATCGGTCAGCACCCACTCTATGACGGTCGATTCGTTGTCAGCGGCAGTCGGGTCTATCAGGCAGGCACCCTATCCGATGCGTCCCCCTGGGACCACATGGGCGACGACGGCACGAATCTTCGTCCCGTCGACGGCACGATCGAGATCGACGTGGACGAGCGAGCGAACACCGGCACGTTCAGAGCGGACCTCTTACTGCCAGAGGGCCGCTACATCGTCAACCTTGAGCGATTCGAAGAGTTCTCGCCGTGCCAGGACGGCGGCATTGCGGCGTGGCTGTTCGAACATGGCGATTCTGGGTGCGGCGACATGAATTGGCCGAAAAGCATTCTCTACGTGGCCGGTTGGGGATGGGGCCACGCGACCCTCAATGGGGAGCCACTTCGCTCAGACGGCCAGATCCACTTCATGGTCACCCAGGGCATGCGGGACCGAGAAACACTCGCGGTGCATCAGGATCAGACAGGTGCCACCGGTGCCGGCGCTGTCAATCCCGCGGCGGTACAGGTGGACTTCTATATCCGCAGCCCGGAGACCAACGACGCGAATCATCCGACTCGGGAGGTCTTCGACCACTTCTTCGCCATGGAAACGACCTGGCGCTAGCGCGAAGCGAACGGCCACTGGGATCCCACGGGCGTTCAACAGGGCCCGCGATCAGATCGACTCACGTACCGCAGAACGTTTCGTGGACTATTTCCTCTGGCAGGGGCGGCGCTTCGAGGTCGGCGTATTCGGACTGCTCAGCATAGGGAGCGGCCAGCGCGTCGACGAGCCGGTGGAACGGGGCAACGTCGCCACGATAGGCACGCTGAATGGCGTGCTCGACTCGGTGATTGCGGGGAATCAGGGTCGGATTTTCGGCACGCATGTCGGCCAGGTGCGTGGCGGGGTCGGATTCCCGGCGCCATGTGGCAAACCACGTGGCAAACGCCTCACTGCCGGCACACATCGCTGTGATCATGTCAGAGCTGTCTCCGCCCGCGATACGCGTGAGGTGACGAAAAAAGAGCGTGAAATCCGCCTTTTCCGCGGCGAGTCGATCGAGGCACTCCTGAATCAGCTCGGCTGGCGCCGTCGCCGGGAGACCCAACTTGGCGCGGAACCGGGCGGTGCATTGAGCGCTGAACCGTTCCTGATAGCCGAACAGCGCGTTCTCAGCCTTCTGCTTTCCCTCGTCAGCGTTCTCTGAGAACAACGGCAGCAGTGTTTCGGCGAAACGGGTCAGGTTCCAGAGTCCGATGTCGGGCTGGTTGCCATAGGCATAGCGGGCCCCCTGGTCGATCGAACTGAACACGCATTGCGGGTGGAAGACATCCATGAACGCGCAAGGGCCATAGTCGATTGTCTCCCCGGAGATGGCCATATTGTCAGTGTTCATCACACCATGGATGAAGCCGATCGACATCCACTGGGCAATCAGATCCGCCTGCGCCGTGGCGACCCCGACCAGCAATGCGAGATAGGGATTCGGCGCGCCGGCGGCACTCGGGTAGTGCCTGGCGATAACGTAATCGGCGAGCACTCGCAGCGCATCAATATCGTTGCGCGCGAGAAAATACTGAAACGTCCCGACCCGAATATGACTGGCGGCCACGCGGGTGAATATCCCTCCAGCGACCGGCCCTTCCTGCCGCACGACGATGTCACCCGTGGTCACAACCGCGAGCGCCCGGGTCGTGGGCACACCGAGCGCGGCCATCGCTTCGCTGATGATGTATTCGCGAATCACGGGGCCAAGCGCCGCCTTGCCATCACCGCCGCGGGAAAACGGTGTGCGGCCTGACCCCTTTAATTGCACGTCGTGACGCGCGCCCGAGGTGTCGATAAGTTCGCCGAGCAGTATCGCGCGGCCATCACCAAGCTGTGGCGCGAATCCACCGAACTGATGGCCTGCGTAGGCCTGTGCGATTGGCTCGGCACCCTTAGGCGTCGCGTTTCCTGCGAGCATCGCAACGCCGTCAGCTGATGTCAGCCAGTCGCCATCGATCGACAGTGTCGCCGCAAGGTCACGATTGACGCGAATCAGCACCGGGTCTGGAACCTGGGCAGGCGCCTGTCTGACGTAGAAGCGATCCGGCAGGCGAGCGTAGGTGTTGTCGAAGGGAATATTCATCCCCTGCGTGACGACCGCCTCATCGACTCACGAGACTGGCGCGGCAGGACGGGAGTGGGCGTCGGCCATTTCACCGGTGGCGGAGACTGCCGCGCGGACGCGGTTGACGACGTCAGTGATGTCGCTGTCGGTGATAACTTTGCGGTCGTCAGCAATCACCATCAGCGCACGATAGACCTCGCGGAGTTCTTCGGCCTCCACATTCAGCCCCAGATCGCTGCAGCGCTTCTGCACAGCATGGCGACCCGAATGCTTGCCGAGAACCAGGGGGTTCCAGGGAGCACCCACGTCTTCGGCCCGCATGATCTCGTAGGTGCGACGATCTTTCAGCATCCCGTCCTGGTGTATCCCAGCTTCGTGGGCAAAGGCGTTCCTACCGACGATCGCCTTGTTGGCCTGCACACGCTCGCCGGTCAGCAGGGTGAGCATCTCGCTGGACGGAAAAATCTCCTTGTGCACGATACCCACGGTATACGGCATGCGATCGCGCCGCACGTGCATCGCCATGACGATTTCCTCGAGTGCCGCGTTACCAGCACGCTCGCCGATGCCGTTCACCGTGCATTCGACCTGTCGCACACCACCCTGCACCGCCGCAATCGAGTTGGCCACCGCAAGACCGAGGTCATCATGGCAGTGCGCACTGAACACCGCCTTGTCGGCGTTTGGCACCCGCTCAATGATGCTGACGAAGAACTCGTGAAGTTCGTCCGGGGTACTGAAACCCACCGTGTCCGGCAGATTGACCGTTGTCGCACCGGCATCAATCACCCCCTCGACCACCTGGCAGAGGAAATCCATGTCGCTTCGCGTGGCGTCCTCCGCCGAGAACTGCACATCATCGGTTTTCTGGCGCGCGTAGCGAACCGCGTCAATCGCCATCTCCAGGCACTGATCGCGAGTGAGATGCAACTTCGCCTGCAGATGCAGGTCGGATGTCGCGATGAACGTATGAATGCGGGCCCGCTCTGCGGGCTCCAGTGACCAGGCCGCCCGGTCAAGGTCGGCCCGATGGCATCGTGCCAGACCAGCGATGATCGGACGTCGAATTTCTGTGGCAATACGCCGGACCGCTTCCGCGTCAGCAGGCGAGGCAATCGGGAAGCCCGCCTCGATGATGTCGACGCCCAGCGCGTCGATCTGACGGGCCAGTTGGACCTTCTCCTCCGTGCGCAGCGAGAACCCGGGCGCCTGTTCCCCATCGCGCAGCGTGGTGTCGAAAATCAGTACTTGCTGCTGATCCATGTGGACCTCCCTGACCAGTAGACGCGACAGGGTAGGATAATGTCAAAGTGATAACTATTCTATTTGAATCATAATTTCTTATAATTATTAGCAGCGGCCACAAGGAGGCATGAAGCACGATTCACGCTGGTTCATTGATGTTTTCAGATGGTCCCGGGCCAATATCGCTGCATGGACCTACGCACGCCGAGCAGATCTATGGAATTGAGCGAACTACGGGTCTTTCTCACCGTGGCAGTCGAACGGAGCTTTTCCAGGGCCGCCCTGAAACTGCATCGTACCCAGCCGGCCGTCAGTCAGGCCGTCCGTCGACTGGAGGAGGGGATCGGCGAGCGCCTGTTCGACCGGGCTACGAAGGATGCCACGCTGACCGACGCGGGGAACCTGGTGCGCGACTACGCCGAGCGGTTGTTGCGCCTCTCCGAGGAAGCGGAAACCGCGGTCAAGGACCTCCGAGACTTGAGACGTGGCCGCGTACTGCTCGGCGCGAACGAGGCCTCGGTGCACACAACCTTGCCACTCATCCAACAGTTTCGGGCGGCGCATCCGCTCGTGCACGTCGATGTGCGTCGTGTTCCGGCCAGCCAGATCGGTGCCGAGGTTGCCCAGGGCAGTCTCGACTTCGGCGTCCTGACCTTCAAGCCGGCTGAGCCTCGCCTGAAGACCATCGTGCTGGGTCAGGATGAACTCGTCATGCTCGTCCACCCGGAGCATGAACTCGCCGAGGTTCAGGAAGTGACGCTGTCGGAGTGCGGCAGACAGACCGTTATTGCGCACAACGATCCATCCCACGTGCGCGACCGAGTGCTGCGTCTCTTCGAGCAGCACAATGTTCCAGCCAGAATTCTCGTGTCGCTGCCCAGTCTCGAGGGCATCAAACGTGCAGTCGCGATGCGGATGGGCGTGGCGCTGCTGCCCCGGCGCTGCGCCGAATCAGAGATCGCCCGCGGGGAATTGGTGGCGTTGGAAATGCCGGAGATTCGGCTGAGCAGAGAGGTGCGACTGGTCTATCGCGACGTCACGAAGCGCTCGCACGCCTCGGCAGCCTTCCTCGGTATCGTGGAAGGTCATCACACCTCAAGGCGGAAAGCGGAGGGTCGAAAAGTGAGCGGTCTGCGAAAGACGAAGGGCGGCGGGGATCAGGCTGACCAGCCCCCCACGTAGGGAAGCTTCGCTGCGGTCGCATCCACCTCTTGATACCGCTCCAGCAGCAGACTGGTGGTATCCCACGCGCCGGTGATCAGCGCGTCCCGCGCGTGCGGCGGCAGGGTGACCGTGCAGCCGAAGTCACCGATCTCGCACCTGCCCGCCCCGAGATCGATCCGCAGCACCGCGTCGGCCTGCGCGTCAACCCTCTCCATCAGCGCACTCACGGTCTCCGGTGTGACGGTCATGCAGGGCAAGCCGATGATCAAGGCGTTGCCGAAGAAGATCTCCGAGAACGATTCGCCGATCACCGCGCGAAACCCAGCCCGGAGCAATCCCTGCGGCGCATGCTCGCGCGACGACCCGCATCCAAAGTTACGGTTGACGAGCAAAATCGACGCGCCAGCAAAGCGCGCATCGTCAAAGGGATGCAGTGTGGCCTGCGCTCGGTCACCGGCCGCCGACCCTGCGCGCTCGTCCTCGAAGAGATGCTGCTCAAGTCCTTCGAACGTGACCGCGCGGAGAAACCGCGCGGGCATGATGCGATCGGTGTCGATATCGTTGCCCCGCATCGGCAACGCCGTTCCCTCAGCGCTGGTAATGCGCTGCGGCGCGGTCACGCGAGCCCCCGCACGTCCGCCACTTCGCCCGCCAGGGCGGCCGCGGCCACCATCGCTGGGCTCATGAGCAATGTTCGCCCCGTGGGACTGCCCTGGCGCCCCTTGAAGTTTCTGTTCGACGACGCCGCGCACACCTGGTTTCCCTCCAGCTTGTCCGGGTTCATGCCCAAACACATCGAGCATCCCGCCTCCCGCCACTCGAATCCCGCGGTTCGGAATATCTCATCCAGGCCTTCCTGCTCGGCGGCGCGCTTGATCGAGACCGAGCCGGGCACGACCAGCGCCGTGACATGCGATGCGACGTGGTGCCCTCGCACTACGCGAGCCGCCTCGCGAAGGTCGGACAGGCGTGAGTTGGTGCACGAACCGATGAACGCCACATCGATGCGCAACCCAACGATCGCCTGCCCACCCTCGAGCCCCATGAAATCCAGCGCCTCGGTGACAGGTCCTCCGCCACCACCCACCTCCTCGCCGGATGGAGTGCGACCATCGACCGCCACCGATTGCCCAGGATTCACGCCCCAGGTCACGACCGGAGCCAGCTCCTCGGCTCGTATGACGACCGTGTCGTCGTACCGCGCGTCAGGGTCAGAGGCGATGGACGACCACCAGGCTCGCGCCGTGTCGAACGCCTCGCCCATCGGCGCGAACGGCCGCCCTTTGAGATATTCGAATGTGGTCTGATCGGGGTTCACATACCCGACGCGTGCGCCCCCTTCAATCGACATGTTGCAAATGGTCATCCGTTCGTCCATCGACATGCGCTCGATCGTGTCGCCGGCGTACTCGTACGCGTATCCGACGCCGCCGCTGACGCCCAGCCGATGAATGATCGTCAGAATGACGTCTTTTGCGTACACACCGGGCGGCAGCGTGCCGTTCACCTCGATGCGACGTACCTTCAGCGGTTCCATCGCCAGACACTGCGACGCGAGGACGTCACGAACCTGGGAGGTGCCGATGCCGAACGCCACCGCACCGAAGGCGCCGTGCGTGGAGGTGTGGCTGTCGCCACAGGCAATCGTCATGCCCGGCTGCGTTAGCCCAAGCTCAGGGCCGATCACGTGCACAATGCCCTGGCGGTCGTCCTCCAACCCGGCCAGGCGCACGCCAAACTCGCGGCAGTTTCGCTCAAGCGACCCGATCATGTCCTCCGCAAGTAGATCAAGAAACGGCCGCGTCCGCTCGCGCGTGGGGATGATGTGGTCCACGGTTCCGAATGTGCGATCAGGGCGCGCCACGCGCCACCCGCGTGCTCGCAACCCGTCAAACGCCTGTGGAGTGGTGACTTCGTGAATCAGATGCAACCCGATGAAGAGCTGCGTCTGTCCCGTTTGCAGTGTACGAACCGTGTGCAGGTCCCACACTTTCTGGAGCAGTGTCTGTCCCATGTGAAGAACGCCTATGGTAACACCGCGACACATCCGGTCAGCCGTGCCGGCTCAGCGGCGGACGCGCCACCAACCGTGGGAAGGAGCAGTACGACCTGAGCCTGACTACTGCGCCGCGTACGCATGCGTGCGGCCGGAGGCCAGCACCGGACGCAGCGCGCGCCCCGTGTGTGATGCCTCGCATTCGGCGACCTGCTCCGGCGTGCCCGTCGCCACGACCCAACCGCCAGCGGCGCCACCTTCGGGCCCCAGATCGATGAGGTAGTCTGCGGTCTTGATCACGTCGAGGTTGTGCTCGATGACCAGCAAGGTGTGCCCCGCCTCCACCAGCTTTCTGAAGGCAGCCAGCAGCTTCACGATGTCATCAAAGTGCAGCCCGGTTGTTGGCTCGTCAAGCACGTAAAGCACGCGCTCGCCGCCGAAAGACGCCAGGTGCGCGCCGATCTTGATCCGCTGCGCCTCCCCGCCGGACAAGGTCGTGGCCGGCTGGCCGAGGCGCAGGTATCCCAACCCGACCTCGTCGAGTACGTGCAAGCGGCGCAGGACCTTGGGCGAGGCGCCGAAAAACGACAGGGCCTCGCGCACGGTCATCTCAAGAACGTCATGCACATTCCTGCCTCGATACCGCACGTCGAGCACCTCTGACTTGAACCGCATGCCGTCGCACTCGTCGCACGGCACAAACACGTCGGCGAGAAACTGCATCTCGACGCGCACGACGCCTGCACCCTGGCAGGCCTCGCAACGTCCACCCGGAACGTTGAAGGAAAAGTGGCCCGGCACGAACCCTCGGGTCCGGGCGTGCTTGGTCGCCGCGAATAGCGCCCGGATCGGATCGAAGGCTTTGAGGTACGTGACGGGATTTGAACGCGGGGTACGCCCGATCGGGGCTTGATCCACGAGCACGACGTTGGTGATGAACTCGATGCCCTCAAGCCCGCGGTATAGACCAACGCGCCGATCCCAGTCCTTCTTGGCGCGCTTGATTGCGGAGTACAGCACGTCGTGGACCAGTGTCGATTTACCCGAGCCGCTCACGCCGGTCACACAGGTAAAGGTATTGAGCGGGATCTTGACGTCGATGTCCTTCAGGTTGTGTTCGGTCGCCCCGAACAGTCGAATCTTCTGTCCGACTCCCCGTCGCCGCGAGGCAGGCACCGGAATCGCCAGCTCCTGGCGCAGGTACTTCGCCGTCAACGACTGCGGTTCATGCAGGAGTCCCGGCACATCGCCGGAGTACACCACCCGACCGCCCTGCTCTCCCGCGCCGAGTCCGATGTCGACAACGTGATCCGCGACGCGGATCATCTCCTCGTCGTGCTCGACGACGACCACTGTGTTCCCCTGGTCACGGAGCTTCTGAAGAATCTTGATCAGTCGCTGGTTATCCCGTGAATGAAGGCCGATGGATGGCTCATCCAGCACGTACAGCGTCCCAACCAACGCCGACCCGAGCGACGTAGCCAGGTTAATCCGCTGTGACTCCCCGCCAGACAACGTCGAAGACAGTCGATCGAGCGTCAAGTAATCGAGCCCCACATCTCGCAGAAACGACAATCTCCGGCGAATCTCGCGCAGGATGGTATCGGCGACGAAGGCCTCCTTGTCGGTGAGCTGCAGACTGCCGAAGAACAGGTACGCCTCGTCCACGGTCAACGCGGAGACCGCGTTGATTGGCTGCCCGGCCACACTGACATCGCGAGCCTCTCGTCGCAACCGAGAGCCGCCGCAGTCGGAGCACGACTGGTACCCGCGATAACGACTCAGGAACACGCGGACGTGCACCTTGAATTTCTCGCGTTCGAGCCCCCGGAAGAAGCCGCGAATGCCTTCATAGCCCTCGCCGCCGTCCACCACAAACTGCCACTCGTCTGGCGTTAAATCCTCCCACGGCACGTCGAGGCGGATGGTGGCCTTGCGCGCCGCGCGTTTGAGTTGTGCGAGGTGAGCGCGGTAGTGCGGCTTGTTCCACGGATCGATGGCGCCCTGCTCGATCGACTTGCGTGAGTCGGGAACCACCAGCTCCATGTCCAATTCGACGATGTTGCCAAAGCCGTGACACGTCGGGCACGCACCGAACGGATTGTTGAACGAGAACAGTCTGGGTTGCGGCGTCTCATAGACCAGATGGCAGGTACGGCACTCAAAGCGCTCGGAGAATTCGAGCCGCTCCGGCGCCTCGGTACCGTGTTCGCGCGAGTCTCCGCCGTCGACACGTGCGAGCACGACGGCGAATGCGGCGCCCCCGCCTTCCTGGTAGGCCGTCTCGATTGAGCCGGTGAGTCGACTCCGCACGTCGCCGTCGACCAGCACCCGATCAACCACCACATCGAGCGAGCTACGACCGTGCAGCATGCCGGGGTCGATCTCGTCAAGGCTGCATGCGCGCCCGTCGATGAGCAGGCGACCGAACCCCCGGCGTCGCAACGAGCCAAGCATGTCCACGATCGGGTCGGCGTCTCTGCCGCGCTGCGACGTCGTGCCCTTCTTGCGACGCGTGATCTTTCCCGGCTCGGCGCCATCCGCGCCTTCCTCGCCCGCGCTGAGCGGAAGGTCCGGCCCCGTGTGTGGCTCCGCGTCCGCGTTGAGGGCCGACTCGGCAGCAGAAGCCTCGCCTATGGAAACGACTGGTATTTCGAACCCGACCAACACGCGAGTGCCCGCGGGGAGGGCAACCAACCGCGTGGCCACCAGCTCGGCCGTCTCTCGCGTAATCTCCTGATCGCACTGGCGACAGTGGGTGCGGCCCACACGCGCGTACAGCAGCCGCATGTAGTCGTGGATCTCGGTCATGGTGCCGACCGTGGACCGTGGGCTCCGGACGCTATTCTTCTGCCGGATCGCAATCGCAGGGCAGATTCCCTCGATGCGATCCACGTCGGGCTTCTCCATCCGCTCAAGGAATTGGCGCGCGTAGGCCGACAGCGACTCGACGTAGCGCCGCTGGCCCTCGGCGTAGATCGTGTCGAAGGCGAGCGAAGACTTCCCTGACCCACTCACGCCGGTAAACACCACCAACTTGCCGGATGGCAGCGTGACATCGACGTTCTTCAGGTTGTGCGTACGGGCGCCGAAGACGACCAGCGGGCGACGAGCCGGGGATCTCGCGTCAGGCACTCTGCTTCCTATTTCCTGCACACCGTAAGCGAGCAATGTTACTCCCCGGTGTCGGGATGCTTCAAGCGCGGCGACCGTGAGCGGGAGGTACGATCGGCATCATCTTGGCCCTGGCGATGACCGAGGCAGTATTGCGCCGGCTCGGGGCCACGCCCGACCAGATCGACCGGGAGCGCCAGCGCCTACACGGGGAACTGCTCGCAGCCCCTAGGACCGATCCGAGCGCAGACGTGCTCCGGTAGGGTCCGACCGGCTATAATCAAGCCTTCTTGTCGGCGTTCGCCGGTCAGGCGCGAGGCCTGGAACGATCGAAAACACAGGAGGGGTGGTCGATGCGTGTATTGATGACGATGGGACTCGTGATGGCGCTGACTGGGAGCGCGATGGCTCAGGGCGCGGCCGAACTAAAGGTCGGCGATATGGCGCCTGAATTTTCGCTCCAAGGCACTGATGGCAACACGCACGTGCTGTCTGAATACCGGGGGGAGCAGGCTGTCGTTGTGGCCTGGTTCCCGCGGGCGTTCACAACGGGCTGCACCATTGAGTGCAAGTCGCTGGCGGAAAACGGCGACCAGATCAAGAACTTCGAGGTCGCGTACTTTATGGCGAGCGTTGACGCCCTAGAGGACAACATCCGGTTCGCCGCCGCGACCTCGGTGACGCTCGGTGAAGGCGCGGACGCGCGGGTCGTCGAAAAAGAGGAAGCCGATTTCCCGATGCTCAGCGACCCGACCAAGGAGGTCGCGACAAAGTACGGGGTACTCAACGCGCGCGGCGTCGCGAGCCGGTGGACGTTCTATATCAGCAAGGACGGCCGGATTGCCGCCATCGACAAGATGGTGCAGCCGGAAACGTCGGCTGAGGACATGGTCGCCAAGCTCGGCGAGATCAACGTGGCGATGAGGTAAGAGGAGCATGCGCCCCCGCCTCCGCCACAGGCGGAAGCGGGGGCAATAGGCCTACCTGAAGAGATACTTCAATCCGCCCCAGAACTGATAGTTCACGTCGGGGTCGCTCAGTCGATCAAACAGCTGGCGATACTCCACACTGAGCAACGCCTGATTCATCCGCTCATTGCTCGTCCACAACGGCACGCCCAATGTACCGAGCCACCCTGGCGTGATGCTGTCGCTGTGCGTGAGATCCCAGAATGTCAGCCCCGTGCCGATATAGGCCCCAGGCCCGAAGACGAAGTCGATCTCGGCATCGACAAACAGGCTCGTGCGGTCGCCTCTATCGACATTCGCAGCGACGCCAACGGCCGGCGCGAACGTGAAGTGCTCCGCCAACCTCAGAGCCACACCACCCTTCACACCCACCAACGTGTCGTAAAACGCCGGAACGTCTACCAGCGAGACGTCCGGGAGCGGCAGGCGTCCCAGCCCCGCTGGGTCGGTGTCGTCGTACTGACGTTGCTGCTTGCCGACGAACCCGGCCAGAAACGGTCTGGCGCGCAGGTCGCGCTGTTCTGCCGCCAGGTAATCGGCTAGGGCCTGTTCGGCCGCGAGTCGCGCCGCCTCCGCCGCCGCATACTGGTCAGCCGCCAGACGTGCCTGCTCGTCCGCGGCTGCCTGCTCCGCCATGATTCGGTCGTATTCCGCCTGCGCCTCCTCAGCCGCGAGCCGCGCCTGCGCGTTGGCTTCGGCGGCCGCCGTCGCTTCCGCGCGCGCGGCGTCCTCCTGTGCGAACTGCGCCCGTCGTGCAGCCTCGAGACTTGGCTCGCTGCGAAGGAATGCCACGTTGCCGCAGATTGAGGGTACGAAGAAGTGGTAGGTCTGATTCAGATCGTCGACCGTCAACGAGAATCCCGGGAGCGGCGCATCGCCGTCCCAACGGAGATTGCGCGAGACCTCAGGTTCGCCTCTCCGCAGCGCCATCCACTGCATCACGGTGCCCTGAGGAAGGGTCGCCGCTTCCACTTCGCCAACGGCTAGGCTGTGCTGCACCAGCTCGGTGAGAGCCGGCATTCCAGCGGCCTCGAGCACGGTGGCGATATCCGCCTGAATCGTTGGCCGTCCCATGCTTCGCGCGAGCGAACTCACGTCGTTGACGGGGGCCACGAAGCGAGTCGGACCGCCCAAACTCCGCACCGAACTTGGCTCCCCTTGGGCATGCGCCGCGGGAGCCGAAAGCAGGAGACATGCGACAGCAACACTGCTACAGAGGCTGCTGCGGAAAATAGTGCGACCCGATGATGTGCTACGAACCATTGCTTGTGACCTCTGAAAGAAATATTCCTGAGTATCGAAGGTACACGCCGTGCGTCAACAGAACGCCGACGGCCCTTCCGGTGTCCATTCTACGTCGAACTCCCGCCAGGACAATCGCCGTCAGGACCCCGCAGCGCCACGCCAGAAAGCCACGCCGGTGCCACGGGCGCGCCCGGTCTGTGTGCTACGATGTGCGTCCCCACCTTGCCGGCGTAGCTCAGTTGGTAGAGCAGCTGATTCGTAATCAGCAGGTCGGTGGTTCGAGTCCACTCGCCGGCTCCA
>Ga0115002_10007348_pt1 | contig 12425 bp, 5 predicted proteins | sample ArcticOcean_MG_C_8_FD_89576 | JGI IMG/M metagenome (GOLD analysis project Ga0115002, IMG submission 89576) | Marine microbial communities from western Arctic Ocean - ArcticOcean_MG_CB11_86 | ecosystem: Environmental > Aquatic > Marine > Oceanic | place: Arctic Ocean: Canada Basin | collected...
GGAAACGTGGGACGGAGCAGATTTCGTCCAAGCGAATGACCGCAAATTCCTTACGAAACGTGCATTAGATTGGCTGCTGTGCGTACATGCCAAACCGATGTACGTGCGCCCGACGCAGGTATTGGTCGATGGCATGTCGGTTGAGCAGAAACAATGGCTGAAACGCGCCAAGAAATCATTGAACTAGTGCACCATGCACTGAAACGTCCGTCGGAGAATGTAGTGACGTAGGCTCGGACGAGTCCAGCATGGCTGATTCCGCAGGGTGACCCTGTGCTTCCCGACCGCGTCAAGTAGGAGCTCTTAGAGAACGGTCTCTTGTCGACTTCGTCGACACAGGAACAAGTTCCTGTGTCACCCATCCCCCTTCACGCCTTACGAATCTTCTCCCGTCCGCTCTTCACATCTGCCGTCGCGTTGCGGGTGTCAACGACCAACGACGCGTGTTCGACGATGAAATTATAGTCGCAGGCGGTGTGGTCGGTGGCGATTAAAATGGCGTCTTGGCTGGCGAGGAACTCAGCGGTGAGATCGCTGCTGGTCAGGTCGGGGACGTCGTGGTGTCGCATGCGGGGGAGTCGGGGAATGTAGGGGTCGTGGTAGCTGAGTATTGCGCCCCGTTCGCGGAGTAGGTCGATCAACTCGAACGACGGGCTTTCGCGGGGGTCGTCGACATCCTTCTTGTAGGCGATTCCCAAAATGCAAATCCGGCTGCCGCGAATCGGCTTGCTCGCTTCGTTGAGGAACTCGCCCAAACGCGAAACCACATACTCCGGCATGCCCGCGTTGACTTCGCCCGCCAGTTCGATGAACCGCGTTGCTAACCCTTCCCTGCGTGCCAACCACGACAGATAGAACGGGTCGATCGGAATGCAATGCCCCCCCAATCCGGGGCCAGGGTAGAACGCCTGAAAGCCGAAGGGCTTCGTCTTGGCCGCTTCGATCACTTCCCACACGTCGATGCCCATGCGGTCGAACAGCACCTTCAATTCATTGACCAGCGCGATGTTCACCGCCCGGTACGTGTTCTCCAGAATCTTGCAGGCCTCGGCGATTTCGGGACTGGTCACCGGCACGATTTCCACAACCGCCTGCGAATACAAGGCCCCCGCCAAGCGACTGCTCGTCTCGTCGATGCCGCCGATCACTTTCGGAATTTTCTCGGCCGAGTACTCTGCGTTGCCGGGGTCTTCGCGTTCAGGGCTGTAGGCCAGAAAGAAATCATCGCCGCAAGTCAGCCCGCTTTTTTCCAGAATGGGTAACAGCACATCCCGAGTTGTCGTCGGATAGGTTGTGCTTTCCAGAACGACAAGCTGACCGGGCCGCAATGTGGCCGCGATCGATTTTGCCGTGCTCTCGACGAAACTCAAATCGGGTTCGCGACTCTCGGTGAGCGGTGTCGGCACACAGATCAGCAGGCAATCCGGTTCCGATAACCGGCCCATATCAGACGTCGGCTCGAACGACTCGCTTTCCAGCCAGCCCGAAATCGTGGCCGAGTCGATATGCCGAATGTAACTGCGACCGGCCTGCAGTTCGTCGACTTTCGCGTCGTCGACATCGAATCCCAGCGTGCGAAAACCGGCTTTCGTGAAGGCATTGATCAACGGCAGGCCGACGTAACCCAAGCCGATCACACCGACCAGCGCGGTCTTCTCGGTAATGGCCTGTTCGAGCGGGACAGACACGGGCAACAGCTTTCTTGAGGTCATCACAACAACGCGCCGCATGCCGCGTCGACGGTATCTTAGTCTGTCTTCCATGTCAGGAAAACAGCGATCGGCCGCCGCAGACAGGAATGTCTGCTCCACCTTTTCCACCGAGCCGGTTAGAATGTCGGGGCATTCGACCAACACCATTTCAGGAATCGACATCCATGACGTCTCTCGGCTTCGTCGACTGGCTCATCTGCGGCGGCTACTTGATTGTGGTGCTGCTGCTGGGGCTTTATTTCTCGCGCGAGCAGCACAGCAACGAAGATTTCTTCGTCGGTGGCCGGACCATGCACTGGTTGCCGATCGGCTTGTCGTTGTTCGCGGGGACGTTCAGTTCGCTCTCGTTCGTGGGCCTGCCCGCTGATGCCGCTTATGAAGATTATCACCTGCTGCTGGGCATTTTGTGTATTCCGCTGATCGTCACGCCGATCATCTGGTTTTTCTTTCTGCCGTTATTCTTTCGGCATCATCTGACCAGCGTTTACGAGTACATCGAATGGCGATTCGATCGCCGCCTACGCCTCGCTGCCAGCTTGCTGTTTCTGCTGTACAACATTGGTTGGATGGGCAACTTGCTCCGTGCCGTGGGCGTTATTATGCAAGCGGTGCTTGAACTTTCTGATAGCGAAACCGCCTGGCTTCTCGTCGGCGTCGGCCTGTTCGCTACCTTCTATACGGCTCTGGGTGGAGTAAAGGCGGTCGTCTGGACCGACGCATTGCAAGCCGTCTCGCTGGGCGGCGGCATGTTGGTCGTGTTGCTTCTCGCCGTCGACAAGATCGAAGGCGGATGGAACACCATCATCGAAGTCGGTCAAGCCCACGGCAAGTTCGACATGTTCCACACCAAGTTCGACTTCCAGCATCCCAATGTCTATGCCGCGCTGGCGTTCGGGGTCTTCGTCTATCTCGCCAGCCACTCGGTGCATTTCACGGCGGTGCAGCGTTACGTCTCGATGCCCGACATCAAAGCGGCTCGAAAATCACTACTGGTCAACGGTGCGATGGTGGGCGGAGTCTGCGGGTTGTTCTTTGTAGTCGGCACGGTACTGTTCGTCTTTCATCATCCGCCCGGTGACGTCGCAGTATCGAGCGGTCTGTTCGGTGAGATGGCCGCAGCCGGCACGAAAGACCAATTGCTCCCCCGGTTCGTGATGCGCGAACTACCGGTCACCGGCCTGATGGGCCTGTTGCTTGCCGGTTTATTCGCAGCGGCCATGAGCAGCATCGACAGCGGCATCAACAGCATGACCGCCTCGATTGTTTGCGACTGGCTGCCCAACAAGGAAATGCAAATCAACCTGCGACTCAGCCGGATTCTCTGCCTGGTCTTCGGTGTGATCGCCTCGGCGTTGTCGGTCGTCATCTTCTACTTTGGCGGGCAGGTGTTCCCACTCATCATGAAAATCGCTGGCCTGTTCCTGGGCGGAATCCTGGGCGTGTTCGTCCTGGGCATGCTCAGCCGCAGAGCGAACGCACCGGGGGCAACCATCGGCCTGCTCGCCGGTGCCCTCGGCGGCGCAGTCGCGTTCCAAATCGAAGCCAGCTCCTTCTGGTTCGGAGCCTTCACCAGCGTGCCGACCTTCATCGTTGGCTGGTTGGCCAGTTTCGCGTTCCCCGCCCCTGATCCGACACAAGTGGAACGCATGCTGGTACGGAGTTGGCGGGAGTGATCTCGGGTTGCGTCTCGCCATCGAATTCACCGGGTAACACAGGAACTTGTTCCTGGGCCACCCGCCAACTACTTGGTCGCATCCGCGGCAAGAAAGTGTGTGTTAACCCACGCATTAAGAATCACTTGGCCGTACTTGCGGCAACTGGCAGGGTCGGTGGCTTTTCCGGGCGGGGCAAAGGGCATCTCCAAAGTGGCCGCCATGATGGTGGTCTCTTTGAACCCAAAGAAGTGCGAATTCATAGGCTTCGGAGTTTTAACGGGCTTTAGCCAGACCAACGGTCCGACCGGTGCGTTTTTGGGCAACCCCTTCTTGATCCAGCCGGCCAATTCCTTGACGTTATCGAAGTTGTACCGGGGATGATCTTTCGGCCCTACGAAGTACATGACCTGATGGTCCGGCATCACCAACGTCGGACAATGAAAATCCAAGGTAAACCGGAATCGTTGTTCTTTGTCGAGCTTCTTGATGGCCTGGATTTCAGGGTACAGGCTCTTCTCCCCGTAATCCCGATTGTGGTCGTGCGGCTTGCGGTTCTTGCCCTGGTCGCCTTCCTCCACGCCGTCTTTATCAACGAACGGTACGCAGTACAGCAGATACTTCTTGCGAAACTCGGCACCTGCGGAACTCTTCGACATGGCCGCTTGCAGAAATCCTTCCAGCACAAAGCTGGCGATCGTTTCCGTCGCATGATGACGGCCCGTCACCAGTACCGCTTTCACTTGCGGACCCGGTTTACCGATTTGCAGCAGTTCAACGTCGCGATCATGCCGGCTTTTTGCCAGCACGCTCTTTTTGAGATGCGGATTGGCCGCGTTCTTCTTGAGGAACGCTTCAAGATTCGATTGCAGATACGGAATGGTCACCGCGAACCGAACACGTTCGTTCTGCTTGGTGAACTCGAAAAAGAACGAGGGGCCGTCGACGTTCTTCGTTCCCATCCACTTCCAGGATTTTCCCAAGTCGGTACTGATGGCCGGACCTTGAAATCCGATCGCACCGTTCTTGAAACCGATGACCTTGTCGGGCAAGACGAAGTTCACTCTCCCCGGCTGCAACGCCTGCGCCTCGAAACACCAATAGAACCACGGCTTGTCGCCCCGTAAGTCGGGAGCAAGCACGACCGAACCGTTTTCGTTCTTGATGACAGCAACATTGGCACCGGGGAAATCGGTGCTGATCGTGACGGCAGGGTTTGGTGCTTCCCCGTAGGCCGTCTTTGCCGCAGCGACTCCCAGGATGAGCCCTAGGATGGTTGCGAGATTGCTCATTCTCTTGGAAGTGATTTTCATGTAGGAATCCTTTTCAAGGATTGCACGGCCGCTATTCGGCTGGATCACCCTTTACTCCATCCCCTCAATGCTTGTGATGCCCCTTAAACAGCATGTGCTTCTTGTCACCCCGGGCGAAGACGAAGGCGATGAGGTCGAGGATTTCTTCGCGGGAGAGTTTGTTGACCATCCCCTTGGGCATGATCGAAACCGTCGACTTCTTGCGGAACTCGATTTCGTCTTTCTTTAGAACCGTTGGACGATTCTTGGAGAGTGGGTCGATGACGACTTTCACGACGTCGGGCGTTTCCTCCATGATCATGCCGGTGATTGTCTTGCCGGAATCCAGCACGAAAGTGTAGGACTGGAACTTCTCGTCGATGACTTTCGACGGGTCGATGATCGATTGCAGGATGTGGTCGGTCTTTTGTTTCTTCGCATCCAGCTTGGCCAGGTCTGGGCCGAAGACTTGGCCTTCGTTGTTCAGCTTATGGCAGGCCACACAGTTGGCCACCTTGAAAGACGCGAAGCCGACCTCGAACGAACGGCCCATCGGCAGCTCGCGGACTTCGGCAATCAGCTCTTCAACTTTCCACTCACGGCCACGCGAGGATGATTTCAGGAGTTGGTCTTGCACGGGGAGCGGATGAGCGGCGAGATACGCGGCCGGGTTGGCTCGGTATTCGTCGAGGTTCTCGACCACATACAACGCCCCATACATGCGACGCCAGTGGCCGGGGTAGGTGCAGACATATGGGTAAACGCCTGGCTTCTTGGGGACGTTATACGCCAACGCCTGATTCTGACCCGGTTGCAGCAATTTGCTGGCGAGGAGAATCTTGTTCGACTTGGGAATGTATTGGCGTGTCATCGCATCGGCATCGCGTGCGGTCGCTTCGGCCATCAAGCCGATTTCCTGCATGGCACCGGGTATCGTGATGGCAAAGTTATGCGGCATGTTGTCGGAGTTCGAGAAGCGGAACTCGACCGGCTTTCCGGCTTGCACGACGATGCGTTCCTTGTCGTAAATCATCCGATGCGGCACGGTGCCGATGGCGATCACGCGGACGTCGAGGTTTTGTAATCGCGATTGAATGGCTTTCGCCTGATCGACCGGTAACGTGGTGGCCAGCGACTTGGCCAACGCGGCCGCGTCGACGGCTGGGCCTGCGGTTCGCAAGCGGGCGGGGATTTCGGTGAGGTAGCCGACGAGATTGTCGATGGTGGGTCGCACCTGTTCCTTCGGCCAATGCTTGTTCGAGATGGCTCGCAACGCGTGGACGACGGAAGGGAGATGTTTGCCGGCTTTCAGTAGTGACGTGAGGTCGCGAACTTTTTGTTCTTCATGGCCGGGAATCGATCGCAGCGTGCGGATGGCCACGTCGTGCAGTGTTTCGCCCCCGCCGACACTGAGCCGGTTCGCGGAGATTTTCTTCTTGCGAAGCCCAGGGCCTTTCCAGAGGACGGTGAATGCGTCGCCGCCGCCGTTGTCGAAGTAGGTGACGGTAATGGGATGCGTTCCGGCTTCCAGCGCGATCGTGCCGCTCTTCTCGATTGGCCCATGTAGCCCGTCGTTGTTGACGACCATTTTCTTGCCGATGTAAAGCCGCGAGCCATCGTCGGAAGTTGTGTAGAAGGTGTACTTACCGGAACGCGGAACTCGAATCTGGCCGGTGAATCGCAGCGCGAAGGCGTCGGAGCGAAGTCTCTGCGGAACGTTCATGGTGATTTCGGGTACGATGCCGCTGGTCTTCGGTTTCATCTTCGCCAGCGTTTCGATCGCCACGTTCGGACCGTTCGGCTCGAAGTAATCGACGCGGATTCCCGATTGTTGTCCGGCTGCAAGTTGCGTGTTTGATTGCAGATTCGAGGGCAGATCAAACAGCAATGGTCGCACCTTGGCGTAGAGTTCGCCACGAAGTTTGTCACCGCTAACGGCCGGCACGGATTCGAGGAAGTCGCGCAGGCTGCTTTTGCTTTTTGATGCCGAGAGAAGTGCATCGTCGGCTGAGCCGATGGCGACGATCCAGGCGGCGTAACCGGCGTGCTTGGTTTGCGCGGCTTTGCCTTTGGTGGCGAGTTGTTCGATGCGGTCGAGGGACTTCGTCAGCCCGGCGGTCGGTTGCTCGGAGAGCAGTTGTCCCAAGCCGACGATTCCGCCTTGGTTATTGGCGTCGCGTCCTTCGATCATGTCGAGCAGCAAGTCCAGCTTGTCGGCTTTTCGCAATGCGACCAAGCCGTCGAGAGACTCTCGCAGCGCCTTCGTCGGCACGTTGTCTCGCAAGAGAATTGCCTGATAGACGGCTTCGCTCCGTTCGAGTTTCAAGAGATCGGCGATACTCGCATTGCGAAGCACGTAGGTCTGAGCCACTGTGGAAAGTGGTTTGCCCGACTTGATGGCGTCTTGAATCACTTGCTCGACGTTCATCTTACTGCGCGCGAAGTTCAGCACGGTTTCGAGTTCCGGGTCGGTCGGGCGTGTGGCGACTTCAAAAATTGCCTCGGCTGCGGCTAGCCCCTCGAACGAAACGGCCGCTTTAACGGCTTCGGCTCGGACTAACGGTTCCTTGTCACGGGCACCGGCGATGAGCGTTGACTGCCAATCCTTGGAGACCCGTTGACCCCAATGCCCCAGCGTACGAATTGCGGCGGCTCGCACGCGGGGTTCTTCGGCCGTGAAGACTCGCTTGAGCAGGCGGAGGTTGACCACGCGGTGCTCTTCAAAGACCCACAGGCATTCCAGGAGTGCTTGGGCGTCGTCGGCTTTTTGCGGATCGAGACTGCTCGCCCACTGGGACACAGTTTTGACCACCTCATTGGTCTCACGGCCGCTGAGTTCGAGTCGTGCGCGGTAGCGGGTGCTGTTTTCTTTGGCGTAGAAGGCTTCGCAGACCTGTGCGATCGGCTTGCCTTTCATTTTGACTCGCTTCACGAGCGGACGCCCTTTGTAGCTGATGCGATAAATTCGCCCGTGGGTATGATCGCGGTTGGGGTCGCGCATGTTGTGTTGCATGTGGCCGATCAGCACGTTGGACCAGTCGGAAACATACAACGCACCGTCGCCGCCGATTTCGACGTCAGTCGGTCGGAAGTTTTGGTCAGAGGAAACGAGAACCGGCTCGATCTCTGTCGCGGTGATGTCGGCTCCGCTGTAGTTCACCTCGTGCTGCAAGATGCCCAGGAAGCCAATGGTGTTACAGATCAGGAAGTTCCCGTTGTTGGCTGGCGGGAAATGACTGCTGGAGAGAATGCCGGTGGCGGCGACCGGTCGCATGCGTTTCTTGAACCACTGCTTGTTGCCAACCCCCTTGCCGATGTTGACGTAGCTGCCGGTGCCGCTGGTACCGTCATTGGCGAACTGGTAGCCCCATTGGTCGAAGACATCGCCGTGCGGATTGGGTCCGATGGGGAAGTGGAATTCGACTTCAAACGTTCGCGGATTGAACCGATGGACGCCGGTTTGGCGATTGCCTGCTCGGTGCGTTCGGGTCGGTGTTTCCATGCTGGCGATGTTGAAGATACCGCGCGAGAAATACAGCCAGCCGTCCGGGCCGACGACCATTGCGTTGGCCGAGTGGTGAGTGTCGGCGCTGGAAATGCCCTGCAACATACGGACTTTGACGTCGGCTTTGTCATCGCCGTCGGTGTCTTTGAGGAACCAAATCTCCGGCGGTGCGGCGACCAGCATGCCGCCACCCCAAAATTCAAAAGAGGTGATGCTATTGAGTTTGTCAGCAAAGACCGTGCATTTGTCGGCCACCCCGTCGCCGTTGTCGTCGGGCATGCAGAGGATGCGATCGGTGCGTGGCTGCGTGGGGTTCCAATGCGGATAGGAAGGCCAGACCGAGGCGAACAGGCGACCGTCGGTATCGACGGCCATCTGCACGGGGTTGACCATTTCAGGGAACATCTCTTCGGAGGCGAACAGGTTGACTTGCATCCCTTTGGCGGTCGTCATCTTGCTGATGGCTTCTTTGCCTTTCAGGTACAAATGCTTGCCTCCGTCGAGCAGGCCGGGCTTGTTGGTTTTGACGGCAATCTCGGGTGGCAGGTTGTTGTCGACGACTTTCAGGTCGCGACCTTTGGCAACTGCCCAGACACGTTTGTCGCGGTTTGCCGTCATGACGTCGAAGATTTCCATTTCGCGTTTCATCACGTCGGCGTTGGATTGCCCGAACCAGGCCAACTTGGACCGCCCGCCGAAGACGTTGTAGCCATCGACAACGCGATAGCGATTGAACCAGAACAGGTTGCGGTCGAGGATCACTTGGCGGAGACGTTGCAATTCCTTTTCATTCTGGTCGACGTTCGGGGCTTGACCGAACAGCGACTCGGCCATCACCTTGGCGACCGCGAGGTTGCCGTGTTCGAGCAGATGAATGCCGTTCATCGTCAACGGTTTGTTTGCTTTGCCGTAAAGTGCTTTCGTGGTGGAGAACAGGTCGACGAAGGCCACGCCTTTCGCTTTGCAGATTTTCTGCATGGAGCGGGTGTAGATCGCGAGATTTTTGTTGTTGGCGGATCCGTCGGGCAGGTTGTCGGTCTTGAGGTTTTCATGGGCGATGGGTGAGAAGAGAACCAGTTTCGGGGCCGACTTGCCGTTGTACTGCTGCTTGGACATCTGATCGATCATGTCGATCAGATCGTTCTCGAAGACAGAGAGGCCGTCTGGTCCGCGCATGGCTTCGTTGTAACCGAAGAAGCCAAAGACCACGTCGGCCTGCGTTTTCGTCAGCCATTGATCGGTGTTGCCGAAGTTGTCGGAGCGCGGACGGAATTTGATTTCGTCTGCGGAAAACCCGAGGTTGCGGAACGTGAGATCCAGCCCCGGATGTGTCGCCTGGATGTAGGTTTCCAACCAGCCATGATGCTGCATGCGATCGGCCATTGTGTTGCCGATGATGGTGACGTGATTGCCGCGTTGCAGTTTCAGTTGCGGCTCGGCCGCTTCACTGTGACTCCACTGGGCAGAGAACGCGTTCAGCAGGATTGCCAGAAAAAGACCGGAGCGGGCAGTTCGGGACACCATGGTTATCTCCACCAGTAGGATGCTCGGGCTTGCGCCCGTTACAGAGTTGATCCATACGATCGTACAATATCGGTCGGTGGTCTCGAAAGTCTTTCGGGGGGATTCTTTGATCGCATTCCGTGTTACCGGGGGCTTTCGCTTCGCGGTGCGCCCCGCCACCCGCTGAGAATTAGAAAACCTCCGATGGGAAACGGTTCCCATCGGAGGTTCGATTGCTTTGAAAGCGTTTCGGTTCACGCGTTGTAGTAGAGGTCGAATTCGTACGGATGCGGGCGGAGCCGGATCGGGTCGATTTCTTCGTCGTACTTCCAATCGATAAACGTGTTGATGAGGTCTTCGCTGAAGACGTCGCCTTTGGTCAGGAATTCGTGGTCTTCGCGGAGCGACTCCAATGCCTCGCCGAGCGACTTGGGCGCGACGTTGGTCTGGGCCAATTCTTCGGCTGTCATGTCGTAGATGTCACGATCAAGCGGCTCGCCCGGATCGATCTTGTTCTGGATGCCGTCGATCATGGCCATCATCAGCGCGGTGAAGCTGAGGTAGCCGTTGGCTGTGGGATCGGGGCAGCGGAACTCGACGCGTTTGGCCTTGGGATTCGCCGAGTACATCGGAATTCGGCAAGACGCCGAGCGGTTCCGTTGGCTCATCGCCAAGGTGACCGGAGCTTCAAAGCCCGGCACCAAACGGTGGAAGCTGTTGACGGTCGGGTTCGACAAGGCGATGAGCGCCCGGCCGTGCTTGATGATTCCGCCGATGGCGTGCAAGCCGAGTTCGCTCATGCCGGCATAGCCTTCGCCGGCCATTAACGGGGTGCCATCTTTCCAAAGGGAAATGTGGGTGTGCATGCCCGAGCCGTTGTCTTCAAAGACGGGCTTGGGCATGAAGGTCGCCGTTTTGCCATGCTGTTTGGCGATGTTCTTGACAACATACTTGAACCACATGAACTGGTCGGCCATTTTCAGCAGCGGTGCGAACTCCATGTCGATTTCGCATTGGCCGGCGGTGGCGACTTCGTGGTGATGGGCCTCAATCACGATGCCGAGTTCTCGCATCGCCTGCGACATCTCGGTGCGGATATCCTGCAGCGTATCGGTGGGGGAGACGGGGAAGTAACCGGCCTTGTAACCGATCTTGTGGCCGAGGTTCCCGCCCGGAACGTTGCTACCGGTATTCCAAGCCGCTTCGGCTGAATCGATCTCGAACATCGAACCACGCTGAGTCGTTCCGTATCGAACGTCATCGAAGATGAAGAATTCGGGTTCCGGGCCGATGTAGCAGGTGTCGGCGATACCGGTCTGTGCCAGGTAAGCCAACCCCTTCTTGGCCACGTTCCGCGGATCCTTCGCGTAAGCTTCCTTGGTGATCGGATCGTAAATGTCGGAGATCACACTGACGGTCGGCTCGGCGAAGAATGGGTCGAGTCGGACTGTATCGGGGTCGGGAATCGCGAGCATGTCGGATTCGTTAATCGCCTGCCAGCCGCGAATCGATGAGCCGTCGAAACCGAAGCCGTCTTCAAAAATCCCCTCATCGAGGGTATCGATGGGGTACGTGCAGTGCTGCCAGGTGCCGAAGATGTCGCAGAACTTCATGTCGACCTGTTCGGCATTGTGTTCCTTGGCGAAGTCGAAGAAGTCTTTGGGGGTCTTGGCCATGGTGAGCGTCTCCTTGGGTGACAAAGTCTCGGTTGTGAATTGTGAAAGTCGACGAACGGCTTGTCCGCGCGATTTCTGGGCAGGGATGCCTAGGAAACGTGCATTACCGCAACGGGAGAACGACGCATTCTGTCGGTTTTTCCGGTGAAACCACACTGCTGCGGCATTTTGCAGCGGCGGATGAATCTCTGGCAACGCAAAGTGCATGCCAATCGGTTTCACTCCCTGAAACCAAGTTCGCAGCATACCCTCGACGAACTCGACATTCCATCCTGCGGCACATTGCTCGAAGAGATTTGCGAACAACGTGAATCGCAACTTAGCGGTCGCCGATCGACATGGTCTTTCCGATTCGCCCTTCCTAGAATTCGGGAAAGTTCGCTTGTTCCCCTCTGCTTGGAGTTTCCTCTTGGACTTGCCTCGTAATCCTTCGCGTGCCGTCCGTATTGGTTCGGTAACCATCGGCGATTCGCACCCCATCGCTGTCCAGAGCATGACGGCCACCAAAACCACCGACATCGACGCGACCACTCGGCAGGTGAATCTGCTTGTCGACGCCGGGGCCGATGTGGTTCGTATTGCCGTCGACAGCAAGAAGGAAGCCGAGGCGCTCATCGAGATCGCAAATCAAACAACGGCCAATCTCGCGATTGATCTGCAAGAGAACTATCGGCTGGCTGAAGTCGTCGCGCCGCACGTGGCCAAACTGCGATACAACCCCGGTCACCTGTACCACCACGAGCGCGACAAACCCTGGCAAGACAAAGTTCGCTATCTGGCGGAAACGGCCCGCGAGTACGACTGTGCCATGCGGGTCGGTGTGAATTGCGGGTCGGTTGATCCGGCCAAGAAAGACAAGTACGACCCGGCCGACTCGATCTCGCCGATGCTCGAAAGCGCTCTCGATCATTGCGCGTTTCTGGATTCGATCGACTTCACGCGGTACTGCGTCTCGCTGAAAGATTCCGACCCTGCGAAAGTCGTTGAAGTGAATCGCCGCTTTGTCGAAGAGCGACCCGACGTTCCGTTGCATCTGGGCGTGACCGAAGCCGGCATGCCACCCGATGGCGTCATCAAAACGCGCA
>Ga0115002_10007349_pt1 | contig 12425 bp, 11 predicted proteins | sample ArcticOcean_MG_C_8_FD_89576 | JGI IMG/M metagenome (GOLD analysis project Ga0115002, IMG submission 89576) | Marine microbial communities from western Arctic Ocean - ArcticOcean_MG_CB11_86 | ecosystem: Environmental > Aquatic > Marine > Oceanic | place: Arctic Ocean: Canada Basin | collected...
CGCCAGGGCTGAACCCGGCGCGCAGTTCGTGAGACACCGGATAAAACACGGGAGACGCATCGAGGAGATTGATCGAGGCCAGCACCTCTCTGCAGATGAGGCCAGGCACCAGGACGCGGTCTCCCGCTCCCACGCCACACGCGCGAAGCGCATCGACGAGTGCCCACCGCGCCAGGGAGTAGTACCTCGTCGCGCCGTCGGGCAGGACATCCTTCAACATCCATGGCCGGCCTGCGCGCGGCGGATCGTAGATCGTGCCCACAAGCGTCTTATCAGCCGCCGACAAATGCGTCTCCGTCTTCATTACAAGGATTTGCGCACGTGATACGAGCGCTGGCGTGCGACCCATTGCAGCACCGGCACGCTCCCGGAGAAGCACGCGTCGAGAATGACCCCGCTCGGCGGCTCAAGCCCCAGTGATTCGGCCATTTTCGCAAAGTGATACGGCCCCCTCCCGACGGCCTCCTCGTCATCGTCTGAGCCAGCCCACAAAAAACCAAAGCTGGACGCCGTCTTGTGCGTGACCGACGCCGCAGGTACATGGTCCACTGCGGCCAGGCGCGGAATCCCGCCCCGGATAGCGTACTGGCGCATGCACGAGGTGCACGCCAGCAGTCCGGTCACTATTTCTGGGGGCCCCAACGGTCCGTCCTCGACAACGGGATCGTGCAATGCCAGCGCGGCGCGGCACTCAGGGCATCTGAGCTGGTCCAGTAGGCGGCTTTTCACGATACGTTCAGCACAATTACGGCCCGGCTCCGACCACAGATCAATAGCCGTGATAACGCAGTCTCGCCTTCTCGAACGAGCGATACGGCAGCGCAGTGAGTCCGTACAACATCAGCGACTTCGGATCGTGACGAACATGACGCCTGAGCAGAGCGCGACAGCGGCGCACGTCCCCGTTTTTCCACGCAATCTGCGCATTCTGCCGGTCTATCATCCGGCGCATCGCCAGGATTTCGACGTTGTACAGCTGTTCAAATCCATCGATGCTTCCGGCCAGCTTGTCAAGAATCGCGTCGAATTCCACGGCAAAGCGTTCACGTCTGGTCTGGGTCAGGCTGTCTGGATGGATCCGCCACTTGGCCAACGGCTCGTCCACATAGTCCGCTTTCCATCGATGCGCGATTCGCAGGAACAAGTCGACCTCCTCGGCCATCATGAAGGTTGGGTCGAACCATTCGTCGAGCTCGGCCAGGGCGGCGCGCCTCACCACGACGGTTTCGAGTGACAGGAAGTAGCGCGCCAGAAGGTTCCGGAAGACGTTGCCGCGTGGCGGTCTCCTCCTGCTGTAGTGCGGCCAGGAGCGTCCGTCCGGGGTGAAGAACAACGTGTTACAGAAGACCAGGCCGACGCCGGGATCGCGGTCGAACAGCACAACCTGCTTGGCCAGCTTTTCAGGCAACCACAGATCGTCATGGTCGATGAACGCCACCAGCTCACCTGTCGAGAGCGCGAGCGCGCGGTTACGAGCGCTACCAAGCCCCTCGTTGGCCTGATAGCGATACACGATGGGCCATCCTTCGGCCATGACTCCACGAACGATCGACTCGGTCTCATCGGTAGACCCATCGTTGACGATCACCAACTCCCAGTCGGTGTACGTCTGGGACACGATGCTGTGCAGCGTCTCGGCAAGGTAACGGGCTGAGTTATAGCAGCATATGTTGATGCTGACTCTTGGCACCGTGATTAGGCCCCCCTAAAGGTGTCATACGAACGCTGACGTGCCACCCGCGAATATGGGTAGCTGCTCGAGAGGTTACAAGTCAAGGCGCCCGACGTCGAGGCGCCGCCGGTGGCTACCTCGCGACGCACGCTCAAGCAGCCCCGTCGAACCGCCCCACGGCCTCTATCACGCTCGCAACATCCTCGTCCGTCATCCCGCAATGGAGTGGCAGCGTGATAACTTCATTCGACAACCGAGTCGCCACCGGAAGCTGGTCGACGACATAGTCGCGGAAGAACGGCTGGAGGTGATTGGCGGTGTAGTGAATCGCGGTATCGACGCCCGCGTCCTTCAGCGACTGCATGAACGATTCACGTTTATTCCCGAACACGCGCATCACGTAGATGTGAGGAGCTGTGTCCGCGTAGTCCACACTGAGGATACGCAGTTTGGACAGGTCTCGAAAAGCGGCATCGTAGCGCATGCAGATCGCGCGGCGGCGCACCACGAACTGGTCCAGCTTGCGCAGCTGCACGAGCCCGACGGCCGCGCAGAAGTTCGGCATGTGGTAGCGGTATCCGTGCGTCGTGACTTCGTAGTGCCAGTTCCTGACATCGCGATAGCGATGCCAGGATTCCTTGGTGATGCCGAGACTCCTCTTTCGGCGAAGCGTTTCCGCAACCTGATCGTCGGCGAGGGCAACGGCGCCGCCTTCACCACATGTAATGTTCTTGATCGGGTCGAAGCTGAAGCAGGTCGCATGCCCGAAGCTCCCGATCCTCCGCCCCTTGTACGTGGATCCCAGCGCGTGTGCCGCATCTTCGACAATTTGCAACCGGTGCTGTTCGGCCAGGGCGAGCAGCCGGTCCATGTCGCAGGGATTGCCGCAGTAATGCACCGGCATGATCGCCTTGGTCCGTGCCGTGATCCGGCGCTCCACGTCGTCGATGTCGATCAAAATATCGTCTTCGCGAGACTCGCAGAACACCGGCGTCGCGCCAGTCGCGATAATCGCCTGAACGCACGCGGCAAACGTGATCGACGGCACGATCACTTCGTCACCAGGACCCGTACCGATGCCTGCCAGAGCGATGTGCAGCGCCGAGCTTCCGCTGTTGACTGCAACAACATGCCGACAGCCAAGGTAGTCCTTCAGCGCGTTCTCGAACGCGAGCGTGGCCGAGCCCATGCCGAGCCAACCCGACTCGAAGACTTCGCCAACGGCGGCGAGTTCCTCGTGCCCCAGGGACGGACGAGACACTGAAATCATCGTCTCGGCACCTGCCTGTGCCCGGAGAACCCTGTGGCTCGATAATCAGAGTGAGATGTCGTCGATGGTTTCATAGAGCTCCAGAGCTTGGTGAGGTGGTCGAATCAACCAACGCCCGAAGGCCGCGAGAACCTGACCGCGTTGCGGCACGAAATCGCGCAATCAGGAGGTCTCCCTCCGAAGTGTTACAGGGCAGATTAACCATTCCAGGCCCGATGCGCTCAGAGACTGGACACGCGCCGGTTCGATAGCCAAACGTCTCCATCGGCTCGCTTGTACCCACGATCGGCGCTAGAAACCACGTCCAAGACACATGAACGAAGCCGGCCAATTGTTCTCGCACGTCGACCCCCTCCGGCTGCGTCCAGGCAAGTCGCAGCGGCACGATATCGCGCCGCTCGTCGAAGTACGACCTCGGAACGCGGTGGGTGATTCCGTTCTCGTCGGCCACATCCAGAAGACCCCTCAGCAGCTTCTTCCTCGCGGCGACCGTTCGAGACCAGCGACGGCTCTCAATAATGCCGACTGCCGCGAGACACACGGGCATTTTCGACGGATACGGATAGCTCGAGCCGGACGTAGCGGCGCGGAAATCTTCATCCAGAAAGGGTCTGGTGCGCCCCAATATTTTCGACTTGAGAACCTCGAACCGATCGACGATCTCCATGCGACCGTATGAGGACGGCGTGCAATAGCGCCGCTCGAGGCACACGCGCTCCCACATCGCGTGCTGCTTCGCGGCCGGTAGTTCCGTCGCAGCCGCCTGCGCCTCAAGCAACTTGCTCGTCAAGTCGGCGTGACGCGTGTAGATCAGTCCTCCGCTCAGCGTGTTGAGCGGCTTGCTATGGTCCGTCGAAAACAGCGCAGCGTCGCCGAAGTTTCCCACGACGACGCCGTCGAGCTTCGACCCCAGCGAGAGCGCACAGTCCTCCAGCAGAAAGATTCCTCTGGACCTGGCCAACTCGACGATCGGCTTGATGTCGCAAGGGATCCCGAACGAATGCTGGGCGACGATCATTCGCGTCCGCGACGTAAGACATTTCTCAATGTGGGTTGCACAGGAACCGAACGTGTCCGGATCGACATCGGCAAACACCACCGTCGCACCGCAGCGCTGCACGGCGTTGACCATGACTGAGCAGGTCGCTCCTTGGAGCACGACTTCGCTTGCAGGCCCGATTCCGAGGCACTTCATTAGGGCGAAGAACCCCATACGGCCCGCCGCAAACGACACAGCCCTGCCACCCCCAACGAGGCTTGCAAATAAACACTCGAAGTCCCGAATGATTTCTCGGTCTGCCTTGCCAATGACGGCTTTGATCCTGGAGAGGTCACCTTCCGACAGATGGCCGTGACCTTCCACAAACCCGAACAGCGGCGATCTCGTTGAGCGGCGTAGGAGACCGGGTACCGTAGACAGCCTCACAACGGTCTTACTGAAGCGTTCCGTTTACAATCGAGTGCAAGTCGTTACCAAAATCTCGATCTAGCGTCATGGGGAAAAGCTTCCTCGGGCTGGCTTTCACAACACGCCTCCAGTGAGCGGAACCTTGGAACACGCTCCGAAAATGGTCTAAGGGCTGGCGGGACAGAGAGCCGTCCAATCCGTTGTCGATCAACCGACGCCACAGCCCGTGCAGAATCGCCCTGTCTTCCTTCGGTAGGCACCCTTGTAATGCGTACGGCAGCGACCCGGAAAACAAAATCAGGTAGGCGATATCGAAGCCCCACTGCTCGCCAGTCGGCTTGAAATGCTCCCAGTCGAAGAATCTTGGTCCACTATCCAAAAAGAACACATTGTCCAACGTCAGATCTCCGTGGCACGGAACCCTTGCTACCCTGGGCCAGGTCTTCACGTAATGATCGACACAGAGTTCCAAGTACCGCGCAGTGCTGCGCAACGGAGACATGTAGTTCAGACGAGTGCCACCTATGGTCTGTAGGTCGAGACGCGAATAGCTGGGAACTGTGCAATAGCTCTTGATGAAACAGGCGGGGCTCTCACCCAACCTCGACGCATACCACCTCAGACCTTCACGTTCGGACTCGATGAAACGCATACCCTTAGCGGAGGATGTGACTTTTCTATAGACATCGGATGGTGCCAGATAGAAGACTGACACATCGTTGCCGTGACTGGTCGGCCTCAACAGGTAGGACGTCCTACGTCCTGAACAAAACATAGTCCAGCTTGCCAAGCCTAGCGAGCACCATTCCGTACTGTATGACGACCCTCTTGATCCAACGAAAAAACGAAAGATGACCGATCAATTCCTCCGGCCAAACCGAGCACAAACCACTAGCATAAACTCGACCTCCGACAACCGAAAACAGAACTGGACTCTCACGCAGCGTTGCAGTGTACGAAAGCGCCCTGAAAATTCCACCGAGCGTTTTAAAGACACCGGGACCAGCGACGATAGTGAGGTACACGCGCTCCCTGCCGTATCGCTTCCTACATTCCTCGATCAATGCCAGAGCCAGTTTGGTCGGCGTGACTGCCGTAACAAGTATCAAAGCCGGAGTGTCTCTGAACTCTGACGGATGCACCCGCGTTCCATCAACGTGCGTGACACCTCGTCTCGTACACTCATCGCGAAATGTCTCAGCGCAATCGATCTGATACTCAACCAGGACTCCACCACAATCTAGATCGATTAAATCCAGTACGTACCGCTTTGATAGAGGCTGAGCTCTACCGTACCCAGACGAGTTGTTCATCACACGGTGTTCCCCCACCACACGAAGCGCTGCGATTCAGATTCGAACACCAGCAGGCAAACCCGAGATACTCAACTCACGCCGTCAAGGCCCAGAATGGAAGGTACTGACGCCCAGATATCAGATGGCCAATCATGGCGCACACTCGGTGACGGCCGCTCGACACCGCACCATTGGTCACCTCTATGGGCTTCTCACGAAGCAACTGTGCTATGACGACGTCTGACATTGCTGGGAGACGTGAATAATATTGCCTTGAGTACAGGACCCCACCACGTTCATCCAACATCGAATCAATCTGTTCGTAGGACCGCACATCGCAGCGAAACCCAGAGAGGACGCAATTGAAGAAGAAGGCGTTTCCGTTCTCCCAGAAACTCCGGTCCAGGTGCCTCGGATATGGAGAGAGTTTCACACTGACGGGATCACGAGCATTTCGAAGAATGGTCGCCATATTCTCATCGTGCTTCATGAACTCAACGATTTCTCCTATGGTGCGCAACCGACCATTGTCGGTGATCAAATTGAAGTGCGGCCGTCTGACAAGAGCATTCAACTCGCTGTCATCGAGCAGACTGAATGACAAGAACCGGTCCAGCGAGACTTTTTCACCGCGATTCGCGAACCGCCTGGCGTAGCTGTCAAGCGCAAGCGCCTTGAGAACAACCGCGCCGCACACGATGCCCTGTCTCCGTAAAAAACCGGCAATCCGACGGCCGGACAAACGGTCTTTCACATAGCACACGCCTTCAAGAAACTGTTCAGTAAGAAACTTTTGTAAATCGTCAACACTCACCGCCGCGTACACAGCATGTGCTCTGTCGGATGACTCGATAACACGCCGCTTCCTCCCCGCTCCAAGGCGAGTCCGAGTTTGATTCCTTTCGGCGATCCTGACAAGCCGCAAGGACTGTTCAAAATACGACCCCGTCGCATTCATCTCCACCAACCTGAAGCCGGCGTTTTGCATGATGTGTCCCGTCTCGGCCGGCGCTGGTGCACCACGATTCGCACTGCGGAGCTCAACTGCATCAACAGACGCATCCGTCAACCGACCAAGAAGAAACGCTGCCACGCCAGGCCGATCAATCAGATACACGTGGAATCCATTCCGTGCAGCAACCTCAGAGAGCCGGGTCAATATTTCGATCCGACGGCTGAGCTGTCTCGTCCTTGGCCAAAACTGCCACGCCAACTCATTCAGTCGGAAATCTCTAGCATCCCATCGAACGTCGCCCATAGTGCAACTGGCTTATCGTTAAAAACACACGCTATCGCTAATTCGTGAGGAGCGGCACTTCAGTGATGGTGCCTAACCGACACGGCCACGGAACTGATTAGGACGTTCGCTGGTAGCGTCGCTCAACCATTCCAAGACCGTTTGCTCCTCTCGTTCGCAATACTTTTCAAACAGCACCTGCTTATCCACCTCAACTACCGTGACGTACATCTGACCCTGCTGGTTCCTTATCAACGCAGTTCTGAAACCTTCGTCTTCCAAGCGCCCGTTGATCGATGGCGTCGCGTAAAACCCCCATGCCTTGCGCGCAAAGTCATGGCGTCGACCGCTGTCTGTGACGAACGTGACCTGCTCGTCAGGCTCAAGATGGATGTCGCCGCTGTCACGGATCTCACGATCTGCTTGCTTTCCCACTCTGAAGCTACGCGGCGGCTCGTTTTTCCGTATTTTCATTGTCCGCTTTCAACGTTTCATGTGGATGACAGGGCGGACCCGCACTTCGACGAAACAGGCCCAGTCGACTAAGTGACTTTTCGAGCTAACCGAACACTAATGAAACAGCGTGGGGTAACCAGAGTAATCGTCATGCTGAAACATTTGCACGAACCGGTCCACTCGCTCCTGATAGAAGTCGGAGCGTTGCGTCGGATGATTAAACAACAGGTAAGAGAGCAAACCGTTGAAGAGCGTGCCCAGACGCGTGTCGACTAGGAAGCATGTCTGGCAAAGAGGATACGCAGCTACCTCTCGAACGCGGTGGGCTTCCTGAAGGGTCTTCATTGGCCTGTCAACGAGAATCTCTTCCAGGGGCTTGTCCACGAGGTTGCCGATGACAAGGCTGCCATCGTAGTCCCGGGAACACACTGTAACTCGGCCATCAACAAGCATGTGGGCACCAGGTCGAACAACCTGTCGACACGGCACGTTCAGGGCAGTGTGGTTCCGAAAGAGGTTGACCTCGTGAAAGTATTGGTTGTCCGGCGACAGGCTACTGACGAAGGCGAACCGCAGGCGACTATGGGGCGCTCTTACGTAGCTACGAAATCGTTCGATGAACAATCCGACCTCGCCGATGTTGTCGGCGGACACAACCATGCCGATTCGAATATCGTAACCCCCAGGGCGCAGGCGGCTCCACGCCAACTCCATGTTGCGCAGCAATTCATCCCACTTACCACCCGCACGGATTTTCTCGTACGTCGATGGCGTAGCGCCATCGATAGAGAACCAAATCCCGGAGCAGACATCGCGGAACTCAAGGAGTGTATCAAGGTGACGGTACAGGAGCAGCCCATTCGTCGAGATGCCCACGCGTAGGCCATAGCGGCGGAAAACTCGGAGCACGTCACGAAGCCTTGGGTTGGCTAAGGGATCTCCGATCGTGTGCAGCTCAACGTAGCGTACCCCGTGTTTCTTCGCCTGCTGCGCGGCGGATTCGAGCGTCTCTGAACTGATCGTGCCTTTACGTCTCGTGGAAAGACTCGTCTTGCACATAAGGCAGTCGATATTGCATGTGTTGTTGATCTCAATCGTCATATGGGCACGAGTCGGATATCCCTCGTCGTAGGCCTGCTGCTCATGCTCCGCCTGAAGCATCGCAAAGGGTCGCTCCCTCATGTCCCGAACGGTTTCCAAGCAATCGGCACGCAACTTTTCAAATTGCGAATCCCTGTGCAAGTAAAAGTCGCGACACTCGCGGAATAGCCTCACAGCGGGCGGGCAGTGTCGCAGTATCCGGTTTCTCGCCATATTCAGCATCGACATAACAGCTCTCCTCCGACGGCGGCGCCGCCCCCAATCACTTGCTCGCGGGAACAGAAAACGGCAAGCGTATATTTCCCAGATGGTTCGCGGAACCTCGATAGGTGGCTCACACGCAATCCAGACATCTCCACGAGATGGCACAGCGATGCGGCAGAGAACACATGTAAATGATCGATGAAAAACTCTTCACGGCCGAAGCCCAGAGGGTCCTCCTGGGCTCTCGTGTCCGGCACCTCAACGTACACGACGCCCTCTGGCTGCAGGTGCTCGGCCGCCTTTTCCAACAACGGAACCGGATCTTCGATGTGCTCGAGTACCTTGTTGAAGGTAATCGCGTCGTACCGACCAAGATCTTCAGAAGACACGCCTGAAAAGTCTCCGGTCAGTGCTTTGATCCCCAAATCGTTTGCGGCATGATCAACTGCCCGCTGGTCAGGGTCAATGACGGTGCACTCCCAGCCAGCCTGACGCATCCTGAACGGAAATACCGCCAGCCCGCAACCCACATCAAGAAGCCGCGGTGCTTTCGTGGCGACGCCTCCACACCGCCGCCAATATCCGTCAACACGCCGTACCCGCCAGTGGTTATCGGATTGCTCGGGCGGGTGGGAGACAATCTTCTGAAACTGCTCTCGAATACCCTCCAACGACCCGTAGGTTGCGTTGACGTAACCTTCCTCGTAGAACGACGTCACATCATGGGTCAGGGCTGCAAAAAAATGGCCGCACACACGACACGCGTCGTAAGCACGGTGGTAGGCGTCATCCTCTCCCTGGAACGGCGTCTCGCCTTCTGGCCGTTCAGTGTATTCCACCGCCCGCTGGCAAAACGCCCCGCTGCACAAGCATCGAAGTGTCGGCCGCAAAATGCTCAAGAATGAACCTTGCTAGGCTGAGCCCAACGCCACGTATCGATTGGAAACCCCTCGAGACGCCAGACCCCGTCCCGCCCCTTCTTCCAAATGTCAGGATTTCGGAAGCGCTCAGCGATTTCAAAAAACCGATCCTGCGTGATATCGACGTAGGCGCAAAAACGAGCAATCTCCTGAAAGGGAGTCTCTTCCCCGCGTGCGGCCACCATCTCAATGGCCTGGCCACGCGATATGCGGCCGTTGCGGATCTCAAGAGAGAGATTGTCCCAGAGGCGCGTAAAACCGAACTTGTACCACTTCATCCAATGGTGGATGGTGATAAGAAAATCGTCATCAATATCAGCGAAGCGGTAGTAGCCGGTCGTCGGCTGCGCAGCCGCCGTGAAGCCAGCGCGTTCCGCAACTTCGAACGCATGGTGCGGATCCCAGCGAAAATAGTGCCCTAGGAACACCGCGGTGACACCGGCCTCGGCCTGCGCCTCCTCCGATGCCCAATAGTACGGCGCCAGGTCACTCGCCGTCAGATCATCATCGATCCAATCCGAGGCGGTAGTGCCATTCGTCACTCCGAACTTGGTCAACCAGCGTTCGTTGAGGTGCACTCCCGTCAGGGTGTGATCGTCGCTCCCATATTCGTAGGCAGAGTTCTCACCCCAAAGAATCAGCGGGATGCGACCATTGACGGCGAACTGGAGCGGAAGGGCGTGCAGCGCCATATGCATGGGAAGAGCAGGACTGCCCAGGCGTTCGAAGGCCTTGAGCGTAAAGCACCGTTCGGTCCTTGGACTGACGCTGAAGTCGACGTGCTCCACGCCGAGATTGATCAAGTTTGCGAGATTACTGCGACCTTGATCGTTGCGCGCCGGGGTCTTCCACGTCACGCACAGGGGCTTCAGTCCATACTCCAGCGCTGTCACGACCTGCCACGTGCTGTCTTTGCCACCACTGACAGGAATCAGGCAGTCGTACGGCTGCATGCGCCCCCGCGCCGCAGCCACCAACCGACGGAACTCCGCCTCGCGTGCCGTCCAGTCTACGGTGGCCTTCTTCGCCGCTGTGGCGCAGTTGCAGTTTCCGGCGTCATCGAACGCGAGATTCGGCCGCGTATCCGGCAGAATGCACGTCCGGCAGTACCGCAAAGCGGTCACCGGACCACCCCGGCTCGACTCCTCGGTCCCTGGAAACGCATCGACAGATTCCTCGACCTGGATCCAGTCATTGATTCTGCTGCAGGAAGAGATGGGCATTGACGAGGCCGAATACGAACTTACTGTAGTGATTCGGCAGTTCGGCGAGATCGAACAGCGGGGCTACCTTGTCATATTGAATCCACTCAAAAATGGCGTTGGCCGGATTCAACACGTCATCGCGAACTGCCGGAGACTTCAAGTCGATCAGGGATGTGACCGACGCGTTGAAGCCCCACTTCTGGCGGGTCAGCCTGACCTGCTCATTCAGCACCCCTTTTACCGATTCCCTCAGGAGATACTTTCCGTAGCCGTTCATGATCAGGTGCTCTGCCGGAACGGAGCACATGAAGTCGCACAAGCGTGAGTCGAGAAAGGGGCTGCGATTCTCCACGGAATAGAACATCGAGTTCAAATCGTCCTCGTGAAGAATCACCGGCGTCGCCTCTTGCATCAGCTCGTTCAGCATGCGGTTACGCAACAGGGACGAACAGTAATGCTGCTCGGTAAACGTACCGACGAAGTCGCGCTGCGCAGCAGGGGTCAACCAACCACTCATCTCAGCAGCGTTATCGAAGACGTGCTCCCGGAACATCGGAGAGTTCGTGTACAAATCGGGGTCGCGCAGCACAGGATTGCGGACGAATTGCAGAATGTTGCGCTGCCAGTCAGACAGATACGTTGCATAGTCAGACCGGTGCCGCATCTCGTTCAGGTGCAACAGGAAATGATCGTAGTAACCCGTGTACAACTCGTCGGCGGCCGTGCCCGAAACCGCGACACGATAACCCTCCTGAGAGATCCGGTCCGACAGCAGTGAATGCACGTAGAAGGTTGCCGTGGCCACGGGTGCATCGTGATAGGAGACCAGGGCCCTCAAGCGATTCATCTCCTGATCCTCAGGGATACTGATCAGTGTGTGCTTGCAGTCTAGGTCCCTGATCGTCGACATGACATTCTCGTATTCGTTGTACCGCTCATCGGATTCGATCATCGAGAACGTGGCAACTTCCGCCCCGAATTGCTTGGCAGCGATCGAAACCAACGCAGCAGAGTCGACACCACCGCTCAGACAGAACGCCAACGGCACATCAGCGCGGAGACGAAGACGAACGCTCTCGAAGAGACACTCCCGTGAGCCCTCAATCGCCTCTTCTAAAGTCATCGGTGTCCGCGTCACGCGAGGCGACCAGTAATTATCTATTGAGCCCTTCAGCGTTGCATCAAGGCGCATCGTGCTTGCACTAGGCACTTCACAGACTTCCTCAAAGAACGTTTCCTTGAGTTTGTAAAGAGACTTATAGCCAAGGGTTAGGTAACGCAGGACGTGGTTACGATTGACCTGGAAGAGTCGCCCGGACAACGCCCGTAAAGCCTTGACCTCGGATGCGAAATACAGGCCTTCTGGCGCCCGGTAGTAATAGAGCGGCTTCTCTCCAAAACGATCGCGCGAGAGCACCAGCTCTTGCGAGCGCGAGTCCCAGATCGCGAAGCTCCACATACCTTCGAGCACTTTCGTACACGCAACTCCATGATGCAAATACGCCTGCAACAACACTTCAGTGTCGGAGGTTGTTCGAAAACCTACCCCGCTTCGCTGCAGCTCCGAACGGAGCTCGATGTAGTTGTAGATTTCCCCGTTGAACGCGATCGTGCACGGCCCGAGAGAGAAGGGTTGATGCGCCCGGTCTCCAAGGTC
>Ga0115002_10007353_pt1 | contig 12421 bp, 13 predicted proteins | sample ArcticOcean_MG_C_8_FD_89576 | JGI IMG/M metagenome (GOLD analysis project Ga0115002, IMG submission 89576) | Marine microbial communities from western Arctic Ocean - ArcticOcean_MG_CB11_86 | ecosystem: Environmental > Aquatic > Marine > Oceanic | place: Arctic Ocean: Canada Basin | collected...
CGATCTTCGCAAAAATCTGGAAATTCGTCTGTCACGAGACTGAATTGTCTGACCGGGGTGACTTCCGCACGCTCACAGTCGCCGAACGTCCGTTGATAGTGGTCCGGGGTCAGGATGATCAAATACGGACATTCTTCAACGTTTGCGTTCACCGGGGTGCGCGTCTGCTACGTGAACCCGCAGGCACACTCGTCGACGACCACATTCAGTGCTTCTACCATTTATGGTCCTACAACAGTCGCGGACAATGCACCGGGATAGCCCAGCCCAAAGGATATCAGGCATCCGGTCTGCAGCCCGATCAGGTCCACCTCAGGGAGGTACGGACAGAGACCCTGTTTGGACTAGTATTTGTCTGCCTCGATGAAGAAACCGAACCGCTGGAAGATTTTCTGGGTCCAGATATTGTCGAATCATTGCGCGTGCCATTTGGCAGCGCCGACCTGGAAGTATTCCACTTCCATAGAGCCGAAATGACGACCAACTGGAAGATGTTCTCCGAGACCAACCAGGAGGGCTATCACGAGCTGTTGCACGTGATGAATCGCAAGACCAGCCTGGCGCAAAAAAACTATCGCGACCGGCGCTGGAACAGCCATCACAATGGCCACCTGACGTTCGATCAAGCTGTGATCGGCTACCAGAACCTCAACCTGGGAAGTCGCGAAGCCGGGACGTTGCCGGGCATGCTTCCCAACGGCCATGTCGTCGTCGACCTGTTCCCGGACGTTATGCTGAACTGCCGGTCGACGGTGGTCCGTATCGATTCCCTGACCCCCCTGGAACCAGGTAAAACCATGCTCGAATGTCGTGGCCTTGGCCGTAAAACCGATACGCCTGAGGAACGGGCCCAGCGGATACGCCAGCACAATCAGGTGTGGGGACCGTCAGGCCGCAACCTCCCCGAGGATATCTGGGCCGTCGAAACGCAGTGGCAGAATATCGTTACGGGCGCGAGCCGCTACAGCATAATCGCGCGAGAAGAAGACTGGGGACCGATGGATGACGCAACCCTGAGAAGTTTTTACGATGCCTGGGGCCGGCGTATTGGATGCCACGCCCACGATATCGACGCGCCATGGCTGGCCGAAGCACCTTCGGAATCTCAGCCGTGAACGCCACCGAATTCGAGCAGATGCGCCAGCGTATCCATCATTCAGGCCGCTGTCTGGACAACCGCGACTATGACGGGTTTGTCGATCTCTTCACCCCCGACGGGGCCTACCGCATAGAGGTCGACGCCCCGGAAATGAAGAGCAAGATGACGTGGATGACGCTGGACCATGATGAGCTGCGGCAGCGTTTCCAATCGGCGCCCGAACAAGTATGGCGCGACATTGAGACGACACATCTGATCGCCGTCGATACCATAGACTTCGAGGGCGAGACGGCGAAGACATCGGCCACGGTGTCCATCTTTCGCACCGACGACGAGGGCCGGACACAAGTTTACGCGGTCGGACGCTACGAAGACGCGTGGCAGCGGATCGAAAACAAATGGCGGATATCGCTGCGGGTGCTGGATCTACGGACGCGACTGCTTCCGGTGCCCGCGCCATTGCCGCTCTAGACAAAACAACGACAAGGAGAATCAATATGACAACCGGAATACCAGGATTATCCCATGTCGATCACATCGGCCTCACCGTGCCGGATTTGGACGCCGCCGTGGCATTCTATTCGGATGCCATCGGCGGAACCGAGCTCTATCGCATGGGACCGTTCGATGCGGCTGAGATGCCAAACATGGAAGACGGTCGCGACTGGACTGAGGCGCATGTCAACGTGGCGGGCGCCCGGCTCACGATCGCGATGCTTCAGGTCGGCACCAACATGATGCTGGAGCTGTTTCAGTATGAGAAGCCTGAAGATGCGCGGACGACACCCCCGAGAAACTGCGACTGGGGCGGACATCACATCGCCTTCAAAGTAGACGATCTGGAAGCGGCGAAGACATACCTTGCCAATAAGGGATGCACCGTCATGGCTGGCCCGATCGTCCTCGACGAGGGTCCCTGTGCCGGCCTGAAGGTGAACTACGTGCTCGATCCCTGGGGTAACCAGCTCGAACTTGTCGAATACGAGACGCAGGCCTTTATGGCCTCCACGGACGTGAAGATCTACCGACCGGACTGACGATGTCGATCGACACGCGGCTCAGGGCGCGCTGTCGGCCCACTTGGCCATCAGTTCGTTGGACGGGCGGGTTTCATCCAGAACTTTCGCTGCCGTTGCCTTACCGGCTGTTGGCAGATTGGTCGGGTCCAGCAACCCGACCTGCACCAGAACCGATGCCTGATCCCAGTAAATATGTTCGTGATAGAGCTTGTCGCCACGGAAATTGATGATCGCGATCAACGGCACTTCAACTATTTTTCCGGTGGGCTCGATACCCGGCAGCATCCAGTCGATTTCCCGGTCATGGGTAAAGCGGAACAGCATTTCATCGACGACCCGGTCTGCGCCCACCGTACGGGATAACGGGATGAGCTGCGTATCGTCGGGGTTCGAATTCACAAAGTGATTTTTGTAGAAGCGGTGCAATTCGCTATAGCCGACGCCGCCGGTCATCGTCGGGACGTGATTGACGTATGGTTCCGCAACCATGGTCGACATCGTCGCATCGACGTCGCGTTGCAGAAATTCGTGGTAGCAGTGCATATCCCACAGGTTTTCAAGGTCGTATACAGGGCCCATAACGGAGCGTAGCAGGGCAATTGTCCGCGAATGCGCCATGCCGGCCGCGGATTTGTTGTAAGTATCCCGGAACCGGTTGGCGAAAGCATGCGGCGCACCCTCATAGACATTGACCAGCACGTCGTCCCGGTCGGCAAACCCGGCACGAATTTCTTCGACGGCCTCCATGGGCACATGTTCGTCATCGCCGCCGCAGTGGAACATTACCGGGCAGGTGATCCTGTCCTTCAGACCAAGCTGTTTTTCAATGGCGACCCCATAATAGCTAATGGCCGCATCCACATCGCAATGGGCAGCCGTCTGATAGGCAAGCGCGCCACCGAGGCAATAGCCCAGCGCCGCGACCTGCGTCGCACCGCCTTTACCCTGGCGGTCGACGGCTTCGTGGGCCTTCAGAAAAGCCGTCACCGTCTGCATGTCCTGTGCCGCGGCTTCGAAATCGAACTCGCCGAAAAATCCAAATGCCCGTCGGATGTCCGCATCGTCGTAGGTGAGCGATACCCCAGGTTCCAATCGCCAGAACATATCGGGGGCGAGCACGACATAGCCTTCCTCGGCAAAATAATCGGCGGTCCCCCGAATGGCCTCGTTCACGCCGAAAATTTCCTGGTACACGATTAGTCCCGGCCCTTTGCCCGAAGGCGGTAGCGCCAGATACCCTTTAAAAGGTTGTGCACCGTCTGTGGATATTTCGATGAATTCTCCCATAACCACTTCCTTATTTTTATCGCCGCCTGACAATTGGTTGACAAAATTATCATAAAATAGTGCGCCGCACAGGGTAAGACGTATCCCATGTATACATAGAGAAAGCCGTCGCAAGAACCGCCAAACGCAGGACGTTATCTATCCCGTCGCTAATGCCGCGATGAGCGCGCGTCCAGCTCAAATGTCCGGCGGAGATTGAGGTGGCGGTCGAAACAGCCCTGCCCCACTCCAGCCGATTTGGGCTGAAGCTACCCCTACTATGCCGCTAGCCGGTCGTCGCCGATTCTTCTCTAATTTCGGCCGCGATCTTGTCCCAGCTATAAGGGCTCATATCGATTTCCGGATGCTGGGCACCACAATCGCCACAGATACGGCTCGCAGCATCGACGTTGTGCGCTCGGCAGATACGGTCATAGGCCTGTCGCGAGACCTCGACTGCGGTATCCCAGGTTTCCCGCGTCATCTCAGTGCCGCAGTTGTCGCAATACCAGGCGATCGCTTCGAGGCCAGGGCATTCCGGCTTATAGCGGAGATGCACGCATTCTTCTTCGGGGAGGATTCGATGTGCAGTGCCGGCGGGCACGTACACGAAATCACCGGGTGCAAGGGTATGATAGCGGACCGGGCCTTCCGCGAACTCAACACGCCCACTGCCCGACATCGTGACCAGCACCGTGTCGTGCTCACAGATGAGATGGAAGGGCTGCGGCCGGTCATTGCGGCTCAAATGGATTTGCGGATCTATACCCGCCGGCAACATCGGATATTCGTCATACGGCCCGTGTTTTGCGGCTTCATCGAATGCCAAAAAATGATTCTTACGCGCCATGAAGTTGTCCCCGCTCCAGTCTGATGTTCCCCGAAACGACGATCATTGCGTACTCTCCTGCAGGCTCTGAAAGGCCTGTCGCACGATTTCTGTCTGGTCGCGATACCGGTGCCACCCCCACCGATGCAGCGGAAACGGCTTGTTGACGTGGTTGCACTTCGGGCAGGTGCGATTCTTTTCGTCACGATTGTAGTTTTCCGCCGTCTCGGCGCTGCCGACGATCGTGTGCAGATGTCCGACCGGGCCAAGTTCTGTTGCCTGTGCCCCCCGCGGCGGCGGGTCGGAATCGAAGTCTTCCCGGTAGACTTCCACCGAACATTTTTCACAGGCAAACGCGACCGCTTCGTTCTGCGGGGCACCGGTCGATTGGCGCTGGGTGACAGAGACCAGCGAAAAACTTTCCGGACTGTCCGGTTCGCTAAGCAGATTGCCAACCCCATGGCTGCGGGCGCTGGCCCGCACGATACCCGCCTTGCCGCGCCCCGTTGTGGCGCCAGATCCAAAGACGATCGCAACCTCGTCGACCGTGTTCACATGCTCGAAATAGCCGTAATCGCCGTTTTCTTCCCCATAGAACAGCGCGACTGTCGGCACCATTGCACCCTGGTCGACATAGGGAAACATCGGCGTCAACGTGCTCACGAGGTTGCGCGCGAATTCATAAATGTTGGATTTGAGCGGCTGCTTGTCCGCGCTCGGCGGCGGAATTTCAAGCCTCCCGATATTGTCTGTGTCGGTCATTTCCATTTCTCCCCGCGTTAAAAGACAACTTCAGTTGCGATCGCCCCAATCGACAATCGTATCCGCCAGTTTGGATATAAGCGCCGCGCCGTTTTCCTGCTTGAACGGAAAATGTCGGGCACCCTCAAGAACGTAATCCTCGCACCTACCCGCTGCTGCCTCGGAATATTCCCGCGTTAGCGAAGGATAGGTCCCTTCATCCGCCGAAAAACGTATATTCAGCACCGGAATGGTGGTCTCGGCGAGCCGGGTTGGACCGTCGCCGGCAGGACTGAGCTGGCTCCACTGGCTCAGATAGGATCTAAGCGTCGTAAAGCGACCGAGAATATTGGCCGAATAATTGGTGGCCTTCGCGCCGCCCCAGATAGACGCGGATTTCGGCCGGTCGTTGGGATCGATGGTCGGATCCAGGGTCTGCGGCCGGGCATAGGTACGGTGGATGATAAAAGCCTCATCGACAATGGCTTTTTCCGACGGCATGGCCTCGATTTCCCGCAACCGACCCAACGCCCAATCCGTGATCCGCCGATGGCGCGCCGCCTGCGCGGCGCCATAGGTCTTCAGCCACTCCCGGTCGTAGGGCGGGCCGTTGCGCTCGTCGAACATGTCGAGATCGGGATCTGTACTCAGCACATCTTTTTCGTCCAGTACCGAGGGATCGAGCGACATCCCGAAATGCCGCGCCCGCCCGATGTGGCAGCTTGCCAGGACGAATGCGTCGACCGGCGGCAGATCCTCCGGCGTAAGATCGAGGGGGGCGCCATCCGCCGTGGTCGTCAGGGTGAGATTCTCTGCCTGGGACTGATACAGCGTCCCCACGGAACCACCGCCGGAATTGCCGATATAAACCACCCGCTTGTAACCCCGGTCACGCAGGAATTTTACGCCGGCGCCAATATCCTGGATCACCCGTTCGACCAGCAGGCCGCTGTCATTGTTCACATAGCGCGAATTCAGCGCCAGAATCGCGCGGCCGCGGCCCTGCATTGGATCGATCAGATAGTGATGCATAAAGTTCACGGCAGGATGCAGAATCAAATAGGCGACATCCTTGCTGCAGCCATCATCGGATAACCGACCGTAAATCCGCGGCCTTACAATGTCCTGGACCCCGGCACGCGGGCTATCGATTCCCTGCTCGGGCGCTCTGACCTCGATGGTGACAATCTCAGCAGGCATGGTCCTACTCCCAAAAATTTGTGCAACGGGCGTTCAGGCCCAGCGCATCGCCCAGCGTTCGAAATAGTCCGCCCCCCAGACAAGCAACAGGGCGAGCAGCGAGGTATAAAACACCCATGCGTAAAGCTCAGGCGTTTCATAGAGCTGTGCGGTCTCCGCGATTTTCTGTCCGAGGCCGCTCGACGCGCCGAAGAATTCGGCAACGACCACCATGATCATCCCGAGGGTGACACCGATCCGAAATCCGGCAATCAAATAGGGCAGCGCTGCCGGCAGGATGACGGCAATGAACAGGCGATTGTGGGAATATCCGAACACCCGCGCCACATCGATCAGCACCTGCGGGGTCTGCTTCGCCCCCATATACGCGTTAAAAAGAACCGGAAAGAAAACGCCGAGAAAGACGATCAGAATGCGGGAAAAATCGCCAATGCCGAATATCATCAGAATGATTGGAAACAACGCGATGCGCGGCATGGCGGAGAAAAACACCACATAGGGATCGAGCACATCTCCGAAATAACGCCACCACCCCATCGCGAGACCGAGCATGGCGCCAAGAATGCAGGCCGCGCCGACACCGGCGAGATAGGCATATCCCGTAACCCCCAGATTGGTCGCCAGTTCCCCGTTCAGCAACATCTTCCACGCCTCTATTCCGATGGCGCTCGGCCAGCTGAAGAAAAACGGGTTCATCATCCCGGCGCGCCCGGCCAATTCCCACACGGCCATGATCACGACAAGCAGGGCGAACGATACAATTCCGGGGCGTGGCAGACGGCTCCGCAGTTCCGTGGGGCCGTTCAGCTGTTTGCCTGTAACAGGTCCCATACCTTCCCCCGCAATTCCTGGAATTTTGCCGATGTGCGAACCTCGTGAAGGCGCGGCTTTTCGAGGTCGACTTCAATCTCCTCGATCAACCGGGCGGGGCGCGACGAAAACACCAGTACCCGGTCGCCGAGAAACAACGCTTCCTCGATATCGTGCGTGACCAACAGGACGGTTGCGTTCTGTTCGGTGACGATGTTCAACAGGTCGGTCTGCATGATTTGGCGGGTCATGGCATCGACGGAGGCAAACGGCTCGTCGCAAAGCAGCAGATCGGGTCCGACCGCAAGCGCCCGCGCAATTCCGACCCGTTGCTGCATGCCGCCCGACAAAGCCTTTGGGTGAAAATCCTCGAACCCCTCCAGCCCCACGCGCTTTATCGCATCTGCCACCCGGGCGGCACGATCCACGTCCGATAGCCGCGTATTTGCGAGGCCAAACAATATATTGTTCCGGACGCTGAGCCACGGCATCAGCCCGAATTGCTGGAAGATCATCGCCCGTTCCGGTCCGGGCCCGGTAATCGCCTTGCCATTCAGCGAAATTTCACCGCTATCCGGCCGCTCAAGCCCGGCGATAATGCGCAGCAACGTCGTCTTGCCGGAACCGCTGGCGCCGACAATGGTAACGATTTCCCCGGGATACTGGGAAAACCCGATATCGTCGAGAACGGCAAGCGGGCCCTGCGCGGTGGAGAACCATTTATGGATTCCGCGCAGGACCAAGCTGTTGTCAGTCATCGATTGAGCCTCGGACGACCATCAGAACGTGACGTTCATTTCCTTCAGCACATCGCGGATCGGCCCCAACGCGCTTACAGCCTTGATGTCGATCGAGCCTTTCGGGCGCTTGAGAACGATCTCGGTCATTTCCGCATCGAACGAATAATCACCCTTTGACGGATCGAGCCGGACCATCCAGTGATCGCGGTGCAGAGCATAAACTTCGTTCGCCGTCGCCTCATCCATGGCGAAAGGCTTTGCCATCAGGACCGAAACGGCAAACGCCTTGTCGGTCTTGAGCATGACGGTGGAACGCGTCAGCGCCCGCAGGAACGCCTTCACCGTGTCCGGGTGTTCCTTAAGCATCTTGAGCGACGTCCCCCAACCGAGATTGGCGGCCTGATTGGTCGGCAGGCCCTTTTTCTTGCGCCATTCATTGTAATCGACCAATTGCATAAACCCGGCCTTGCGGCCCTTGCCGATCCAGTTGCTGCTGATGTTAGCGGCCTGGGCCTGACCGCTGGCGAGCGTTCCGAAGCCGTTGAAACTTTCGACCCGTTTGACGTCCGACATCTTCAGACCGGCGGCACCGAGAATCTGTCTCCAGACATTGTCCAGCGTCTCACCGGTGCGAACCGTCTGGATAGTCTTACCCTTGAGCTGGGCGATAGACGTGATACCGCTGCTTTTTTTCACATAGAACGCATAAGGCAACCGGCTCGATACCAGGGCGATGGCGCGAACCGGCGCCTTGCGGCCGACGACGGCGCGAATAAACCCACCGCCGCCCAAGGCAAACTGGGCGGCGTTTCCGGCAATCGCCTGTACCGGTTCGCTCCAGGACCGGAAACGGATGACTTCGACCTCAAGTCCCTCTTTCTTGAACGCGCCGGTACGCAACGACGCTTCAAGCGCTGCCCGCTGGACCAGAACGGTGAACGGCATCGCCACCTTCACCTTCGACATCGAGAGCGAGTTCGCGGCAATCTGCTGAGCATGCGCCGCACCTGCGTTGAGGACGATCATGCCGAGCGACGCCGCCAGGATGGTTTTTCCGAAAGATTTCATAGCCATAAGTACTGCTTCCTTATCTGATTTTTGTATCGGATTTTTGTGAGCTTATGTTCGCACCCGTCTTCGTGGGGACGAATATCACCACTGCAGACGGGCCTCCCGCTCTGCATCGTCGTCGTTCCACGGAAAGATCGAATAGGCCACCGGGTGAACCGTCCCGCATTCCGAACATGTCCGCACCTTTTCGTCGTTGTTGAACACTTCGAACGCATCTTCCTGGACCGCGTAGTATCCCGGCAGACCGACCTTTGCAGTTTCCACCTGCGCCATATAGAGCGGATTGACACATTCGAGGCAAAACCAGGCAAAGCGATCGATCCGACCACGTTCCGGGTAACCTTCGATCAACACCGTTAACCGGCGGTCGTCGCCGAGCTTCAGGTTCATCACCATTTCTTGCTGGTCGTTTATATGCCAGAAACCATAGACGTGTTCGGCATGATGCGGCACCAGCGGCGGCGTAAACTGAACGTCCTGACGCGGTTCCGCGACGATCTTGCCATCGATGATCTTGAGCGACAGGCCGGGTTTAAAACTTTTCTGACCGGGTTGCGGTTCGGCATAGCGCAGACCGATCAGCATATCGCCGCAGGGATAAAAACTGCGATAGCGGAGCTTCGATTCATCGGTCATCAGGTCCATGGTCATCAGGGCAGCCTTGCTGCCCACCAGGCCCTTCATCAGATTATAAGACTCGTCGGTCAAACTTGGGTCGGCAAATTGCGTGTCCACCATGATTACGTTCCTCCTGAACCCGCAGCAGCGGGCATTTGGTTTCTAGGCCCGTTTCTTCGCTTCGTCATACGCCGCCAGCACCTTATCGCGTTCGAACCCGGCATCGGCGCATGAAATCACCGACGCGTCCTCGATAACGCGGGCCTGGCAGGCAAGCCGGAAGGCAGGATGATACCCCCAGCCTTCAATAAAATACCGTTCCACTTCCGATGGTTTTTCCAGTTCGCCATCGACCACGAGCATGCAACACGTTCCGCAAAGCGCATCGCCGCCGCAATAGGAACGCCAATGTGTATCCGCCTCGCGCGCGCCCGTCAGCACCGTGCGGCCCTGTTTGACCTCGAACGATGCGTCGTCGCGATTAAGTACCCTGATCTTTGGCATTGATCCGCCCCTCCTATTCCGCGGCCGTCCGGCCGACCATGCCGACCGCTTCGGGCGAAAGGTTTTTCACATGGGGAAAAACCTGATCCTTAAGCAGCGTCATGCTGTCGAGCACGAATTCATCCGGCATGTTACCGACTTTGACAATCAAATTCATATGGCCGTGATTAAGTTCCTGATGCATCCGCTTGATCTGATTGACCACCATTTCCGGCGTACCGCAGAGCACCTGGCCGTTTTCGATGCGTTGCTCAACCGGGGTCTGTTTCATGACCTGATCCTTGTTGGCCGGGCGGACCTGGCGTTCGCCCCCCGAATAACGGGTTTCCTGAACCACAAGCTGCTGTGCCCGATTGATTCCGCCCTGCAGCACATCGAAGAAATACTGAGTGCCGCTATAGAGAGCATCCCTGGCTTCCTCGAAGGTATTGGCAACCGCTGTCGGCACGCCGACCATGAAACGGTCCGGTCCGGGTTCCCATCCGTCCGCCCGTGCCTGTTCGGTATATATGGACATCAATTCGCGCGCCTGATCGAAATTCAGGACGCGCAGGATGCCCATCACCGCTCTGTGTTCCGCGGCGAACTTCGCCGATGTCGGGCTGCCGCCGGACATCAAAATGGGCGGATGCGGAAACTGGACGGGCTTCGGCCAGATCGACACCGCCCGGAACTGATAATGTTCGCCCTCCCAGCCGAACGGCTCCGGTTCGGTCCAGGCTTTCAGGATCAGCGACACCGCTTCGCGCATCCGCGACCAGGAATCATTCGGATCAATGTTATAGGCGACGTATTCGTGCGGGATCCCGCGCATGAAACCGGCCATCAGGCGCCCGCCGCTCATCACATCGACCATGGCATATTCTTCGGCGATTCGGATCGGGTTGCTGAGGGGCACGATGGCGCCGCTAAGCTGTATCTCGGCGGTCGTCGTCATCTGTGTCAACGCGGAGGCTATCAGGTTCGGGTTCGGCATCATGCCGAAAGGGCTCATATGGTGTTCGTTGCACCCAATGGCATCGAAGCCGCATTCCTCGGCATAGGTTTTGGCTTTCATATAGGCCTGATACATTTCGATCGCACGCTGGCCGTCGAACCGGCTGTTCGAGATTGGCCAGCCCAGACCCGCCTCGTCGATGTCGGTGTAGGGCATATGATGGGTCTGCGAAAATCTCATGCGCCGTATCCTGCGATTCTGAACTTCCGGAAATGATCCATGACTAGGCCCCCGCTCCCGCGGCATCGCCTGTCTGCGTCGCCTTGACAATGAAAGCTTCGCCCCGCATCAGGAAATCCTCGATCAACTCGCCGACCCGTTCCGGCTGGTCGATTTCAAGCCCATGCGCCGCGTCATATATATACATGAGCTGCGAATGGGGTATTTCATGGCGCAGCATCTGAACGGCGTCCACCGGGACCCGAACGTCCTGGGTCCCATGCATAATCAAGGTCCCGCATTCGATTTCGCTGACCCGCGACATCAGGTCGACATCTCGGGACTCACCCGCATCGTAGTGAACGATGGCATCGCGGTTGCCCGTAATAAATTCGGGCGGCTTTTCATCGATCGGCCTTTTTTCAGGATGGGCATAAAGTTGCTTCAGCATAACCGCCGGCTCGAAACTGAGCGGCGCCGCATCAGGTGCCCGGAAACCGGCAGGCGCCGACAAAACAAGCTGGTCCACTTGTTCAGGGTGAAGAACGGCCAACCACGCGCCGATCCATCCACCCAGCGAATGCCCAACGACATCACATCGACCGGACGAAATTTTCGCCGACATGAATTCGGAAATCAGATCTGCAACACCGCGCAGGGTCGTTATCTCCTCCTGCAGCTCTGTGCCATCGAAACCGGGGACAATGGGCGCCCAAACGCGAAACTTGGTTGCCAGCCTCGCAAGAGGATCGGATACCCTGAAACCCGAAGCCGGATGAAGATAGAGAACGTCCGGTCCCCTCCCCCCGACAAAATAGGAAAGCTCTCTCCCCGGTGCCTCAGCAGATCTCAACGGCCAAGTGAGGGATTTGAAATCTGACGACATTGCTGCGACTCCAGAACCATGTGCCGGGTTTGCGCCTCGTCGAATTTCTAACAACCCGCAGGGTGCAAAGCCTAGCTGTGCTCTGACGCTATCATTTTTAATTAATGCAAAAAAGGGTTTTACAGGTTAAGAGCTGTGATTTTTAGTCATCAATCAGCTCTATCAGGCGATCGATCGACCAGATCGGGTCCGCGGACAGCGCCGCGCGAAGATATTCCACGAATGCCGTCACCCGGGGCAAACGGTGCCGGTTCTGCGGATAACAGACATAGACGGGTACATCCCGCCGCACATAGCGTGGCATGACAATTTTCAATCGTCCGGAAGAAATATCTTCGGCAATCAAAAAATCCATCAGGTAGGCAAGCCCGGCACCGGACACAGCCGCCTGATGAATTACCCGGATATCATTTGCGCGAAGCACGCTGGCGACGGGAATCGAAATCTCCCTGCCTGCGTCTGTCAGCACCCACTCCCGGGCG